>Ga0316628_100003089_pt1 | contig 12678 bp, 10 predicted proteins | sample OWC_Aug_M2_C1_D5_FD_207648 | JGI IMG/M metagenome (GOLD analysis project Ga0316628, IMG submission 207648) | Wetland soil microbial communities from Old Woman Creek delta, Ohio, United States - OWC_Aug_M2_C1_D5_C | ecosystem: Environmental > Terrestrial > Soil > Wetlands | place: USA: Ohio...
GCCATGCTCGGTCGGGCTCTCGAACGGCGCCAGCGCCTGCGACCACGGGCTGTCCTTGCGCCCGTCCCAGAACAGCCACGGGCTCCAGGCGGCGCCGATCACGGTCGGCGCATTGCGGGTCATCTTGCCGACGCCCTGCGAGGTGCGCCGCCCGTCGGTGAAGGCAAGCGCCGGCTGGTGACAGGTCGCGCAGGCGACCTTGCCGTTGGCGCTGAGCCGCGTGTCGAAGAACAGCCGGTGGCCGAGATCGGCGGCGCGCGGATCGTCCGCCACCCGGTCGCCGGGATCGGGCGGCGGCGAGGGCAGGCTGCCGATCCAGAGCGTGCGCAGCGTCGCGAGCTCTTCCGTGCTCCATTCGCCGGCGTGCGACGGCGCGCCCGGCGTCGGGAGGAGCAGTAAAACAACGGCTGCCGCGATGAACCGCATTGGCGCGATGGTTCCACTCGAAATCGACGCCGCCATTATACCGCCCGTCGCATCGGCTGCGGGGTTCAAATGCCCGTCGGCGTGCTGCCGCTGGACGCGGCGCCCGGCGCGGTGCCATCATCGGCGCGGCCAGAATCCGACGATCCGGCGGAACCGGAAGCAGGGAGCATGACCATGATCAAAGTCCGCGACATCGCCTGGGGCCGGCTGCGCAGCCCGGATCTCGATGCGGCGGAGGAATTCCTCACGCATTTCGGCATGATGCGCGCCGACCGGACGAAGACGGCGCTCTACATGCGCGGCACCGGCCCGGCGCACCATCTGCACGTCACCGAGCTTGGCCCGCCGAAATTCGTCGGCGTCGCCTATGAAGCGGCGAGCGAGGACGACCTGCATCGTCTGGCGAAGGCGCCGGGCGCGTCGGCGGTCGAAGCGATCGACGAACCCGGCGGCGGCAAGCGGGTGCGGCTGACCGAGCCCAACGGCTACCGGATCGAGGTGGTGCACGGCGTCGCGGCCGTCGAACCGGTGCCGGTCGCGCGGCCGGCGGTCAACTGGCGCGACCGGCCGACCGACCGCGCCGGCGTGCTGTGCCGCATTGCCAAAGGCCCGGCGCACGTCAAGCGCATCGGCCACGCGGTGTGGGGCACGCCGAAGGTGATGGAAACCGTGCGCTGGTTCCGCGATACGCTCGGGCTGATCCGCTCCGACGACGTCTATGCCGGCGAGAAGCAGAACATCATCGGCTCGTTCAACCGCTGCGACCGCGGCGACGACTATGTCGATCATCACGTGCTGTTCTGCGTGCACAATCCGCGCGCCGGGCTCAATCACCTGTCGTTCGAGGTCGAGGACATGGACGACGTGTTCCTCGGCCACGAGCATCTGCGCGACGCGAAGAAGTACAAGCACGTCTGGGGCATCGGCCGGCACCTGCTCGGCAGCCAGGTCTACGACTACTGGTCCGACCCGTGGGGTCGGGTGCATGAGCACTGGAGCGACAGCGACCGGCTGAACGCGCGCAACGGCGGCAACCTGGTCTCGGCCGAGGAAGGACTGATGTCGCAGTGGGGCGAAGCCCCGTCGCAGGAATTCATCGAGCACGTCAGCCAGTGAAGCCGCCGCCGCACGCGTCAGCCTATTGCCGCCGTCCGCCCGCGCGCTCGGCGAAGGCGAAGTAGAGCTCGCGGGCGCGCTTGGCAACCGGCCCCGGCTGCAGCGCGCGGTCGTCGAGCCGCGCGATCGGCATCACCTTGGAATAATTGCCGGTCGCGAACAGCTCGTCGGCCTCGACCAGCTCTTGGTAGCGGATGGTGCGCTCCAGCACCGTCATGCCGTCATCGCGCAGCAGCGCGATGATGCGCTCGCGGGTGATGCCGTCGAGAAACGTGCCGTTGGCCGCGGGCGTCGACACCACCCCGTCCTTGACCATGAACAGGTTGGCGGTCGCGAGCTCGGCGACGTTGGACAGCCCGTCGAGCATCACCGCGGTGTCGTAGCCGTTGGCGCGCACCTCGCGCAGCGCCCGCGCCGAGTTCGGGTAGAGGCACGAAGTCTTCGCCAGCGTCGGCGCCATGTCGGGCGAGGGCCGGCGATAGGGCGACAGGCATACGTTCAATCCGCGCGGCGGCGGCAGCGGCGCCTCGAACACGGAGAGGAAGAACCGCGTGCTCTCCGGCACCGCGACGACGAAGCCCTCCTCGGAATAGAACACCGGGCGGATGTAGAGCTCGGCCTCGGGCGGGAAGCGCTCGATGCCCTCCCAGGCGATGTCCTCGATCCGGGCCGCATCGAGCGTCGGCGCCAGACCCATGATCCGGGCGGAGCGCACCACGCGCGCGCAGTGGCGGTCGAGATCGGGGGCGAGGCGGCGGAAGGCGCGGGCGCCGTCGAACACCACCGACGCCATCCACACCGCATGGGTCATCGGCCCGAGCAGCGGCGGATTGCCGTCGACCCACGAACCGTCGATCCAGGTGATCGCCTTGTCGGTCAAAGTCTTCGCCCGTTCCGCAAAGCCGTCGAACCGCGGGCGATCGGGCAGACGGCCTCGGCGAATTTCAGCCCGAGCGCCGCGGGCGGACGCCTACTGGCTGACCCACATGATGCGGGCGATCCAGTCGAGATCCTTTGCCGCCACGACCGGATCGACGTGGCGGGTGCTGACCGACTTGAGCTCGATCCGCCGCGCGGTGCGCCGGATCAGCTCCTTGGCCATCACCTCGCCGCCGCGCGTGCGCACGACGACGCGGTCGCCGGCCTTCGTCGGCGCGGCGGGCGACACGATGATGACATCGCGCGGCCGGTAGACCGGCACCATCGACTCGCCGGTGATCTCGAGCGCATAGGCGTTGGGGTCGCCGACGTCGGGACCCTCGACCTCGTCCCAGCCGGAGCCGGTGGGATAGCCCGCGTCGTCGAAGAAGCCGCCCTGTCCGGCCTTCGCCAGCCCGATCACCGGATAGCGCCGGCCGCTGCGCCCGCCCGCCGGCCCGAGGATGCGGGCGTACTCGGCGAGCGTGGCGTCGGTGGCGTCCAGCACCTTGGCGACGCTTTCCATCGTCGGCCAGCGCGGCTTGCCCTGCGGGTTGATCCGCTTGCTCTTGTTGAAAGCCGTGGGATCGAGTCCTGCCTTGCGGGCGAGGCCGGACGCGCTCAACCCGTTTTCGGCCGCGAGCTTGTCGAGAGCCCGCCATATCTCTGCATGCTTCAGCATAAGACCATTGTCCTGCAAACCGCGTGTCGTGTCACGTAGGATAAATGTCGCCTGGGGATATCATGGGGCCGGCGCCGTCGCCTGGAACGAACGGGCATAGCCCTGGATATGCTTCACCATCGCGTGCAAGCCGTTGGCGCGATTTCCGGTGAGGTGCGAGCCGAGCTCGATCTTCTCGAAGAAGTCCGGCGGGGTGGCGAGAATTTCCTCCGGCCGGCGTCCGGAATAGACGCGCAGCAGCAGCGCGATCAGGCCGCGCACGATCATCGCGTCGCTGTCGGCCTCGAAGAAGACGCGGCCGCCCTGCTCGCGCGCATGGAACCACACCTGCGACTGGCAGCCTTTCACCCGCGCGGTTTCGGTACGCCGCTCGGGTGGCAGGCCGGGCAGCTTGCGCCCCAGCTCGATGATGTATTCGTAGCGGTCGAGCCAGTCGTCGAACAGGCCGAACTCGGCGACGATGTTCGCAACGGCTTCCGCAATCGTTTCGCGTTCGCTCATCCGCTCGAAATCCAGGTCGAACGAGGGCTTAGGTATAGCGGCGTCCGCGCGGCCGATCAACGCGGCGAATCGCGCAGGTGCGGCGCCATGTGCTATGTTTGTACGACGATCCAAGGCCCCCTTCATTTCGTTCCGCTGTCGCGACCATGACAAGCGCCGTCCTGACCGATCCCGCCCGCCGTACGCCCGCCGGCGGCGGCTGGCGACTCGACCCGCTCGGCGCCGGCACGGCGCTGCTGCGCCTGCTGCCGCCGAACCTCGCCCATCGTCTGGCGATCGAGGCGCTGAAGTACCGGCTGGTTCCGCCCGACCGCCGCCCGGACGATCCGGTGCTGGCGACGCGACTGTGGGGACTCGATTTCGTCAACCCGGTCGGACTCGCGGCCGGCTTCGACAAGGACGCCATGGCGGTGGACGCGCTGCTCGATCTCGGCTTCGGCTTCGTCGAGGCCGGCACGGTGACACCGCTGCCGCAGCCCGGCAACAGGCGACCGAACCTGTTCCGTCTGCCGGAAGACAGGGCGGTGATCAATCGGATGGGCTTTCCGAGCCGGGGCATCGAGGCGTTCGCCGCCAATCTCGCGCGCCGCCGCCGGCCGGGCATCGTCGGCGCGAATGTCGGTCGCAACAAGGAGACTTCGGACGAGGCCGGAGACTTCGCCCGCTGCATCGCCGCCGTCGCCGGGCTTGCCGACTATCTGGTCGTGAACATCTCCTCGCCCAACACGCCGGGCCTGCGCGACATGCAGCACGGCGAGCGGCTGGTGCGGCTGCTCGACCGCGTGATCGCGGCGCGCGATGGCGCGGGCGGCGGCCGCCGCCCGCCGCTGCTGGTCAAGATCGCGCCCGACCTCGATGACGAGGCGATGCGGTCGATCGCCCGCGCCGTGCTCGCCGCCGGGATCGACGGGCTGATCGTGTCGAATACCACGACTGCGCGGCCCGCTTCGCTGCGCAGTCCGAAGGCGCGCGAGGCCGGGGGGCTGAGCGGCCCGGTGCTGTTCGACCCGTCCACCCGGGCGCTCACCGCGATGTGGCGGATGACCGAGGGACGAATACCGCTTATCGGCTGCGGCGGCATCGGCAGCGGCACCGATGCCTATGCCAAGATCAGGGCCGGCGCCTCGCTGGTACAGGTCTACACGGCGCTGGTCTATGCCGGCCCGGGGCTGGTCGGGCGGATCAAGCGCGAGCTCGCCGGGCTGTTGAAAGCGCACGGCTTTTCCTCTGTGTCGGCGGCGGTCGGGGCGGACGCGCGCTAGTCCGCCATTTCCGTTTCATTAACCCTAAGTCAAGACCTCGGCGGCAGACTGCGCGGGCAATCTGCGTAACCGGGTCGCGCATGTCCGTTCTGCACCATATTGTCGTCGCGGTCGCCTACACGCTGGTCGCGGCGGCGGTGGCGATTTTCTTGCCGCTGCTCCTGCCCGCGATGGGTGGCGAAACCGGCGCCATGATCGGCGGGGTCGTGCTGATCGGCTCGGCCCTGCTGCATGAGGTATTCGCCCGCCAGGAGGGCGAGAACCGCACCATCGACGAGCTGCATGCGCTGCGCATCGAACAGGAGGCCGCTCGGCGCGCGCTGTCGGCGGCCCGCCAGGAAGTCGAGACGCTGCGTGCCGAGCTGAAAGGCGCGGCCGAAGCGCGCGCCGAGACCGAGGAAGGTGCCCGGCGCGATGTCGACTCGGTGATCGCCGAGGTCAAGGTGCTGCAGGGGCTGATCGAACAGCTTTCGACTGCGCGCATGGCGACGCGCGTTGCGGTCGAGGCCAAGGGCGGCGGCGCCCGCGTGGTCTCGACGGAGGCAGCGCGCCCGTCCGAGCAGCAGCCGCGCAATAACGCCACCGCGTCGCCGGGCCCGACCCTGGTGGTGCGCGATGGACGTCCGGTTGCACCGACGGAATCTCCCGGCGCGCTGCCGCCGATCGCCCAGGGGCTCGATGACGCCGCGATCCTCAGCATCGTGCGCGAGGGGCTGGAAACCAACCGCGTCGATCTGGTGCTGCAGCCGATCGTCAGCCTGCCGCAGCGCCGGCGCTGCCATTACGAGGCATTCACCCGCATCCGCGACCGCAACGGCCAGATGCTGGTGCCCGACCAGTATATCGGCATCGCCGAGCGCGAGGGTCTGATCGCGGCGATCGACAACATGATGCTGTTCCGCTGTGTCCAGCTCGTACGCCGGTCGCAGCAGCAGAACCGCAACCAGAATGTCGCGTTCTTCTGCAACATCTCGGCGCACAGCCTGACCGACCGGCACTTCTTCAGCAATTTCGTCGAGTTCATGGCGGACAACGCGGCGCTCGCGCCCAACCTGGTCTTCGAATTCCCTTACGCGACGATCGCCAACCGCGACCTCGACATCGAACGCCACCTGCGCCAGCTCGCCTCGTTCGGCTTCCGCTTCTCGGTCGACCAGGTCAGCAGCATGAACCTCGACTTTGCCGATCTGATGCGCCACCGCTTCAAGTACGTGAAGATGGACGCGATGACGGTGCTGGGCGAGATGCGCCAGCCGACCATGGGCGTGACGGCGGAGGAGCTGAAGCGCGTGGTCGACCGCCACGGCATGGACCTGATCGTCGAAAAGATCGAGTCCGAACCGATGCTGCTCGAGCTGCTCGACCTGCGCATCGACTACGGCCAAGGCTACCTGTTCGGCGAACCCCGGCTGGCGAAGGTGGACTGAACCGTTCCCTTTCCCGTTCACGGAAGAGGGTGGCGAGCGAAGCGAGCCGGGTGAGGGGAACCCGCACGCTGTCGGAAGCGTCGCACTCTTCCCATCCGTCTTCCTGTGTGCCACAAAGCGCCGGTATCGCGTAAAGGACCGGCTTTCGCCGATGGTCGACCGCATCCCGGTTCATCCCGGCATCTCCCGCTTCGTCGACTTCTACGACGCCTTCGTGCTCGATCTGTGGGGCGTGATCCACGACGGGGTGAAGCTCTATCCCGGCGTCGCCGACACGCTCGGGCGGCTGAAGGCGCTCGGCAAGCCCTATGTCATGCTCACCAACGCGCCGCGCCGCGCCGCCTCGATCAAGCGCGCGATGGCGCGCATGGGCCTGGCCGAGGACCTCGCGCCGAACGTCATGTCGTCGGGCGAGGCGACCTGGCTGGCGCTGCGCGACCGGGCGAACGGCTGGCTCGCCGGGCTCGGCAACCGCTGCCTCCATATCGGCCCCGAGCGGGATAACGGCCTGTTCGACGGGCTCGACGTCGAGAAGGTGGAAGCGGTCGAGGCGGCCGGCTTCATCGTCAACACCGGACCGTGGGAGGACGACGAGACCGTCGCCGACTACGAGGACACGCTGCAGGCAGCCGCCCGGCGCGGCCTCAGGATGATCTGCGCCAATCCCGACCTCGAGGTGATCCGCGGCGGCAAGCGCATCATCTGCGCCGGCGCGCTGGCCCAGCGTTACGAGGCGCTGGGCGGCGCGGTGCGCTATTACGGCAAGCCCTACCGGCCGATCTACGACACCTGCTTCGCGACCCTCGGCCTGTCCGACCCGCGCCGCATCCTGGCGATCGGCGATTCGCTGCGCACCGATATCGCCGGCGCCGACGGCATCGGCATGGACGCGGTGCTGGTGATCGGCGGCATCCACGGCGACGAGTTCGAGGCCGGTGGCGACAGCGTCGCGGTCGAATCCCGTCTGGCGGAGGCCTGCACCCGCGCTGGCCATATTCCGATCGCGGCGATCCCCGCCTTTCTGTGGTAGAAATGCGGGCTCGCGGCGGTCGCGCGCTTGGCCCGAATCCGGCCGTCGGGTAGTATTCCCACGGGTCCGGCAGGGCGCCGGCGCGGCGGTCGGGTGCGCATCGGATCGCACATCGCATAAGGCCGGATAAGGCCCCGGCACACGGCCGTTTCGTAAAAGCCCCGGCAGGGGGTCGTCGCACGCAGGCGCAGCCGTCGTCGGATCGGACAGGACGGGAGAACATGGCTTCGGGACTCGGCTTTCGCGACCGTATGGGCTGGCCGATGCGCGCGGCGCTGGCGGCGAGCGCGGCCTGGTTCGTGATCTGCATCTGGTACGTGCAGGTCAATGTCGGCTGGGGCAACCTGTTCACCCTGCTGCCGCACGAATTCGGGATGCTGATCACCGGCATCTTCGCCCCGGTCATCTTTCTCTGGCTGGTGCTTGCCTATCTCGGGCGCGGCGAGGTGCTGCGCGAAACCACCGACGATCTGCGCCAGGAGCTGCGCCAGCTGACCTACCCGACCGGCGAGGCCGAGCAGCGGGTGCAGGAGATCACCGACACGCTCCGCCGCCAGGCGCAGGAGCTCAACAACGTCTCGGAGCGCGCGGTTACCCAGGCGCAGTTCCTGCAGGACAACCTGCACCGCCAGACCGAGCAGCTCGACGCGGTGTCGCTGCGGCTGTCGGAGCGCGCCGGCGCGGTGCATCAGGCGGTCGAGACCCAGGTGCGTGACCTCGAATCCGCGTCGCGAACCGTGCTCGACCGGCTCGAGTCGGCCGGCGACGCATTCCATCGCCAGATCGAGGATTTCGGCCCGCGTTCCGAAGTCGCCGCCGAGCGCGCCAAGGCGGCGGCCGATGCCGTGCGCAACCACGCCGACGCGGTGCTGGCGAGCCTGGGCGAGGTCACGGCCGGCATCGAACACACCGGATCGACGATGCGCCGTCATTCCGAGGAGGTGAATTCGCGGTCGCAGGAGGCGGCGGCGCGGGTGCGCGAGGTGGGCGACACGCTGCAGCGCCAGGCCGACGGGCTCAACGAGGCGGCCGAGCAGGCGCTGAGCCGCGCCCGCCAGCTCGGCGAGGTGTTCAAGCAGCAGTCCATCACGCTGGTCGCCGGCCTCAAGCAGGCGGTCAACAGCGTCGACGACGTGGCCGACAATTTCCGCCAGCGCACCGAGCAGCTGATGACCGGCGCCCGCACCACCATCGGGCAGGTGCGCGAGACCGTGGAATCGTTCAAGGACGAAGCGGCGGGAATGGCCGCGGCCTCCGATGCGGCGGTCGAGCGGGTCCGGCGCGCGAGCGACGAGATCCGCGTGCGCGGCGAGGAATACACCGACGTTTCGGACAAGGCGGCGGCTCGCGCCGCGGCCCGCATGGCCGAAGCCGGCAACCTGCTCAAGCAGCACACCGAATCGATGGCCGCTGCGTCGGACCGCGCCGTCGCGCAGGCGCGGGTGCAGATGGAGCAGATCACGGTGGCGCTGCATCGCCAGGCCGATCAGGTGGCGCTGGAATATACCCGCGCCGCCGAGCAGGCCCGCGTCGGCATCGACGACATCTCGGCGGCGCTGCGCCGCCAGGCGCAGCAGGTGTCCGAGGCCGCCGAGAAGAACGGGGCGCGCGCGACCGAGCAGATCGAGGCGATGGGCACGGCTTTCCGCACCCAGTCGGAAAATATGGCATCCGAGGCCGGGCGCACGTCCGAGATGGTCGAGGCGCGGGTCGAGGAGGTCGACGCCGTGCTGCGCCAGCATGCCGAGGCACTGACGCTGACGGCGGACGCGGCGGTCGAGAAGGTGCGCGCCAAGGCCGACGAGGTGGCGGCGTCGCTCCGCGCCGAGCTGCGCGAATTCCAGACCGTCGCCGACACCGCCGCCGCGCGCGCGCTCGAAAAGGCGAAGCAGATGGAGATCGCGCTCAAGGCGCATGCCGAGGGTGCCGCCGGGGCCGCCGGCGATGCCGCCGACCGCACGTTCGCGCGCATCGACGAAGTGAATTTGGCGCTGCGTGCCCAGTCCGAGGCGCTCGCCGCCATGGCCGAGAAGGTGAACGGGCAGATCGCCGCCAGGCTCAAGGAAACCGAAGCGGAGATGCGCGCCGAGGCCGAGGCGATGGTGGCGACCTCCAATCGCGCCGCCGAGCAGGTTGCGGTCAAGGCGGCGGAGGTGAGCGACGTGCTGCGCCGCCAGTCCGACGAATTCTCCGCCGCCTCCGAACGCGTAGCCGCCCAGGCCGCCGCCCGGGTCAAGGTGGTCGGCGCCGCGCTGCGCAAGCAGTCCGCCGATCTCGACGACGTGTCGATTCAGGCCGCGCAGCGCGGCGAGCAGATCGGCGAGATGCTGTCGCGCCGCTCGGCCGACCTCATCGGCGCGGTCGACCGCGCGGCCGAACGGGCGCGGCTGATCGGCTCGGCCTTCGAGGAGCAGTCGGAACGGCTGGTCGGCTCGTCCGAGCGCGCGGTGACGCAGTCGGAGCGGGTGCGCGAATTGCTGCGCGCGCAGGGCCAGGAGCTCGACCGCATCTCCGCCGAGCTCACGCGCCGGTCGGAGGAGATCGAGCGCGCCTCGCAGGCGCAATTCGAGCGGCTGTCGACGACGGCCGAGCGCGCCGCGACCAAGGCGCATGAGATGGGCGAGGCGATCGAGGAGAAGACCGAAGGCCTCAATCTCGCGGCCCGGGAATCGGTCGAGAGCCTCACCGTTGTCGGCAACGCCCTGCAGCGCCAGGCGCGCGAGCTGATGGAGGCGAGCACGCGCGCCGCCGCCGAGGTCGCCGAGCTGATCTCGGGTCTCAAGAACGAGGGCAGCACGCTCGACAAGACATCCGGCATCGCCGAGGAGCGCGTGCAGTCGATCGGCCGCGTCTTCCGCCAGCAGGCGCAGGAGCTCGCCGCCACCTCCGAGATCGCCGCACGGCAGGTCGACAGCGTGCGCCAGACGCTGCAGCGCCATACCAACGAAATGAGCGGTACGCTGGAGCGCGCCTCGGGCCAGGCGACCGAGATCGGCACCGTGTTCGAGGAGCAGGCGCGCAAGCTGCGCGAAGCCGCCGAAAACGCCGCGGCGCAGGCGCGCCTCGTGGAGCAGAACGCGCTCGATTCGCGCCGCGACATGTTCCTGCGCGCGTCCCGGTTCATCATCGAGGACCTGAACTCGACCGCCATCGACCTCAACCGGCTGCTCGATTCGCAGGGCTCGCAGAAGCTGTGGAACCGGCTGGCGCGCGGCGAGAAGGGCATCTTCGTCCGCACCATGCTGCAGGACGACGAAAAGCACGCGCGCGACGTCATCCGCGGCAAGTTCGAGCAGGACGAGAATTTCCGCAAATACGTCCAGCGCTATCTCGACCACTTCGAGCGGCTGCTCAACGAAGCCAACCAGAGCGACCCCGAGAACCTGCTGAGCTCGACCTTCCTGTCCGCCGATATCGGCAAGCTCTACCTCGTGCTCGCCCGCGCCGTCGGCCGCATCAACTGAGCGCCGGGCGGCACGCGCTCACGCCATCGTGTTGTAATCTTGTCATCCCGGCCAAGGCCCCCACGGGTCCGGCCCAAGGCCGGCCCGAGGACAGGCTCCGGGTCGCGAGCCGGGATCCGGGACCGTTCGGTATCGGACCCCGGCTCTCGATGAACTCCGCCGGGGTGACAGACTGAAATTGGGCCATCGATGCTGACCCTCTTCCTCACCGTTTTCGTCGACACGGTCGGCTTCGGCATCGTGCTGCCGCTGCTGCCGTACTTCGCCCAGCGCTACGGTGCCGCGGCCGATACGGTGACCCTGCTGGTGGCGGTGTTCACGGCGTCGCAGTTCACCTTCGGCCCGATCTGGGGCCGGCTGAGCGACCGCTTCGGGCGGCGGCCGATCCTGCTGCTGACCATCTTCGGCACCATGGCGGGCTACGCCCTGCTGGCCGTCGCCGACTCGCTGCCGATGATCTTTCTCGCCCGCGCTTTCACCGGCGCCATGGGCGCCAACGTCGCCGTGGTGCAGGCCTATGTCGCCGACATCACCGGACCGGCGCATCGCGCGCACGGCATGGGCCGGATCGGGGCGGCGCACGGCCTCGGCTTCGTCACAGGCCCGGCGATCGGCGGGCTGTTCGCGGGCAGCGATCCGGCGCAGCCCATCTTCATGGTGCCGTTCCTGATCGCCGCGGCGCTGTCGGGCATCGCCTTCGTCATGGCGCTGGTCACCGTGCGCGAGAGCCTGGCGCATGAGCACCGCGTAAAGCCCGGCGGCAGGCGCGGCGGGCGGATCGCGGCCTTTCTTGCCGCGATCAAGCGGCCGGGGCTCGGGCTGCTGTTCGCCCTGCTCGCCATGACCCCGTTCGTGTTCTCGTCGATCGAGTCCACCTTCGTGCTGTGGTCGGAGCGGACGCTGGGCTGGGGACCGGGCCAGAATGGCTGGATCTACACCTTCATGGGCGTGGTCGCGGTGGTGGTGCAGGGGCTGGCGGTCGGCCGCCTGACCCGCCGGATCGGCGAGCGCCGGGCGCTGCTGGTGGGGGCGGGGCTTGCCGGATGCGGCGCCGCCCTGCTGCCGTTCATGACCGGCTATGCCGGGCTCTGCCTCGCCTTCGGGCTGATCGTCGCCGGGGTGTGCATCAACAACCCGTGCCTCAACAGCCTGATTTCGCAGCATGCCGGCTCGGGCGAGCGCGGCAGCCTGCTCGGGGTCGCCCAGTCCTGCGGGGCGCTGGCGCGGATCTCGGGGCCGCTCTGGGGCGGGTTCGCCTTCGTGACCCTGGGGCCGGACTGGCCCTTTCTCTCGACCACCCTAGTCATGGCGGCGATGGCCGCGGTCGCGCTCCGGCTCCGGCCGACGCAGGAGGCTGTGCCGTAGCCCGACAACGGTCCGGCCGGAGCGGCCTTTATCCTTGACGCAGGCCGGTCGGGCCGTTAAAAACCCGGTCTCCGGGCCTTCTCAGGGCCCGTTTCGTTTACCTTTGGATCGGATCGGCCAGCCATGTCACGTCGCTGCGGGATCACCGGCAAGGGCGCGTTGGTAGGCAACAACGTCAGCCACGCCAACAACAAGACCAAGCGGCGGTTCCTGCCGAACCTCCAGATTACCTCGATGCTGTCCGATGCGCTCGGCACGCCGGTCCGGCTGCGCCTCTCGACCCGCGCCATCCGGACCATCGAGAAGAACGGCGGGCTCGATGCCTATCTGCTCGGCACGCCCGACGCCCGCCTGCCGGTCGAGGCAGTCCGCCTCAAGCGCCGCATCGCCCGGAGAGCCGCCGCCCTGTCGGCAGGCTGACCCGTGCCGTCGCCGCCATCAGGGCGGCGACCCACGAAGATGTAATAAGGCACCCGGGCTCCCGGCA
>Ga0316628_100003090_pt1 | contig 12677 bp, 9 predicted proteins | sample OWC_Aug_M2_C1_D5_FD_207648 | JGI IMG/M metagenome (GOLD analysis project Ga0316628, IMG submission 207648) | Wetland soil microbial communities from Old Woman Creek delta, Ohio, United States - OWC_Aug_M2_C1_D5_C | ecosystem: Environmental > Terrestrial > Soil > Wetlands | place: USA: Ohio...
ACCCGTTGTTCACAAGCCTAGCATCGCGAGAGAGACAAACCACGATGTTTGGCACTATGAAACATCCCTTCCCATTTTGGTACTAAAGTACCGTTACGGAACATCTCGCGCCTCCGTTAAAAATGATCTCGAGCGCGGGACCACTATGCTTCTAGCGGAAGTGGAGACCGGCTTCGGAACAAATCTATATTCTCAAGCAGGTCTTCTAGGAGGAATGATGCGAGCGATGAAGCAGGTGTGGTTTGTTCTAGGCGCGATTGCAATGGTTTTGATGGTTACTCCGGCATCTCATGCGCAACTAAATTCCGGAGTTTCCACAGTCGCCCTGAATGCCAATTTGGGTGAATCTCTGACGCTATCCGTGTCAGCCGCCAGCGTGAACTTCACCCTGGTTCCGAGCGGCACAGCGAATGGAAGTACCCCTGTGGGTATCACGACAACCTGGGTCCTGGGCACGGCGCGCACTAGCCTGAATGTGTATGCTTACTTCTCGAGCGGGACCGCCCTGACTGACGGCACGAACAATATCCCCACCAGCAGTTTTAACGGCAGCATCAATGGCGGCGCGTTTTCCGCATTCACCGGCGGGTCCGGGCCGTTTGGCACCAACAGCAAAATCATCTTCACGTCAGCCCTCGGGGCAGGAGCGCTTAATTCCAGCCACGTTGACAGCCTCGGCCTTCAGATTGATACCACTGGCTTGAACTTGCCTTCCAGCACATATACCGGCACGCTCAACGTCCAGGCACAAGTAATCTAAGCAAATAGGAAAGCCACGGCCCTGCGGCAGCTGGGCCTTCACGCACTTCGAGCAGGTCCCAGATTGCCGCTGGCATCGGGGACCTGTTTGACTCTTTGACCGCTGGGGCTGGACCAGCACCTAGGATGAGGAACCAATACATACCGGGGGCGGGGAACAAAAGGATTGGCACACCTACGGCAATCGCCTGGGGAGTCTTCCTTCTCTGTCTGTTCACTTCCGTTCCCGCATCTGCGCAGATTCAATCCGGCGTGGGCCCCATAACTTTGCTTGCAAATCTGCCATCGTCCCTGACGGTCAGCGCCACACCAGCACTTGTTAATTTCACTCTTGCTACCTCCGGCATATCGAATGGATCATCAGCCGTAAACATTACGGCGTCGTGGTCGTTCACCAGGCCATCCCGGCTGACTGTCTATGCCTATTTCACGAACCCTGCGTCCGCCTTGGCCGATGCCACAACCCACAAAATTCCCTCGGCGAATGTGTCCGGCAGCGTCAATGGAGGCCCTTTCACCCCGTTCACTGGTGCCAGTCCGTATGCGGCCACGAGCAGCATAACCATTTTCAGCCGCAACGAGCCTGGCAACAATATTACGCGATCGCGGACGGACGCATTGAATCTGCGAATCAACACCACTGGTTTGGGGCTTGCTCCGGGAAGTTATACGGGGTTGTTGGTGATCCAGGCGCAGGCAATTTAGAAAACTGGGGCGGGCTGTACCTGTAGCCCTCTGGAAACGAGAGCGGGCTCCGTTTATTAGTCTGACGAAAGAACAGGAGCCATCTGCAGAGAATGTTGCGGTAGAACCGTACGAATCAACAGACTGGGAGATTTCCGTGCGACATCTGCATCGAGTTGTGCTTTGCCTGTTTTTTCTGGCGCCTGCGCTGGCGGCCCAGACCATTTCACCCGTCATCGTGGAGTATCGGGAAAAAGCCGCCAGCCGTTTTCAGATTCATAACGACACCGATTTCCCGCTTACTGTCGTCCTGGAACCGCACAGCTTTACAGTCGATTCGGACGGCAAACCCACCTTCCATGACCTTTCCCCCGAGGTTCATCTGGAACTTTCGACCATGAGTTTTCGCGTCGGCCCCAAGCAGGATTATTACGTGTTCTACAAGGCCACCGCGGACAAGCTGCCCAACTGGTTCTGCATTTACGCCAACATTACCGGCCCGCACACGCAGGAAGGCATTCAGGTGAGGCTTGAGCTTCCTCACACCGTTTATCTGCTGGGGAAAAAGCCCAGCGAAGCCGCAGACATTTCCTGGGTGCAGGCCGTATCCACTTCGGATTCGCCAAAACCCACGATCGAGGCAGCCGTGGAAAATCACGGCGCGGACGTCTCCCGCGTGCAGGAAGTTGATGTCACCTCCGATTCCGGCAAGCAGGTCTACGAGGGCTTCCCTCTTTTCCCGGGGCAGCGCCGCCAAATGAAACTGGAATGGGACCAGCCCGGCGTTCCCGAACATATCCAGCTGAAGTTCGAGCATTTCAAATCCGAGACAGACCTTCATGCGGCGGCGCGCTAGCGGCATTCACAACGCGCCGCACCGCCTCGCTTTCCTGCTGTGCGGCATGTTCCTGGCCGGAACTGTGCTAAACGCCAGGGCTCAGGTGATTCAGGCCACCGGCGGCACGTCGAGCCTTTTCAACGCCACCGGCGGATCGCTGGAATTGCGCGGCGCGAATTTCACCGACCGTTTCGATCTTGGCTACAACGGGAAGATACGAACAGGCTTTTCCATGCTGCGCGGATTCAAGGGCGGCATCATGGACCTCGGTGACCAGACCATCACTTTTGCCCTGCCCACCGACATTTTCGATGCCTCGCACTATTTTCTGGGCCGCGGCATGGGCTTTTCCCGCGGGAACAACGACCACAAATTATTTATTTTCGCCGGCGCAACCACGGCTGGATTTATCGCCCCTTATCTCAATGTCGCCACCCTGGACACGCCGACCGGCGCGATCTTTTACGAAACCAAAATTTCTCCTCATTGGAAATTCTATTCCCGCAACGCATTTTCGACGCGCCAAACGTCCATTCAATCCATGGAATGGTCCTCAAAACTCAACACGCACGCGGCCGTATCCGGTGGAATCGGCAACAGTCAGCCCTACGGCGCCTTCAGTTTCGACCACACCGGAAGACATCTGATCGTGGACGCCAGCTACGCGGCCGTCGGAAATAATTTCCGGCGCGTGCTTGCGGAAACTCCCCAGGTGTCCGAGCCCGACCGCGAAAATCTTCGCCTCGAATACCGCCCCTGGAACACTTTGCGTTTGATCGCTTCACGCAATAACTATGCTTCCGTCGATTCCAGCGCGGCCACCGAGCGCGCGGCCGTGAACAGCTTCGGCGCCTGGGGCAATGTGGCCGGCTTTCAAATGTACGGATCCTGGAATCAGTCCACGACCTCCTTCGGGCGCGCCACCTCGACGCTGTTCGGCGGACGCAAAGACATCACCTCGCGCCTGAGCGCCGGCGTCGACTACATGACCAGCTCCTTTCGGAATCAACTGTCCTCCAATTCCCTGGTTGGCACCGTGCGCGAAGTGATTTCCCCGCGCCTCAGCCTGACGCAACTCATCACCCATACCGCGGGACAAACTTCCATTTCCTACGGAGGAACATTCGTCTCCAACCGCGTCGCCATCACCGCGGAGTACGACACGCTCTTCTTTCCATTCTCCGCACCCGGGCTTCCCCAATTCCGCCAGGTCCTGGTCCTCGGCCTTCATTTCCAGTTGCCGCATGGAATTCAATTCAACTATGGAACCGACGTGTCCACGAACGGACAGGTCCATTACACCGCTTACGGCACGTCCATAGGCTATCGCACCATCAAGGGCTCGCCCGGCGGGCCGCAATACGCGAGCGCTTTCTATTCCAACGTCGCGCGCGGCCGCGTCGTCGATCCTTCCGGCCAGCCCGTCGCCGGCGCCGCGGTTGTAGTCGGAAAGACCATCGCGTTTTCCGATTCCAACGGAAAATTTCTGGTCCGCGTGAAATCTCCCGGTGAACTTCCCCTGGAAGTCGCCGTCGAGGACTTCACCGCCCCGGGCTCGTTTGCCGTCGTATCCGCTCCCCCAAAAGTTCGCGCAACGCGAGAAGACTCCGCCCTGGAGTACAACATCGTCGTGAAGCGCGTCCCGCCCGAGTCCGCAAGCAAACCCAAACCTGATTCGTTTTGAGCGTGTCCGAGAACCGGCCGGGTTCCCACGGAACCCTCCCCCTCCGAAACACTCAATTGACATCTGTTTCGACCGGGCATACGATTTCCCCCGGACCAAATCTCTGAAACCGTTCCTGCAAATGACACATCCCAATGACTGTTTGTGGACGCTCCGGCCGCACTCGGCCTTTGAAGGAGATCAGACGTTATGAGAAATAAAGTTTTGTATGTGGGAATCCCCGCGATCGCGCTCCTCGCGCTGTTCGCCACCGTACGTCCCGGCAGCAGCGCTCGCAAGCCCGCCCCGGAAGTTAAGATTGATGCGGACGACATCGGCGGCGTGGTCACCAGCTCGAAGGGTCCCGAAGCCGGCGTCTGGGTCATCGCCGAAACAAGAGATCTCCCTACCGGTTACCGCAAGATCGTCGTGACCGACGATCAGGGCCGCTACGTCGTTCCCGATCTCCCCAAGGCGAATTACACTGTGTGGGTCCGCGGCTACGGCCTGGTGGATTCCGCCAAAGTGCAGACCGCTCCCGGCAAGATGCTGAATCTTTCCGCAGTCATCGCGCCGGATGCGCATGCCGCGGCGCAATACTATCCAGGCGCCTACTGGTATTCCCTGCTGCACATTCCGCCCAAGAGTGATTTCCCCGGCACCGGCCCCACCGGCAACGGCATTTCCCCGCGCATCAAGGAACAGGGCGAGTGGATCGAAATGATGAAGACCGACGGTTGCGAGGCCTGCCACCAGCTGGGTGACAAGGCCACGCGCGAGATCGAGCCTTCTCTCGGCGCGTTCGACACATCCGCCGCGGCTTGGGACCGGCGCATCAAGTCGGCACAGGTTGGCAGCGCCATGAGCGCCCGGGCCACACTGCTCGGCCGCAAACGCGTCCTGGAAGATCTGGGCGACTGGAGCGATCGCATCAAGGCCGGAGAATTGCCGCCGGCCCCGCCACGCCCGCAAGGCCTGGAGCGCAACATCGTCATAACGCAATGGGATTGGGCCGGACCTAAAGAATATTTCCACGACGAAATTTCCGTGGACCGCAGAAACGTGAACTCCAATCCCAACGGCCTCATCTATGGAGTCCATGAGGACAGCGACGATGTCATGACCGTTCTCGATCCCAACAAGAACTCCTTTACGCAGGTTTCCATTCCAGTGAATCCGGGCACGCCAATGTTCGAGCCGGAGGAACTTCTGGAGCCTTCTCCGTATTGGGGAAATGAGCAAGTGGCCTTGGCTCGTTCCTCAGCGCACAGCTTGATGATGGACGCCAAAGGGCGCCTCTGGACAGCGGCGCGCACGCGTCAACTGGATAATCCCGCGTGGTGCAAGGCGGGGTCTTCCAACCCATTTGCGATCGCCTTCCCGATCAAATCGGGATCGCGCCAGACCAATTTCTACGATCCCAAGACCGGCAAGTGGACCCTCGTCGATATGTGCGCCAGTTCGCAACATTTGATGTTCGCCGAGGATGCCGACCACACCCTCTGGTTCAGTGACCCGGGCGGCGATACGGTTGGGTGGCTGAATACCAAAATGTATGATGAGACCCATGACGCCGTTAAGTCCCAGGGCTGGACTCCGTTCATTTTGGATACAAACGGGAATGGCAAGCGCGATGCCGACTATACCGAACCCGGCAAGCCCATCGATCCCACCAAGGATGCACGCATCAGGCCCGGCTTTTACGGCGTGATCCCAAGTCCGGTAGACGGTTCGATCTGGGGCACGGTGCTGGGGTTCCCCGGCGCGATCGTCCGGCTGGTTCCCGGCTCGGACCCGGTAAAAACCGCGCTCGCCGAAATTTACCAGGTGCCGTGGGACAACCCGAAGGCGCCGGTACAGGGCTTCTCCCCCCGCGGTCTAGATATTGACCGTAATGGCGTCGTTTGGACGGTGCTCGCCAGCGGGCATTTCGCCAGCTTCGACCGCCGCAAGTGCAAAGGCCCCTTGAATGGTCCGAAAGCCACCGGCCAACAGTGCCCCGAAGGCTGGACGCTCTATCGCACCCCAGGCCCATCCTTCCAGGACAAGAACGTCGATGAAAGAATCGGAAGCGCCGACTCGAACTATTACAACTGGGTCGATCAATATGACACCTTCGGCCTGGGCAAGAACGTCCCCATCGCCACAGCCAACGGGACGGACGCCCTCGAAGCCCTCGACCCGAAAACCGGAAAGTTCACCGTCCTGCGCGTTCCCTACCCCATGGGCTTCTTCGCCAAGAGCATGGACGGCCGCATCGACGATCCCAAAGCCGGCTGGAAAGGCAAGGGACTCTGGTCCACCTACGCCACGCGCACCCCGTGGCACCTGGAAGGCGGCAAAGGCACAACCAGCAAGGCCGTGAAGTTCCAGATGCGCCCCGATCCGCTGGCTAATTAACTTTCACTTTTCCGCGCCCGGAAGCCGCCCCTGCGGCTTCCGGGCTTTTTTTTGCGAATCTTTTGCTGAAAATTTTACAGCCGGCGCATCGCAATCAAATTCCATCAACTCCGCTAAAATAAGAGCGGGACAACCCCGCCCGCTATTTCGGCAAGAGGCAGCGTGGAACTGCCAATTCAAACCCGACAGACTGAAGAACCCATGTGAGAACGGCCGAATCTTTGTAGGGCACGGCTTCAGCCGTGCCGTAAAGTATGCAGAAAGAATGCGGCTTTAGCCGCTGGCATGTTCAATTGTGAGTTCTCACACAGACTCTGAAGCCTCTTCTACTTTCTTTCTCGCCGCTTCGCTTTCCCCCGCCAGTATGATAATTTCCATGCAGGGGGTGAAACGTCATGGCGGAACAATCGATCATGCTGCCGCTGGGAACTTCGGCGCCAAATTTTCGCCTTCCCGACCCGTCCGGAAAATATGTTTCGTCGGATGATTTCGCCGGCGCCGCGGCTTTCCTTGTTGTATTCATGTGCAACCACTGCCCCTACGTAAAACATGTGCAGGCGCGTTTTGCCCAACTGGCCGCGGAATATCAGGCGCGCGGCGTCGCCGTCGTGGGCATTAATTCCAATGACGCGGAAAATTATCCCGAAGACCGCCCCGAAAAAATGGCCGAGGAAATTAAAGCTGCCGGATACACCTTCCCCTATCTGTACGATGAGACACAGGAAATCGCCAAATCCTATCGCGCTGCATGTACTCCGGACTTTTTCCTATTTAATCGCGACCGCCGCCTGGCCTACCGCGGTCAATTTGATGACAGCCGCCCCAAAAATGGCCTGCCCGTGACGGGCGCCGATCTTCGCGCGGCCCTCGACACGCTTCTGGCGGGCGGCACGGTCTCACCAAATCAAAAACCAAGCGTGGGATGCAGCATCAAGTGGAAACGCCAATCCGCCGCCAAGCACGCGAACTAAGAATCTCATCCGTCGAACATCTCGATCCCGACAATACTGCGGCACCCTGTTTTGTTGCTGTTCACAGCCCGGAGTGTGCGTGAGAAAGTCAGAATCTCTGTAGGGCACGGATTTGCAGGCTGCGGAAAAACTCAAATCACCGTCATATCGAGGCATGCTTTTTGCCGAGAAATCCCTCCTTTCTTGGGTTTCAATCGAAGAGGGATTCCTCACTTCGTTCGGAATGGCGGAAAATGCGCCTTTTTCCGCAGCCTGTTCAGCCGTACCGTAAAGTACGCAGGATGAATGCGGCTTCAGCCGCTGGCGCCGTGCAATTTCAGCGGCCCTACTTCTTCTCGACAAATAGCGAGGGATACTGCTTCTTCAGGTTTGCCACCTTCGGCAGGTCGTTGATCACGATATACATATTTTCGGGATGCTGTTCGGCGTAGCCCTGGTGGTAATCCTCGGCGGGATAGAAAACTTCAAGCGGCACGATCTGCGTCATGATCGGCCTTCCAAACACTTTCGCGCCGTCGAGCTGCTTCACATAAGCCTCGGCGATCCGCTTCTGTTCTTCCGACGCATAAAATACCGCGGAACGATATTGCGTGCCGACGTCCGGACCCTGCCGGTTCAACTCCGTGGGATCGTGCGCCACGGAAAAAAGTATTTTCAGAATCTGCCCGTAGGAAATTTGCGAAGGATCAAAAACCACCTCGACCGCCTCGGCGTGCCCGGTCCTTCCCGAACACACTTTCTCATACGTCGCCGTATTCGCGGCCCCGCCGGAATAGCCCGATGTGGCGCGAATCACTCCCTTGAGGTGTTCAAACACCGCCTGTATGCCCCAGAAGCACCCGCCCGCAACCACCGCCGTTTCCTGGCCTTTCGCAGCAGCCAGGGGATTATCGATTTTCGGATCGGGAATCGCCACTACTTCGCTCGACGAATTGCACGCCGCTCCCTTGCCAAACGGCAAAACCATCGACAGCACGGACAGAGTTCTGGCAAGAAAAGCAATCATTTTAGATTTTCCCCCGGTCGCTCGCGGCTCAGCCTCGCAGCGCTCCGCTGCGCGGCCCGTGCCGGAAATATTTTATTGCGTGATGGATTTTGCGCCCTTGGCGGCGGGCTCGGTTTTGGGTTTCGCGCCGCTCGCGGCATCCTTCACAATTTGCGCGGCGATTCCCTTGCTGGTCGGGCATTCGCTGTCATTGACGCGGCACTGCGAAACCGTCAGCCCGCAGCCGCAGGTGCAATTTTCCGCGTTCATGCGGCGCAGCGCGGTTTTTTTCTGGTCCGGCGTCAGGCCCTGGAAATCAACGCCCGGCAATTCCGTGGCGTTCGCCGCGTTTTTCAGAAAAATTTGCCCGGTATCGACAAACGTCTCAACCCGTCCATCGGTCGGAAGACCCAGCAGGGAGCGAATCTCCTCGTGATACCTTTCGATGGGATACAGCCCGCTATGCTTTTGCACCACCCTGCCCTTGGTATCGATCAGAAAGGAAGTCGGCAAGGCCGGGACGCCGCCATAGGAAGCGACCAGTTCCGGCGTGTACATCACGATCGGGTAGGTGATTCCCACGCTTTGCGCGAATTTTAAAACTTTTGCCGGCGGATCGTCATCCTCGGAAATTCCGATGATTTTCAGCCGGTCGCCGTACGCCTTCTTCAATTCCATCAACTCCGGAATTTCCATGCGGCACGGAGGGCACCAGGTGGCCCAGAAATTGATCAGTACAACCTTGCCGTCCCAGTCCGCCTTGTTTACATCTCTGCCCAGGATATCCTTCACCTGAAGCGGCGGAGCCATTTCCGGATTTTTCACGAAGCGAATAACCGGCGCATTGGCGCTGTCCGTGGAACTTGGCTGCGCGGCCGCGGAAGCCACCCCCGAAACACCGGCGCGCCCCGTATCGCGGCGCAGAAGAACGGAGGACCCGGCGAGAATCAGCGCGACCGAGGCCAGTCCCAGAACGATAAGAATATTCTTCTTCGCCATGATATGCCGTTCCTATTATGGCGTCCGGCGTTGCTCAAAACAAGCGTCTCCGTTTTCCAAGAGTGACTCCTGGCTCCCATACATAAGACAATCGTAGTGAGTTAGTTCCGGGAATCCCGCTGTTCCATCGCCATCCGGTCCAGCCCGAAAGTGCTCCACAATTGCATTGACAACCGCACTGCATAGGCGCAAATTCGCGATAATCTGGCGAGTTGGAGCCACTTCCTCGATTTTCCGGACGGAGTGGAGGCACGTATGAGAAGTAAGACGAAGACGGCAATCCCCATTGTGGCTCTGCTCTTCACCTGTTTGTCTGAACCCGGTATCACGCTCGCTCAAAAATCAGTCCTGTCAAGCGAGAGTACGGAAGCCAAAACGCTCACTCGCGGTTCCGCCGCCCGGACCGTTACTTCGAGGCCCGATCCTCGAAAACCGAACGAGAAATGGATTCCCGAGGATATTGATCGTGTGGTGCCGCCCGTGAAATCCGGAGTGGCCTGCTCGCTGCCGTCCGTGCTCGAAGGGGCAGGACAAAGAATCGTGGAATTCGTGCAGAACGTGGATCGATTCACCGCCACGGAAGTCCTCCTGCACCGTCCGGTGGATCGCTCCGGGCGCATGGGCCGTCCCGTCACGGTCAAATTTGATTATTTGGTTTCCATGGCCACGGGCCGAAGTGGCTTGCTGCAAGTGGATGAACTGCGCAATCGGAGCCATTCCCTCGAGCAGTTTCCAAACCACATTGCAACGAATGGCACGCCGAGCCTCGTGTTGATTTTTCACCCGCGATACATCGGCAATTTCAAAACGAAATGCGAAGGGTTGGGGGAATGGCGTGGACAGCCGGCGTGGCAAATTCGATTTGAGCAACGCACGGATCGCTCCAACTACACTTTGGCGTTCTTTGTGAACAATGCAAAGTACGACGCCAGCTTGCGCGGGAGAGCCTGGATTCTTGCGGATTCTTTTCAGGTCGCCCGGATGGAGACGGACCTTGCGGAATCCATTCCCAAAATTCGCCTCCGCCTGAACCACGAAAGCGTGGAATATCGCCCCGTGATTTCGCCCGTGAATAATCAAGAGCTCTGGCTTCCTTTCAGCGCGGAGCTCTATATGGATTTCCAGGGCCGGCGTTTCTACAGAAAACACGCCTTCACCAATTTCAAGATATTTTCCGTGGATACGCAAATTCAGATTGACGACCCCAAGGAAACCCTGGCAATCCAGTAAGCCTGCGGCTAAGCGGAGTAATTTCCCGCATTGCGGATCCCGTTACGCGGCGTTCTCCGAAGCTGACCCATTACATGAGCGGGGCATCTCTGGACTCTTCCCGACTCGCATGGTATACACGACAAGAACAACAAATAAAAAATCCGGGGGTGGTTTGTATGCAGTTTGGGAAATTCGCGCGCGCGTTCCAATTCGTTTTGCCGTGTTTGCTCGCCACCGCCCTGCCCTTTTCCGCCACAGCACAGCAATATCCGCCCGATGGACCAAAAATTCCCGTGATCGCTTTGACCGGAAGCGGCGCGGGCACTTCTCTGCAAGAGCCGGCGCCCAACCCTCCGGATCAGCAATCGGCATGGAACATGGAACTCGTGGGCCACGACGATCTCCAGGGCCGCTCAGCCTACCAGCCGATCATCGTCAACGAAAACGGCCGTGAAATCGCCTATGTCGGCCACCACACGGGAAGCATGCTGAACCCGCTCACCGGCGTTGTGGAGCCCAACGGGACTTCCCTGGTGGACGTCACCGATCCGGCGAAACCAAAGTATCTCTCGCACATTCCCGGCTCCACCGCGGCTGGCGAAGAGGCCGGCGGCGCGCAGATGGTACGCGTGTGCAGCGGCAGCGTGCTGCCGCACGGTGTGCGCGGCAAGTGGTACTTGTTGCGCCCTTTGGGAGTCGAAGCGCAGGAGATCTATGACGTCACCGATCCCGCCAAGCCCACGCGCCTTACGGTCATCGTGGACGGCCTCAACAATACGCACAAGAACTGGTGGGAATGCGACACCGGAATCGCTTACCTGGTTGCGAACAAACCTTCGGAAGGATGGAAGGGCCAGCACCTGAAGATTTATGATCTGAGCAATCCCGCCAAGCCCGTTTATATCCGTGATTTCGGACTGCTCGGCCAGCAGCCCGGTGCGACATCCTACGAGGGCGTCCGCGGAGGCATCCCCATCCACGGCGCGATCTCGGCTGGAGTCGACAAGAACCGCGTGTACGCCGCCTACGGCACGGGAACCAACGGCGTCATCCAGATTCTCGACCGCAAGAAATTGCTGACCGCGTTTGAGAATCCCGTGAAGCCCACGACGGAAGAAATGCTCGCTCCACAGGTCGGGTACATTACGATGTCGCCGGACCAAGGCGCGCACACGGCGTTTCCCATCTTTGGCGAACCAATGCCCGGATTCCAAACCTTTCAAGCGCTCAAGAAGCGTGACTTTCTAATCGTCCCCTCGGAAGCCTCGCGCGGCGATCACTGCACACCCAACGCCGATGGCAGCCGTCCGGGACCTCACCTGGCATTTATGGTGGACATCAGCAATGAAGCCACACCGTGGCCCGTTTCCACCTTCCATGTGCCCGATAACCCGGGAGATTATTGCGGCCGTGGCGGGCGCTTCGGCACGCATGCCGTCACGGAATCGTTTTATCCTCCGTTCTACGGGAAGATCGCCATTTTTTCCTGGTTTAACGCTGGAACGCGCGTCTTTGATATTCGCGACCCCTTTGCCGTGCGGGAAGTCGCCTACTTCATCCCCGCGCCAGACAAATTCACGATGATGTTTTGCCCGGACGGCGTCAGCCATCCCGAAGGCGATCCCAAGATCACTTCCGCCTGCGAACGCGCCATCCAGACCAACAACGTCGAAGTCGACGACCGCGGCCTGATTTATAGCGCCGACCGCGCCGGCACGGGTTTGCACATCCTGCGCCTCACCGGATACGCCAAGGAAGTGGTGGGACAGTAGGGGCACGGCATGCCGTGCCTCTACCGAGCCGTTAGGCGAGCGTGTTTTCAGTTTAAGCGGAAAATCTGGTGAAAAAATCAGTGGGTCAGGTCGTAGAGGATGTAATTGATTCCGATTCGATAGGCCAGCGAAGTTTCTTTTTCGGGATACCTCGGACTGTCAGCCCACTCCCAGGCGTCTCCCACATCGGAGTTGTGGCAAATGGCCACCATGATCCGGCCCTTGTCGTCCCGGATCGCATCCCATTTCGGCGTCACCATGTCCGGCGAGTAGGGACGCCCGCCCCAGATGAATCGCGTCCCATGAATCTGGAAACGGTTATCGAGGTCGTAGGCGACGTGAAGGATTTCGTCTTTATCTTTCAATTCTTCCACGGCGCGGTCGGGACAAATCA
>Ga0316628_100003091_pt1 | contig 12675 bp, 11 predicted proteins | sample OWC_Aug_M2_C1_D5_FD_207648 | JGI IMG/M metagenome (GOLD analysis project Ga0316628, IMG submission 207648) | Wetland soil microbial communities from Old Woman Creek delta, Ohio, United States - OWC_Aug_M2_C1_D5_C | ecosystem: Environmental > Terrestrial > Soil > Wetlands | place: USA: Ohio...
ACCCTCAGTTTGGGGATCACCTTTTCCGTTCGGAGCGCGACCTGGATGTTGACGTGGCCGTTGCGCGGAACCAGCCACGATTTTTCTGACAACTCGTTCGTGCCCGGCTGGTCACCGGGAAACACCTTGATGAGAGAGTCCACGTACCAGGTGTGCAGCGAGGAAGCCCCGCCGCAACCGGCTGTAGCGAACACGACGAGTAAAGGGATTGCGATCAGTAGTCTGGATTTGTGCATTAGTTTTCGCCTGTCGACGGGCCCTTATATCACACAATTTTGGGGACAGGCTACTCAACCTCGAAATTAAGCTAGAATGCTGCCTGCAGGACCGTCACGTCCTGAATTTCGAGGTTGAGTAGCCTGTCCCCAAAACTTCGGAGGCAAGAAATGAACTGCAAGCGAGCTGTCACCATGGTTCTGGTAATCGCTGTTGTGGCTGCAGTGGGCTTACCAGCCCCCGCGCAAGTGCAGTCCGCAGCAGGCACGAAGGTGGAAACCGTCGTCGTCGACGCTGCGCCGTCCCACGCGGTCAACGCCTTCAGCCCTGTACGCGCCCTCGGCGCAGGCATCGACCGCCTCCGGGGGGGCAGGACAGATAAGCTGCTGAGCGAGCCGTTCCTCAAGGAGGTCCTGTCTGCAGGCTGGCAATCCGTCAGCTACCGCCAGAACACCGAATTGCACGTCGAGGCGTGGCACTGGAATCCGGAGGGCAAATGGAGTGATCCCGCCGGACAAGGTTACTTCACTGGAAGCGCTATTCCGACAGGCGTGATTCGTCACTCATACGCCTATCCGCTGCCGCACCGCGGTTTCAGCAGAGGGGACGGCAGCGGTTACTCGCGCCTCACGGATGGGGATGTGAACACGTACTGGAAGAGCAATCCCTACCTCACTCGCGACTTCACCGGTGAGGACGATGTCCTGCACCCGCAGTGGGTCCTTTTGGACCTGGGCAGAAAGACCGAGATCAACGCCATTCGCATTGCCTGGGCCTCCCCTTACGCGCAACGGTACCGTGTCCAGTTCTGGACCGGCGACGAGGAGCCTCTGAGGTCGCCGGTGAAGGGAACCTGGGTGACATTCCCCCTGGGCGCCGTCGCGGATGGCCGCGGTGGAACGGTCACGCTCCGGCTGGCCTCCTGGAAGATCCCGGCAAGGTACCTGCGGGTATGGATGACCGAATCTTCCAACACGTGTGACACGCACGGTTCCGGCGACCGCCGCAACTGCGTGGGGTACGCAATCAACGAACTCTACGTCGGGAACCTTTCTGAGGAAGGTACGTTCACGGACTCGGTGAGTCATATCCCCAGCCGCCAGCAGACCGTGACCTCCTGCTCTTCCGTGGATCCGTGGCATTCATCCGCCGACCTCGACGAGAGCAAAGGGGACCAGGTCGGCCTCGACCTTTTTTACACGAGCGGCTTGACTCGTGGCCTGCCGGCGATGATTCCTGTGGCGATGCTCTACTCCACGCCCGACGACGCCGCAGCCCAGATCGCATACCTCGAGAGCCGCAAGTACCCGATTTCCTGGGTGGAGCTGGGTGAGGAACCTGATGGCCAGTTCATGCAGCCCGAGGACTACGGCGCGCTTTACCTGCAGTTCGCCGCGGCGATACACAAGATCGATCCGAACCTGAAGCTGGGCGGGCCGTCGTTCGAAGGCGTGAACGAGGACGTGGAGGTATGGCCGGACGCCGGGGGTCGAGCCTCCTGGCTGGGCCGGTTCCTGGATTACCTCAAGGCACACGGCCGCCTGGGGGATCTGACGTTCCTCTCCTTCGAACACTATCCTTATATCCCTGCAACACCTCCTGGAACGACCTCTATCGGGAGCCGGAGCTGATCGACCACATCATCAAGGTTTGGAAGGACGATGGTTTGCCCAAGGATCTCCCGATGTTCATTACGGAGCTCAATCTCTCGTGGCAGACCGGGGAAACCTTCGTGGACATCATGGGAGGTTTGTGGCTGGCGGATTACACCGGGGCTTTCCTCACGGCCGGCGGCAGCGGCAGCTACTTCTTCCATTATATGCCGTCACCGCTGCGGTCGGGCTGTAAGGATTCGTGGGGTTCATTCGGGCTTTTTCAACTCGACCCCGATTACAACGTAAAGGGGTACTTCGCACAGTACTTCGTGTCGCAGCTCTTGACCCGCGAGTGGGTGCAGCCCGTCGACGAGACCCATCGGGTATTCCGCGCAACGAGCGACGTGCGAGATTCGTCCGGGAACATATTGGTCACAGCCTACGCTGTCGAGCGTCCGGACGGCCAGTGGTCTCTGCTGCTGGTGAACAAGGACCACGAGGAAGGCCACAACGTGCGGGTCGCTTTCACCGATTCGGAAGGCAAGCGAAAGCAATTCTTCAGCGGGGCCATAGACCGGATCACCTTCGGGGCATCCGAGTATCAATGGCATCCCAACGGGGCGGACGGCTATGCGAAGCCTGACGGTCCGGCCGCAAGGTCAAGGGTGGAAGGCGGTCCGCAGACTCTGTATTCGCTTCCGAGAGCCTCGATCACCGTTCTCCGCGGCAGGCTCAAATAGTTTTGGGGACAGGCTACTCAACCTCGAAATTGGGGAGGCGTCCATTTCCGGAATGTCGCTTCGGCCCACGTTTCTTCGGCCGCAACGTCCTGCCAGTAAGAGCCTCCAGCCTCTCAATGAAGAGGTCGCTTCCCAAAGGGCGTCCGGTTCTGGTTGCCAGCCGGATTCGGTCCAGACCGTCCTCTGATCTCATCCCTTCTTCGAGAAAGCCCCTCCATTTCTCACCGTCAAAGCGTGCGCGCCATGGATCCATGTTCAGCAGACCGGTTCCGTCGACTCCTGTCACATGAGCCTGCGCACTCGACCAGGGCCATTCCCAAGGGTATCGGACCAAGCCAGCCCGCACAGGATTTAGCTCAATATAACGGAGCGCCTGCCAGAAATGGTCCTCATCGAGTGGGCATGAGAAGAATCGGTTCTGCCAGAGATGCCCGGTCAGATCCCGTTGGACTTGCTGCCAGCGGGCGAAGTCGTTGTGCAGATGACCGAGCCCTCTGGCCAGAGAGTCTGACATTGCTGGTATCAACACATGATGGACATGGTTCGACATGAGGTCGTAGCCAACGGTATCTATCTTGAACCGATCAAAGTACTTACGTAGTAGCGCAAGGTAACGGCCGCGCTCAGAGTCATTGAAGAACACCCGTTGGCGATGGTTGCCACGCTGGGTGACGTGGTGTGGGCATCCAGGGACTACGACACGGGCAAGGCGCGGCATCACACAGACTGTTTTACTGCCCGCAGGATTATTTCAACCTATTTCGAGGTTGAGTAGCCTGTCCCCAAAACTCGTCGTCAGGTATAATTCAGGGCATCGGGTGCGTATCAAATTTCGGAAAGGAGAACAGTGTGGCTGATAAGAAGACCATAGCGGTAGCAGGTGCGACAGGTGCGCAGGGAGGCGGGCTGGTCCGTGCCATCCTGAGCGACCCGAGCGGCGGCTTCGCCGCACGCGCGCTCACAAGGAATGTCAGCTCGGAAAAAGCCAAAGAGCTGGCCAAGCTGGGCGCCGAGGTTGTCGAAGCCAACCTCGAGGATTTGGAAAGCTTGAAGAGGGCTTTTAAAGGCGCCTATGGCGCCTACTGCGTCACGTTCTTCTGGGAACACTTCTCACCCGAGAAGGAGTTCAGTCAGGCGAGCAACATGGCCCATGCGGCGAAGCACGCAGGCCTGAAGCACGTCATCTGGTCAACGTTCGAGGACACGCGCAAGTGGGTACCACTCAGCGACGCCCGTATGCCCACGCTGATGGGCAAGTACAAGGTGCCGCACTTCGACGCCAAGGCCGAGGCCGACCGCGTGTTCAAGGAGCTCGGGTTGCCGGTGACCTTCCTGCTGACTTCGTTCTATTGGGACAACCTGATCCACTTCGGCATGGGACCAAAGAAAGGGCCGGATGGCAGGCTGGCCTTCACACTCCCGATGGGAGACAAGAAGCTTCCGGGCATGGCATCGGAAGACATCGGCAAGTGTGCCTACGGTATCTTCAAGAAAGGGCGCGAGTTCATCGGCAAGACTGTCGGCATTGCCGGCGAACACCTGACGGGCGCGCAGATGGCTGCAGCGCTTGCCAAAGCGCTCGGCAAAGAGGTGCGCTTCAACGACGTGCCGCCCGATGTGTATCGTAGCTTCGGGTTCCCGGGTGCGCAGGACCTCGGCAACATGTTTCAGTTCAAACGCGATTTCCAGCAGGACTACTGCGGCGTGCGCAACGTGGCAGCGAGCCGCTCTCTGAATCCGGCGCTTCAGACCTTCGACCAGTGGCTCGCCCGCAACAAGAGCCGCATCCCGCTTGAATAGCAGGAAGATCGACGGCACACGATTACCCGTCGAACCGGCCGCCCGTTCCCGGGCGGTCGGTTTATGCAAAACTTCCGGCCTTGGCCTGCATCAATGTCCTGGCTGTCGGCAGTATCCTTACGGAATCGATCTCCCGGAGCTTCCCCAGGAGCTTCTCCAGGTAACCCGGACTCACCGGGCCCCAGCCTTCTTCGTCCAGACCGTGCAGGTTGTAGACCATCCATCCGGAAGGTTGGGCAAGGAGCCTCTCCACGCAAGAGTCCACGTCCTTTTCAGCGCTGTCAGGCCCCCATCCTCCAGTGGTTACTTTCACCGTATTCGACCCTGGAATAGGGTTGATCTCACCCCCGGTAGTGCGGAACGCCATGACCATCGAAGGCAGCCACTCTTCCAGTACAGGAGAGGACTGGTTGTAAGGGAAGTTAAAAACTGCCTTATGGGCATCGAATCCCCTCAGCTCCTTAGAGAAGACATCCAGGCACTTGCGTATGAGGTCCTTGGCCTCCTCCAGCGGCAGGCTGGCCAGATGAGCATGACGGTAGCCGTGGGGCATGATCTCGTGTCCCCGGTCCTGGAGCTCGTTCCATACCATGAAATCGCCGAACTGCTCCTGCTTCATGTAGTCGTCGCGGACCTGGTTACCAGGCATATGTGCGGACGCGATGATGTTGAAGCAAGCGGAAAGGCTGAATTTCTCGTATATTTCGGCGATCCGGAGGAAGGACTTCTTGAAACCGTCGTCGAAACTCAGGCTGACGATGTGAAGCTTCGCCGATGCCGCTGGCAGAAAACGAGCCGAGATTGCCACCGCCGAGACCGCTGTACCGATCGTACTGATAAACTCCCTCCGATGCATGGCTGCTCCTTTCTGAAGCGTTTAGTTCTTCTTGAAGCCGCGCGTCTGGATCGGTTTTTGCCCATCAGGCTTCGGCATCCACATGTTCTGCCAGGTGAGCCCGCATTCCCGGATCATCTGGAGGGCGTACTCGATCCGGCCGAGGTCACGGTCCGCGTTATTCGTGCCGATGGTGAATTTGACACCGGCCTTCTTAGCCCTTCGTATGAACGCCGCGCTGGGAAGCCGGTAACGATTGTTGATTTCGATGGCAACGCCGTTCCGCACGGCAGCGTCGATTACCTTCTTCATCCGTTCGGGGGTCCACAGAGAGTCGTACTCCGCTGCAATCGTTTCGGGCAGGACTGTCGGATTGACGTAGATATCGATCGGTTCGTTGTCCATGATCCTGACTATCTGCTCGACCAGCATGTCCGTGAACTCCTGCTTGTCGCCCACCTCGACTTCGTCAGGTATCCAGAGACGCATCCGCCGGCCGTTCTTGTTGGCGAAGGTCATGGCGTCGGTGAAGACATAATCGAAGCGTGCGACTGCCTCCGGGGAAAAAAAGCGGACCCACTCACGACCCTCAGCCTGCATGCCGACGAAGACAGGCTGTCCCCGCGTCGACTCGAGAAATTCCGCGATCCCCTTGTCATCGCTGATCGGGAAACCCATGCCGCAATTGACAGCGATGCCATAATTGACGCCGAGGCTGCGTGACAACACCAGCGCTTCCTCCAGCGTCAGCCCTCCTTTGAGGTGAACATGGAAATCTATGAGCGGGAAGTTGGCGCTCCCGAGCTCGATGATCTGCCTGTACGTATCATCAACGACCACGGGCACATCGGGCTCAGACATCTGGTCGGGCAGTCGCCGGACTCGCAGGTTCCTGAAGAAGACTTTGCTCCCGGGATCATGGCATTGCAGCGCGAGCGTGCCGCTGGACAAACGCCGGGCCTTGCGGTCTGACGGCACCACCGGGTCCTTAGGTTCTACATAATCGACCAGCAGCACGTCGTTCACCCGGATCTCTACGCGCTTTCCCCGCACGGCGATGTACATCGTGAACCACTGGCCGTCGCCGACAGTAGCCTTGTACTGATTGCGTATCCCGTACAGGCTGCCGGTCTTCTTCAGCTCGAGGTAACCCGCCTGGGGAGGCTGGGAATTGTCGATTTGCGCTTCGAATCCCTTCGCAGGGAACCCTTCATTCTGAAACTCCGTGTGAAAGTAGATCCCCGAGTTCGCACCGGGCCGCGTCATGACTTCGGCCATGAATTCGAAATTCCTGAATTCCGCCGGCTGCCCATCTCCGACATAAAAGAGGTGCGAACGCAGACCGTCCGCCGCGATGCTGCCGTCGACTACCCGGAAGGAGGACGGGTTTTCTGCAGCCCTCCAGCCCTTCAGGGTCTGTCCATCGAAGAGCGGCACCCACCCGTCCTGAGCGTTTGTTATCGAGGAGCACGCCAGCAGCAGCGACAAAGCCGCAGTCGTTCTCAGCCGGATCATCATCTTACACCTCCGCGCGGGCTATCCTGTTTCAGCGGGAGAATCTTGCGGTGTATCGGTCCCAGTGCAAGACCTCAGCCAGACCCTTCTTTTCGGGAGCCGGCTCCTCGGCTGCCTGCCCGAGTGCCACGAGCGACACCAGAAGGTGACTGTCCGGCACGCCGAGCATGTCGCGCACCTTGCCGGCATACTTCTTCTGGTGCCCGGCCACCCAGCACGAACCCAGTCCGTGCGCCCGGGCGGCATTGAGGATGTTCTGGGTTGCTGCACTGCCATCCTCCAGAAAGTACTTCGTGTTCGAGCAGAACACGGCTATGCACACCGGTGCCTCGGCGATGAACCTGCCGTAGTCGGTTACCGCCGCAATCTGTTTGCGCAGCAGAGGATCCTCCACGGCGACGAACACCCAGGGTTGAAGGTTGTTGGCCGTCGCGGCAAGCCGGCCGCACTCGACGATGTCCTCGACGACCGCCCGCGGAATTGGTTCATTGAGAAATGTCCGTATGCTTCGGCGTGTCTTCATGCATTCGATCGCATCCATTCTCTCTTCCTCCATTTTGGGGACAGGCTACTCAACCTCGAAATTGAGGAGTCCCAATCCGCATTCCTTAGAGTTTCGAGGTTGAGTAGCCTGTCCCCAAAATTGCTCGGACTGACGCGATTATACGATCGATCTCGTTGGGTTGGGGGGTCTTTTGACCTGGATTATCAGGGTTAATGGGCTATTTCCGGCAGGAATCGCCTGCGGGGCGCTGCCGCTTGGTGGAATTGCAGGAGTTTTCTGCAGAACTACATGATCAGGTTGACTGATACTTCATGATGAGATACATTATATGATCATGAATAAGCCGCTGCAGATATACATGAGCGAACATGAACTGGAAATGCTCGACGCCTGGGCGCGCAAACACGGTTGGACGAAGTCACACGCGGTGCGTGTGGCCATCCGCGCCGTGACGCGCACCCGTGACGAGGATCCGCTGCTCAGGGCCTGCGGAATGATTGAAGGCTTGCCGGAAGACGTCAGCGGGCACATCGACGAATATCTGGAGGAAACCTTCGTTGCGGAAAAAGCAGCTTCGAGTTACCGGAAGCGGCGCAGGCAGAGATAGGGTCTATGTGGACACCAGCGCCTGGATTGCCTTTTTCAGCGCGCGCGACCAAAACCATGCCGAGGCCGAACGGTTGTTTCGGGAGGCTGTTTCACGCAAGGTGCTCCTCACCACGACGAATCTTGTGCTGGCCGAAGTTCACCGCCTTGTCCTGCACAGAGCGGGCGTTGCCGCCGCGGCGTTGGCGCTTCACCGGATCGGAACCAGCACCCTCGCCTCGATTCTGTTCGCCTCAGAAGCACATCATTCAGCGGCCATCGCCTGGCTTGCCCGGTTGACCAGCCACCGAGTCACCTATACCGATGCCGTTGGCTTTGCCGTGATTGAGGATGCCGGGTGCGTCGGGTTCCTGAGTTTCGATTCCGACTTTCTCCTGGCCGGTTTCAATGCCTGGGTTCCTGAGTAAATCCAAACGTAGAAGGGGAACAGTCCAGCGCCCCAAAGGACACAAGTCCGATCGACGCGTCGGCAAGATGGGGACACCGGTGACTGTCTCCCTCACCCCGTCGCGGACTCCAGGTAATGCAGGAATTCGTCGGCTGAGCGCGGACGCTCTGCGCGGTTGGATGCAAAACAACTGGTGAAGAAAGACTGCACTTGCGCCGGAGGATCTTTGAGATACTCGGTGAGCGGGGTGAACCTGCCGGACAGAACCGCCAGTTTCCAGGCCTCCACGGGTGCAGGCCTGAAAGGAAGCGCGCCCGTCAGCGTCTCGTAAACCACAACGGCCAGTGCCCACAGGTCCCAGGAAACAGCCGGGCTTTCGCCCATCAGCTGTTCAGGAGACATATAGGCAATTGTCCCCACCAGAACCCCGGCATGGGTGTCAAAATCGGTTCTTGTGACCGCCGCTTCGTCGGACGACGAGAGAAACTTGGCAATGCCAAAATCAAGCACCTTTACAGTTTCCCCCGCCCTTTCGGCCCCTTCCGATCGGGCGAGGAAGATGTTCTCCGGCTTCAGGTCGCGGTGGATCAACTGCCTGCGATGTGCCGCTTCCACTGCGGCGCAGACACCCCTCATGATTCCAACGGTCCGAGAGGAATCGAGCCGCGTTCGCAGCTTGAGCTCATCACGCAGCGTAGCACCTCTGAGCAGTTCCATGACCAGAAATGCGCGTCTTCCGGCTTCGACACCGTAGTCGTGAATGGTGACGACATTCGGGTGCGCGAAGCCGGCTGCCGTGCGGGCCTCCCTCTGGAATCGCTGGGCAGCTTCGTCGCTGCCCACCCAATCCTCTCGTATCAGCTTCACGGCAACATGCCTCTGAAGCGAACTGTCGGATGCCTCGTACACGGTCCCCATGCCTCCGCGCCCGAGGCGCCGCTCCAGGCGGTACCGGCCGGCCAAAGTGCGCGGGAGGCGCACGCTGACCAGGCCAGCACCTTCCACGGCGCACCTTCCAAGGCCTGAGTCATAACAGATGCCGCACTCGGGGCACTCCTCGAGCACCCCGGACTGGCGATCCTCGGCAGTGGCAGGTTGCTCGAGAAGAAGGGCGAGACTGTCCGCGATGGCTTCGAGCAACTCCTGGTCCTCTCGCGTATAAGGCTCCTCGGACCGCTTGATGCCGAGCGCCAGGACCGCTTCCTTTTGCCCCGCGCTGCAGGCAATCGGAACCAGGAGGTCGATGCGAGCCTGCCGCGCGAAGTCGACCTCTTCCCGTGGCAGGCGCTGGCTGAGCCAGCCCGAATCGGCAAGCAGAACCTCCAGCGGCTTTCCCAGGACGCGCGCGAGCGCGACGAGTTTGCTGTCGGCGGCAAGTGGCGGGACGATCCGGTCTGTGGGGGCTGAAGCGAGGGGGCGATAGTCGTGCTGTCCTGCCTCACGCAACATCAGCGACACGAACTCAGGATGTATCGCCGATTCGATCCTCGTTACTACTCTCGGAGCGACACGCTCGAAGCTTCTCGCTTCACGAATCTCGCCCACAACTTCGCGAAGAATTCGCTGCGCATCATATCGCTCCCGGAAGAAACGAAGGTCGAGGCTCTCCAGCCATGGCTTCCGCCGCCAATAGACCAAAAGAGCAAGACCGCTGAGACCCGCGTAGATCCAGCCGCGAGCTTTGAGTATGTCCGCCAGCGGCTGGCGGCTGTTGATTGCCAGGTCCAGCAGGAGGATGGCGCCCAGAGCCGGCACCACGCCGAGCACTGCTCCGCGAGCCAGCGCGTACTGCAGGCCCTGGCGGATGATCACCTGTATGTCGAAGACGCGGTGGCGAAGTATGGCATATGCGAAGGCCAGCGGGCAGGCCAGTGTGAATGGAAAGAAAAGGGAGATGATCACCGTGTACAAGGGGCTTAGTTCGTATCCCGAGAAGGCGAAGTACCAGACAACAGGGATGGTGGCTAACAGGCTGACGGCAGTTCCTGACATCAGGACACGAACCCGGCGCTTTTCGTTCAGGTCGGCCAGTCGGCGATACGTAACGGCCAGGAGCACTACCCCTGCCGCCAGGTAGAGCATCGTGCGCACGTTCGTCGCTTGAAAGAACCAGCGCGGCACGTTTGCCGGGTGCCCGGATATCATCGACGAGAACGCAGAGATTCTCCAGGGGAGTGTCGAAAGCACGGGAACCCACACAACAAGCCAGGGCCAGCGGGCGCGAAACAGACGGCGGGGGAATACCGCGAATAAAGACACGAAGATGCCTTCAATCACAAAGCGGCTGATCTCGGGGATCCATAGAAACGCCTGAACCGCCAGCGGCAGTTGCCGCCACAGCACAGCCCAGCCGATCGGCAAGCCGAACACCATGGAGGCTGTCATGATGAACCAGGAGCAGAGTCTGGCTGCCGTGTCTCCGGGGCGCCGGAATCCGATGAGAATGCCCAGGAGAAAACACCCGAAGATCAGGCCTACGTGAACCAGATATGCATGAGCCAGGCGGTTCTGCCATGTGGCGCGTTGGTGAGTAAAATACAGTTTGAGCTGCTGCCCGTCGCGGGATATCAGCCACTCCTGGGGCCTTCCCACTGCGATGTTCGCTTGAACGGTAGTCCAGTCGTACGCATTGCGGACCGGCAATCCGTCCACCGAGAGCACGAGGTCGCCGGCACGAAGCCCCCCCTCTGCAAACGGCGTGTCCGGCTTCGCGACCCGAATCCGCATGGCACCGTGTTCGAAGACCGCGTGCAACCCACGGATATCACCGGGGCCCCAGATCAACATGTAGTAGAAAAAGGCAATCAGGGCGAGGAACGAGGCTGCAACGACATACATTCACCAAGCCGGACGCTGGCGCTTCATTGAACCGGGGACTCCCTGGGCGCATTGTCCTTCGAGTCATACCGCAGGGACAAGGCCAAAGTGCGGAAAATAGTGGGCGCGCTGCAGCGTACAGAAAGGCCGCGTGCCCGGCGGTGCGCCGCAGATTCGAATGCGGCTTAACGAAACGCGAAGCCGATCCGGAATTCGGCTATTTGCCTGTGGCCGCTTCCTGCGTAGACATGGTCTCGAAATTCGAGACGGATCCCCTTTCTTTCACCAAGCCACCAGTTGACCCCGCCACCGAAATTGACCATGTTGGCGCTGCCGTCTCCCCAGATGCGCGAGTAGCCGCAGGCCAGAAAGGGGGAAAGCTTCCGGCTGCGCGAGAAGTGATACGAGCCGTCAGCGGAAAAAACCGCAAGCAGGTCTGAGCCTCGAAGAGCCCAGATGCCCCCGACCTCCGCCCCCGCGGCAAGGCCCTTGTAGAGGAACGCCTCACCACCCCCGCCGAAGTGCATCGTCGCTACCGTTTCCGAATATCCGACATAAGCCCCGGGTGCCAGGAACAGATAACCCTGGCCGTGGTGCATGTCAGGGGTTCCCGGCGCATTTTGCGCAGCCGGAGCCTGGGCAGAAGCCCAAGCTGACAGGCACAGGAACATCAGCGTGAATGGGAAGGCCCGGTACCATGCGTGTCTCCTGAATTTAAGCACTTTGTATCCTCCTCCTCGAACGAGCGGTCGCTGGGAACGGAGCAAGTACCATGCCCATGCCGTTCCCGAGCAGTCGGAGCACGCAATCAATTTGGTCAGAGAGACTTGCGGATATGAATGGCAATCGCCGGGAAAGGTCGTGTCCGCAATGGATCTCGGCAGTTGTCGAACGCTCCGGCGCCGGCTCCGGAATCAGCCTGAAATAGACGCCTCGTCCATGCCTTGAAAAGACAAGCCTCTGCCTTCCCGAAAAGAAGTACAGGTCGATTCCGCGACCCTGCAGAAGTACGTCGGCGTTTACGAACTCGCGCCCAACTTCCTCCTTACCGTGACTCTGGAGGACGGAAAGCTCATGACACAGGCGACCGGGCAGTCGAAGGTGCAGGTCTTTCCGGAGTCCGAAACGAAGTTCTTCCTGAAGGTCACGGACGCGCAGGTCGAGTTCATCAAGGACGACGCGGGGAATGTGACAAGCCTGAAACTCTACCAGGGGGGCCAGATCGTGCCTGCCAGGAGAGTGAAATAGCCGTTTCGCATAGTGAAGACGGGATGTTGCTGAACGCGGTCGAACACGGGGGGGCATTCCGATCCCGAGCAGTATGCGGGCAGGGCGTCCTGATGGCACGCCGGCTGGTGGACGAGCCTCTCCGCGGCGAGAAAGGAAACGAGGTCCTGCTGGTAGAGTTGGCCTCGGCGTGACGTCCCCGACATCGGCGGGCAAACCGGCGGCCCCGAGGTCAATCCCGAACTCCGTCCAGAGGTTGGAAGAATCGGATGCGAGCGCTTCTCTGATTCGAGCCGGGCCTCGGCAGCGCCTCGCACAAAAGAAGAGTTCTCGTCGCCGGGTGTTCCGACAATCGCAATCCTGCCCTGCGGGATCCGGGATTGATCCATCCCCTTCAGCATATATTTCCGGGAAAGGCTACTCGATCCTGG
>Ga0316628_100003092_pt1 | contig 12674 bp, 9 predicted proteins | sample OWC_Aug_M2_C1_D5_FD_207648 | JGI IMG/M metagenome (GOLD analysis project Ga0316628, IMG submission 207648) | Wetland soil microbial communities from Old Woman Creek delta, Ohio, United States - OWC_Aug_M2_C1_D5_C | ecosystem: Environmental > Terrestrial > Soil > Wetlands | place: USA: Ohio...
TCTCGTCATCCCGGTCAGCCTCTATGAGATACCTGAGGAAACCCTGAACTCGGTTAATGACAGCGGTATCACCGTGTTCGAGCCAGACTGGGGACAGTTCACCTTCCAAGGTGCATATGTCTACCACCTCAGCCTCGAGGACGGCTTTGACTACCAAGGTCGCATCACCCACCAGTCCCCTGAACAACAACAATATTCAGAGGATTACTATTGGAACTGGGGATCCTCTAGCACCGATATCACCAGGACCTTGTTCATTGGTGAGGTGCTCTATACGATCTCTGATTCGATGGTAAAAATGAATGATTTGCAGGACCTCAGTGAGCTGTCCAGCATCAGCCTCTCGTAGTTCATACTGAAGCGCAGATGAGAGAGGGGAGCCTCCCTTCCTTTCCTCCTTCTCCTCCCTTCTTCCCTCTCTCCTTACCTTTCTCTTTTTTTTCCATCAAAAATATTCTCTTTATTTTTCCTTGTTCTCGATAAAATCCTGCGGAAAACCTATTAAATGACAAGAGATGGGGGGTCGCAGGTGTACCACATGACAAGGATACTTGGCATCAGACGAGAAGATAAGAACCGCTGGGAAAGGCGAGTCCCTCTCATCCCCGATCACATTGACGAACTACAGAAAAAATATGGGATAAAGACCGTCATCCAACCATCAACCATCCGAATCTTCGGAGATGCTGAGTACCAGAAGGTCGGTGCCAGGGTACAAGAAAGCCTCACCCCAAGCTCTGTCGTCTTCGCGGTAAAAGAAATCCCTCTTTCCAATTTTGAAAAAAACAAGACCTACGTATTTTTCTCCCATACCATCAAAGGACAACATCATAACATGCCGATGCTGAAAAAAATGATGGACCTCGGATGTACCTTGATTGATTATGAACGGATTGTCGATGCAACAGGAAAAAGACTCGTGTTCTTCGGACGGTTCGCAGGTCTCGCTGGCATGGTCGACACGCTCTGGACGTTCGGACGACGTTTACACTCGGAGCAGATAGACACACCGTTCAATACGATCAAACAAACAATCCACTATACGGACCTCTCGGACATAAAAAAACATTTCATGAGAGTAGGAAAAGAAATTTCAATCAGGGGATTCCCATCCTCCCTGACACCGCTTATTGTTGGATTCACGGGATATGGTCACGTCTCAATTGGAGCGCAGGAAATCTTAGACGTCCTCCCGGTCAAAGAAATTCAACCACAGGACATTGAACAGATTCAGAAGAACGCTTCGAATAAAGTGATCTATAAAGTCGTGTTCAAAGAAGAACACATGGTCGAACCAACGACCGCTGGGGAGAAATTCAATTTACAAGACTATTACCAACATCCCGAGCGGTATCGATCCACCTTCGAACAATACCTCCCGTCCCTTTCCATTCTGATGAATTGTATCTTCTGGAATACGCAATATCCTCGATTGGTCACCAAACAATCAATAAAACAGTTCTATCGCAAAAAAGAAAAACCGTGTCTTAGGGTCATTGGTGACATCAGCGCTGATGTCAACGGGGCTATCGAATTGACCGAGAAAACGACAACTCCGGATAATCCAGTTTTCGTCTACAATCCTCTCACTGATACAATCGAGGAGGGATATAATGGAGAAGGCATCGTGGTCATGTCCGTGGATAACCTTCCCTGTGAACTTCCTAAGGAATCCTCAGAATCGTTCAGCGAAGTCCTCTACCAATTTATCCCTGCTGTCATGAATGCTGATTTCACCGCACCAGATATCGATTCCGTCGCATTACCAATCGAAATAAAAAATGCTGTCATCCTATATCGAGGGAAGTTGACGCCAGGATATCAGTACATCAACAAATTTTTATAAGGTCATCTGTTTCGCTGCTGTGCACTTTCCGAATTTTGGAGCCAGATAAAGATGAAAACAATACTCGTGCTCGGCGCAGGCATGGTGTCACGACCGATGATCCGATACCTGTTAGATCAACCAGAGTACCATGTGATCATGGCAAGTAGAACCGTCAGCAAAGCAGAACAGATGATCGATGGACACCCCCAGGGGGAAGCAGTGTCCTTAGATGTCAATGATGATAAAAAAGTAGAGAATCTCGTCTCCAAAGCAGATGTTGTCGTCAGCCTCCTCCCCTACACCTATCATGTGAAGGTCGCAGAGATGTGCATCCGATACAAGAAACAGATGATTACTACGTCCTATGTCAGCGATGCCATGCGTGCGTTAGATAATAAAGCGAAAACAGCAGGGATACTCATCCTGAGTGAATGCGGTCTTGATCCAGGTATTGACCATATGTCCGCGATGCGGATTATCCATACCATCGAACACAACAGAGGTAAAGTAACGAGCTTCAAATCAACCACAGGAGCGCTTCCCTCCCATGAGGCGAACAACAATCCGTTCGGGTACAAGTTCTCCTGGTCACCACGCGGTGTTCTTCTTGCATCCAGAAATGCAGCCAAATGGCTTGAAAACGGTAAAGAAGTCTCAATCCCTGGTGAACAGCTCTTTGAAAACTACTGTTTGCAAGATATCAAAGGAACAGGTGCATTTGAAAATTATCCCAATCGTAATTCCCTCCCTTACAAAGAAATATACGGGTTGAAAGATGCAAAAACCGTGTACCGCGGAACCTTCCGCATGACTGGATGGTGCGAAACCCTCAGAGCGATCGTCGCACTCGGATGGCTCAACGAAGAACTCCCCAAGAATTTCACTGGGATAACATATGGGGATCTCACAAGACATCTTATTGGTGCGAAACCAAAAGACGATCTCCCGCAAACGACAGCAAAGTACCTTGGTCTTAAACCCTATGCCGCAATCATCAAACGACTTGAATGGCTTGGCTTGTTCGGAAACAAACCACTGCCGAAAGACAAGAACAGTCCCTTAGATTATCTCAACGTACTGACCTTGGAGAAAATGTCTATGGGTCCCCATGAGCGAGATATGGTCGTGATGCACCATGAATTCATCGCAGAATACCCCTCGAAAAAAGAATATATCACTTCCACCCTAGTTGATTATGGTATCCCTGATGGCGACACCTCTGTTGCTCGAACCGTTGCACTCCCTGCAGCGATTGCAGTAAAGATGGTCTTGAACAAACAAATCACCATGACCGGAGTCCATATCCCTGTCATCCCCGAGATTTACAACCCAATCCTTGATGAACTCGAAGAAATAGGTATTACCTTCAAGGAGAAAACAGAGCGATTATAACATTGATATTTTTTTCTCAGACGACCGATATCATTTTATAACAAAGAAAGATACCGCTCAAACAGAGAAATTTCCTATTTTAAAGGAGTCATGAGAGTATGACGTTGAAACCAACCGATGTGCACGCAACTCTTGGAAAATACATGCTCGCAGATGGATTCGACCTTGTTTTAGATTTGAAAAAAAGCAAAGGATGCCGAATCTATGACTCTCGGACAGGCAGGTATTTCCTTGATGGTTTCTCATTTTTCGCAACCGCACCCCTCGGGTGTAACCATCCTGCGATGACCACCCCAGATTTCATAAAAAAAATGGGGGAACTTGCAGTCAATAATCCAACTAACTCTGATGTGTATACCGTCGAGATGGCTGAGTTTGTTGACAGCTTCGCCAGACATGCGATGCCGAAGCACTTCCATCATCTCTTCTTCATCGCTGGAGGTGCCCTGGCGATAGAGAACGGAATCAAAACTGCGTTCGACTGGAAGATACGAAAAAACTTGGACCGGGGAGTTGGAAAGAAGGGCAGGCAAGTCATCCATTTCAAAGACGCGTTCCATGGGAGAACCGGGTACACACTCTCTATGACCAATACCTTTAATCTTAATAAAACAAAATATTTCACGAAGTTTAACTGGCCACGGATCGATAATCCAATGGTTCGATTTCCTCTCACCGATGCAAATCTTATAGATGTTCAAGAACGGGAACGACATGCGATCACCCAGATACGGGAAGTGATGGCGCAGAATCCTGATGATGTCGCTGCTCTGATCATAGAACCGATTCAAGGTGAAGGTGGGGATAACCACTTCAGAAAGGAATTCTTCCAGCAACTACGAAGGCTCTGTGACGAGTATGAGATGATGTTTATTGTCGATGAGGTGCAATCCGGTCTTGGACTGACTGGGAAGATGTGGGCGTATCAGCATTTTGATTTCGAACCAGATATCCTTGCCTTTGGGAAGAAAACACAGGTCTGTGGTATCATGGTCAGTGATCGCGTGGATGAAATAAAGGATAATGTGTTTACTGTCCCAAGTAGATTGAACTCGACCTGGGGTGGGAACCTTGTCGACATGGTCCGCTGCCAGAAATACCTTGAGATCATCGAGGAGGAACATCTGGTGAAGAACGCGGAGGTGCAAGGGAAACATCTCCTTCAGGGATTGGAAGCAATCGAAAAAAAATATCCCCAGAAGATTTCCAATGCTCGCGGGAAGGGTCTGATGTGTGCCTTTGATTTGCCGACTCCTGAGCAACGAGATAAGCTTCAGGGTGCGCTGTATGCCAATGGTCTTCTTGTTCTGACCTGCGGATCTGTCACGATTCGATTCAGACCACCGTTGAACATTTCCCCTGAGGAAATTGACGAGATATTAGGAATCGTCGAAAAAACAATCAAAGAATTCTAACAAGATTAGAACGATATCTTCTCCTTCATATAAGGGATGATATCCTCTATTTTAATCCTTTCTTGTTTGGTGGTATCACGATCTCTGACAGTCACCTGGTGATCATGAACCGTGTCGTGATCGATGGTGATGCAGAACGGTGTCCCTATTTCATCCATTCTGGCGTACCGTCGTCCGATCGTGCCGCTTTCATCATAGAATGTGCTGATCCCTGTTTTTCTTAGATCATCATCAAGCGTTGTCGCAATCCGGATAAGATTTTCGTCACCGATCAAGGGAAAGACTCCGGTCTTAATGGGTGCGACCTTCGGATTGAGTTTCAGTATGGTGTATTCCTCGTCTTTTTTCGTCCCCTCAACATAATTATGTTCAAGGAGGAAATACAGGACCCGGTCAATCCCATAGGATGGTTCAATAACGTGGGGGACGAATTTTTCACCACTCTGTTTTTCTTTGACCTCCACGATCTCGTAGCATTCTTTTGGGATATCGATTTGTTCACCGTCAACAGTGACCGTGATTTTTTTGATGGTTGCTGCATCGAGCTGTTCAAGCTGCTCCTTGATTTTTCCTGCTTTCCCGCCGAATCGCGGACCAAGAACGTTCATCTTTGGAACCACTTTTTTCACTTGGACTTCACGTGGTTGTTCAAATGCCCGTAGTGCGTACATATCGACGCTTGAGGATTCGATATGGGCGTTGAGGTCGTACGCGGAGCGGTCAGCGATCCCGACACATTCCACCCATCCGAACCGTTCACTATATAACTCTGCATCCCAGCATTCAGTTGCGTAGTGTGCGAGTTCGTTTGCTGCATGTTTCCGGAATCGGAATTTCTTTGGGTCCACTCCCGCTGTGAAGAGAAACTCCTGGGTGAGGTACACGTAGTACGCCAATGCCTGGTTGTTGATGATTTTCTTTTTCACAGCATCTGCAACAGAGACTCTTAGTTCTTTTTCGTTATCAAAAAGGAACAATTCTTTTTCTTTGATCGTCTCGAAATACGGATGCGTCTTATCTTTAGGATCGAAGAACACTTCTGCTTCTGCCATGGAGAACTCCCGCTGGCGGAGTGTCCCCTGACGTGGGGAGATTTCATTGCGGTAGCCTCTTCCGATTTGGACGACACCGAATGGGAGCTTCTTCCTATGATATTGGTACAACAGATGGAAATTTGTAAAGATCCCTTGCGCGGTCTCAGGTCGCAAAAACGCTTTCCTTCCTTCGCCGATGCCGATGGTTGTCGAAAACATCAGATTAACAGGGTGAGCGTCATGTAGCTCGGATTTACATGTCGGGCAGATGATTTGATTTTCTTTCACCGCTTGGTTGATCGATTGGCCTTTCTTGATAATGTCTTCGATCTTATATGATCGTTTACAACGAGCGCAATCAACCGTAAGATCAGTAAATTCCTCTACATGACCTGATGCTTTTAGCACTTCGTACAGGGTTATGGTGGGGGTGCTGATCTCAACGCAATGGTCCTGTAAGAGATAGAAGCGTCTCCAGAGGTTTTCGACATTGTTTTTCAGCTGAGAACCTAAGGGTCCGTAATCATAGAATCCTGCGATTCCTCCGTAGATTTCAAATGATGGATAAATGAATCCTCTGCGTTTTGCCACCATCATGATTTTATCGTAGATATCCTGAGGCATCAACGGAAGTCTCCTAAATTAGAAAAAGGGAATTCATTTGGAGGATTTAAACATGCATGCCATCAGATCGATATCGGTCACCATTCCCAGCAGCCTGTTTTCAGGGCTGACCACGGGGACATGGCTGATTTTGTTTTTCATCATCTTCCGTGCGATCTCGGATATCGGGTCGTTTTTGTAGGCTTTGATGACGTTTGTGATCATGATTTCTTTGACTGCGACGGGGGGGAGATCAACTTTTGTGGTCGAATAATACAAACGGATCGTATCCCTGATTCCTTCCCAGGTCCATTCATCCTCATCACCACCCATGCCAAGGTTCGTCTGTGACACACTTTCTTTTATGTGACTGAGTTTGAAGAGGTCGCCTTCACTGACGATGCCACCAAGTTCGCATTCTTTATTCAAGATAGGCAATGCGGTTTCACTGGTGACATTAATGATCTCCATGATGATTGTAATCGGTGTCTCCTGATAGACGGGGACAAGGTTTCGTGTAAAGTAATTATCTACGATGTCATCATAGGTGTCGTCCAATGCTTTGAGGATGTCTGTGGGGCTGATGATGCCGACAAGATTCTTTCGTTTGTCAATGACTGGTAAACCATGGATCCGGTTCTCATACAGAAGCCTTGCAGCAGTGGATAAGTCATCGTCCTTCGACACGGTATATGGTTTTGTGCTCATAATTAACGCGATTTGTTCTTCATCAGGGTTTTTGAAAATATCAGAACGAGTCAGAACGCCAGCGACTTTCTTTGTGTCTTTCTTCAGGATTGGCATGCCGGAGACATTGTGTTTTGCTAGGGTTTTTAATGCATCACGGATGGTTCCTGGTACGTATCCGACGATTAATTCTTTTGACATTGCGTTTTCTACTTTTATCATTGTTGTCCCTCTCGTCCCTACCTATGTTGAAGGATATAATAGTTTTAAAGAGTCCCTCTCTAAAACGATGTATTTTTTTGATAGGTCGCGACCCTGAATGCAGTCATCTAAATTTAAAGCTTTCCTTGGAGTGTACGTGACAGTTGTCAACAATTCTTCAGTGGAAAATACGCTGTTTTTTTGTAACGCTCGTACTTCCTCAAGAACGTCAGGGCTGTTTAACATCGCATTGTCCGTACCAAGGAGAAGTGTTACCCTAGTTTTTTTCATCAGTTCTAGGTTGAATTTCAGGCGAAAGAAAAGGTATGATCTGGGGCAGATCACAATTGGAATCGATGCATCGTGGACTTTCTCAAGATCGGCCTCTGTCGCAGCAATCATATGGATAAGTAAATTTGGTCTCAGGTCGAGGATGGTGTCGATATCCTCGCGTTCTACTTCGCTGGCATGCAATGCGAACAGTTTTTTCTTTTTTCGTACATGAACTGCTATCTTTTCGATCTCTGAAGGTTCCCAATCGGAAATACTGCTCAGACCGATTCCATCAGAGTTTTCTAAGAGTCGATCGAGTTCCTGTTTATTATAGGTCATTTGTGATGGACGAGCTAAGATGACAGAAGTGATGCTGCAGTGTTTCAGTGCCTTACGGATTTGATAAATCCCTAGGATGCCCCCCTCTCGGAAATCACAGAAACAGGAGGTACCTGTGACTGACATCTCCGAAAGCGACTTTTGTATTCCTTCGGAGATCTCCTGTTCTGAGGCTTGTTTTAATAATCGATGTTTCAACCCCATAGGTGGGGCGACAAGATCCTTGACATTGCGTGGGAGTTGATGATGTTGGAATCGAATGAATGAATCACCAAGATGCGTATGGGCATTGATGCAGGTCGGAATGATCAAGCCTTTTGCTTTTGGTTTTTTCGGTGGATTCCCGTTTCCGGTTTCAATGACTGTTCCATCATCTTTTAATCTGAGGTATCCAGTCATCACACCATCTTTCGTAAGAATCTCACCGGAAATGTAAACCATATGCGCTCATGTAAGAAACAAGAGTTATTAACTCTTTTTTACCCCAGACGACGTCCTTTCTGAGAATGAATAGAAATATTTTTGAATACCCCATATGATTTCTCTTCCTCCTTTCCAAGATTCGAGGTATCCTGAATTCATCGGATTTGACTGGAATGATGAAGGGAGATGAGTTGGTAAAAAATGATGGTAAATGAAAGTGACAAAATCCCACTGGTCGATAAATCGAACATGCTTGATGGACTTGCGCGATTCCCAGAGCAAATCAAAGAATCGTTAGCAATCGCTGAAGCAGCAGAACGATTCAGCTATCTGAAAATAGATAATGTGGTGATCGCTGGAATGGGCGCCTCAGCTATCTCTGGAGACATCATGGCAAGCCTATTCCGTGATAAACTCGATGTCCCTCTCATTGTGAATCGGGAGTACGATCTCCCGAAATGGGTCAACAAAGACACGCTCGTCATCTGCATCAGCTACTCGGGAAACACTGATGAGACCTTAAGCTCATTTAAAATTGCGTATCAGAAAAAATGCAAAATCATCTGTATCTCGACTGGTGGGAAGCTTCAGGAGTTTGCGGAAAAACGACAGGTCCCTTTTGTGAAAATCCCTTCTGGGATTCAGCCACGTGCTGCAACTGCCTATCTGTTGTTCCCATCAATCATCTTCCTAAAAAAAATCGGGCTTCTGAAAACCACGATTGATGCGGACATCCAGGAGACCATCGCGGTGACTCAGGAGTTTGTCACGATGAATAACAAGATGGTCCCTGAGGAAAACAACCAAGCAAAGCAGATTGCTAAAAAAATCTTTCACTCCATCCCTCAGATTTACGGATGGGGTATTTACACGCCGATCGCGATCCGATGGCGTCATCAGCTCAATGAAAACAGCAAGGTGATCGCACGCACCGATATCGCTCCTGAATGTAACCATAATGATATCGTGGGATGGTCACAGAATCCAGATATATCGAAGCAATTCTCCTGCATTCTGCTGCGGGATAAGGACGAGGAGTCCATTGATATGACAACCCGGTTGAATTTCATGCGCGACTTGTTCCGTAACACTGCAGGGAGTGTCATTGAGGTTTCACCGAAAGGAAAAAGTCAGCTTGCAAAAATGATGTATCTCATGTGTCTAGGTGATTTCGCCAGCTGCTACCTCGCAGTATTACGAGGAGTGGATCCAAGCCCGGTTGATATCATCACGGAGCTGAAGAAACGCCTCGCAGAAAAATAAATCTCACAGGGTTTTTTCCTTCCCTTTCTGCGATTGCTTCAAAAAACATAAATATGTATTACCACATCTTCGCCTGTAGCACTCAAAGGCAGTTGATGAGGGTTCCTGTGTACAAAAAAACACTACTCAATTTTCTCAGTATAGCTCTTCTGTTCTTAATAATAATCTCAATAGTTACTCCCCCTGTAATTTCCCTCGATGAACCAGGGCTCATTATAGAAATTTCCGATTCGAACAACTGGAATGAAAACATAAGCACCATCGTCTTCGAAGGAAAAAGTTATGACATCACTACCAGCTCGGAAAATGAAACCGTTGTCCTAGGGGTGAATATCACTGTTCTCGGAACCACGTATCTTACAAGCTATACAGAGCCTTACATTACTATTGTAATCCCGAGCTATGATGTTACTGATTCGTTCATCATCACTGCGACAAAAGACGGATATCAACCAGACACTATTGAACTAGCGGTCCTCAAAGGAGAATTAATAATTAAGACTAACCGCAGCGTTGTCGAAGAAAACACCGTGTTTCAGGTCACGGTGACGGATCAAAACAACGATCCTGTCCAAGATGCTCTTGTGTATCTCACCGACGATGCCTCACCGATATATACAAATGTGCAAGGAAGAGCAACCACTCAAGCCCCCGAAATAGATATTTTTACCACCTTAACAATCCAAGCCATCAAGAGTGGATATCTCCCTGGCTCGACATCCCTCCGAATAGAAAATGTCGAAGGGTCCATCTTTAATCTGACTGAATCGAAATTTCTTCAGATTTTGCCTGTGCTGCTTGCTGTTCTCGTTGTCATCATCTCAATCCTCTATGTTCTCCTGAGACAAAAAAGAACTCAAGCAAAAACGACACAGAACACGCCAGATAAAATTCGAGCTGAACCAAAGCACGACCGCAACGGAAACCACCATTCTAACGCCGATACCTCACCACATCTGAAGATGGGGAAACGACCTGTCTCAAATGCCACCCTTGAGTCACGAGTCGAAGAGATACGGATCCCTGTCCAAGCGAAAAAAAAGGAGACCACCATCTTATCGGAGGAAAAAACAGGGGAGCAGCCATCAGAAGACGGAACCAAACACCCTGAAGAATGGTTCAAAGGGCAGGATTATATGCGATATAAGATCGATGAGCTCACAGGAAAAATCGATCAAAACACGGATGGGAAATGGTTCGAAGGAGAACAGGATACCAAATATAAGGTCGATGAGGCGTTAAAGAAAAACTTGAAAAAGAAAAAAATCGATGAAAACTCATCACAATAGTTCTCAACACCACAGTGACTCAACCGCCCTATTATTTTATTAGCTGCAGTGCATTCGAGGCGTTTGGATTGTTTGATCTCTATGAAGCTGATGTTTGAACTGTCGAAAGAACACCCGACCCTACCCGCTGCCGAAGTGCGAGCTACATTGAATGCGGAACAAATGGATGCGACCCTCATCAGTTCCAATGAAGACGTCGTCATCGTCGAGACAAAACCGAATGAAGCTGGTATCAGGCGAGTAGCTGAACGTCTGGCGTTAACATTTGGTATTGATGAACTCCTGTTCTCATGTCCAACCTCGTTGGATGAGATTCTACGAAACGCTGAAAAACATCCACTGCCCCCTGAGGGATCCATCGCGATCCGTTGTAAGAACCGCTCCTCTTACATCCATTCAGAACAACTCATCGACCTGTTAGGAGACGTCTATACAAAAAAAAGAGTCGTCAATCTGACCAATCCTGACCGAGAGGTCCGTGCAGTGGTCACAGACCGTACAACATATCTTGGGATAAAAAAAGCAGGTCTCGACACAAGTCATTTTCAACAACGACGAGGTCACCTTCGTCCGTTCCTATCACCGATAACTCTTCATCCAAAAATCGCACGTGCCCTTGTGAACCTCTCACAAATAAAAAAACAACAAACATTCCTTGACCCCTTCTGTGGTACTGGTGGTATTCTGATTGAAGCCGGACTTATTGGAGCAAACATCGTAGGGAGCGATATCGAACAGAAAATGATTGATGGCAGCAAAAAAAACCTTGAATTTTATCACCTTAATAATTATCAATTATATTGTACAGATGTTGAAGGTATCGTCCAATATGCACCCTCAGTTGATGCGATTGCAACCGATTTTCCTTATGCTCGCGCGACCACTACAAAAGGGGAACAACTCCTCCGACTATACAACCGAGCATTCGAAACTATAGCAAACGTTCTGAAGAAAAACAAATATGCAGTCGTTGGACTCTCAGATGAAGGTATACGAACTATTGGGGAACAATATCTCTCGGTCATAGCAACCTACCCAGTGAAATCCCATCGGAGCCTCACACGGTATTTTATTGTCTATCAACGAACGTAACCTTTTTTATTCCCATCATCTCTGAATTTAAAATGACAATAATTTTATATAAGATATGATTCTATATAAATACGAAGGAGAAAATCATCTGATGAAAAAAGGATTGGTGTTGGGAATAGTACTCTCTTTCATGATTCTACTCTCAATTCCTTCATATGGAACAAATATACAAACTGATTTCCAATTATATACTAGTTCTGAAACCGTCTTGTACGTCGGGGGGGATGGACCGAATAATTATACGACGATTCAAGAAGCAGTCACCCAGGCGACCGACGGAGATACTGTCTTTGTCTATCATGATTCTTCCCCCTATTTTGAGCATGTCATCATCGACAAATCACTTCATTTGATAGGGGAGAATAAAACAACAACGATTATCGATGGTGAAAATACTGGGGATGTGGTCATTTTCAATGCTGATGGTATCACGCTGACCGGTTTTACAATCCAGCACAGTGGCGAGATTGCGAAATCAGATGCAGGGATCGAATCAAGGTCAAATAACGATATCATCACTGGTAATCGGATTATCTTGAATGGCGCCTATGCCATTGGGATTTTCTTAAACGGATCGTCACATAATCTTGTCACAGATAACTATATTTCGGAAAACGGACGAGAAGGTGTCTTTCTTCAGAACGCGGTCGATTGTATCATTCGAAATAACCTGTTTACGCACAATGGGCATTGTGCGGTTATAATATCGTATTCGAGCAGAAACACTATCATTCAGAATAACATGTCTGAGAACTATGCAACCGTGAGCCTTTGGCCAGGGGCGACAGAAAATGAAATCGCTTGGAACCTTATGCAGAACCAAGAATACAGTGGG
>Ga0316628_100003093_pt1 | contig 12673 bp, 10 predicted proteins | sample OWC_Aug_M2_C1_D5_FD_207648 | JGI IMG/M metagenome (GOLD analysis project Ga0316628, IMG submission 207648) | Wetland soil microbial communities from Old Woman Creek delta, Ohio, United States - OWC_Aug_M2_C1_D5_C | ecosystem: Environmental > Terrestrial > Soil > Wetlands | place: USA: Ohio...
TCCTCATCGCGCCCGACGATGGGGTCCATCTCGCCGCGGCGCGCCCGTTCCGTCAGATCGACGGAAAACCGGCCCAAGGCCTCCTGCTTTCCCAGGGGCGCCGGCGCCAACGCGCCAGACCCGGACGGGGCGGGTTGCGAGCCGCCGTCGCGGGCGGCGAGGGTCTCTTCGGGCGATCCTTTCACCAGGCTCGTCAGGCGGTCGGTCAGATCGTCGAGCTTGATTTTGGTGAATTCCGGAGAAATGCGCGTCACCACGCCCCGTAAACCCGGCGTCTTCAGAATGCCGACGATCAGATAACCCGTCCGCACACAGGAGTCACCGAACAGCAGGGAACCATAGACCCAGCCGCGTTCCACTGACTCCTCGACGTGAGCCGACAGATCAGAGACGGAGGTCGCCCCCCGCGGCAGCCGGTCCAGTTCCTCAATCACGTCTTTGGCCAGCTTGGAGGGATTGACCTCGAAGTGCCGGATGATCCGGTGCAGGTCGGAGTCTGGCAACTGGAGGATCTGATGAATCCAGTGCGCCAGTTCCACGTAGGGGTTGCCGCGGAGTTTGCAGAAGATGGTAGCGCTCTCGATGCTCTTGTACGCCAAGGCATTCAGCTTCCCGAACAGCGCCGTCCGACTGATCTCAGCCACGTGTGATCCCCTCTCTTACGTCCCCCGCCGAAACCCGCGTGCGACCGGCCGGAATGGGTCGTGGCCCGGACGGAACAGGCCGGAGTTTCAGCCTGGGGCGGTTCCTCATGCTGCCTCCCAACCAAACGGCGGCCGGGCCGCCACATCCGATGTCACTATAACACGTGGCTCCGGGCGCCGCAACCTGCAAACGCGCACCGATTCCTCCTGCTCGTTCTACGCCGCCTTGTCCCCCGGGTCAGCCGCCGGGCACGGACAGAGAAATCCTGTCTGGAGAAGTCTCCGCACGACCGCCAGGCACGCTGGTTGCACTTTCTCCACCTCCAGATTCATCCCGCCGGCGGTCAACGCGATGGCCTCCTGCAACGTGTTCCGTCCGTCACACCGGGTCAGCATCTCCGCCGCGAAGACGTCCAGATCTCCAGAGAAGAGGATACCCGTCCGGTTGGAGAGAGTCTGCCGGGCCAGCGTCCAGCGGCCCTCCGAGACCTTCCATTCGTGCCGGAGCTCATGGTCGTCACTGAGACGCAGGCGGCACGCCAGCAATTGACGCTCCTCTCGGGTTCCCGCCAGCAGATCCTGGGCCGCAAACAAGCGTTCGATCTGGTCTCCGCAGAGGCCGACACTCTGGCCGAGGCGCAGGCGGTACGCGGCGAACCAGTTGGGGCGGTCCTGCCGGCGCCTCAGGATCATGGCACCGGCGCTGATCCGGACGGCCCCGACCCGCTCATAATAATCGCCCCACTCATTCAGCCGCTGGGCGTATCCGGGACCATCGGGTCCGACCCAGTCTGCCGCATAGGTCAACGCGTCCGCGGACTTGAAGCAGACCAACAGGGCATCGCAGCCGCGATCCGTCACCCATTCGGCCGGACGCACCTCCCAATCCTCATCCTTCTGATGGTGCCAATTGAATAGAATGCAGGCGAATCCGCCCTCAATGAGGTGCCCAGCCGCGTTCTCAATCACGCGTTGCGATACGCTGTCGGTCGGGAGACCGCTGTCGCGGAAGAGGAACTTCGCCTCGGGGGAGATCACGAACGGCGGGTTGGATACGATCAGATCGAACACCTCGTCCCCCGCCGGCTCGTATAGGCTGCCCTTTCTCCACTCGACATTGCTGATGCCGTTGAGCCAGGTATTGAATTCCGCAAACGCCAAGGCACGCGGGTTGACATCCGTCCCAACGACCCGCTCCGCATGTTCGGCGGCCAGGAACGCCTGAACACCGGCGCCGCAGCCGAGATCGAGGACCCGCCGGACCTTGCGCCGAACGGTCATGACCGCGAGAGTCAAAGACGCGGCCCCCACCCCCAGCACATGGTCGGTCTGGAGCGTCGCCCCGGTATCGGGCCCAAAATCGCTGGCCAGCAGAAGATTGTTATAGGGTCCCAGCTTCGCGGTGGCCGAGAGATCCCCGTCGCGCCGCTGCAGAAGGTTCAGGGACACGAGCCCCTCGATATCGAGGCCCGGGACTTGCTCGCGCAGCGTCTGCTCGCGGACCGGGTGGCCCAGCCAGAACAGCCGCGCCAGGACATTATAGGAGCTGTCCGCCCGGATGCGGCGTGAAACCACCACCACATCCTGCCGGTCCTTCAGACTCTCGGAGAGCCCCAGCGTCGCGGCGAGCGCATCCTGGGTGTATCCGGCATCGACCAGCGCTTTCTTGATGCCGGTCCCGTCCGGCGGGGCGCCCGGACGCAGCGTCGCGCGACTCCTGTCTCTCGTTGGCTCCTGTGCGGGCGGCATACTATCTCATGTGCACACATGGTTCTACAGAGGCGCATTCACGCCGGGTCCCGGCGACTGGGGGGACAGGGCGTCCAATCCATTCGTGCAAGTGTACGCGACCGTGGAAACTATCCTATCGGGAACGAAGAGTCTGTCAAACCGAAAACTCCTTTTTTTGTTCCACCCGGAGAGGGCCGAGACGTCCTGCACCGTCGACGGCACGACACCGTAAAAAAAGTCTTTTCGGGCTTGACAAGCTCCGGTATCGGGAATAGATTACCCTCAAGCATAAGCAAAAGGATTCCGCAAGAGGCACGACGTGGGATGTGTAGCGCCTCCGAGGCCAAGCTTGTTCCTCGAAGGTCTTTTGCCCAGTCCTGAGCGGCTGATCCGGAGGCCCGTAACGCATGTGCTGAAGTTCCATACGCCGGCCTTGTAAGCTCTGCGGCCGGCGAGAGTTCCGATTGTCAATGTCGCACGGCGCCGTTGGCCGCAGGGTTGTGGACGGCGGTCGCCGGGAGTGCGAACCCGGGAGGGGATCGTGAGCGCATTCGATATCGAGAGCTTGTTGGGCGAGGTCAGCCCCGAGGCCCGATGCGGAGAGGATATTTCCCAGGATGGTGAATTCTTTGAGTTGGAGGCATTGGTTCGACCCCGACCACCCGGTGCCGTGCAAACTGCCGAAGAAGCCCAGATGGCGGAGCCGAATTGGATGGAGATTCGGCGGAGGGCGTTTGGCCTGCTCCAGCGCTCGAGGCATCTCCAAGTGGCACTGTATTTCTCGCTGGCCCTGTTCACCACGGAGGGTCTGTCCGGACTTCGCGACGGCCTGTACTTGATTCGCGGCCTGCTGGAGCGATTTTGGGACGATCTCTACCCCCAACTGGACCCCCAGGATAACAATGACCCGACAGAGCGGATGAATATCCTGATGCCGCTGTCGACCGAACCAGCCAGCCAGTGGGATCCGGTCCGATTCCGGTCGCGCGTGCTGCGTGTGTCCCTGTGCAATTCCCGGCGCGCCGGTGGGTTCAGTCTCCGTGACATTCAGATCGCCCTCGGAGAGAAACCGACGCCGGAGAGCGGCGCGGAAGCCCCGCAGATGCCGATCATCCAGGCGGCGTTCCGAGAAACCGCGGCAGAAGAACTCCAGAACACGCTGCGCGGAGCCCGCCAGGCGGTGGAGCACCTGGACGGCATCCGGAAGGTCTTCCAGGAACGGGCTCAGGATGGGGCGAGCCCCGAGCTGAGCGGGCTCCGAGTCGACCTGGAGAAGATCCGCCGCGTGTTGGAGCCCTACACGGGGACCGGACCGGCGCCCGACGGCGGGGCGCCGGGCGACACCGGGATCGACCCTGCCACCGAGAGGGAGCCAACGACCATGACGGGTCAGATTCGTTCGCGCAACGATGCCCTGGCGGCGATTGAGCGGGCTTGTCAGTACTTCGAGCGTCACGAGCCGTCCAGTCCCGTGCCTCTGTTGCTGCGCAGGGCCCAGAGACTGGCTCCGAAGACGTTCCTGGAAATCATTGCGGACGTTTGTCCGGGCGCCATCGACCAGGTGACGGCGGTCAGTGGGGCCGCCGGGGGAAAACCCAGCGGCGGTGAGGCCGGCGCCGGGCAGACGTAGCACGCTCGACCCGGAGAGGTTCCGAAGGCGAACCATTGTTCCTACGGCAAGGAGTTGATATGGCAACAAAAAAGAGCAGTCAGAAGTTTATTGCACGCAACCGGGCTCCGCGCGTGCAAGTGGAGTACGACGTGGAGCTCTACGGCGCCGAGAAAACCATCAACCTGCCGTTCATCATGGGCGTCATGGCCGATCTCTCCGGCAAACCGGCGGAGGCGCTGCCGAGCCTGGAGGAACGCAAGTTCCTGGACATCGACGTGGACAACTTCGACGACCGCCTCAAGGCCGCCAAGCCCCGCGTGGCTTTCCAGGTGCCGAACACGCTGACGGGGGAAGGGAACATCAGCGTCGATCTGACGTTCGAGAGCATGGATGACTTCTCACCGGCCGCCGTGGCCCGGAAGGTCGATGCCCTCAACAAGCTGCTGCAGGCGCGGACGCAGCTCTCCAATCTCCTGACTTACATGGATGGGAAATCGGGGGCGGAAGAGCTGGTGGCCCGCATGCTCCAGGATGAGACGCTGCTCAAAGCCCTGACCGCCGCCCCCAAGCCCGAGAATCAGTCCACCCCAAACACCCAGGAGGAACCGTCCAATGGCTGAGGAAAAACAACAGGCACAAAAGCCCGAAGGACAACCCCAGGGCGTCGCGCTCGAGGTCAACGAATTCGAGGCCCTGCTGCACAAGCAGTTCAAGCCAAAGACGGATCGGATCAAAGAGGCGATCGGCACGGCCGTCCGCACCCTGGCCCAGCAGGCCCTGGCGGACACGGCGCTGATCGGAGAAGACGCCGTCAAAACGATCGAGGGCCTCATCGCGGAGATCGACCGGCGGCTTTCCGAGCAGGTCAACGCGATCATGCACAACGAGGACTTCCAGCAACTGGAAGCCGCTTGGCGCGGCCTGCACCACCTGGTCAGCAACACGGAAACCGACGAGACGCTCAAGATCCGGATTCTGAACCTGCCCAAAAAGGAGTTGGGCAAGACGATCAAGAAGTACAAGGGCGCGGCCTGGGACCAGAGCCCGCTCTTCAAGAAGGTCTATGAGGCCGAGTACGGCACGCCGGGGGGAGAGCCCTATGGGTGCCTGATCGGCGACTACTACTTCGATCACGGCCCGCCGGATGTCGAGATCCTCAACGGCATCGCGCAGATCGCCGCGGCCGCCCACACCCCCTTCATCAGTGCGGCGGCGCCCAGCCTGATGAACATGGAGTCCTGGCAAGAGCTAAGCAATCCGCGCGATCTGACCAAGATCTTCCAGACGCCCGATTATGCACCCTGGCGGTCCCTGCGCGAGTCGGAGGACTCCAAGTACATCGGCCTGACCATGCCGCGCTTCCTCGGCCGATTGCCCTACGGGACAAAAACGGATCCCGTCGAGGCCTTCGATTTCGAGGAGGACGTGGATGGCGCCAACCATTCGAAGTACTTGTGGGTGAACTCCGCCTACGCGATGGGAATGAACATCACGCGTTCCTTCAAGCAGTACGGGTGGTGCGCCCGGATCCGCGGCGTCGAGAGCGGCGGGATGGTCGAGGGACTCCCCTGCCACACGTTTCCGACGGACGACGGCGGCGTCGACATGAAATGCCCGACGGAAATCGCGATCACGGATCGACGGGAAGCGGAATTGGCCAAGAACGGCCTGATGCCGCTGTCCCACTGGAAGAACACCGATTACGCCGCGTTCGTCGGGGCCCAGTCGCTGCAAAAACCGGCGGAGTACGACGATCCGGACGCCACGGCCAATGCCCGTCTGGCCGCCCGGCTGCCGTATCTGTTCGCGGTGTGCCGGTTTGCCCATTACCTCAAGTGCATTGTCCGCGACAAGATCGGCTCGTTCAAAGAACGCCAGGATATGCAGGACTGGCTCAATGCGTGGATCATGCGGTACGTGACGGTGGACGCGAACGCCTCCGAAGAGACCAAGGCCCAGTATCCCCTGGCGGCGGCCGAGGTGGTTGTCGAGGAGGTGGAGGGCAACCCGGGCTACTACATGTCCCGGTTCTTCCTGCGACCGCACTATCAATTGGAGGGCCTGACGGTGTCGTTACGACTCGTCTCCAAGCTCCCGTCGGTCAAGAGCGCCGGCTAGCAACGCGAATATCATCGGATCGTTTCGTGCCGCCCCGCAAGAGGGGTATAACAGCAACAGACCTGTCGTGGTAAGGAGTGAGAATTATGGCGTTTGACTGTTTTCTCAAGATTGATGGCATTCCGGGCGAGAGCACGGATGACAAGCACAAAGACCAGGTTGAGATCCGGTCGTATTCGCATGGTGTCAGCCAGGCGTCCTCCGGAGCGGCCAGCACCGGCGGTGGCCGCGGATCGCAGCGGTGCGACCATGAGGATTTCACGATCGTCCACACGCTCGACAAAGCCTCGCCCAAGCTCGCCCTCTTTTGCTGCAACGGGAAGCACATCCCGTCGATCGTCATGGAGATCTGCCGGGCGACGGGGGACAAGCAGAAGTACATGGAATACAAACTGTCCGACGCCATCGTCAGCAGTGTGCGCCCGGCCGGCTCCAGCCAAGAGAACGAGCCCATCCCGCTGGAGCAGGTGAGTTTCAGTTACGGGAAGATCGAGTGGACCTACACGGCCACGGATCACAAGACCGGCAAGCCCGCGGGCGACGTCAAGGCAAATTGGGATCTGACCGCAAACAAGGGCAGTTAGAGACGGCCTTCGTCCGGGCTTGGACCGGCCGCTGCGCGTCGGTGGGCTGTCGCGCCAACATCCGGCAGGGGTTTGGCTCGCATACTGGGGAGACAGACGGATGGAAGCCGAAGAGCTATTACGGGCGGGTCGGCTGGAAGAGACGCAGGGTGCGCTGGAGCAGGCGATCCGCTCCCATCCGGCGGACGCGAAGCTGCGTGTCTTCTTCTTTCAGCTTCTGGCCCTGTCGGGACAGTGGGACCGCTCGCTCACCCAGTTGAAGGTGGCAGCCCAACTGGACGCCCTCAACCTCTTGACGGCGCAGATGTATGAGGCCGTGTTGAATTGTGAGATCTTCCGCCGTCGGGTATTCGCGGGCGAGCAGACCCCGTTGATCTTCGGCCGGCCCGACCCCTGGATGGGCTGGCTGGTGCAAGCGGGCCTTCTGGCGGCCCACGGCAATTACGAGGCGGCCGCCGAGTTGCGCGATAAGGCTCTGGAGACAGCCCCCGCGGTCGGGGGGGTGGTAGACGGTGAGAGTTTCGAATGGCTGGCGGATGCGGATTCCCGCCTGGGCCCCATGCTGGAGGCCATCGTGGATGGCAAGTACTACTGGGTGCCCTTCCACGTCGTCAAGGCGATTCAGATCAGCGACCCTAAAGACCTGTCCGATCTGGTCTGGGTTCCCGCCAGCTTCACGTGGATCAATGAGGGCCAGTCGCAGGGGTTCATTCCGACCCGCTACCCGAGTTCCGAAGCCAGTGAGCACGATGCCGTGCGCCTGGCCCGCCGGACCGAATGGATCGAGAGGCCGGCGCAGACGTACTTCGGGCTGGGACAACGTATGTTCGCCACCGATGTGCGGGAATACGCGCTTCTGGATATCCGCCGGATCGACCTGCAGCACGCCGACGGGGAAGCCCCGACCCAGGAGATTCACGATGGCTGAGTTGATGCCAAGAGAGCTTCTCCAGCCATGCTTGCTGGACCGACTGACGGACGACGATCCCCAGAACTCCCACGAAAGCCGGCATGAGCGGGTCGTATCCCTCAAACAATTCCGGCAAGCCGTACTCCGCGATTTGCGGATGTTGCTGAACGCCAGAAGACGACCGCCCGAAGACCCCATCTATGCCTTCGAGGATGCGGCCCGATCCGTTCTGAATTACGGCCTTCCCGAGATTTACGGCCATACCGCGTCCGCCCTTGAGCCGGCCGAAATGGAGAAGCTGATCCGGGAGGCCCTCGAGACTTTTGAATCGCGGATCGCACCCGACTCGCTGGTCGTGCGCGTCATCATCCCCGACACGTCCGGGGCCGTGCGCTCCGTCCTGTTCGAGATTGCCGGCGACCTCTGGGCCCACCCCGCGCCCGATCACCTTCTCGTCGAAACAGAGTTGGACCTGGAGAGCGGCCACTGTGCCTTGAAAGGGGAAACCGTTGGATAGGGCGATGCTCGATCTGTACAACCAAGAGCTCGCCTACCTTCGAGAGATGGGGGCGGAGTTCGCACGAGAGTATCCCAAGATCGCGGGTCGCCTGGGAGGACTCGACGACTTCCAGGGCTGCCCCGACCCTTTTGTCGAGCGTCTGCTCGAAGGGTTTGCCTTTCTCTCGGCACGGGTCCAACGGAAGTTGGAGGCGGAGTTTCCGCGTTTCACGCAATCCCTGCTGGGGACGGTGTACCCGGACTATTTGGCGCCGACGCCCTCCATGTGTTTGGTTCAGTTCGAACCGGACTGGCAGGAGCCCGGACTGGCGAACGGATTCACGATTCCGCGCGGTGCCACGCTTCAGAGCACGCTTGGCAAAGCCGAGCAGACCCGTTGCGAATACCGCACCGCGCAAGAACTGGTTCTCTGGCCGCTGCGGGTCGCCGCGGCGGACTATTACGTGCGCGAGCTGGGCACGCTGGAAATCGACGATGGGTCGCAGGCCAAGGCGTGCGTGCGGCTTCGGATCCAGACGGTGGGCGCCCTGCCCCTCCGCCAAGTGCTGCTGGATTCACTCACGTTTCACTTGGCGGGTCCAGGCGAGATGCCGACGCAGATCTACGAAGAGTTGTTTGCCAATGCCACCGAGGTCCTGGTGCAGCCGCCGACGAAACCGGTGCGCTGGCGGCAGCGTCTGAGCCCCTCGTGCATCCGCCCCGTCGGCTTTGACCGGGAGCACAGCCTGTTGCCCTACGATTGTCGAACCTTCAGCGGCTACCGGCTCCTGCGCGAGTACTTTACGTTTCCCCAACGTTTCCTGTTCTTCGAGCTGGCGGACCTGCGGACGGCGCTGCAACGCTGCACTACAGATGCTTTCGATATCATCGTGCTGCTGCGACGGGCGAACCCGAAACTGGAGAACGCTCTGCACGCGGACAATTTTCGCCTGTTTTGCACGCCCGCGATCAACGTCTTTCCCAAACGACTGGACCGCGTCCCTCTGACCCTGCGGGACGCGGAGTTCCACGTCGTGGCGGATCGAACGAAGCCGCAGGATTTCGAGGTCTACCAGGTCACGAGCGTCACCGGCTATGGGGATAGTTCCGCCCCGCCGCAAGCCTTCCTGCCCTTCTACGCAGCGAAAGACGCCGGTCCGGGGCACACTCAGGCGTACTTTCTCACTCACCGGGCCCCGCGGGTCCCGTCGCAACGGGAACGGCTCCGAGGGGCACGCTCGCGCGGCTACGCCGGCAGCGAGGCTTTCCTTTCCCTGGTCGACGCCGACGCCGCCCCTTACCGCAGCGAGATCAAGCAACTGGGCGTGGAGGCCTTGTGTACGAATCGCGATCTGCCCCTGCACATGCCGATCGGAGTGGGCCCCACGGATTTCACGATGGAGAAGGCGGCGCCCTACCGGTCGATTCGGTGCCTGGGGACGCCGACGGCTCCCTATCCGTCCCAGGTCGAGGGGGAGACCGCCTGGCGGGCCATCAACCATCTGTCGCTGAACTACTTGTCGCTCACGGATGAACGCGAGGGCAAGGGCGCGTCCGCGTTGCGTGATATGCTGCGGCTGTACGTCGCCCCGGAAGAGCTTCAGGGGCAAAAGCAGATCGAGGGGATCCGGTCCATCGACTGCCGCCCGGCGATCCGGCGGGTGTCCATTCCCCGGGCCGCCTCCTTCGTGCGCGGAATCGAAGTGACGGTCACCTGCGAAGAGGCCGCCTTTGCCGGAATCGGCGTCTTCCTGCTCGGCGCGGTTCTCGACCGATTCTTCGCCAACTACGTTTCCATCAACTCGTTTGCCCAGACTGTCCTCCGGACCCTGGAGCGTGGGGAGATCATACGATGGCCAGCCCGTTGCGGCCTGCGACCGCTGCTGTGACGCGGACTCTCGCCGAGATGCCCTACCGCTTCGGCTTCTTCGCGGCGGTGCGGTGGCTGGAGAACCGTTGCGCGGATCTCCCGCGCGTCGGCGCATCGCGCCGGCCCTCCGAGGACGTGGTGAAATTCCATCAACACGTCAGCCTCGGTTTCCCGCCGTCGGCCCTGCATGGCTATCGGGAGAAGGTCGAGGCAGAGAAGACGATGCGGGATCTCTGGGTCAACTTCCTGGGCCTGCTCGGCCCGGGCGGGCCCATGCCCCTGTGCCTTACTGAATATGTGTACAACCGGCTGCAGAATCATAACGACACGACCCTGGCCGCCTTCCTGGACCTCTTCAATCACCGAATGATCTCGTTGTTCTACCGGGCTTGGTCCCGCAGCCAGCAGACGGTCAGCCATGACCGGCGGGGCGATGATTGGTACGCCGACTACGTGGGCAGCTTCCTGGGCCTCGGCGACCCGGCCTTGCACCACAGAGATGTGCTGCCGGATGAGCGCAAGCTCTTCTACGCCGGCCGCCTGTCCTGCCGGACCAGGAACGCCGAAGGGTTGCAGGCGATCCTCGAAGATTTTTTCGCGCGGCCGGTCGAGATCGAGGGGTTCATCGGGCAATGGATTCCGCTCACACCGCCGGACCGGTCGCGGCTGGGGGGAGCCGCCGCCAACTCCTGTCTGGGAGTCACGACGATTGTCGGGTCCCGATTCTGGGAGTGCCAGCACCAGTTTCGGATCCGGATCGGGCCGATGAGCTACGCGCAGTATGAGGCCCTGTTGCCGGGAGGCGCGGGGCTGCGGCAGTTGGCCGCTTGGGTCAGACTCTACGTCGGCGACGAGTTGGGATGGGAGGCCCAACTGGTTCTGGACCGGCACGAGATTCCCGCCGCGTCCCTGGGACGCTGTGGGCGGCTGGGATGGTCCTGCTGGCTCAAGGCGCGCCACCCCCAAAAGGATGGGGACGATCTGGTGCTCCGGCAACCGGGGACGGGAGAAGACTATGGGTAAGACTCTCAAGAACAACATTATCGAGGCCTCCCACCGACTTCGGATGGTGCAGAAGGACTTTGCCGATCAGGAAGAGCCCCAGCAGAACGAGTACCTTTGCGAGGAACTGGAGCGGCTCCTGAAAGAGGTCCCGTTTGGGGAACGTGCGGCTTTCCTGCAGGGGCTCTTGGAGCGATTCCCGGTGCAACAGGCGCCGGCGTCCGAGAGTGCCGGCGCGGCCGTCCCGCCCGCCGGGGCTTCACGACTCGCCTGGGCTCAGCCGATGGAGCTGGCGGACGCCCTCCTGGAGGGGCTCCCCTCCCTGCCCGAGGATCAGCGAAAGGCAGTGATCGCGCGGCTGCAGGAAGTCATGGGGGCATCGCAGCCGGCCGCGGAGCCATCCGCCAAATCGATCACGGACCTCCGGTCGGCCCTTCAACTCCCGGCCGAGGTCACGATGCACCCCGAGCGGTTCGGTGACCTGGCCCATCTGCTGGCGGACTTCGCGGTCAAGACCGAGCAACTGACCGGTACTGTGTGGGGCAAGATCGCAGGCAAATCCTCCTCGCGGCCTCCCAAGCAGGCCAAGAAACTCGCGGGCCAACTCCTCAGCGACGAGGGCGGCAGCTCGGAGGAGTTGGCCAAGAACCTCCAGTTGCTCCTGCAGTTCGCCACGGCGATCATGACCGCTGCCAGCCGGGCCGGGGAAGAAGTCGCGCGACGCTACTGGCGCCGTCTTTCCCCGGAAGCGCTCCGGGCCCTGGTGGATATGGAGCAGAGCCGCTTGCGGGACAGCCTGCTCAGCAAGGATGTACGCTGCTGGCGCAAGTACTGCGAGCTCACCGGGGAACTCGGGTCAGAGTATATCGAGAAGGAGATCGAGTCGGCCATGGCGGATTACGCCGAGGCGTTCGTGAAGGGGCTGGAGCGATTGAGCTAAGGGGGCAACAGGCTTATGACAGATAGTCCGATCCATTGGTATGAGGGTCTTTTCCTCCAACCCCATCACCTGCAGTCGATGCAGAGGCACGTCGCAGCGGGGATCGCCGCCGAACGGCGCCGCTCGTGGGCCTATCCCTACGGCGTTCTGAAGATGCGGCTTTCCGACGCCGATCTGGAGAACCACAGAATCCGGTTCGACGAGCTGCACGCGATCATGCCCAGCGGGCTCGAAGTCCGTGTCCCGGAGAACGCGGATATCCCTTCCCTCGACATCAAGGAGGCGCTGGCGGCCGCCAACGGCGTGCTCCAGATCAGCGTCGGCGTTCCGATCTGGCAGCCGGCCGGGCGCAACGTCATCGAGGGCGGCGCGGAGGAAGACTGGCGCACCAAGCGGCTCTACCGGACCGCCGAGATCGAGACCCTGGATGAGAATACCGGGGAGAATCCTCAGATGATCCGCGTCCGACGGATCAATGCCAGGCTTCTGCTGGGACAGGAGGACTGCTCCGACCTGGAAGTGCTGCCGCTGGCGCGCGTGGTGCAGGCCGTGGGGGACGAGCTCGGACTGCCCCGGTCGGACACCATGTATGTCCCGCCCTGCCTGGTCGTGAGCGGCTCGGCCAAGCTGCGGGACATCATCCGGGATATCACCAGTCAGGTCCTGGCCAGTCGCAGCGAACTCGTGCTCCAGACCACGCGCGGGGGCTTCGCCGCGGACCACCTGCGCGGGGTTCAGTTCGAGCAGTTGCTGCGCCTGCGCAC
>Ga0316628_100003095_pt1 | contig 12667 bp, 10 predicted proteins | sample OWC_Aug_M2_C1_D5_FD_207648 | JGI IMG/M metagenome (GOLD analysis project Ga0316628, IMG submission 207648) | Wetland soil microbial communities from Old Woman Creek delta, Ohio, United States - OWC_Aug_M2_C1_D5_C | ecosystem: Environmental > Terrestrial > Soil > Wetlands | place: USA: Ohio...
GCAGGCGACGGCCCGCGCGGTCCCGGGGAGCGCCAAGGCGCACCTGAACTACGGCGTGATGCTCGGGGCACGAGGCCGCCTCCAGGATCGCCTGGTCGAGAACCGCCGGGCGATGGAAATCGCACCCGGCTGGCCGATGGCTCACGTGTACTACGCCGACACGCTCTGCCGTCTGAACCGTGTCGAGGAAGCGTGGCCTCACTACCGCGACGGGTTCGCCCTCGCCCCGAACGACCGTAACCTGCTCGCCCTCGGCCTCCAATGCCTGTGGGATCACCGGGATTTCGCGCCGCACGAGCAAGATCTGCTGGCCCTTTCGGATCAGCACCTCGGAACGTGGCTCTCCTATCTCTCGCGGGATCTCGTCGCGAACGGCGTCCAGAACGGCGGTGTCGACAAGAAGTACCGCCCGCGCGGATACAACGAGGGCCCCGGGGACTGAGCTCCGGACCCGGTTCAGGTTGCCGCTGCCAGTCGCTCGAGGTGCTCGACTCTTCGATCGAAGGTCCTTTCGAAGGTGTGGTCCAGCGCGAAGCACAGGGCCGCCCTCGATCTTTCGATGATCTCTTCGCGCCGAAGGTCGAGCTTGGCGATCGTCTTCGCCAGATCAGCGGGGTGGCCTACGGGGACGCTCCACCCCACGGGTGCCTGCTCGAGGATGCCCGCGAACGCGCTGTTGGCGTACGCCGCAATCGGAACGCCGCAAGCGAGCGTTTCGAGGTACGTGCAGGACGGATCTCCCTGGAGGTGCGGCGCGACGAAGAGGTCGATGCGGTCGCGCAAGAACGGCAAGAGCTCCGTCTCGAAATCGAGGGTTCCCGACAGGCGAACCTGCTCACCGAGCCCGTGCCGCGCGATCTCGGCGCGGAGCTCCGGGACGAGCTCGCCATGGCCGCAGATCGTCATCTCGAACCGCACGCCGTGCGTGGCGAGCCATCTGGCCACGGAGACGAGATGATCGGCCCCCTTGGCGCGCAGCAACCGCCCCGAGAACGCGATTCGAAGCGGCCATCCCGCGCGCAGAGACGCCGCGCGCCGCTCGATGCCCTGCGGCGTCGCGAAGCCGGAAGCGGGGGTTCGCGTGTCGAAGTACAAGAGCGCGTTCGGCGCGTGCTTGCGATAAGCCTCGTAGGTCGGCGTGCCGTTGCACTGAACGCCGTGCGCAGCCCCGAGATCGCGCACGATGCGCCATTCGTTCTGGAGCTCCCAGAGCGCTCGCTTGAAGCCGACGAGAGGATTCGGCGTTTCCGCGCGGATCCAGTCGATCCGGGTTCCGAGCGTATATTCCGTGCAGTACACGGAGCGGACTCGCAGAGCGCGTAATCGCCGGCTCAACCCGTAAAGGCGGTGGTCGGGGCCGCCGAGGACGACCGCCGCGCCGCGCAGACGTTCCCACATTTGCTTCGAGCCGTAGCGCAGCGGTTCCACGGAGAAGGGGAGCGCCTCGGGATCCACCTCCACGTTGTCGAGGTTGTTGCTGGGCTCGTCGACGATGTGCATCAGCGTCGAGACGCGGCCGCGCCAGCGCTCCGCGTAGGCTTGCATGCCGGTGAGGAACTTGCGGGTGAGCACGAGCCGTCCCCCGCGGGCCCTGGCGGCGCCGAGCCCGGGAAGAATGACCAGCGTTCCGAGATCGCGCACCGACTCCTCTCTCCTTTCTCCTTTACGTACGACCGACGCGCGCTCTCGGTAGGGCGACCCGGCACGATTGATCACCCAGGCGAGCGAAACGGCGCCCGTCCTCCTTCGGCCGCGTCGTCGCGTCTCAGCCCGACCGCATCAGCCAGACGAGACCTGCGATGCTGAGCGCGATGACCACCAGCGCCAGCAGCGCGACGATGAAGTCGATCGGCGTCCAACCTCGCGGAGCGGTGCCCTCCGGCAGACGCCGGCGAGGCGCGACCGGCGGATCTTTCCGCGCGACGGCCGTCTCGGCGGCGCCCGAGGAGTCACTCGCGGTCGGCGGCTCGATGAGCTCGCTTTCCTTGATGCGTTCGTCGGCCGCGTGCTCGAGCTCCTCCAGAGCCGCTCCGACCGGGTCCTCGTAGAGCAGCCGACTCTGGCCGATGACGAGCGATTCGCCTTTCGCCCACAGCGATTCCTGCTTGCTCTCGAGCGTTCGGTCGCCGAGCTTGCTCCCGTTCTTCGAGCCCAGGTCGCGAACCATCAGGCGCTCGGCGCGTCGTATCAGCTCGACGTGACGCCGGGATAGATCGGGGTCATCGATGTTCAGGTCGGCCGACGCCATACGTCCGACGACGTACGCACGCCCCGGCTCGTCGATCACGAGCTCCGCGCCCGCGCCGGGGCCTTCGACCACCCGGACTCGCAGCGCGGCGGGTGCTCCCTCTGCAGCAAGCGCTGCGGCGACCAGCGACAGAGCCAGCTCTCGGGTTGCGAGCGCCGCATTCGGAGTCGGCAGGGCCTGCTCGACCCGCACTTCGAGCCAGACGCGACCGACGCGGACGAGATCGCCGCTCCGAACGACGCGCGGCGCCTGCGGCGAGAGCCGCACGGGGCCGACGAACGTCCCGTTCGAGCTGCCCTCGTCCAAGACGATGTACTCCGTCCCGCGCTGGCGGATGGATGCGTGGCGATGGCTGACGCTCGGATCGGGCAGGCGCACCTCGCATCCCTCGCCGCGGCCGATGACGATCCGGGGAGCATCGAAGGTGATGCGGGGCGCGCGGTCGCGGTCGCCGGAGCGCACGATCAGGGTCAGGGCCATCCAGGGCGCCCGATGATGCTGGTGGCGAGCGGTCCTGACAAATCCTCTGGATTTCCGGGCGCTCGGCTGGGGCAGGTCGAAAGGCGCCCTGGGCCGGGAAACTTGGCCCGGGATCGAAAGCCGCCCTAGTCGAAGACCCGAGAGGGACCGTTCGTCGTCGCGACCGGCTCCCCTCGGAGGAACGTCATGATCGAGAGACAGGATCGCCGGGCGTCTGGGGTCAATCGGGTGAGCGTGGCACGACTGGTCGACATCTGCGGCCGGGACGCCAGCGTCCCTGCGTTCGAGGCAGAGTCCATCGAGCTTTCCGGGCGTGGCATGCACGTCCGGACCCCGTACCTGCCGCCCCTCGGCGCGCCGCTCGTGTGCCGGCTCGAGGATCAGGGGCGAGAGATCGTCGTCGAGGGGGTCGTCGCGTGGCAGCAGCACGTCGATGGAGGCGGCGAGTTCGGCGTCCAGTTCACGGCCCTCGACAGCGGCAGCGTCGAGGCGCTCAAGTCCATGTGCGGCATCGGGCAGCCCGCCGCCACGGTAGCTCCGGCCCCCGTGCTCACGCCGGATCCGAGCGAGCCCCCCGCGCCGGCGGGGCTGCCCGTGAAGCTCCACATCGATGGCCTCGGCGCGCCCATGAAGGCGCGCGTCCGGACCGGGAGCACGCGCAAGCTCCAGGTCGGCTCGAACCTCGAGTTTCTCAAGGTGGGGCGCGGGCTCGAAATAGAGGGCGTCGAGAAGGGCGAGCGCCGGGGCGCACGCATCGATGCGGTGTCGATCGCGATAGACCCGGAGACCCAGGTCCCCCAGCTGGTGGTCGCGTTGCGGTACGAGGGCGAGGACACCACGCCCGAGCCGAGTGTCATCGCACCCGAGGAGGAGGCCGCAGAGGCCGGCTCGTCCGATCCGGTCGAGCCGAGCGAAGCGTCGCCGCCGGTCAGCGTCGACGCCGCGGACGACGGAGACGCCTGCGAGGACGAGGAGTCACCTGCGCTTCGCGGGAAGGTGGATGCTTTTGCCGTTTCGGTCGGCAAGGCTGCCAAGAGCACCGGCGAAAAGCTCGCCGCGGCGAGCGGATCGGCTGCCTCGGGCTTCTCCAGGTGGGCCGCGGCCAATGCCGGGCGCCTGGTGGACATGATCAAGAAGCGCGAGAGCGGCAAGCGGCGTTCGACGGCGAAGGCTCCCGCGACAGCCGCAGCCGGCGCGCGGCGGCTGCGACCGCAAAATGGCGGCCGCGAGGTCGTCGAGCAGCCCGGAGTCAACCGCCGGAAGCTCATCGCGGCCGCGGGGGGAGCTTCCGTGCTGTCCATCGCGATCGGTGCGATCGCCCTGACCGGGCACTCCTCGAAGTCGGGGTCGTCTGCTGCAACGCCCTCTTCGGTCGCAGTCGCCGGAGCATCCGGAGATCAGGTCGTGCCGACCAGCCAGCCCGGCGCGCCCGTTCCCACGCCGGCGGCCGTGGGGATGGCACAGGTTCAGCCCGGCATGCCGGGTTCGACCGGGGTGCAGCCGAATCCTGCGCTGCCGAACGGGGCGGTGCCGGGCGCGAGTACGCCGGGTGCCTCACCCGGTCAGCGTCCCGGCGTCGTGGCGAACGTGCCGCTGTTCGGTCCGACCCCGATGGCGACGCTCGAGCCAGCGCCGCTCGGTCCGTCCCCGGACCAGATCGGCGTCGCGCCGCAGGCTGCCGCGCAGCACGTGACCGAAGAGCGCATGGACGACGAGGAAGACAAACCGAGCGCCGAGGACGAGTCGTTCACCGACTCTTCGAAGAAGGAGAAGTCCGAAAAATCCGCCGACGCGAAGGCCGAAGAGGTCAAGCCATGGGTCGTCGGGAAGCTGCACCTTCCGGTCGTTTACCGCATGAAGCTCGACAAGCCGGGATCGGCAATCAAAGGAAAGAGCGAGGCGAGCGGCTTTTCGGTCGTGATTCCGGGGCGCAAGGTGGAGGGCAGCGGCGCCGCCATCATCAAACGCGACGACCGCATCGCCAACGTGCACGCGAAGAACGGCCCGAGCGGTGCTCAGGTGTCGTTCGTGTTCCGCAGCAAGGTGCCTTCCTACAAGGTCCGGCTGCGAAAGAGCTACGTCGAATTCTTCGTGAGCTCGCCGGACGGCGCGAAGTAGTCGCGCTAGGAGCCTGTCGGGCAAAGCCCGACAGCGCTCCGTCGTGTCATCCATCACGGGGCGGCACGCGCCGCCCCGCCCCAAAAAAGCGTGGTTTTTTGGGGTCCCCACCCCACGCGGGCTCGGCTACGCCGACGGAGCGCGAACGTCGGAAACGTTCTTCCCGACACGCTCCTAGGGGGCCGGGGCAACGCGCGACATTTCGAGCTAGGCTAGTCGGCAGCTCGCATGCACACGACCCCGTCCTTCGATGCATCTTTCCTGTCCGATCTTCCGTACGACCCGGAAGTATTGCTGTTCGACGAGCTGATGGCCGTCGATCGAACGGCGAGCCTCGTGCGGTGTCGTATGCCGACGGTCGAGTCCCTGCCGTTCACCAGGAGCCAGCGCGCTCATCCGGTGCTCCATCCACGTCACGTCGCGGGCGCGGTGCTCGTCCACGCGACGGGGATGCTCGGTTTCGTGCACGCTTATTACGTGCTCGGGCTGCGGCACCGCGAGGGGTGGGTCGGCTACGGGACACGCATCCACTCGGCAGCATTTCGCAAGCTCGTTCCCCCGGGGACCCCCATCGTCGCCGAGTGCGTCGCCACGAGCGTGCGATCTGGCAAGTCACGTTACGTGGTGCGCTACCAGTTCCGGTTCGTGCACGAGGGAGACACCTGTTACGAAGGTGATCAGACCGCGATGTGGATGAACGTCGGGAGCGCGGACGGGAGCCCCGCGACGGAAGCGTCGCGCGAGTAGAGATCGCGTAGCCGCGCGGTGCGCACGCGGCGACCCGCCGCTCGTCCATCCGCTCACCCCCTGACTTCGGTCGCTCCCCCAGCCAGCTGGACGGCCCAAAAACACCGGCGAACGTCGGGCCGCGAGCGGTCCCGATGCGGCACGACCGGTCCTACCGTCCTCGAATGACGGCCCCGTCGAAGGTGGAGTGCGCCACGCCGGCAATCTCAGGGCGCGTGGTCTGGCTCGACATCCTGAAGGGCATCGGCATCGTCCTCGTCGTTCTCGGGCACACCCTTCGCGGGCTTTCGGCCGCGCACGTGCTCTCTCCCGGCGGGGCAGCGCCCGTGGTCGATCGGTGGATCTACGCCTTCCACATGCCGCTCTTCTTCGTGGCCGCAGGGTTTCTCCTGCCCCGAGCGGCGAGCTCCGGGTTTCGGACTTTCGTGACGGACCGCTTCGCACGCCTCGGTTACCCCTATCTCGTGTGGGCCCCATTGCAGGCGCTCCTGATGACGTTCGCGTCGCGGTACACGAACCATCCCGAGCACCTGTCCCGCGCCGCACGCGCGGCGTTCGATCCGCCCATGCAGTTCTGGTTCCTGTACGCGCTGCTCGTCCAGTCGCTCGTGTTCGGGGCCCTCTGGAAGCTCGGCGCCCGCCGGGCTTTGGTGCTCGCGCTCGCGGCCGTGGCGTTTGCCACGGAGCCGTTCGTGCCGCTCGGGTCGTGGAGCGTGCCGTACCAGGCGCGGCACTACTTCGTGTACGTCGCGATCGGCGCGTTCCTCGGACGACGAGAGGTGCTGTCGGCCGTGAACGGTGCCTCGCGCCCGGCGCTCGTCTTCACCGTGGTGGGCGGGCTCGGGATGGTCACCGCCATGGTCGCGGCGGGCTTCGCGCCCGGCGAGCGTAGCCTGGAGGATCTCGTGGCGGCGCTTTCCGGGACCGTCGGGACGGTGGCACTGGGCCGACTCTTGCAAGATTCGACGCTTCGCCGAGCGCTGGTCTACGTGGGCCGGCGCTCGCTCGCCATCTTCGTGGCTCACTCGATCTTCTCGGCAGCGATTCGCATCGGCCTGCAAAAATTCTTGCGCATCGATGGCGCAGCGGTGCATCTCGCGGCGGGGGTCTCGGTCGGGCTCGGCGCGCCGCTGGCTCTCTCGATCCTCGCCGAGCGCTGGGGGTTCCCGTACGTGTTCGCCTGGCCGTCGCGCGGGAAGGACAGGGCAGCCGCCGCGCCGGCGAGGAGCGCGGCCGCGTCGACGTGATCGCCCGAGCGGTGTAGCTTCTCGGCCGTGGAAGGACTCGACCCGACCAGCTTTCGTCGCTGCAGCACCTGCAAGGACCCGATCGGCTTCGACACACGGTACTACCGGTGCAGCGTCTCGACCTGCAACCGGAAGAAGATGACGCTCGTGTTCTGCTCGATCTCGTGCTGGGACGCGCATCAGGCCGACGCCCGTCATCGGGACGCCGGCGCCGAAGAGGCGAAGTCGCCGTCGGCCGCGGCCTGGGCTCGCGAGCTCGCGGAGCAGCGAGACAAGAGCCAGCCGAGCGAGAAAGAGACCGCGGTGGCGCTCCGTCGCGTGACGGGGATCTCGTCGCTCGACATTCTCGTCGTCGGGTCGCGATTCAAGGACTACATCAAGGAACGTGCGGGCATGAGCACGTCGGAGCGGGCGCTCGGGGTCCTGTCGGACCATCTGCGCGAGCTCTGCGATCGCGCCGCGGAAGCGGCCGGCCGCGACGGGCGGCGTACGGTGATGGACCGCGACGTGTTGCCCCTGGTTGCACGCCCGTCCTCGTTCGCGACGGGCGCGAGCGACCCGGACGACCGCGAGTCCGAGGTGCTCGTCGTCACGTCGAAGCTCAAGGCTTACGTGAAAGCACGCTCCGGGATGGCCACGTCGGACGCCGTCGCGATGGTGCTCTCGGCGCATCTCCGTCGCCTCGCCCGGCAGGCAATCCGTCACGCCGGCACCGACGATCGGAAGACGGTGCTGGATCGCGATTTCGTCGCGGTCCTGGGGAAGCAGGGGGCGTGAGGGCGAGCGTGCGGCGCTACTGCTCCACGAAGGCCCGCTCGATCACGTACTGCCCGGCCTGCCGATGGCTGCCTTCGCGAAACCCGCGCTCTTCGAGCAAGCCGACGGTGTCGCGGAGCATGCTGGGGCTGCCGCACACCATGACGCGATCGTGCTCGGGGTCGAGATCCGGGAACCCGAGATCACCGCAGAGCTTGCCGGTCTCGATGTGGTCCGTGATCCGTCCGCGGGTGTGAAAGGGCTCGCGAGTCACCGTCGGGTAGTAGTGGAGCTTGTGCTTCGCCTCCTCACCGACGAGCTCGTGCTCGAGTAGCTCGTGCTGCAGATAGCTCGAATAGCCGAGCTCGTTCACGTATCTCACCCCGTGCACGACGACGACGTCCTCGAAGCGCTCGTACGTCTCCGGGTCTCGGACGATGCTCAGGAACGGTGCGAGCCCGGTGCCCGTCCCGAGCAGGTAGAGACGCTTGCCCGGTAGCAGATGATCGAGGACGAGGGTGCCCGTCGGCTTGCGGCCGACGAGCACGAGATCGCCCGGTTTCACGTCCTTGAGCCGCGACGTGAGCGGGCCGTCCGGTACCTTGATGCTGTAGAACTCGAGGTGCTCGTCGTAGCTCGCGCTCGCCAGGCTGAACGCGCGCAAGAGCGGCCGCCCCTCCACCTCGAGACCGATCATCACGAAGTGCCCGCTCCGGAACCGGAGCGACGGGTCGCGAGTCGTCGTGAAGCTGAAGAGGGACTCGTTCCAGTGGTGGACGCTGAGGACTCGTTCTTGATGGACGGCTGCCATGGGGGCTCCGGGAACCCCGGGGTTCGTGTGCCCGTGGTCCGCGCCCGGGTTTCTACGAAACTTTCTAAAACCGGTAAAACGGGATATTCAGTAATATCTATTCGGAAAGGGAGATATGCGCTTCACGCTTCGCCAGCTGGAGGTGTTCCTCGCCGTGGCGGCGGCAGACAGCGGGGTTCGCGCGGCAAAGGAGCTTGCGATGTCGCAGTCCGCGGTGAGCGGCGCGCTCTCGGATCTCGAGCGCCAGCTCGACGTTCGGCTCTTCGACCGCATCGGGAAACGCCTTCAGCTGAACGAGCTCGGTCGTACCGTTCGGCCCCGGGCAGAGGCCTTGCTCGAGCAGGCCCGCGACCTCGACCGGGCCCTGTCGAAGCAGGCGGAGGCCGGGTCCCTCAGGGTGGGGGCGACGATGACGATCGGCAACTATCTCGCGGTGCCGCTGATGGCGCGGTTCATGCGCGATCACGCGGGGGCACGCGTGACCCTCGAGGTCGCGAACACGCTGGAGATCGCCCGCCGGGTCGCAAACTTCGAGATCGACGTCGGCCTCATCGAGGGCGAGTTCGAGCACCCCGACCTCGACGCGACACCGTGGCGGGACGACGAGCTCGTCGTGTTCTCGGCGCCGCGTCACCCACTGGCCCGGAAACGCGCGCTTTCCGACGACGACCTGAGAGGGGCAGCGTGGATCATGCGGGAGCGAGGCTCCGGCACGCGTCAGGCGTTCGAACGCGCGATGCGGGGCGTGCTCCCCGAGCTGCACGTCTCGCTCGAGCTCCAGCACACCGAAGCGATCAAGGGTGCGGTCCAGGCCGGGCTCGGCATCGGATGCGTTTCCGAGATCGCCCTGCGGGAGGATTTCCGGCGCAAGAGCCTGGTGCCCTTGCCTGTGCCGCATCGGGATTTCCGACGTCGCTTCTACTTCCTGCTCCATGAGCAGAAATACCGAAGCGCCGGGATCCAGACCTTTCTGGATCTGTGTCGTCGAGACAAGCGGTAGCTGCCCCCGTAGAGCCGACCAGCCAGACGGCGCGTCGATTCGGGAAGCAGCATCGGGTAAGCAATTTGCATCGTGCCCTCGCATGAGCGCGGCACAGCGAGGCTTCGGGACCCGCCGCGGACGCTCGCCGATCCCCGTGCTGCAGGGAATCCTGCCGATCCGCAAGAAGCAGGTGCCGGCGGAGATCGCCGCAGGGCTCACGCTGGCCGCTCTCGCCATCCCCGAGGTGATGGCGTACACGAAAATCTCGGGGACCCCGGTCGTCACCGGGCTCTACACGATCCTCCTTCCGTCCGCGCTCTTCGCGCTGTTCGGCTCCTCGAGGCATCTGGTGGTGGGCGCCGACTCTGCCACTGCCGCCATCGCCGCCGCCGGGCTCGGCGGGCTCGCCTCGACCGGCTCGCGTGAGTACGTCGCGCTCTCCGCGATGCTCGCCATCATCGCGGGTGGGCTCTCGTTCCTGGCGCGCCTCCTGGGCCTCGGCTTCCTCGCGAACTTCCTCTCGCGGACGGTGCTGATCGGGTTTCTCACCGGCGTGGGCATCCGCGTCGCGTCCGGACAGGTTGCCGGCGTCCTCGGGATCGAGGATCGCGGCAGTGAACCGGTGCACCAGATCGTGAGCGTGCTCGGCGATCTCGGGAACGTGAGCCCTGCCACCCTGGTCGTCTCGGCGGCGGTCCTGCTGCTCATCCTCGGGGGCGAGAAGCTGTACGCGCGCATCCCGTGGGCTCTCGTCGCCGTCGCCGGCGCCATCGCCGCGAGCGCCCTGCTCGGGTTGTCCGGACACGGCGTGTCGACGATCGGCACCGTCCCGCAGGGGCTTCCTCACTTCGGGGTTCCCAGGGTGTCACCAGGCGACTCCATCAAGCTGCTCGGTACCGCCGCGTCCGTGTTCGTGGTGATCGTCGCCCAGAGCGCGGCAACGTCGCGCGCGTACGCATCCAACCTGGACGAGAAGGTCGACGAGAACGCCGACCTTTTGGCACTCGGGCTCGCGAACATCGGTGCCGGCCTCTCCGGCACCTTCGTGGTCAACGGCAGCCCGACCAAGACGGCCATGGCGGAAGGTGCCGGCGGACGAACCCAGCTCGCACAGCTCTCGGCGGCGGCGGGTGTGCTCGCAGTCCTGCTCTTCCTCACGAGGCCACTCGCCTACTTGCCGAACGCGGTGCTCGCCACGGTGGTGCTCCTCATCGGGATCCGGCTCGTGGACGTGAGGGGCATGCGCACCATCCGGCGGCAACGGCCGGTGGAGTTCGGCGTGGCGCTGATCACCGCGGCGACGGTGGTATTCGTGGGGGTCGAGGAGGGGATCGTCTTCGCGATCGTGCTGTCCATGATCGCGCACCTCAGGCACAGCTATCATCCGGAGGACCGGCTCCTCGTCACCACGCCATCCGGCACGTTCAAGACCGTGCCGGTCACCTTCGCAGGACAGGCCGCGCCCGGGCTCGTCATCTACCGGTTCGGCGCCAGCCTCTACTACGCCAACGCCAGCCGATTCGAGCGAGAGGTCACGGACATCCTGGAGCAGACGCCCGGACCCGTGAGCTGGTTCTGCCTCGCGGCCGAGAGCATGAACGACATCGATTTCACCGGCTCCGGCGTCCTCCGCAGGCTCGTCGTGGACATGAAGCGAAGAGGCATCCAGGTGGTCCTCTGCGACGTGCGAGACCTCGTCCGCTTCGAGCTGAAGAAGGACGGCATCATGGACCTCGTCGGCGAAGAGCACCTATTCGGTGACAACCACGACGTGCTTTCGGCCTACCTTGCGGCGAGCAAAGCCGCCGCCGAATGAAACGAACCCGGGCGAGCGAGATCAGGGACCGATCGCGGTCGGATCCGGTGGAGGAGTGATGGCTCGTTCCTCGTCCTTCTGGAGGACCGTCTCGCGATGCACGAGCACCCAGCCGAGCCGGATCGCGAGGACCGCGACTGCGGAAGCTCCGGCCCAGGCGTTGGAAGCACCGAGGAACTTGAGCGCGGAGGCCACGAGCACGCTGACCAGCAGCGGACGGATGACCCCATCCTGGGCGCCCGCGGAGAAGCGCGCTCCGAGATAGACGCCCGGCAAGCTGCCGAGCAGCAGCGATGCAGTCAGCCCGAAGTGGATCTCACCGAACAGAAAGTGTCCGAACGCCGCGGCGCTCACCAGAGGGATGGCCTGGGCCAGATCGGTCCCCACGAGGCGGGAGCCGCTGAGACGCGGATAGGCGATCATCAGCATGACGACCACGAGCGAGCCCGAGCCCACCGACGTCATCCCCACGATGAACCCCCCGAGGGCACCGATGGCGATCGTCGTGAAAGGCTTCACCGCGATCGGGACGTCGCTCGCGCCGGGCGGCCCGCCGTTTCGCGTCAGCATCGCCTTGGTCACGGTGCCCCCTGCCGCCACGAGCATGGCGCCGCCGAGGATCGTCTCGATGAGCCCCTGAACCTCACGCGACCGCCCGAGGTGGTTGACGAGGATTGCCCCTGCGAACGCCGCCGGAACGGAGCCGATGGACAGAAACCGCACCAGCGGGACGTTCACCGTGCCCCGCTTGAAATGGACGATCGCTCCCACCGGCTTCACGAAGATCGACGCGGCCAGATCGCTGGCCACGGCGACGGTCGGGGGAATGCCGAAGAGCAGCACCAGGATGGTGGTCATCAGGGCGCCTCCGCCCATCCCGGTCACCCCGACCACGGACCCAACGAGGAGGCCGGCTGCGGTCACTGCCCAATCGATGATCATTCGTCCTCGAGCCCCGGAGATTGTCTACTGAAAGCATAGGAAATATGTAGAATATTCTTCGACGGGTCAATGTTCCCGGATTTGATCTGCAAATCCAGGTACTTGGTTTGCAGGACCCGACAGCGCGTGTGGGGAGTGGCACTGGGGCTCGAGCGTCCCTGGACCCCGGATGTCGCCTGCCGAGGACGCCCCGATCGGCGGTGCTCCAGGGCTCTGCTGCTACGGCCCGGGGCGCCGGCCGCGACCCTTGCGGGTCACCCTGGGCAGCGCAGTCAGCGGGCTCGTCTCGAGGTGCCCGGAGTCGTCCTCGCCGCGGCGGAGGCGCACGAGCCCTGCGAACGCGATCATCGCGGCGTTGTCCGTGCAGCTCGCGACGGGCGGAACCACGACGCGGATCTCTCTGTCGGCGCCAGCGTGCGTCGCTCGCTCGCGCAGCTCGCGGTTTGCGGCAACGCCGCCGCCGAGCCCGATCGTGGGGAGCCGCGCGCGCCGGGCGGCGCCGGTGGCTTTCCGCACGAGC
>Ga0316628_100003097_pt1 | contig 12665 bp, 14 predicted proteins | sample OWC_Aug_M2_C1_D5_FD_207648 | JGI IMG/M metagenome (GOLD analysis project Ga0316628, IMG submission 207648) | Wetland soil microbial communities from Old Woman Creek delta, Ohio, United States - OWC_Aug_M2_C1_D5_C | ecosystem: Environmental > Terrestrial > Soil > Wetlands | place: USA: Ohio...
GGAGGGTGAGCAGGAGTCCCGCGACGCATCGAAGATGCGTACGGGACTCCGTTGAGAGGGAACCCAGAAAAGGGTTCCACCCATCTATCAGTAACGGGGATCGTGGTGGGAGTCCAGCCTAGGATTAGTCATGGCGAAATGTCACCATGGAGGGTGAGCAGGAGTCCCGCGACGCATCGAAGATGCGTACGGGACTCCGTTGAGAGGGAACCCAGAAAAGGGTTCCCTCTCAACAGATCTGGGCGGTGCAGGATTCGAACCTGCGGCCACCGGCGTGTAAAACCGATGCTCTACCGCTGAGCTAACCGCCCGTCGAGCGGGCCGATTATACAATAAATCCGGCCCGTTCTCCCCCGGCGGGAGCGGGCTATCCCCCGATCCCGGAGGGATTCGGCCAGGAGTCGAAAGACAATCGTTCGTCAAGGTTTTCCGGGCGGGCGGGTTTCGGCTCGGCCGCGGGATAGCCGAAAGGAATGACCGCCGCGATTTCAAAGTCCGCCGGCATTCCCAGGAACTCTTTCAGGCCCTGCGATTCGTACGGGGTATACGTGCAGCCGAAAAGCCCCTCTGCGGCCAGGGCCAACATGACGTTTTCGATGCACATCCAAACCGAAGCCAGGGGATTCAAGTCGAAGAGGCGGCGGCAATCGGGGAGCGGCTTGGCCTTGTAACAAACGACCAGAAGCTCCGGGGCTTCGAGCATCATCGTCAACTGAAGGGGAAGAGAGCGCCGATAGACCGACTTGAGCTCGTCGTCGGCGAACGGGGCGAGAAACCGTTCGATCTCCGCCGGATCCTTGATATCCCTGGCTTTCAATCCCCCGCCTACGGCCCTGAGCCGTTTCTCCCGGTCGCGCAACAGGATGAAGCGCCAGCTTTTCAGATGGGCGTTGCAGGGAGCCTCGAGCCCGGCGGCCAGGGCCCGCCGAATCGATTCGGAAGGAACCCTGTCCGGCTTGAATTCGCGCACCGTTCGCCGCCTGGAAACCGTTCCATAGAATTCCATTTGTCATTCCCTTTCATCCATCGAGTTTCGAAATCGGTATTATTTCGTCGAACCCGGAGTTTTCATCGCCAGAAGAACGGCCAAGGACGTTTCGGCCGTTCCCAGGAAGAAATAGAGATACTGAAGCCAATGGCCTCCGCCAATCATGCTGACTTGGACGAAAATCCAGATCATCAATCCAAGGCCCATGACCGCCCCGGCCGGAGCCCGGAAGCGTCGGCCCCGGAAGGTCATCGCCGCCGCGACGGCGTGGCCGACCCCGATCACCGAAAAGAGAATCAAGCCGGGCAGGAAAAAGCTCGAAAACGGCGATCGATCGAGCATCGAAAGCGGCATTTTCAGCTTGCTTCCATCGGGAAAAATCATCAGGAAGACGCCGCTGGGCAGGGCGCTGAGGCCGATCAGGGCCTCAAGCGTTCCGAGGAAACCGGCGAGTGGGATTCTCTTCACGGCTTATTCCAGGTAATAGCCTGTTCCAATGACCCACCCGAACGGCTCGAAAAGCTTCACATAAGACCGTTTTGGATAATGGCCGCTATCCCCCAGCTTCGTGAAGAAGTATTCGACATATCCGCCTCCGGCGCCGCCCTTCTCCAGAAACGCCTTGACATAGGCGAACCCCTTGGCATCCTTGTCGCCCAGCCGGTTTCTCCCTTCGGTATCCTTTTGGCCGTGGAGGACAACGTTCACCCCCCCGATCGTATCCGCCCAGAAATAGCCGTCCCCGGCGTACCGGAGCTCCCGGAGAAGGCCGGCCCCGAGCTCTTTGGCCTTATCCAGGGTCATTTCGCCCTTCAGATGCAGGGCATAAACGGCCTGGAGGAGGCTAAGGGCCGTTTCCACTTCGCATTTGATCATGAAATCGCGGGCTTCGGTCCGTCCGTTCCCGCCGGTTTGAGCGGAAACCGGGATGACCGAAATCGCCGTCAGGAAAAATGCCGCCAAGGCCGCCGCAAATGCTTTTTTCATGATTCCACCTCCCGGGGGGATATTTGGGAAACGATTGGATGTCTTCCTGGGGGAGCCCTCCCGAATGATAAATCCCGGACCTCGGGGAGGTCAAGGGGCGGAATATTGAGGATTTTCTTTGACTTCTCATCCCCGGGATGATATAAAATCCCTCTGGGAGGACTGTCGTGGCCAAAGCCAGAATCCTCGTTGTCGAAGACGAGTTCCTCGTCGCTCACGACATCAGCAACATGCTGATCGAGCTCGGTTACGACGTCCAGGCTATTGTCTCATCCGCCGAGGACGCCCTAGCCGTCATCCGTAACCGCGCTCCGGACCTAATCCTTCTCGACATCCGGCTTAAAGGGCCGATCGACGGGATCCAGGCCGCCAACATCATCAAGGAAGAATGGGCTATTCCGTTCGTCTACCTGACCGCCCATGCCGACGACCTGACCCTCTCCCGGGCCAAAAGCTCGGATCCGCTCGGGTATCTTCTCAAGCCGTTTGAGTTCCGGGAGCTCAAGACCGTCATCGAGCTGGCTTTCTACAAGCATGAGAAAGAGAGACAGGCGGCCTTTTGGGCCATTCATGACCGCCTTTCCGGGCTGCCCAACAAATTCCTTTTCCTCGACCACCTGAGCAAATCCATCTACCTCGGAGACCGCCACCACAAGCGGGTCGGCCTGCTGGTGTTCGTCGTCCTCCCCGCCGAGCCGGAGATCGACGGCGTTCCCCTCGGCCCGATCGATATCGTCCCCGCGGTGACCGAGCGTTTGATGCGCATTCTCCGCAAAAGCGACACCCTCGCCCGACTGGAAAGCGGGGAATTCATCATCCTCCTTCCGGACCTCGAGACCGAGGAACAATCCCAGATCGCGGCCCGCCGGATCCTCGGCATCTTCGATGACCCGATCAATCACGAAGGTCATGCCGTCCCGGTCATCGTCTTCTCGGGCGTGGCCATGACCGATCAGACCGGTCAGGACCCGGAGGCGTTGCTCCAGAAAGCGCTGGAAGCCCTGGCCGATACCCTTAAAAAGGCCCAGGGCTGATTATATGAAGAAGCTCCAAATCCTGATCGTCGAAGACGAAAGCCTGGTGGCCAAGGACATCGTGAACATGGTCCGGGGCCTCGGCTATTCCGTTCCGGCCGTGGTATCGACCGGCGAGGAAGCGATCGTCATCGCCGAGAAGACCCGGCCGGACATCATCCTCATGGATATCGTCCTCAAGGGCCGGATCGACGGGATCGAGGCCGCCCAGCACATCTGGGAAAACTATTCCCTCCCGGTCGTCTACCTTACCGCCTACGCCGATGAAGCGACGCTCCAGCGGGCCAAGGTCACCGAGCCGTTCGGGTACATCCTCAAGCCGTTCGATGAACGGGAGCTTCAGACAACGATCGAAATGGCCTTCTTCAAGGCCCAGATGGAGAAAAAGCTCCGGGAGCGCGAACGCTGGCTGTCAACGATCCTCCGGTCCATCGGAGACGGGGTCATCGTGACGGACCAGAACAACCGGGTGACGTTCATGAACACGGTCGCCGAAGTCCTGACCGGTTGGAGCCAGGGGGAAGTCCTTGAAAAGCCCCTCGACAGCGTCCTCAAGATCCCGGCCTTCGACAGCTCCGCGGCCGGGGAAAAGCCGGTCGAATTCATGGTCAACGAGAGCGTTCTGACGACGCGGGACGGCCGGAACATCCCCATCGAACAATCGGTCTCCCCGATTCACGGCGAGAAAAAAGAGCTCTTCGGGCATGTCCATATTTTCCGCGATATCCGGAGTCGGAAGAAGGCCGAGGAGGAGCTCCGGGAAAGCTACGCCCGGCATCAAAAGGCCCTGGCCGGGTCGATCCAGGCGATCGGTCTGACCATCGAAATGCGGGATCCCTACACGGCCGGCCACCAGCACCGGGTCAGCAAGCTGTCGACGGCCATCGCCGGAGAGATGGGCCTGGACAAAGCCCGGATCGAGGGCGTCAAGATGGCCGGCGACATCCACGATATCGGGAAGATCTACGTCCCGGCCGAAATCCTGAGCAAGCCCGGCCGGCTCAGCGACATCGAAATGTCGATTATCCGGACCCATTCCCAGGTGGGGTACGACATCCTCAAGAACATCGAGTTCCCCTGGCCGATCTCCCAGATCGTCTACCAGCACCACGAACGCCAGGACGGATCCGGATACCCGAACAAGCTCAAAGGGGATGAGATTCTCCTCGAATCCCGGATCATCAGCGTCGCCGACGTCGTCGAGGCCATGTCCTCGCACCGTCCCTACCGGCCGGCGCCGGGAATCGAAAAAGCCCTGGCTGAAATCAAGCGCGGCCGGGGCGCGCAGTATGATCCGGACGTCGTTGACGCCTGCTTCCGCCTCTTCCAGGAAAAGAATTTCGTTTTCGATTAACCCGCGCTCTTAATCGAAAATCTTATGATCCCAATATTTCGTTTATTTTCAATAATATGAGCCGACGTCCCTCCGTCCTTGGCGCCTGGATAGCCGCTTTTCTCTCCCTCGCCGGACTTGTCGGCTTCGCTCTCCTGTTCATCCCGCACATGGACATGTATGGATTCATCCTGGCCCCCGTGATCTTGGCCGTTTACCAGATCCCGGCCGCCCTCGTCTATGCGGTCTGGAAAAGAAAACGGCGGGCGGCGGGCATGGGCCGGGAAGAGGATTTCGCCCCGTCCGCCGACGATGGCATGGATTCCCCGTCCGATCCGAAGTAATTGATAGTAGCGTAGGACGGGCTTCGCCCAGAGAGAGAACCCTCAAGAAGGATTCCTCTCCACCCATCGATCATAAACAGAAATCATCGGCAACGCCGCCTAAGATAAGTCATCGCGAAAGGTAACATTGCCCCAACTCACAAGGTTCGTGTGGGATTCGCCCTGATTCGCAAGGCTCATCGAGGACTGCAAAGCCTGCTTCGGCTCGCAGGGCGAGCTAAGCATCACCCTAGCTCCGAAGCGTCGCGTAGGACGGCAAGGCCAGGAGGGTGAGCAGGGAGGACACAAGAACGGATCCAACCCATCTATCAGAAACGGAAAGCGTGGTGTGTGTCAACACGTAAGATAAGTCATGGAGTAATGCTTCATTGGAGGGTGAGCAGGAGTCCCGCGACGCATCGAAGATGCGTACGGGACTCCGTTGAGAGGGAACCCTCAAGAAGGGTTCCCTCTCAAAAGAGACCGCCCCCGACGGGATTCGAACCCGTGTTGCTGCCGTGAAAGGGCGGTGTCCTGGGCCTCTAGACGACAGGGGCGCAAATACGATATGAGCCGAGCGGGATTCGAACCCGCGACACCCGCCTTAAAAGGGCGGTGCTCTACCAGCTGAGCTATCGGCCCCTAAAAACGAGCAATAGTTATAGCCGAATCCGTCCGGGGAGTCAAGGAAAAAAGGCGCCCGAAAATGGAATTCCCCCTATCCCCGACGGGATAGGGGGAATCTTATTTCAGAATCGTGAAACGGATCAGATCGTCTCGAACTTCGAGATGACCCAGCGTCCCCGGTGGAGGAGCCCGGCCGCCTCGTCCTTCATGGTGTATTTTTCCATGAGGATCTTGATGTTTTTGGTCTGGCCGGCCTTGGTGACCTCGATCTGGACTTCTTTTGTCGCGACGTCTCCGGTCAGTTCCCGGATATTGGCCAGGTTCTTGAGACCCAGGGAAAACGCCGTTTTTTCCTCTTCCTTGCTCGCGGCTTCCTTGGCGTCGTTGTAGTTCTTCACCAGGGACCGATTGGCGGCATAGGCGTCGTCATACTTTTTCTGGGCTTCGTCCACCTTGGCTTTCGCCGCGGTCCGGGCGGCGCCGCTGCGGGCGGCCGTCAATTCGTCCTTGGCGGCGTTCAGGGCGTCCTGGGCGTCGAGGGCCGGAGCGGAGCTGGATTCGAACTGCTTTTTCAGGTCGAGCTCTTTCTGGTTCATCTCCCGAAGCGGGGACGGGACGACTTTTTCCTCGCTCACCTGAACGATCTTCCAGGTGTCGGCCTCGATCTTCAGGGGATCGACGGCCATCGACGACATCGTCTGGACGTCGTTCATGCTGATGGCGTTGAAATAGCTCTTCAACAGGCCTTCTTCGGGTTTGGGTTTGCAGCTCGTGAAAGCGAAGACAAGAAGACAAAGCCCAAGGACATAAACGGTTTTCTTTGTCATGTTTCCTCCTCCCGGCAATTGTTCGGATAGTCTCACTAGCCGGATTTTAATCTAAAAATCAAAGAAAAGGCAAGCCCTCTTTCCCCGCGGCGCGGAGCGCCGGATTCCGGTTGAGTCCGGTCCCCTTCTATGCTATAAAATTGTTTCTTTATATCTGATCCCCCGTCCTAGGGAGGTACCAATGCCGTCCAAGGGATTTGTCGCCGCCGTCCTCGGCCGATACCGGCGCGACCGGGCCCGCCTGATCGATATTCTCCGGGATATCCAGGCGGAGGCCGGATTCATCTCACCCGAAACCGTTTCCGAAGTCGCCGCGGGGCTCGGCGTCTCCACGGTCGAAGTCGAAGGCGTGGCCACGTTCTATCATTTCTTCACGTCCCGCCCCGCCGGGACTTATGCCGTCTACCTCAACGACAATGTCGTCTCGGTGATGAAAGGGCAGGCCGCTGTGGCCGCGGCGTTCGAAAAAGCCGCCGGCTGCGCGTTCGGGGAAACGACCCCCGACGGCCGGATCGGGCTCCACCGGACCTCCTGCATTGGGATGAATGACCAGGAACCTTCGGCCCTCATCAACGGCGTCGTCTTCACCAACCTGACCCCGGCCAAGGTCCGGGTCATCGTCGAGGGGATGAAAGCCGGGATGGACGCGGCGGCGATGGTCGCCTCCTTCGGGGACGGAGCCAACGCCTCGAAGCTCGTCCGGGCGATGGTCAAAAACAACATCCGGAAGGAAGGCCCGGTCATTCTGGCCCCCTTCCGGTCGGGGGCGGCCGTGAAAAAGGCCGTTCAAATGTCTCCCGACGGGGTCATCGCCGAAATCAAGAAATCCAACCTCCTGGGCCGGGGCGGGGCGGGCTTCCCGACCGGTCTCAAATGGGAATTCTGCCGCCGGGAAAAGGGCCCGGCCCATTATGTCGTCTGCAACGCCGATGAAGGCGAGCCCGGAACGTTCAAGGACCGGGTCATCCTGACTGAACGGCCGCATCTCCTTTTCGAAGGCATGGCCGTGGCGGGGTACGCGGTCGGGGCCCGGGAAGGCCTCCTCTACCTGCGCGGCGAGTACGCCTACCTCCGGTCCTATCTTGAAAAAGTCCTGGCCGACCTCCGTAAAAAGAACGTCCTGGGAAAGAGAATCGCCGGGAAAACCGGATTCTCCTTCGATATCACGATCAAGCTCGGCGCCGGCGCCTACGTCTGCGGCGAGGAATCAGCCCTGCTCCAGTCGGCTCAAGGGGAGCGGGGCGAGCCGCGCGACCGGCCGCCCTTCCCCGTCTCGTCGGGATACCGCTTCCTGCCGACGACGGTCAACAACGTCGAAACGCTGTGCGCGGCCGCCCGCGTCATGGAAAAGGGCGCGGCCTGGTTCAAGGACTTCGGGACGGCCCGGTCGGCCGGAACGAAAGTCCTGAGCGTCTCGGGCGACTGCAAAAAGCCCGGCGTCTATGAAATCCCCTTCGGCCTGACGGTCAGAAAGCTCATGGAGATGGCCGGCGGAACCGAGGCCCAGGCCGTCCAGGTCGGAGGCCCCTCGGGAACCTGCATTTCCCGGGGCCAGTTCGACCGGGCCATCGCTTTCGAAGACCTGGCCACGGGCGGATCGGTCATCGTCATCGGCCCGAATCGGGACCTGTTCGAAGTCGTCCGCAACTTCATGGAGTTCTTCGTCGAGGAATCCTGCGGCTGGTGCGTCCCCTGCCGGGCGGGCAATCCGCTCCTCCTGCGGAAGCTCGAGAAAATCATGTCCGGGAAGGGAACCCCCTCCGATATCGCGGAGCTGGAGGCCTGGGGCAAGACGATCAAGGCCATGAGCCGCTGCGGCCTCGGCCAGACGTCGCCCAACCCGATCGTCACGACGATTCAGAACTTCAGGGAGATGTACGAATCCAAGGTCAAGCGGGAAGAGCCGTTCATCCCCGAATTCGACCTGGCCGAGTCGGTCGAGGCCGCCTCGGCCGTCACCGGACAAAAGCTCGTGTCCCACGGCGCGGAGAGCACTCATGAGTAAGCCCAAGCCCGTTCTCACCTTCACCGTCGACGGAAAAAAGTGCCAGGCCGCCCCGGGCCAAACCATCCTCGAAGCGGCCAAGGCCGGCGGGATTTATATTCCTGCCCTGTGCCGTTGGGAGGGGATGAAGCCGGCCGGCGCCTGCCGGGTCTGCACCGTCCGGGTCGGCGGCCGATACATGGCCGCCTGCACCCAGCCCGTGGCCGAAGGCATGGCCGTGGAAAACGACGTTCCCGACCTCCAGGATATGCGCAAGGCCCTCATTGAAATGCTCTTTGTCGAGGGCAACCACATGTGCCCAACCTGCGAGAAAAGCGGGAACTGCGAGCTTCAGGCCCTCGCCTACCGGTTCCAGATGCTGGTTCCCCGGTTCCCGTTCCAGTTCCCCGTCCGCAAAGTCGAGCCGGCCGGGACGAAAATCCTTCTCGAACACAACCGCTGCGTCAAATGCCTCCGCTGCGTCCGCGGCGTCCGGACCCGGGACAACAAGGCCGTCTTCGGGGCCTTGAAGCGGTCCAGAGACAAGAAAATCGCCGTCGACCCGGCCCTGGCCGCGGCCCTGCCGGAAAAGCAGGCTCGGCAGGCCATGGATCGCTGCCCGGTCGGTTCGATCCTGAGGAAGGAAGTCGGCTTTATCGTACCCATCGGCAAACGGAAATTCGACAAGGTCCCGATCGGCAGCGACATCGAGAAGGCCAGGGGGTGAGGAGGATTCCATGAGCAAACCCGTCATCGCCACCGCCTCATTGGCCGGATGTTTCGGCTGCCATATGTCGTTCCTGGACATCGACGAGCGGATCCTGACCCTCATCGACCTGGTCGAGTTCAACAAGTCCCCCATCGACGACATCAAGACGTTCACCAAGCCGGTGGACGTGGGAATCATCGAGGGGGGATGCTGCAACAGCGAAAACGTCGAGGTTCTCCGGGAATTCCGCAAGCACTGCAAGGTCCTGATCTCGCTCGGCGAATGCGCCATCATGGGCGGACTCCCGGCGATGCGGAACGGCATCCCCGTCCGGGAATGCCTGGAGGAGGCGTATTTCCATTCTCCGACTATCGACCCGGCCGAGCCCCGGGTCATGCCGGGCGACGAGGATCTGCCGATCATCCTGGACAAGGTCTATCCCCTGCATGAAATCGTGAAAATCGACGCTTATCTGCCGGGCTGCCCGCCCTCGGCGGACCTGATCTGGAAGGCCCTGACCTCGCTGCTGGAGGGCAAACCGCTCGAGCTTCCCTACACCCTGCTCAAGTATGATTAACGAGGATACCATGGCCAGAAAAATCGTCATCGAACCCGTCACCCGAGTCGAAGGCCACGGCAAAGTCACGATCCATCTCGACGACAAAAACAACGTCGCCCAAAGCCGCCTCCACGTCGTTGAATTCCGCGGCTTCGAGCGCTTCGTCCAGGGACGGCCGTACTGGGAAGCGCCCGTTTTGGTTCAGCGGCTATGCGGCATCTGCCCGGTCAGCCACCACCTGGCCGCGGCCAAGGCCATGGATCAGATCGCCGGAGTCGAGGCCGACGGCCTCTCCCCCACGGCCGAAAAGATGCGCCGGCTGATGCACTACGGCCAGATGTTCCAGTCCCACGCCCTGCATTTCTTCCACCTGGCCGCCCCCGACTTGCTCTTCGGCGCGGACGCCGATCCGGCGATCCGGAACGTGATCGGCATCGCCCTGACCAACAAGGAGCTGGCTACCCGAGCCGTCCTGCTCCGGAAATACGGCCAGGAAGTGATCCTGGCCACGGCCGGGAAGAAAATCCACGGAACCGGCGCCATTCCCGGCGGGATCAATAAAAACCTGACTGTCGAGGAAAGGGACGCCCTGCTCAAGGGAACGGCCCCGTACGGCATCGACACGATGATCGACTGGGCCGAAGAGGCCGTGGAATTCCTGAAAGATTACCACGCCAAGAACCGCGACCTGATGGACGGTTTCGCCGCTTTCCCCAGCAATCATCTCAGCCTGGTCCGAAAGGACGGGGCCCTCGACCTCTATCACGGCGTGATGCGGGCCGTCGACGCCGACGGCAAGAGGATTCTCGACGACGTCGATTACCGCGACTATCTCAAGTATGTCGGCGAGGAAGTCCGGACCTGGTCCTATATGAAGTTCCCCTACCTCAAATCCCTGGGCAAGGACAAGGGCTGGTACCGGGTCGGACCGCTGGCCCGGCTCAACGTCTGCGATTTCATCCCGACGCCGCGCGCCCAGAAACAGTTCGAGGCCTTCCGGGCCTACACCGGCGGCAAGCCCAACAACATGTCCCTCCATATGCATTGGGCCCGGCTGATCGAGCTTCTTCACAGCGGCGAGGTGATCAAATCGCTGCTTCTGGACCCCGACCTGCAGAAAACGGAGCTTGTCCGCAAGGGCAAGAAGCGCGGCGAGGGCGTCGGCCTTATCGAGGCTCCGCGGGGGACGCTCTTCCATCACTACCAGGTGGATAAAAACGACCAAATCTCCATGGCCAACCTGATCGTCTCGACGACGAACAACAACGAGCCGATGAACCGGGCGGTCAACTGGGTGGCCATGAACGTCATCAGCGGGAAGCGGGAAATCACCGAGGGCATGCTCAACCGGGTCGAGATCGCGATCCGGGCTTACGACCCCTGCCTGTCCTGCGCGACCCACGCCCTCGGCCGGATGCCCCTGGCCGTCGAGCTCTATGACGCCGACGGGGCGTTGATCGACCGCAAAACGCGGTGAGGACGCTTCTCATCGGGATCGGCAATCCCGGCCGGCGGGACGACGGTCTCGGCCCGGCGCTCATTGAGCGGCTGGCCGGAAGCCGGCCGCCGGAGCGCGCAATCGTCTCCATGGAGGCGAGAGCGGAAGAACACCCGGTCCTTGCGGCCGAAGACGCCTCATGCCTTGGTTCCCCCTGCGATCGTTTTCCCGCAGAGAGCCGTGAGGCTGATGCCCCGCTCATCGATATATCCGCCGGGACAATCGACGTTTTCTGGACGTATCAGCTCAACATCGAGGACGCCGCAACCGTCGGCGACTACGACCGGGTCGTTTTCGCCGACGCCATGATGGACGATACGGAGGCTGAAGCCTTCTTTTCTCCCGCTCTCAGGCGGCCCGGGAAAGCCTTCAAGACCTCCGAGGATGCCGCGATCCCCGTCGGTTCTTCTTCCCTTCCGGGAGCCGTTCTCGGGCCGTTGACGCCCGCCGCCTCGATCTCCTTCACGACCCATGAGATGTCCCCGGCCTCGGTCCTGGCCCTGGCCGAGGAACTGTACGGGAAGTCCCCGGCGGGATTTCTTCTCAAGATCCGGGGAGTGGAGTGGGATTTCGCCGAAGGATTGTCGGCCGCGGCCGAGATGAACCTGGTTGAGGCCTTGCGGATCCTGATTGATTTTTTCCGGAGTCGCTGATCGGGAACCGGACGAGTATAATAATCCCGACGTGGAACCGATGACCAAGAAAGACGTCTTCGTCCTTCAGGATATTCTCCTGTCCAACGCCCAAACAGCGGCGGCGATCCGGCGGGAGCTCGAATCCCGTCATATCCTGGCCGTCAACCTGCTGAGCTCGCCGGGAGCCGGCAAAACCACTTTGCTCGAGGCGATGGCCGACCGGCTCAGGGGGAAGGCCCGGATCGCCGTGATCGAGGGCGACATCGAAACCGAGCGCGATGCCGAACGGATTCGGGCCAAAGGCGTGCCGGCCTGGCAAATCACGACGGGAGGCGCCTGCCACCTCGAGGCCAAGATGATCGGAAAAGTCCTGCCGGACATCCCGACGGATATCGATTTCCTGTTCATCGAAAACGTCGGGAATCTCGTCTGCCCTGCGGGCTACGACCTGGGGGAAGGCCTCCGGGTGGTCCTTCTGTCAACGCCCGAGGGCGATGACAAGCCGAAGAAATATCCCAAAGCCTTCACGACGGCCGATGTTCTTCTCCTCTCCAAATCCGACTTGAGGCCGCATCTTCCTTTCGACGTCGAAAAAGCCAAAGCCGAAGCCCTGTCCCTCAATCCGAAGCTCCGGGTCTTCGTTATCTCCTCGGTTGCCGGAGAAGGCCTGGAGGAATGGATCGATTTCCTGTTCCAGGCCCGCCAGGAGATTCTCTCCCGTGCATGAGCTATCTCTCGTCGCCTCGATGTTCGAGACGCTCCTCGAGCAGGCCCGCGTTCACAAGGCCAAGCGCATCACCGGAGTGAAAATCCAGGTCGGAGCCCTGGCCGGGGTCGTCCCCGAGCTGCTCGAATCGGCTTTCGACGCTTATAAAAAGGGAACGATCGCCGCGGACGCGGTCCTGACAATGGTCAAACCGCCCTTCACCGTCCGCTGCCGGTCCTGCGGAAACGAATCTGTCCGGGACGATTTCGTCCAGGTCTGCCCGGCCTGCGCCTCGACCGATCTCGAAATCATCCACGGTCTGGAGCTCATCCTGGAAAAAATCGAAATGGAGACGGATGAGCCGCCGGGAGCGCCCGACTAGTGTCGCGTCTCAGAAAGGCCTTGTCATATTCTCAATATTCTCGACGCGACATCGCCGGGGGAGTTTGCCCTAA
>Ga0316628_100003099_pt1 | contig 12665 bp, 8 predicted proteins | sample OWC_Aug_M2_C1_D5_FD_207648 | JGI IMG/M metagenome (GOLD analysis project Ga0316628, IMG submission 207648) | Wetland soil microbial communities from Old Woman Creek delta, Ohio, United States - OWC_Aug_M2_C1_D5_C | ecosystem: Environmental > Terrestrial > Soil > Wetlands | place: USA: Ohio...
CGATCCATTTTCGTATGTTGTTCACCCAGGCTCAGGTTTGTAATTGAGGGCATAACGACTAAATATTAAATTATCAATAATCCCTGAGCTTTGACATGTACCGCAAAGGCCTGATCACTCTTCTGCTGAACAACCCCATGGGTTTGGCAGAGATCGCCCGGATGTTGGATATGTCGCCGCGGGATGTGGAAGATGATTTGCATCATCTGCAGAAGAGCCTGCACCACTCGGCGGAGTACAGGCTGGTGGTTCACCCCGCCCATTGCCGCAAATGCGGTTTCAAGTTTCACGAAGATAAATTACACAAGCCGGGCAAGTGTCCATTCTGCCATGAGACCTGGATTGAAGAGCCTCGACTGGAGGTTGTCAGGCACATCTAAAGCCTCGCACGCCGCTATTCACTGCCTCCCGTTCCAGATATCACTTTTTTCAATGGTGCCAGTAAAAGACTTGCTTTGTTTTTGCCTGCGTCGTTGGAGAGGATCACAATGCTGCTTACTTTGTTTACAAGGACGGATGCCCGTTCGCTGACTGATTCCAGACTATACCGCCACTCATCTCTAGCATGGCGGATCACTGGTTGCGGCGTGGAGACGTCATGCACAATGGGGTTTGTTTCGTCAGCCCATTACAACTATTACAGGGATAACCATGGAACAGATACTCGAGATTCGCGACGGTTGCAGTACTCCGGAACAGTTGCTGAAGAGCCGCGCCTTCTCCCGCTATCTGAACATCTACAAGAAAGAGTTCGTCGACGAGCTGGGGGCACGCGAGGGACGTCAGCGCCCGGAGGCGCAGCACCGCGCAGCGATGTTCAAGGACCTTTCGGCACGCGAGGTGCTGGCAATCCTTGAGGGGCAGAATCCCCCCACCGCGGAGGGGCTGGAGCGGGCCCGCTCGGTGGTGCGTTTTCTCGACGGCGCCTTTCACCACTACCGTTCCAGCGGCTACAAGCGGTTGGTGCGTCTGCAAAATGACGTGGTCTCGACCGGCGAGGAGACACCGGAGACGGTGAAGGACAAGGTGACGGGCAAGGCACGCAGCCTGGCCGACCTGATTCTGGAGACGCGCCGCGCGCTGCTGGCCAAGGTCGATCTCGAACACGGCGTGCGCCGCACTCCGGGCCTCGACCCCTCGCCCAACGTTACCGCCGGCGAGATCTCCGGCCACTATCTCAATCTGCCGGGTGACTACGTGGAGCTCTCCCACGTGCCGCTCACCATCGCCGCCGACATTCTCACCGGCGTCGATTACTCGACCCCCTCCAACAAGCGTGCCGAGCCGTTCTACGAACTCGACCACAACCCCTTCGACAGCACACGCTTCGAACCGGATGAGTGGGTCTCGGTACCGCTGCAGGTGGGCAGTTCGATGATCGTTGCTTACCTGCACAAGGCGCGCGGCACCATCGAGATGGAACCGGGGTTGCTCAACCTCTTCCCGTTCGCCCGCATCGCCGATATCAAGGCGGGGCGGCGCCCTGACGGCATCTTCATCTTCGGTGACCCGAACGCCAATCCCAAGGATCTCGGCTACTGGTGGGATGCCGCCAATGAGGTGCTGGTAGGGATGGTGCCCAATCGCGACTCGCTCAAGTACTTCGGCTACTGCAAAAAGCCGATCCTCACCCTGCATAATGTGCTCGCCATCCGCAAAGGGGAGATCCCTCTACACTGTGGCTGCACCCGCTATCTATTGCGTTTTGACGAGCAGGGGGAGCCTTACATCATTGAGATGCGCGTGAAGGCCGATGACATGGGCCGCGTGGTACTCACCCGCGGAGCCGACGGCATCGCCCGCCCGATCTTCTACGGTACCGAGACCGGCGCCTTCGCCTGCCTCGACGGCTTCAGTGAACAGGCGAAGATCCAGATGCTTGGCCGCGAGGTGGGTTACAACAAGGAGACCGGCTCCAATGCCAGGCAGATTGTGCCGGTCACCGACGAGAACGAGGTGTTTCGCGGTGACGCCCTCGACGTGCTGCTCTACATGAATAACTTCACCCTCATTCCGCAAGGCACTTGCACCATCGATACCGACATGAGTGTGGAACAGGCGATCGAACACTTTCGCCTGGGTGAGCGGGTAGCCGCCGGCTCCACCTCCACCCACCGCGGCGCCAAGGAGTCGAGCTACTGGGCCAACCCCTTCCCGCTGCTCAAGGACAACGATGGCACCATTCTCCATGCCGATCTCTTTGACAAGTTCTCCATCACCGAAGCGGGCTTCATCGGCGACCTGCGCGCGCTGGTCTCGCGTGGCGAGATCAAGGTGGGCGTCGCCCACAGCCAGCTGATGGCCGGGGTCTACAGCGAAAACAGCGATGCGGATCTGGCCCAGTGCGGCTATGCCAATCGCCACGAGGTAGAGATGAAGGCCCCCGAGCGTCTCGCCGAGGATTTGATCGACCTGATCAAGACGCGGGCCAAGGCCAAGCGTGTGCGCCAGGGCGGCCTCGCCGAGGTGAGCATCACCGTGGCATTGATCGGCGACAGCCGCACCGGCAAATCCGAGACCGCCGAAAAGATGGAGGGGCTCCTTTCCCTCAATCTGGTATGAGTGAACCAGCTGAGTTCAGACATTCCATCAAAGATCTATTGCCCACGTTGGTGCGGGTGGCCCGCCAGCGGGCGAACAGTTATGCGACAAGGTCACCTGTACCGATTAACCTGTTCGCGGCGGGGCGCCGCTCCCGCATTCTTGTGGCAGCAGGCAGTAACTCGCGCCTGGTATTATATCCCGCAGTAAACGTCAGGCATTCATGCCACTCACAACATCTGCAGTCGAACGAGTCCGCAATTCCCTTTCATTAGTCGACATGGCGTAAAATGCCCACTGCGACAATTATTGAACCATGAGATCAAACCGCACCAATGACTCACCGCGCTGATTCTGTCATCGTTCTCGACTTTGAGACCACCGGCATGTCACCCCATTATGGCGACCGCGTCATCGAAGTGGGTGCGGTGCGCATCGAAGCGGGCGAGATCGTGGATCGCTTCCAGGGCTTGATGAATCCCGGGATACGCATCAATTCGTTCATTGAAGAGTTTACCGGCATTACCAATGCAATGGTCGCGGAGGCGCCGCCATGTGAAGCGGTAATGAGCGACTTGCAGTTATTCGTCGGTGACAGCGCCATTGTGGCTCACAACAGTTCCTTCGACCGGCGCTTTCTGCAAGCGGAGTGGCGGCGGCTCAAGCTCGAGTGTGAAAATCCCTTTGCCTGTTCAATGCTGACGGCCCGTCGCATCTATTCCGATGCACCGAATCACAAGCTCGGTACACTGGTCGCCTTCAACCAGCTCAAGAATGACGGTGTGTTTCACCGCGCCCTGGCCGACGCGGAGATGACCGCACATCTGTGGCTGCACATGTTGCAACAGATCGAACGTCGCTTCGATGTTTTCGATATACGTTTTAGCACCATGCAGAAGCTGGCGAAGGTGTCCAAATCATCGGTATCGAAGTTCTTCGCACAGTTGGCTTGATTCCTGCCATCACCGCAGGCTCTTCTATCACTTCACTGGGATGTTCTCTTGCGTGATCGCAAGTCGCTGATACGCTTAAATCATCGAGGCTGTTCAACAGTAGGTGTGTTGTGGAATCGGCATGGAAAGAGAGCATCTATCTGCAACGCGAGCAGCTCGGGCAACTGCTGCGTGAGCCACTGACGCGTCTCGCGGAGCTGTGTGCCCCTGTCTGGGGTGATCGTAAACGGCTTGATGCCCTGCTCACCGAGCATTTCGCAGAGATCCCCCACTGCGCCAGTCTCTATTGTATCGGTACCGATGGCGTGCAGATTTGTGACGATGTCACCGCGGAAGGGCTGGAACTTGGTCACTTCGGGCGCGACCGCTCGCAGCGCCCCTACATGCAGGAGGAGGTACCTGAATGGGGCTTCTTGCTTTCCGATGCCTATATCTCGCTGTCGAAACAACGCCCTTCGCTGACGGCGCTGAAGATCGTCCAGGAGGATGCGAACATCCTTGGCTATCTTGGCGCCGACTTTGATCTGCGGGATCTTCCGGTAACGGCGGCGCTCTATGACGAGCCTGGTGAGTGGCTCCAGGTCAAGGGCGATCCGTCGATTCGGCGCGCAGTGTTTCAGCAGTGCCGTGTGGAGAGTCCGATGGATCGGATACTGGAACGGTCGCTGTCGATCATGGAGGAGCTATTTACCCAGCGTGGCGTGTTCCAGTGCCTGATCCACTTCTCCAGCAGCCAGGCAACGATCTGGACGGTGGACGATCCGTTCCGCTACCGCCTCCTCGGCCAGGAGGCGTTGAGCGATCCGGACATCTGCCTCATCTATCCGGCGCGCGACTATCCGGCAGAGGCGGCGATACCGGCAGCGGAGATCACTCGCATTCTTGAGATCTTGCGTGCACTGCGCATGGCCGACGAAAACATCTACCTGCGCATCGCCTCAATAAATATCTTCAACGGCATGATCAGCCTCACCTTCTCCTGCGACGGCACCCACTACATGCGCTACGACGAGTTTCTCAACAAGGATATCTCGTTCTGGTTTGGAACTGCCGCCTGAGCGGCGCATGCTCTTGCACCCAACACGGACGCGCGTCACCGTGCTCTCGCTAACCGTTTATCTCAACGTCCCTTGCCCCACTGCCAGCCGATGATCTCCGGCATGTCCACGCCATGCTCGGTGATGTACTGACGATGTTCGATTAGTTTGTCGCGTAGCCACTGCTTGAGATAAGCGGCATTGGCACCGAGCTTGGGCACGCGCTCGATGACATCGGCAACGAGGTGATAGCGGTCCATGTCGTTAAGCACCGCCATGTCGAAGGGTGTGGTGGTGGTGCCCTCCTCCTTGTAGCCGCGTACATGCAGGTTCTTGTGGTTGGTGCGCCGGTAGGTGAGGCGATGGATCAACCACGGATAGCCGTGATAAGCGAAGATGATCGGCTTGTCGGTGGTGAAGAGAATGTCGAACTCTTTGTGCGTCAGGCCATGCGGATGCTCTTCGTGATCCTGCAGCGTCATCAGGTCCACCACGTTGATCACGCGCACCTTCAGTGACGGCAGGTGTTTGCGCAGAATGTCGACGGCCGCCAGCGTTTCGAGCGTCGGCACATCGCCGGCGCAGCCCATCACCACGTCCGGTTCTCCACCCTGGTCGTTGCTGGCCCATTCCCAAATGCCGATACCGGCGCTGCAGTGCTTGATCGCGGCATCCATATCGAGCCACTGCGGTTCCAGCTGCTTACCGGCGACGATGACATTGATGAAGTTGCGCGAGCGCAAGCAGTTGTCGCTGACGCATAACAGGGTATTGGCGTCGGGCGGCAGATAGACGCGGATGATGTCGGCCTTCTTGTTGACCACATGATCGATGAAGCCCGGGTCCTGGTGCGAAAAGCCGTTGTGGTCCTGACGCCAGACGTGCGAGGTGAGCAGGTAATTGAGCGAGGCGATGGGGCGGCGCCACGGGATCTCGTGGCTGGTGACCTTGAGCCACTTGGCATGCTGATTGAACATCGAGTCGACAATGTGGATGAACGCCTCGTAGCAGGAGAAGAGTCCGTGACGGCCCGTGAGCAGATAACCCTCCAGCCACCCCTGACAGGTATGCTCCGAGAGGATCTCCATCACACGCCCCTCCGGAGCGAGATGATCATCCTCGGGTAATGTCTCGGCCATCCAGGCACGGTCGGTCACCTCGAACAGTGCACCCAGGCGATTCGAACTGGTTTCATCCGGTCCCATCACGCGAAAATTGCGCCGCTCACTGTTGAGCTGCATCACGTCGCGCAGATAGTTGCCCATGATGCGCGTCGACTCGGCTTGTGAGGCACCGGGCTTAGTTACCGTCACTGCGTAGTCACGATACTCGGGGAGTTTCAGATCCACCAACAGCTGACCCCCGTTGGCGTGAGGATTGGCACCAATGCGCCGTTCTCCTTTCGGCGCCAGCGTGGCTAACTCTGGAACGAGCACGCCGTGCACATCGAACAGTTCCTCGGGACGATAACTCTTCATCCACTGTTCGAGCAGCTTGAGATGGTCAGGCTTGCTCGCCAGTTCAGCGAAGGGTACCTGATGGGAGCGCCAGGACCCTTCGGTCTTCTTGCCATCGACCTCTTTCGGCCCGGTCCACCCTTTCGGTGTGCGCAGGATGATCATCGGCCAGCGCGGTCGTTGGTTCATACCCCCACTGCGTGCCGCCTGCTGAATCGCGGCGATCTCGTCGAACACCTTGTCCAACGTTTTGGCCATCAGCTCGTGCATCTGCGCAGGATCATCACCCTCGACAAAATGCGGACGATAGCCGTAACCAATGAACAGTCCCTCCAGCTCCTCGCGGCTGATGCGCGCCAGCAGCGTGGGGTTGGCGATCTTGTAACCATTGAGGTGCAGGATCGGTAGCACCGCGCCATCGCAGACAGGATTGAGAAATTTGTTGGAGTGCCAGGCCGTCGCGAGCGGCCCGGTCTCGGCTTCACCATCGCCCACCACACAGGCAGCGATCAAATCCGGGTTGTCTAACACGGCGCCAAAGGCGTGCGACAGCGAGTAACCGAGCTCACCCCCTTCATGGATCGAGCCCGGTGTTTCCGGCGCCACATGACTCGGGATGCCCCCGGGAAAGGAGAACTGTTTGAAGAGCCGCTTCATCCCCTCGGCATTCTGCGGCACATTGGAGTAGCACTCGCTGTAACTCCCTTCCAGCCAGGTGTTGGCTACAATACCAGGGCCACCATGGCCAGGGCCGGTGATATAGAGGATGTTGAGATCGCGCGCCTTGATGAGCCGGTTCAAGTGCACATAGATAAAGTTGAGTCCCGGCGTGGTCCCCCAATGTCCGAGCAGACGCGACTTCACATGACGCAACGTGAGCGGTTCTTTAAGTAGCGGATTATCGAGCAGATAGATTTGTCCTACGGAGAGATAGTTGGCGGCGCGCCAATAGGCGTCGATCTTGCGCAACTCCTCGGCACTTAATGTATTCGTCAGGGGCGTGCTTTCCGACATCCTGCTTTGCACAAGCTCGTCCATTGTCAGCACCCCTATGGTGACCAATTAATCATTGGTAGTATTCAGGCAACGCAGGGTCTCCTGCGCAATCAATGACTCTTCATCGACGGGAATCACATAAAGTGCGGCTGAAGAGCCGGCTGCGGAGATCGCCGACTCCACACCTCTGGTGTTGCGATTCCGTTCGACATCGAGCGTGATGCCACACCAATCCATCTCTTCACAGATGCGGGCACGGATATCTGGCGACTGTTCACCGATGCCGCCACCGAAAATGATCGCATCGGCACCGCCGAGCACGGCGAGATAGGCGCCGAGATATTTGCGGGCACGATGACAGAAGGCCTGCACCGCAAGCGACGCTCCGCTGTGCCCTTCCTCTTCCAACTTGAGCAGTTGCTTCATGTCACCACTTACGCCGGAAAGCCCCAGCAACCCTGCGCTGTAATTCAATCTCTCATTCAGCTCTTGTGCCGCGACCCCCTGTTCGAGCAGATGGAGCACGACACCGACGTCGAGATCGCCCGGGCGGGTTGACATGATCAATCCTTCCATCGGCGTAAAGCCCATGCTGGTCTCCAGCGGATAGCCCGCACGCAGCGCCGCCATCGAACAGCCGTGCCCCAATTGCAACGTGATCAAACGGCTCGCCTCCGAATCAGCACCGGTCAGTGCGAAGTAGCGCTCAGCCATATAACGGTGCGCCAGCCCGTGGAAACCGTAACGGCGGATCGCCTGTGTCCGCTGCGTCCATTCGTGGGGCAACGCATAGCGATGCACATAGTCGGGCAGCTCCTGAAAATAGGTTGTGTCAAACACCGCCACCATGGGACGCTGTGGCAGCCGCATCCGGCAGACATGCACAACCGACAGCGCTGGTGGATTGTGCAACGGCGCAAGCTCGCTTAATGACTCCAGGCCTGCCAGCGACTGTTCGTTAATCAGCGTCACATCCGTAAAGAGATCACCCCCGTGGACGATGCGATGACCAACGGCCGTGACACCGTCGAGTAACGATAGCGCTGGATCAATCTGCTTCTCCAACAGATCGAGAATGTGGTTCGTAGCAGCGGCATGATCACGGACAGTCATCGAAATGTGTTGTTGCCGATCACCGTAACGCCATTCACAACTCCCCTTCTCGCCCAGCCCGCGCACCACCCCTTGCAACAGGCTTATGGTGGCATCAGCCTCGACCCGGAAGAGCTGGAACTTCAATGAAGAACTGCCGCTATTGAAGACAAGGATCTGCATGGAGCCTCCTGCTACGACAAAACCGAATCGTTAATACTTGTCAGCGGTAGTTCACTTCTGACCGCCCAGACACGAAAGTAGGCACCGCGCTTTTGTCCGACGCCCACGGCCCCCTTGTTGAGGTAGAGCACCCACGCCCAGTCGGGCTCATAGACACTGGTCGTCGATGACCAGTAGCCGCCATGCAGAGCGGTAAACACCGCATCGACGGGTAACGCGGGTGTATACATCCTGCAGTCGATCAACGATTCCAGCTCATTGATGTTGGGCAGGCGCCAGCCTGCCTGCGGTTGCCTCTCATTGAGTTGCTGCACGGCTCTCAATGCCTCGGTCCAGGTCACTGCTCGCCCCGTAAGATCCGCACTGCGCCGCCACGCCAGATTCGTCAGCCGATCGACGAGCACCTCGCCCTGTTGTACAAAGCGCGGCGTTGGCCAGAGAGTTCCGCAGCGCAGCTCACCATCGTGACCACTGCCGTGGCAGTGAATGATCGCGCCCTGTGCGTCATGGCACTGCGTCTGCCCGGTTGCAGGCAGCAGACCGTTACCCGTACCGCGTACCGGCCACACCAGAAACGACTGATCCTTGCCGCCGTAAAACATTCGCGCGCCATCCATATGTACATACCAGGCATGCGCCGGACTGATCGCTGCCGTGGTGGAGCTCCAGTACCAGCTGGGAAAGAGATCGCGAAACGGGTGGCCTTCCGGCAGTGCCGGTCTGTGTGTCTGATGACTCACCAGACTGCGCAATTCACGACGGTTCGGCATACGCCAGTCGTCATAACCAAAGGTGTGCGCACGATTCATCGCCGCAATAAACTCAAAGGCCTCCTGCCACATGAGCGGATTGCCGGCGGCGTTGGCAGTTCTGCTCCAGAGCAGATCCGTGAGCCGATCCCGCACTACCTCCCCTTCGACCACGAAGCGTGGCTCCGGCCAGGGCTCACCACACCTCGACTCGCCATCCTGTCCACTTCCCTGGCAAGCGATCTCACTGCCCGACTCGTCGTAACAGCGCAGCTGACCTGTCCAAAGGGTTTTCACATGGGAGCACTCAGCGCACGTAGGCGTCGCTGGCGTAGCGGCGCATCATGCGGTGACTGTTAAAGAAGGAGGCATTTTTGGCGATGGCGCCCTTCATCACGGTGATCCAGCCATCGCGATTATCGTAGTAGAGCGGCAGCACCACCTGCTCCAGCTTGTCGTAAAGAAAGGTCGCATCATTTTCACCCGGATCGCCGTTGCCGATGGCCCAACCGGTGATCCCCTCTATGCATCCCTCGGCCCACCAGCCATCGAGCACGCTCAAATTGGGCACGCCATTTAATGCTGCCTTCATGCCGCTGGTGCCGGAGGCCTCCCACGGCGGCAAGGGTGTGTTGAGCCACACATCGACGCCCGAGACCATCGCCGCCGCGATTGCCATGTCGTAGTTGGGTAGAAACACCATCGTGATGTCGCCAGCCAATTCGCGAATGTGGGCGTGCAATGACTCGATGGCGCGTTTGCCCTCGTCATCGCGCGGATGAGCCTTGCCAGCGAGCACAATTTGAATCGGCCGCTGCCGGGCAATGGTTCGCAGCCGCTGCAGATCGGTAAAGAGCAGATCCGGGCGCTTGTACGCAGTCATGCGCCGGGCAAAGCCCAGGGTGAAGTGACCGGGATCGAGTTCCACCCCAGTCTGTGCACGCACCCTTTCGATCAGTGCCTGCTTCGCCTGCACATGCGCCTGCCAGATGTCGTTATCGGGAATGCAGCAATCGACCCGTACCAGCAATTCCGGCTCATGGCGCCAGCCTCGCAACTGCTCGTCGTAAACCTTGCCAAACGCCGGATGGGTCCAGGCGGAAGGGTGGACGCCGTTGGTGATGGCCCGCACGTGATAACCGGGGAAGAGGTGATTCGAGGTCTCGGCATGGCGCTTGGCGACACCGTTGATATATTCGCTGGTATTGAGCGCCAGCCGCGTCATGTTGAGTTGATCATCGCCGGCCAGGCGCTTCAATGTCGGCAGATCGAAAAAATCCCCCAGCAGACGCTCCACCAGTGGATAGGAAAACTTGTCGTGGCCCGCGTCCACCGGGGTGTGGGTGGTGAAGTTGCACAGCTCACGCACGCGCGGAATGTCGTAGGGCGATTCGCCAGGTCGCAGATCCCGGCTCGGATAGGAGTAGCGATTGAGCAGCTCCAGGGTGAGCAGTGCCGCGTGCCCTTCGTTCAGGTGATATTCGTTCACGCGAAATTCCAGGGCATGGAGCAGGCGGGCCCCGCCGATGCCCAGCACCATCTCCTGCTTGAGGCGGTAGGTTTCGTCACCGCCATAGAGATAATGGGTGAGGTTGCGATCCTCCGGACGGTTGTCGCCCAAATCGGTGTCGAGCAGGATCACCGGCTGGCGGCTGCCCAGATAACTCTCCAACACATAGAGCCAGCCACCGACCCAGACATCGTGCCCCTCGATAGGCACCACCACCCTCGCCTGCAGGGGTTGGGCGTACTTCGACGGGTCCCAGGGATCGGGGGCCTCCTGCTGGCGGCCATTCGCATCGAGGGTCTGACGGAAGTAGCCCTCGCGGCTCGCCAGGCTCACTGTCACCAGCGGCAATTCCAGATCTGCCGCGGAGCGTACCGTATCGCCGGCGAGCACACCGAGGCCACCACTATAGGTGGGAATATCCGAGCGCAACGCGATCTCCATGGTGAAGTAGGCAATGCGCTCTCTCTGTCTAAACTCACGGGTCATCCCGTCCTCCACACCCGCTTTCACGGACTTTGCTTACCCTTGACCACACGCAACGCAACAGACCGCCCCCGTGACACTCCAGCTTCCACGCCAGAAAATTCTGCTGCACTGGCGGCAGCGCGAAGACCGATCGGCCGTATATACCTATAGACCAACTCACAGCCTCTCACTGCCTCTATTCAATCAGCGACTGACCTCACAGCCGCCCTTCACAATCAACAACCGTTATGGTGCCGCCCATTAGTTGCTTGCGAAGCGCAACATCATCGAACTGCGCCGAATCCCGCATCGAACAGGTCATTTGCCACAAGGCCATACCGGCTTGCGCGATTCTGCTCTTGAGAATTCAGTCTCTTAACGTTTGGCATGCGATATGCGTTTTTGTTCTCTGATTGTTATTACTACTACTAAAAAATCAGGGGTTAGCATGTGCAGACAATCTTCTTTTTGCTTCAGGAGAAACACCATTTGGCTCGCCACCGCACTGGCCATCGGCAGTCCGGCTTGTTGGGCAGAAGATCTGGGATCGATCTCCGTTACCGCGACACGCGAGGAGCGCACAGTCGCTGAGGTTCCACAGGCCATTGCGGTGGTCAGCAGTGAAGAATTGCAAGAAAAGAAAATGTTCAATCTCAAGGAGGCGCTGCAGGACATCCCCGGTGTCCTGGTGGATAGCAAGAATGGCGGCTTCGATGCGCGTCTCATTATTCGCGGCGCGGGTCTCAAGGCCGCGTACGGCATTCGCGAAATTATGGTGCTGCGCGATGGCGTACCCCTCAGCGATCCCGATAGCTTCACTCGCCTCGATTTCGTCGACACGCAGGATATTGAACGTATTGAAGTGGCGAAGGGGCCGGGCAATCTGTTCGCCACCGGCAGCGTGGGCGGAGCCATTCAAATCTTTTCGAAGTCGGTGTTCGACGAGAGCGCCAACACTCTGAAAATTGGGGTGGGTGACTACGGCACGCAGAACTACCACCTGCGTTACGGCACCGTCGGCGAGCACCAGGCCATCGCGCTCACCGCGACCCATCGCACCATGGACAACGATTGGCGCCTCTGGAACAAGTTCGACACCACGCAGACCTCGATCAAACACGGTCTGCTGCTCGCGGATGGTGGCACCCTGGAGAGCGAGGTCTCCTATTCCGAGGCCAATATTCAGCTGCCCGGCGCGATGAACAAGACCATGTTCGACCAGTTCGTCAGCAGCGGCAAACAGACCGAAACGTCCGAAGCGTGGAAGAACTCGGGTCGCTATTCCAAGGTATGGTTCTTCAATACCAAATATGAAACGCAGCGTGGCAATGTCACCTTCAAGCCACGCCTCTACTACAACACCTGGTACCACTATCACCCGGTCACCGGCATCATCAATGAAACCGAAAAGTGGGTGTGGAATCTTGGTACCGATCTGGAGGCCCACTACAAACACAATGAAGGCACCCTGGTCGGCGGCGTGACCGTGCGTGAGGAGAAGGTCCCCGATTCGCGCAAGTATCAGTATCGCGATGTCACCACCGGCTTCGGCGGACGCATCACCTCCACACTCTCCGATGCCAAGGGGGCACTCGCCTCCACCAGCACTACCAGCAGCCTGTTGAGTGGCGCCTATCTGCAGGAGTCGTGGCGCCCCGGCAAACGCTGGATCATCGATGCCG
>Ga0316628_100003100_pt1 | contig 12663 bp, 13 predicted proteins | sample OWC_Aug_M2_C1_D5_FD_207648 | JGI IMG/M metagenome (GOLD analysis project Ga0316628, IMG submission 207648) | Wetland soil microbial communities from Old Woman Creek delta, Ohio, United States - OWC_Aug_M2_C1_D5_C | ecosystem: Environmental > Terrestrial > Soil > Wetlands | place: USA: Ohio...
TGCCCGATTGGATCAAGGCCGAGGGCTTGCTGTACTCGGCCTGCATCGCAGGCGCGATCCCCGAGGTGGAATACCTCGCGGGGCTCAGACAGGCCGGCTTGGCCGATATCGCAGTACGCGACCGCCTGACCTACGACGCATCGCAGCTTATGGGGCTGCTCGACTCTGTTGGTGGAGGCTCCTGCTGCTGTGGATCTGGGACGCCGCCGAAAGAGCGACTCAGTCGCATCACCAAGGCCCTCGCCGGCAGGGTGGCGAGCATACGTGTCGTGGGCCGCAAGCCATAGGCCGCGCTGGGGGGTTCGGTTCAGGCATGCGACCGTCCAAGTGCATTCACGTTGAGGAGAGACCGTGTCCGAGTACATCGAGACCACCGTCGACAAATTCACCTTTAGGGTGGCGTCCGATCGCCTTTACTGCCGTGATGGGCTCTGGGTCTTGTTGCTCGAACCCCAGGGCGGCAAGCGGGTCCGTGTGGGTCTGACCGATTACGTCCAGCAGCACAGCGGGGACGTGACATTCGTCATCGTGAAACGAGCAGGGACCAAGCTACAGATCGGCGATGACCTCGCCGATTTCGAGACCATCAAGATCATCATCAGCCTGGCATCCCCGGTCAGCGGAACAATTGTAGCCGTTAACGAAGCGCTCGAACTGAACCCGGAGCTCGTCAACCAGAGCCCCTACGAGAAGGGATGGTTGGCGGAGATCGACGTGGCGGACTGGGAGGCCGAGCGCGCAACGCTGCTCGACGCGAACGCCTACTTCACGTTCATGAAGGCTGAGGCAGAGGAGGAGGCTAGGAGATTATGAACCAAGACAATCAGCAGGTCGTGGTAGTGCCCTGCAGTGGCATCGGAAAGGCGTTCGGGACCGTGGCTCGTGAGGTGGGTTACGAGCTGTGCGATGAGTTGCGGCCGGACACCACCCGGCTCGTGGCCCTCTCAAAACTTGTCCTTGGGGACAAAGAGGCGCGGGAACGGGTTCGCAAGTGCCCAACCATCACCATCGATGGCTGCAAGCTCGCCTGCGCGGCGAAGCTCGTGAGGCACAGCGGCGGCGCCATCGCGCACGAGGCGGCGGTGCTCGACTCGTATCGGCAGCACAAGGAGCTCAAGCCCGACGGCATCGCGGAGCTCAACGCTCAGGGCAAGCAGCTTGCGCGCGTCATGGCCGAGGAGATCGCAGAGGTGATCGATGCCCTCCTCCAAGGGTCCAGTGGAGGTAGCCATGTCTAGCCTGCCGGAAAAGAAGGTCGGAGTAGTCGCCTGCTCCGGTGAAGAGATCGCCGAAGGCACGGTCGCCCGGCTCGCTGCGCTAAAGGTCCTCAACGAGATGCGACGTGGCCAGACGGTCACCATCTGCCTCCCGCTCTTCCTGGCAGGCGGTGAAGGAGATCGCGCCTTCGCGAAGTTCCACCCGACCATCACCATAGACGGCTGCGATCTCAAGTGCGCGGCGCACGGCACTGAGACTTACTCGGGCAAGCCTGCGGCCAGCATCGTTGTGACCCAGCTTGCGGCCGAACACGGTATCGACGGCATCCAGGGGCGCCGCTGTCTCAATCAGGCGGGCCAGAAGGCCGTGGAGGTCACCGCCGACCGGCTGGCCGCATTGGTCGATCAGGTGCTGGGGAAAGACGAGCGCCAGGATGCTGCAGCTGCCTCGGAGAAGCCGGCAGAGGTCGACGATTCGAGCGCTGTCTGCTGCTCCTGCGGATCGAGCATTCCCGTGACGGTCCTGACCATCGCCGGCCGGTCCGTGGAGGTCGTCGCACTGCCGGTGATCTTCGAGAAGCTGCGCGAGACCCACCGGTCACCCGGCGAGGCTGCCATCCGGGAGCTCCTGGAGACGGTCAAGATCTACAACGACGTGGTCCCGGAGGAGGAGGCCTCCTGGCGCGAGGTTCTCACCAGAGAATTCACCGCCTACTGCCAAAGCGAGGCCTCCAGATGAGCCGAACGACGACCTATCACACTACCGTCAGATGGACCGGCGCGCACCGGGGTCACCTGGCAATGGGGAATGGCCCTGAGATGGAGTTCTCGGCGCCGCCGGACGCCCAGGGGCACCCTGGCGTGTACACGCCCGAGGACGGCTTCGTTGCGGCCGCGAACACGTGCGTGATGCTGATGTTCATCTGGGCAACCGAGCGCTTCAAGCTCAGGCTCCTGTCGTACGAGTGCAGGACTGAGGGAACGAAGCTCATCGAGCTAGACCGAACGGAAATCTTCACGCGCCTGCACTTCCGGCCTCGCATTCGGGTGGCCACGGGAGGCGAAGCGCCGGAGGTCGTCGAGGCCCGCGTCCGCCGAGCACTGCAGGCCGCGCAGAAGTACAGCCTAGTGGCGAACTCGGTGAAGTCGGAGATCGTCGTCGAGCCTGAGATCTCTATCGTGAACGAGTGAGGAACACGGGCTGGACGGCGCTCTCACTGCCGAGCATGATAGTGCTGGTAGCATGATGGGCCTGAAGAAGACGTCCGTGTACGTCGGTCTGGTCGTGGTCAGGGCGACGCTGCTGTCAGGAGGTAGCTCGAATGAAAGTCGAAGTCCTCGGGCCGGGATGCCCGAACTGTAAGAAGCTGGCCGAGACCGTGGAGGCCGTCTTGGCCCAGACAGGCAGGAAGGTCGAGGTCGTCAAGGTGACCGACATCCAGCAGATAGTCGAGTCGGGCTTGATGAGCATGCCGGGACTCCGCATCAACGGGAAGCTCAAGTCGTCGGGCCGGCTACCGAGACGCGAGGAGATAGCGCAGTGGCTGGCCGAGGCCGGTGAGTAGATGTCTGAGAGCGAAGTCAGGACGATAGCCGTCGCCGGCACCCGGGTGGGTATGGTGGGGCTGGACGGCATATTCGCGGGGCTGAAGGAAACCGGCAAGGCGCCGTCCGAAGAGCTGGCCGAGACCCTGGTGGAGCTCGCCTCAGAGCAGAATTACGTCCCGGAGGGAGCCCGCGCAGAATACGGCAGGGCGTTGCTCAAGGAATACCGCCGCTACATGGGTGAGAGCGTTCCGGATGAACGGACCGGGCTCCGCATAACCATCCTCGGAGCCGGCTGTCAGGCCTGCGAGCAGCTGGCGCGCAACGTGCGCGCCGCCCTCGCGCAGATGAACGTCCCCGCAGAAGTCGAGCAGGTCAGCGGTGTGAAGCAAATCGCCGAGTACAACGTCATCGGCACGCCGGCGCTGATAGTAAACGGGAAGGCCCGGGCGGCCGGAAGGCCGCTGTCGGTCGCGCAGATAGTGAAGCTCCTGACCGACATAATGAAGGCGTGACCGCATCCGGGCGCGACCGCGCAGGAGACATCATGAAGCCAAAGGTCCTTGTCACAGTAATTCTCCTTGTCTTCATCGCCGCGGCCATTACGTACGTCGTGGTCGAGGAAACGAGGACGAACGGACGCCAGGCAAGCAGCCAAACCTCAAGCCAGGCACCCGCTGAGCGCGCGGAAAGGGATAGCCGAATGGTAGAGACCAACGGGAAGGCGCAGCCCGAGGCCGGAGATGCGTCAGTGAAGACCCCTGGCGAGCCTTCCGCATCTGCGAAGACCGCGCCAAGACCGGCAGCGACTGCCACCGATGCTCGGAAGCCGGTCCGCGACGACAAGGCGAGCACGCCCGCTGCCGCGACCCCGGGCACGGAAGCGACCGCGCGACCTGGCGAGGCCCGGTCTCCGGAGGCGGCCTCGAAACCACGCGTGATCGCTTACTACTTCCACGCCACCCAGAGGTGCGCCACGTGCAGGAAGCTTGAGGCGTATTCGCACGAAGCCATAACACAGAGGTTCGCGGCGCAGTTGGAGGATGGCTCTCTGGAATGGCGGGCGGTCAACACGGACGAGCCCGAGAACAAGCACTTCCTGGACGACTACAAGCTCTACACGAGGTCGCTCGTAATCGTGAAAATGCAGCAGGGCCGGCAGGTGGACTGGAAGAACCTCGAGAAGATCTGGGACCTGGTGGACGACAAACCGGGGTTCCTGGAGTACGTCCAGCGTGAGATCGGCGCCTACATGGGAACCTCGTGATGGATAGTCTGGCCTTGGGGCTTCTCACGGCGTTCTGGCTCGGAATTCTCACGTCCATCAGCCCCTGCCCTCTCGCGACTAACATCGCCGCCATCTCCTACATGACGAGGAGCGTCGCCAGGACTCGAACAGTCATTCTCTCCGGGGTGACCTACTCTCTCGGCAGGATGGTCACGTACGTCCTGGTGGCCGCGCTCATACTCCAGAGCGTCTTCTCGATTCCTTCCGCGTCCTACTTTCTCCAGAAGTACATGAACAAGGCGCTGGGGCCATTGCTCATACTTGTGGGCATGGTGCTGCTGGGACTGATGTCGTTCGGTGGCTCAGGTTCCGGTGTCGGCGAGCGAATCGCCAGGCGGGCCGGAACCCGTGGCGTGTGGGGCGCGGGCATTCTGGGAATTGTATTTGCCCTCTCGTTCTGCCCGGTGTCGGCGGCGCTGTTCTTCGGAAGTCTCATACCCCTTTCGCTCAAGCACTCCTCGCCCGTGGCCCTGCCCGCGGCTTACGGCGTCGGGACGGGGCTGCCGGTGCTGGTCTTCGCGTTTGTGATAGCGTTCGGGACCAAACAGGTGGCTCTGCTGTTCGACAGGCTCTCTCAGGCCGAGCGTTTGTTCCGCCTGGTGACCGGCGGGGTTTTCGTCGCCGTGGGTATTTACCTGACTCTTACCCAGGTGTTCCACCTGGGCGCCTGACGACTCCTTCGCCGCAGCCCGTTCCTCTCGGGTCACGAAATCCCGCGTTGCGTTTCCGGGGACGCTCTGCCACAATTGTGCGCGGCCGCGGACGCAACGTCCCAACCGCGAGGCACTGAACCGACCAACGACGGGAAAGGAAGGCGACAATGGCCCAGGAGAAGAAAGTCAAGATGTACACGCTGAGCACTTGCGGTTACTGCAAGGCGACGAAGAAATTCCTGGACTCGCTGAACGTCAAGTACGACTTCACTGACGTTGACCTGCTCGAAGGCGCCGAGAGAGCGAACGCCATGGAGGAGGTCAGGAGAGTCAACCCCAGGTGCTCCTTCCCCACCATCGTGATCGAAGACAGAATCATTGTGGGTTTCCGCGAGGACGATTTGAGGGAAGCACTGGGCCTGTAGCGGCCGCCCTCGGTCTCAAGCTGACGCCTCGGGGAATTTCGCCAACGACTACCCTAGTAGAAGAGGGATGAATGGCTGACGACGAGGTGCAGAAACTCCGCGATGCCCTGAAGCGGCTCCAGGAACCCAAGGGCTACTTCTTTAACGCCGACTCGGAGATGACCAACGAGGTCCTGAAGGGGCTCCTCAAGAACAAGGCCCGTTACGGCTACATGAGCTGCCCGTGCAGGCTTGCATCCAGTGACCGCGAAATCGACAGGGACATAATCTGTCCCTGCGTCTACCGCGAGGCAGACGTGAAGCAGTACGGGAGCTGCTACTGCAACCTTTACGTTTCCAGGGACTGGAACGAGGGCAAGATTCCGCACGAAGTAGTCCCCGAAAGAAGGCCTCCCGAAAAGATGAGGCTGCGCTAGCCAGGAATTCCATTGAACCCTACGGTCACCAACAAACGTATATCTCACAGGTGCGCTTTGTGTTTGGCTCGCTGCCAATCGTATCGGGCCCGCGGCCGGCACGTCCGGCAAACGACCCGGTGTCTCACAACCATCAGTAGGAGGACTGCCATGCTGAGACCGGCATCCAAGGTGTTCGTTGCAGCCGTCGTGCTCGCAACTCTCATGAGCGCGGCTCCCGTGTTTGCGGCAGAGCCACACGCGGGCATGCTCCGTTACCCGGACGTCAGTTCTACGCAGATAGCATTTGTCTATGCCAATGACGTCTGGCTTGTGCCCAGGGAGGGCGGCGTTGCGACGCCACTGGCCAGCCCGTCCGGCATGGAGTACACCCCGCGGTTCAGTCCCGACGGCAAGACGATCGCATTCGTCGGCAACTACGACGGGAACAGAGACATCTACACTCTTCCAGTGACAGGCGGCATGCCGCCGTTCAGGGTGACTCACCACCCGACAGCCGAGGGCCTCACCGACTGGACTCCCGACGGCAAGTCCGTCATCTTCGCCGCGTACGGCACGAAGGATTACGCGGTGATGGTGGAGCTTTTCACCGTGCCGGCGGCCGGCGGGCTGCCTGAGAAGCTCCCGGTCCCATACGGCATGAACGCACGCATCAGCCCCGACGGCGAGTGGCTCGCCTACACGCCGTACGCCTCCGAGAACAGGACGTGGAAGCGTTACATGGGCGGCATGGCCGGAGACATCTGGCTGTTCAACCTGAAAACACACACCTCGAAGAAGATCACCGACTGGAAGGGCAACGACTCCCAACCCATGTGGCAGGGCGAGCGGATCTACTACGTCTCGGACGAGGGCCCGAGCCATCGCTACAACATCTGGGTCTACGACACAAAGACCGGCCAGCGGCATCAGGTGACCCAGTACAAGGACTACGACGTGAAGTACCCGTCAATAGGCCCCGGGTCTAGCGGACAGGGCGAAATCGTGTTCCAGTACGGCCCCGAGCTTCGCCTGCTGGACCTCGGCACCGAGGAAGCGCGCGCCGTCAAGGTCACGATCCCCGGCGACAGGCCGAAAGTTCGCGTCCAATCGACGCAAGCTGCGGATCTCATAAGCTCGGGAGACATATCCAGCACGGGCAAGAGGGCCGTGTTCGAGGCGAGGGGCGATTTGTGGACCGTCCCGGCTGAGAAAGGCACGGCCTTGAACTTGAGCCGGACCAGCGGTGCGGCCGAACGTGAACCCGCCTGGAGCCCCGACAAGAAGTGGATAGCCTACTTCTCCGACGCCACGGGCGAGTACAACCTCTACATCACAAAGTCCGACGGAAGCGGCGGCGAGCGCAAGCTGACCGATCGGAAGATCGGCTTCCTCTTCCACCCCACCTGGTCGCCGGACTCGAAGTGGATTTCCTACTGGGACGAGACCAACACGCTCTTCATCTGCAACGTGGAGAAGGCGGAGTCAAGGACCGTCGCCCACAACGAGTCGCAGTGGCAACAGGGCCTGAGCTGGTCAAGCGACTCGAACTGGCTTGCCTTCGTGCTGCAGGAATCGCAGATGGAGCCCGGCTGCGTCTGGCTGTACAACGTCGAGAAGAACGAGAAGCAGAAGGTCACGAGCGGGCTGTTCAGCGCCAACATGCCTGCCTTTGACCGCGACGGCAAGTATTTCTACTACGTGAGCCAGATGGATTTCACGGGCCCCCTGTATGAGGACGTGGGCTCGACCTGGATCTATGCGAACACAGGCCGGCTCTGCGCCGTGCCTTTGAGCGCGGACAGTCTCTCTCCAGTCGCGCCCAAGATAGACGAGGAGGAGTGGACGGACGAAAAGCCCGCAAAGGCCGAGAAGGACAAGGCCGAGGGCGGCAAGGACTCCGGCAAGAAGTCCAGTGGCAAGAAGACGGACAAGGACGCAAAGGAGTCCAAGGAATCGAAAGATGAGAAGAAGCCGGAGCCCGTCAAGATAGACCTCACCGGTTTCGAGCAGAGGACGGTCCTGCTCCCCGTGGACAAGGGCCGTTTCTCGAGCCTTTGCGTCAACAGCGACGGCAAGCTCATTTACATGCGCTATCCGCTTGAGGGCCTCGAGACGGACGAGGACGTCGCGCCGAAGGGTGTAATTCAGATACTCGACCCGAACGCCGACAAGGAGAAAGAGAAGACCGTCATTGACGGCGTGGGCGGCTTCGCGATTTCGGCGGACGGCAAGAAGCTGCTGGTGGTCAGGGACAAGGACTGGGCGATAGTCGACGCGCAGGCCGACCAGAAGATGGATTCGCAGCTCGCCACGTCGGGCATGAGAGTGGACGTGGACCCGCGCGTCGAATGGCGCCAGATGTTCAACGACGCCTGGAGGATCGAGCGCGACTTCTTCTACGATCCCAAGATGCACGGAGTGGACTGGGAAGGAGTGCGGAAGCAGTACGAGCCCATGCTGGAGGACTGCGCTTCGCGCGAGGACCTGAGCTTCGTGCTGGGTGAGATGATCGGCGAGCTCAACGTGGGCCACGCGTACTACTGGGGCACGGACTCGGACAGGGGGCCCACCCTCACGGTAGGCATGCTCGGCTGTGACTTCGAGCTGAAGAACGGCGCCTACATGATCTCCAAGATTCTCGAGGGCGGCCCGTGGGACGCGGACGCAAGAGGCCCGTTGTCGCAGCCCGGCGTCAAGGTCAAGACGGGCGACTACCTGCTCGCGGTGAACGGCGTGCCGATAGACATCGCCATGGACCCGTGGGCTGCGTTCACGGGCCTGGCGGGCAAGACCGTCACCATCACCGTGAGCGAAGAGCCCAAGCTGACCGACAAGGCGCGCAAGGTCATCGTGGACCTCTTGGGCAACGACCGCGACTTGAGATTTAGGGCCTGGATTGAGAAGAACCGGGCCTACGTCGAGAAGAAGAGCGGCGGCAAGGTCGGATACATCTACGTGCCCGACACCAGCATTCCGGGCCAGAACGAGCTAGTGCGCCAGTACTACGGCCAGCTGACCAAACAGGCCCTCATAATAGACGAGCGTTGGAACGGCGGCGGCCAGGTGCCCACGCGCTTCGTGGAGCTGCTGAACAGGCCGGTGGCCAACTACTGGGCCATTCGTTACAGCAAGAAGCCGGAGGTGTGGCCCGCCGACGCTCATCACGGTCCCAAGTGCATGCTCATAAACGGACTGGCAGGTTCAGGCGGCGACTACTTCCCGTACTGGTTCAGGAAGGCCGGTGTGGGCAAGCTCATAGGGACGCGCACTTGGGGAGGCCTGGTCGGAATGTCGGGGAATCCTTCACTCATAGACGGCAACCAGGTGACGGTGCCGAGGTTCGCTTTCTACGAGACGGACGGCACGTGGGGCGTGGAAGGATACGGCGTCGAGCCTGACATGGAGGTCGTGGACGACCCCGCTCTCATGGTCGGAGGGGGTGACCCTCAGCTCGACGCAGCCATTGACTACATGCTGCAGGAAGTGGCCGCACATCCCTTCCGCATTCCACCCGTACCGCACTATCCTGACCGCAGCGGAATGGGCGTGACGGAAGAGGAAAAGTAGCAATTACATATAGTTAGTGGTCTCTCAAAGGAGCCCACGGTGCCTTCCGGCTCGTGGGCTCCTCGCGTTCTAGCCCGCTTCGCCCGCCCCGGAAGATTTCTGCATTTTCCTGTTGACACGGTCTGGGTGAGACGATACACTGATAGGTGAATGTGATGATGTATCATAGATTGATACATCGCCCGATCGGATTGTATTGCACGGCGTAAGCCGACTGACTGCAATAGAAAGATTCGAACGATGGCTCCGAGCTCCATTTTTTTGTGCCTACCCTGTATAGATTCCACACACATTATCACAATATTACTCTATAGTCTCGGCGTTCTGATTCGTCCAGCGGATCTGGGATCCCGCCCGCTGGTTCCGACGCCTTTCCGAGCCAAGGAGGACGCAAGTGCCCACTAGCCACACGAGCAAGGACAAGCTCGACACCCGAATCCCCTCGGAGTTGAGCAAGAGGTTTCTCGAGGACGTGTACTCGATCCCCGAAGGAGACAAGATAAAGCTCTGCCTCCAGTGCGGGACGTGCAGCGCCTCGTGCCCCACAAGCTACGCCATGGATTACACACCCCGCGAGATAATCGCCGCCTTCCGGGCCGGAATGCTCGACAGGGTTCTCAAGAGCAACACGGTGTGGATGTGCGCCTCATGCTATTCCTGCACGGTCCGATGCCCCTCGGGCATCAAGCTGACAGACGTGATGTACGAGCTCAAGCGTCTTGGGACCGAGTACGGCCTGTATGCGCCGGGCGCAAAAGCGCCGGTTCTGTCCAAGGAGTTCGTCAGGTTGGTGGACAAGTACGGTAGGAATCCCGAGCTGAGTCTCATCGGCAGCTTCTACATGAGGACGAATCCGCTGGGGCTCATCAAGATGGCCCCGCTGGGATTGAGGCTGTTCGCGCGAGGACGGCTGTCGCTCAGGCCCGGCCGAGTGAAGAGACAGGGCGAGCTCGTGAAGATGATGAAGAGCCTGGAGACGACAGAAGGTAGTCACGCGAGATAGGAACGGAGGCGGCGAGATGGATTACATGTATTACCCGGGGTGCTCACAGGAGGTCTCCAACAAGGCATACGACGCGTCCGCACGCAACGTGTCCAGAGCCCTCGGAGTCAACTTGGTGGAGCTGGAGGACTGGAACTGCTGCGGCGCCACCAATTACATGTCCGTGAGAGAGCTGCGTTCCTTCGCCGTGTCGGCCCGCAATCTGGCCCTGGCGGAGAAGGCGAGCGCCGGGAAGCCCGCCGCAAACGGAAACGGTCGCGACCTGGTAACGGTTTGCAGCGCCTGCTACACGACTCTCAACAAGACGAACAAGTACCTCGAGGAGGACGCAAAGGTTAAGGCCAGAGTGCAGGAGTCGCTTTCGGCGGCCGGCCTCACGTACAAGGGCGGGGTCAGAGTCAGGCACCTTCTGGACGTCATCGTGAACGACGTCGGAATCGAGAGCGTGGCCGCAAAGGCGAAGGTGCGGCTGGACGGCCTGCGCGTGGCGCCGTACTACGGCTGTCAACTCACCCGGCCGTACGCAACTTTTGACGACGCCGAGCATCCGACGACCATGGACAGGCTTTTCGGGGCGCTCGGGGCGGAGGCGGTCGACTATCCGGTCAGGGCGAGGTGTTGCGGCGGAATGCTGATGACGACCGCTCAGCCGGTCGCGCTGAAGCTGGCGGGCAGCCTGCTGGACACGGCGGCCAAGAACGGCGCCCAATGCATTGTCACCTGCTGCCCACTGTGCCAGTTCAATCTGGACGCCTACCAGGGCGACGTCAACCGCCTAATGGGTGCCAGATTCTCAATGCCGGTGCTCTTCTTCACTCAACTGCTGGGAGTGGCCCTCGGACTCTCGCGCAGCGACATCATGCTCGGCAAGGAGATGGTGTCAGCGGGGAAGGTGCTGGCGCCATACATGAACGCTTAGCGACGACAGTCGCGACGGCCAGACGGCGGCCGCCGACGCACAAGTCCCTCAACATCGGAGGCAACGATGATAGACAGACCCAAACCAAACAGTCCTCAGTCGGGACGCGACGTCAGAGACCTGATCGACCCGGGCTCCAACGGGAACGAACGCGTAGGCGTGTACATCTGTCACTGCGGGACAAACATCTCGCAGACAGTGGACGTCGAGGAGGTAGTCAGGTACTCGGCATCGCTTCCCAACGTCATCGTGGCCAGAGAGAACAAGTACATGTGCTCCGACCCGGGCCAGGAAACGATAAAGAAAGACATCAGGGAGCTCGGACTGACGAGAGTAGTCGTGTCTTCGTGCTCGCCTCTGATGCACGAGATCACGTTCAGGGCTGCTTGCGAGGACGCGGGATTGAACCAGTTCCTCTTCCAGATGGCCAACATCAGGGAGCAGTGCTCCTGGGTGACTGAAGACAGGCGTAAGGCCACTGAGAAGGCGAAGAAGCTGGTCCGAGCCGCGGTCAGCAGAGTCCAGCGCCAGAAGGCGCTCATGGTGACAGAGGTGCCGGTCGTCCCGACAGTGATGGTGGTGGGCGGGGGCATCGCCGGCATAGAGGCCGCTCTTCAGTGCGCCACCGCCGGCAAGAAGGTCTATCTCGTCGAGAAAGAGTCCTCCATCGGCGGCCACATGGCCATGCTCGACAAGACGTTTCCCACGCTCGACTGCTCTGCCTGCATCCTTACTCCAAAAATGACCACCATCGGGTCGCATCCGAACATAGAACTCATGAGCTACAGCGAGGTCGAGAGCCTTTCCGGCTTCGTCGGGAACTTCAAAGTCAAGGTCAGGCAGAAGGCGCGGTACGTGGACGTCGAGAAGTGCACAGGCTGCGGTGAATGCGCCAAAGTGTGCCCGGTCGAGGCGCCGCTCGCGTTCGACCTGGGCCTGTCGATGAGAAAGGCCATCTACCGCTCCTTCCCGCAGGCCGTTCCGGGAGCCTACGTGATAGACAAGGGCGGCAAATCGCCGTGTTCGGCCACGTGTCCCGCGGGTGTGAACGCGCACGGATACGTGGCCATGATAGGCCAGGGCAAGTTCAGGGAGGCGCTCGACGTCCTTCGCAGGACGATGCCCTTCGCCGGCGTCTGCGGCCGGGTATGCACCCATCCCTGCGAGAAGGAATGTGAACGCTCGAAGGTGGACGAGCCCGTGGCGATCAGGCCTCTCAAGCGCTTCATGGCCGACTACGAGCTCAGGAACGGCCGGGAGAAGGCGGCGCCGTGTGAGATCACGCGGACGAAGAAGGTGGCGGTCATCGGCTCGGGTCCGGCCGGCATCGCATGCGCCTACGACCTGGTCCGCATGGGTTACCCCGTGACCGTGTTCGAGGCCGCGCCAAAGGCCGGAGGAATGCTGCGATACGGCATTCCGGACTTCCGCCTCCCGAAGGACATCCTGGACAGCGAGCTCTCCTACGTACGGGAGATGGGCGTGGAGGTCAAGACGAGCACGCCCGTCAAGAACGCGATGTACCTTTTCGAGCAGGGCTACGACGCGGTGTTCGTCGGAGTCGGCGCCTGGGTCAGTACCAAGATGGATATTCCGGGCGAGGACACGACCGGGGTCATTCACGGCCTCAATTTCCTGAAGCAGGTCA
>Ga0316628_100003101_pt1 | contig 12663 bp, 9 predicted proteins | sample OWC_Aug_M2_C1_D5_FD_207648 | JGI IMG/M metagenome (GOLD analysis project Ga0316628, IMG submission 207648) | Wetland soil microbial communities from Old Woman Creek delta, Ohio, United States - OWC_Aug_M2_C1_D5_C | ecosystem: Environmental > Terrestrial > Soil > Wetlands | place: USA: Ohio...
GAGGTGATCCGCGACTCGCTCCGCTGGGTGCTCTTCATGGGCGCGCTCAAGCCGAAGGTCGACGCGAAGGTCCGCCGCGCGATGGGCGCTGCCGCCGAGCCCGATCCCGACTGGACGAAGTGAGCCGGCGCCGAATTCACGCGCGGAGGGCCGCGTTGTCATAGTCATTCTGCCGGTCGCGCCACGAAGTCGGGCGTTCTCGCGGGAAATCCGCGGAGCGGGCGGAGGCACGCGGCTTGCTCCACCGCCGGCCATGAACACTCGGCTTGGCTTCGTTCTGGTGGCGGCAGCGGCGCTCGGGCTCGGCGGCTGCGCGGAGGCCGCGGTCCACGACGATCTGGATCTGGACCTGGACTTCACCGCGCTCGTCGGCCCTTCGAACGATCTCCACTCGCCGTACGTCCTCGGCGCGCACTTCGATCTGTACGTGGTGCTCCACGACGAGAACGCGTCGCACGACGGGTACAGCATCGAGAGCGCGGACTCGAGCATCCTGGACGTCGGGGCGACGCTGCACCAGGGCAACTCGGCGTTCGTGCACGCCGTCGCCGCGGGCGCCGGGCGCACGAAGGTGCGCGTGCGCAACCCGAAGGGAGTGGTGGTCAACGAGGGCGACGTGCTGGTGGCGATCCCCGACCGCGCGGAGCTCTACGCGAGCGGCGACGAGTTCCTCGGCAAGGCCTACGAGGAGCAGGGCCACGTCCACGAGGTGCGCATGCTCGCCGGCGGCACGGCCACGTACCTCGTGCGGTACTTCGCCGGCCAGCAGGAGCTCTTCGGTAACGGCACGCTCGGCGCGCAGGTCGTCGGGCCGGCGCAGGCGAAGACGCTCTCGTCGTTTCTCCTCGAGAACCGCGACTGGGTGCAAGTGACCAACGACGGCAGCACGGGGATGGGCGAGCTGTCGCTGAGCGCCGGCGGGCAGACGTTCGCGGCGGTGCCCCTGACCGTGCTCGGGCAGAGCGACGTCACCGAGGTGCGCATCGTGGGGCAGGACGAGGGGCACGCGCGCAACGGCGACTGGATGGTGCTGCTCGGCGAGTCGTTCGACGGCGCATCGCGGCGCGTCTACGGCGTCGACTACGAGTGGGACAAGGACGGGGCGCTCGTGAAGCAGGACGCGCCCGACGGCTCCCAGGTGATCGCGCGCGGCGACCTTTACCGCTACGAGTTCCTGAAGGGCGACTACCACACGATGACGCTGCACCTCGGCACCATGACGGCGTCGGCCCAGATCCAGAGCGACACGGGGATGGTCTCCTCCTCGAACACGATCACGTGCTCGGCTTCCCCCTGGCAATCCGGGTCGCCGGGGCTGGCCTTCGCGCTGACGGGGCTCGGGCTGGTGGCCGTCCGGCGGCGCAGATTGCGCGCGTCGTGACGACACGGCGCTGCTCTGCTAAAGGCAGACGCGGCCCCATGCTCCACTCCGGAAACGGCACAGCCGCGCGTCCGCAGACCCCCGTCCGCCTCTCGCCCGTCGACGAGGCCCCCCCGCTTCCGGCGGTGCCTGCGGTGAGCCTGGACGAGCTGCGGCGCGCCGTGACGACGGCGCGGCTGGCGCAGCCCGAGTGGGCGTCGCGTCCGCTCGAGGAGCGAGCGCGGCTGCTCGAGCGCGCCGCCAAGGCGATGCTCCGCGACCGCAACCTGCTCCTTCACCTGGTGAAGGAGGAGATGGGCAAGCACGAGGTGGAGTCGCTCTTCACCGAGGCGCTCGGCCCGCTCGACGCGGTCAAGGCGTGGCACAAGATCGTCGCGCGCTCGCAGTCGCGGCGCGTGCCCCTCAACCCGCTCGCCTTCCCGCGCAAGCGCGCCCGCGTGGAGATGGTGCCGCGCGGGGTGATCGGAATCATCGCGCCGTGGAACTTCCCGGTCTCCGGCCTGTACCGCTCCGTCGTGCCGGCGCTGCTCTCCGGCAACGCGGTGGTCCTCAAGCCGAGCGAGTACACGCCGAAGTCGAGCGCGTGGTTCATGGAGCACTTCGCGCGGGAGCTGCCGCACGGCATCGCGACGGTGGTGCAGGGCGACGGCGCGGTGGGCGCGGCGCTGGTGGACTCGGGCATCGACGCGTGCATCTTCACCGGATCGGTGAAGGCCGGAGGGCGCGTGCGCGTGCGCTGCGCGGAGCTCGGTATCCCGTCGAGCATCGAGATGGGCGGCAAGGACGCGGCGATCGTCCTCGGCGACTGCGATCTCGATCGCACGGTGATGGGCATCACGCACTGGGCGCTGTCGAACGCGGGGCAGGCGTGCGGCGCCATCGAGGTCGCGTACGTCGAAGAGCGCGTCGCCGACGAGTTCATCGCGCGCATGCGGAGCGCCTGGGAGCAGCTGCGCACGGGCCCCGGCGACGACGACGTGGAGGTGGCTCCGCTCGCGAACGCGCGGCAGCTCGCGGTCGTCGAGGCGCACGTGGAGGACGCGCTGAAGAAGGGCGCGAAGCTGGTCTGCGGCGGCAAGCGCACGGGGCGCGGCTTCGGGCACCTGCCCACGCTGCTCGACCGCTGCACGGCCTCGATGGACGTCGTGCGCGAGGAGACGTTCGGCCCAGTGCTCGCCGTGGTGCGCGTCTGGGGAGCGGACGAGGCGGTCCGCGCGATCAACGCGGCCAAGTACGGGCTCGGCGCGTCCATCTGGACGCGCGACGTGGCGCGGGCCGAGAGGCTCGTGGAGCGGCTGGACGTGGGCGTGGCGAACATCAACACCCACGCGTTCACGGGGGCCGTGCCGCAGCTCCCGTGGTCGGGAACGCGCGCGACCGGCTTCGGCGTCGCGAACAGCGAGCTGTCCCTCGTCAACTTCTGCCACCCGAAGACCGTCGCCATCGACGAGGCCGACGCGCCCGAGCCGTTCTACATGCCGTTCGACGCGACGCTGCGCCAGCTCGGCGAGGCGCTCGTGAAGGCGCAGCTCGGCGAGCTGCTCGGGGCCGTGAAGCTGCCGCTGTTGCTCCGCCGCCGGCAGAAGCGCATCCGCGATTTCTTCCGCCGCTGATTCCACACACCCGGGAGCGACATGACCGCAGGCAAGCCCACGGCGTACTGGGACTACATCAAGGTGGAGGAGCTGCTCGCGCTCCAGGGCGGGCTCGATCCGACGGACGAGAAGCTGTCCAACGACGAGGTGATGTTCATCACCATCCACCAGATCGACGAGCTCTGGTTCAAGCTGGTGCTGCGCGAGCTCGTCTCGGTCCGGAACCTCTTCGCGCAGCCGGTCGTCCCCGAGCAGTCGCTGGCGTCGGCCGTGCGCGGCATCCGCCGGATGCAGGAGGTCCTCGTTCACCTCGCGTCGCACTTCACGCTGATGGAGACGATGACGACGCGGGACTACCTGAACTTCCGCGACAAGCTCGGCTCGGCGAGCGGGTTCCAGTCGGGGCAGCTGCGCGAGATCGAGATCCTGCTGGGCCTGGCGGAGACGGACCGGATCCCGCTCGGCGCCGCGAACAGCGACGCGAACTACCTCGAGGCGCTGCGCACCGCGGACGGGCTGCCCTCGAGCGCGTACCACCGGGTTCAGATGCGCCTGGCCGACAAGCCGACGCTCCGCGAGGCCATCCACGAATGGTTGTATCGTGCACCCATTCAGGGCTCGGTGCCGGGCCAGCCCGACGACGCTCGCGCCGTGGCCGCCTTCGTGGACGAGTACTGCGCGGTCCACGAGAAGGTGACGCGCGGCACGCTCGCCGCCGCGATCGCGCTGGCGCCCGGCGGCGGGGATCGTCAGCGCCTCACGGAGCGCTACGAGAAGGAGATCGAGTCGGCGCGGTCGTTCCTGCGCGCCGTGGAAGTGCCCGAGCCCGCCCAGCGCGAGCGCGTCTCGCGCATTCGCGCGGCGCTGGTCTTCATCGAGAGCTACCGCGAGCTGCCGCTGCTCGCCTGGCCGCGCGAGGTGATCGACGCCACGGTGGCCTTCGAGCAGGCCTTCGTGGTGTTCCGGCAGCGCCACGCGCGCATGGTGGAGCGGGTCATCGGGCGGCGCATCGGCACGGGCGGCTCGGCCGGGGTCGATTACCTGGACGCGACGGCGCTGAAGTACCGCATCTTCCGCGAGGTGTGGGCCGTGAGGACGCTGCTGCTCCGCAAGAACGAGCTGCCGCCGCTGCAGCACCCCGAGATCTACGGCTTCGCGTCGGACGCCCCGCGATGATGCGACGCGCGGGGGGCGCGCTCGTCGTCGTGGTGGGCGTGATGGCGTGCAAAGGGGCGGCTAGTACGGGCGCCGGCGCCGGCACGAGCCCGAGCGCAAGCGCAAGCGTGGCTTCGGTCCTCGGCGGCACGAGCTGCGGCGCCGACGGTGGGGTGGAGTGCGCGACGTTCGATCGGGTCGAGGACGCCTTCCTCGCGGTCCTGAAGGAGGATCCCGCGGTGCTGGCCATCGGCGAGGCGCACGCGCAGCGCGGGGCGACCGTGGCGTCTTCGGCCAAGCGCTTCGCCGACACGCTGCTGCCGCTGCTGGCCGGCCGCGCCTCCGATCTGCTCGTCGAGCTGATGATGCCGCCTGCCGGCTGCGTGAAGCAGGCCGAGGCGATGCGCAGCGCCCAGAAGCCCGTGACGACGCAGCAAGCGGCCGGCAACCAGAACGAGTATCTGGCGATGGGTGAGGCGGCGCGCAAGCTCGGCATCGTCCCGGACTTGCTCCGACCGAGCTGCCAGGATCTCGCCGCGGTCGAGGACGCAGGCGCCGACGCGATCGACGTGTCGCTCGCGACCATCGCCCGCCTCACTACGGCGCAGGCCGAGAAGATGATCGATCGCGACCGCGCGAACGCCGCCGGGTCGAGCCGCAGGCCCGAGCGAAGCGAGGGACCGGTCGCAAACGAGAACGCGAAGAAGATGGTGGTGACCTACGGCGGTGCGCTCCACAACGACACCGCGCCGCCTCCGGAGCGCGCGCGGTGGGCGTTCGGCCCGGCGCTCTCGAAGTACGTCGGCGGCCGCTACGTCGAGCTCGATCTCTACGTCCCCGAGTTCATCGAGGACACGGACACCTGGCGCGCGCTCCCGTTCTACGCGGCGTACCAGAGGGCGAAGAGCGCGGGCAAACCCACGCTTTTTCGCGTCGCATCGAAGAGCTACGTCCTCGTCTTCGCGCCGTCCGCGCCGGCGCCGCGCTGAGGCCAGAAGCGCCTCGCGGCACGCGGCGCCTCCGCCGAGCCCTCGATCTGGACGAACGGGCGTCCCTCGCTGCCGCGCGGGAAGGCGAAGCTCGCCGTGTTGGAGTAGCCGTCGCGATCCGCGACCGCGTGCGCGTGGCCGAGGACGACCAGCTTCGCGCCGGTCGCCCGCGCCACGCGCCGCGCTCCGTCGTCGAGCCGCTCGGACACCTTGCCGCCGTAGCGGTCGTGTCCGCGCGACCAGCTCAAGGCGAGGCCTCCCAGCCCCGCGCCGCCGAGCGCGAGCCCGAGGCTCCGCTGGCCCGTCGCGAACGCCACGAGCCCCGCCATCACCGCCACCGTCGCCGCCACCCGATCGAGGTACAGGCGCGCGAGCGTCGCGCGGAAGTCGTGCATCGTCGGCGTCGCGCTCTCGGCCACGAGGCGCTCCACGGCCCCGCCGTCGAGCCCCGCGTCGACCAGGAAGTCCGCGAGCCGCGCGTCCCACGCCGCCGCGTCCGGCCGCGCCGCGAAGGGCCCGCTCTTGCCGAGCGCGGAGAAGGCGGCGTGGAAGTAGCGGTACACCACGTACGGCCCGCGGCGGCCGTAGAGGCGGAAGGCGCTGGTGAACAGCTCGAGCGGCGTCTTGTCGTTGGTGTTCAAATACGAGAAGGCTCCGGTCGGCGCGATGAACTCCTCGACGAAGTGGACGCCGAGGGTGTCGCGCGGCGAGGCCAGCGGGTGTGCGGGAGCGTTGTCCGCGTCGTAGAGGTGCCCGTGCTCGACGTGCAGCCCGCCGTCGCGGAAAAACCAGGGCGACGTCCGCGCGCGAACCCTCGCCGCGCCCGACAGCCCGAGCGCGCGGGCGATCTCGTCCTTGCCATCGCGCTCTCCGAGCTCCGGATCGTGGTTGCCCGCCAGCCACACCACTTCGCCGCCCGCCTCGACGTGCCGCGCGACGGCCGCACGCACCTCGGGGTGTGCTTCGAAGCCGTGCGCGATGGCGCGGTCGCGGGGTAGGCGCGGCGACTCGGCGGACAGATCGAAAAAATCGCCGACGAAGATCACCCGGGCTCCGCCGTGGGCGCCGAGCAGCGCGCAGAGGTCGTGGTCTACGGCCCGCGGCGTGTGCCGCGACAGGTGAAGATCGCCAACCACCAGGGTCGAGCGCATCGCCCGCACATAGCACAGACGTCGACGTCGGGCCCGCCGCGTGCGATCTTGTTCCTTCTCGACCCCATGGCTCGACTGCTCCAGCGCATCATCGAAGAGCCCCATCCGTGCGCCTATCTCCCGCTCGACGGCGCCTCGCTCGACGTGCGCGTCATGGTCGACGTCACCCCGGCAGAGGTCGACGGCATGCTCGAGCGCGGCTGGCGCCGTTTCGGCCCGTGCTACTTCCGGCCCGTCTGCGCCAACTGCGCCGAGTGCGTCACCCTGCGCGTGCGCGCCGCCGAGTTCACGCCGAGCCGCAGCCAGCGCCGCGCCCGCAACCGCGCCGCGCGCCTGCGCCGCGTCGTCTCGGCCCCGCAGGTCGACGCGGAGCGGTTGGCGCTCTACGCCAAGTGGCACATGGAACGGGAGCGCGCGCGAGGCTGGGAGCCGAGCGCGCTGCCCGCCTCGCGCTACGCGCTCGACTTCGCCTTCCCCCACCCGTGCGCGCGCGAGGCGGCGTTCTATGACGACGAGGACGGCGGTCGCCTCGTCGGCCTCGGCCTCTTCGACGAGACGCCGACCGCGCTCAGCGCCGTTTATTTCTTCTACGACCCCGCGCTCCACCGAGACTCGCTCGGCATCGCCAACGTCCTCGCCCTCATCGAGGACGCCCGCGCCGCCGGCAAGGCCCACGTCTACCTCGGCTACCGCGTCGAGGGGTGCGCCTCGCTCGCGTACAAGGGCGGCTTTGACCCGCACGAGCTGCTCGTCGGCCGGCCGTCCGATCGCGACACCCCGCGCTGGACGCGAGTCGAGGCGCCCACTGGCCCCGGCCACCCCCAGGCCGTTCCACGCCACACCTCCCGCTAACCCTCGACTCGTTAGCCTGCTTGCGAGAACGGGTTTTCGGGGGTCGGTTCCTGGGGGAGCGGGTGGCATGCGGGGTGCACATCACCGCGGGATGGACGCAATTGTTTTTGGTCTGAAGCGGGCTCACCAGAGCACGCTCCGGTTCGGTCACCGGGAGCTTGCTCGGTACCGACTGACGCCGGCTCGATTCGACCTGCTCTTCGCCTGCACGCAAGACGGCGGAGGGATGTGGCAGAGCAGTCTCCGCCGAGTCCTCGGAGTGGCACGCTCCACCATCAGCCGAATGCTGGCGTCGCTCGAGCGACTCGGATTTCTCGAGCGCGCTGCCCGACGTTACTCGCGATACGTCGAGTTGACGCCTCTGGGACGGCAGGTTCTGCGGCGGGCGGCACGCCGGATGATGGGTCGGCGGCTCGCGCGTCGCGCCGTCGACGGCGCCTTCGGGAGCAGGCCTTCGGTGCGGTTCGTGCGCCGCGGCGATCTGGAGGGCTTGTTGGCAGTCGTGCGGCGCCGATTCGGTGATGTCGCCACGCTCGACTATCCCTGGTACCTGGACCACTAGCGCCGCGCGGAAGGCCCGGCGCGAGGCTGGGGAAATCGGCGCCCACTGGCCAACCGACTGGACAAGGTGTAAGTCATCCCGCGCCGTGCTGTCTCATTTCGAAGTGACCCCCGCGTCGCCCACGCTGTCGCGGGAGGAGTTGCGCGCTGCGCTGGCCTTCGCGGAGGCCATCCTCCCGGGCTCGGCCGCCACGCCGGGCGCCGACGAGGCGACCATCGCTCGGGTCGAGGACGTGCTCCGCCACCTCGGGCCGGCCGTGCTCTCTGGCTGGAGCCGCGCCCTGCGTTTGCTCGACCAGGCGGCGCGCCTGCAAAGCGGCAAGCCCTTCCACGCGCTTCCCCGGGCCAAACAGCAGCAGGTGCTCGAGAGCTGGGAGAAGAGCCCCGTCATGCGCGGGCCGCTCTTCGCCGTCTCGTACATCTTCAAGATCGCCCACTTCGACACCCCGCGCACGTTCACCAGGATGGGTGGCGAGCTCCACGTGCTCTCGAACGTGGAGGTCCCGCGCTGGGAGCAACAGATCGTCAGCGCGAAGCACTGGAGCGATAGCCGCGACGTCGAGTGCGAGGTCGTAGTCGTCGGCACGGGCGCGGGCGGGGCCGTCGTCGGGCGCGAGCTCGCCGATCGCGGCTACGCCGTCGTCTTTGTCGAGGAGGGCTCGCGCCAGCGCCGCAACGACTTCCTCGGCAGCTTCGTCCACGCCCACTCGACCTACTTCCGCAACACGCTCACGCTCGGCAACTCGCCCATCACGCTGCTCATGGGCAAGCTCGTCGGCGGCTCGACCGCGGTCAACACGGGCACGAGCCTCCGGCCCCCGCCGTGGGTGCTCGAGCAGTGGTGCGAGGAGCTCGACACCGACGACCTCTCCGTCGAGGGGCTCTCGCCGTATTTCGATCGCGTCGAGAACATCCTGCAGGTCTCGCCTCCCGAGCGGAAGTACATCGGCCCCATCGCCGACGTGTTCGATCGCGGCGCCAAGACCTTCGGGTGGAGCGCGAGGGCCATCCCGCGCAACGCCGTCGGCTGCGAGGGGCAGGGCTTCTGCGACTACGGCTGCGCCCACGGCGCGCGCCGCAGCGTCGACATCTCGTACCTGCCCGGCGCGCTCGAGAAGGGCGCGATGGTCATCACCGATCTCCGCGCCGAGCGCGTCATGATGGAGAATGGCCGCGCCGTCGGCGTCTCCGCGCGCGACGCCAAGGGCAACGAGTTCCGCGTGCGAGGCAAGGCCGTCATCCTCGCGGGCGGCGCCATCCCCACGCCCATGATGCTGCTGCGCCAGGGCATCGGCAACGGCAGCGGCGAGGTCGGCAAGAACCTCAGCCTGCACCCGAGCGCCGGCTTCGGCGGCTACTTCGACGAGCGCATCGACCCCGAGAAGTACATCCCTCAGGGCTACATGCTGGACGAGTTCCTGCGCGACGGCATCCTCGTTCTCGCCGCGCAGCCCGTCCTCAACATCGCCCACATGATGTTCCCCTTCACGGGCCAGCGCTTGATGCGCGCCATCGACTCGCTGCCTCACCTGGCCCTCTTCGGCCTCCTCATCCGCGACAAGACTCGCGGCCGCGTCTGGACGGACGTGAAGGGCAACCCGGCGATGACGTACAACCTCCTGCCCGAGGACGTCGATCTGATGCACAAGGCGCTCGTGCGCACGGGCGAGATGTGCCTCGCCGCGGGCGCGCGCAGGCTCTACACCGGCCTCCAGGGGCGCGACGCGATCTCCGCCGCCGAGTTCGACCGCTTCAAGTCGGAGCGCATCTCCGCGAGCGATCTCGCGCTCGTCAGCTACCACCCGCTGGGCACGTGCAAGATGGGCCGCGATCCGAAGACGAGCGTCGTCGACCTCGAGCACCAGGTGTGGGACGTGCCGGGCCTGTTCATCGTGGACGGCAGCACGGTGCCCGGGCCGCCGGGCGTGAACCCGCAGGTCATCATCATGGCGATGGCAACGCGCGCGGCCGAGCGGATCGCCGCGCGGTTGTAGCGGCGATCGTCCGGCCGCGCGCATCCGCGGCCGTGGCGAAGAGCGCCGAGGTCACTCCCCCGCGTTGACCTGATCGACCTTGGGATCGAGCAGCACGCCCGCCCCGGCGATCTTCCCGCCGCGCGACAGCTCCGACGTCACGCCGTCGCCGTTCAGATCGCCGCGCGCGATCGCGCGGAACGAGTCGCCCGACTTCGTACCCGAGCCGGTGCGCTGGTAGTCGTACTGGTAATACTGCGGGTAGGACATCTCGAAGCCGAGGCACGCGAAGCCGGCGTGCGATGGCGCGTCGGCCTGCCAGTCCGCCGAGGACGAGGCGTACTTCAGGCCCTTCACCGCCGCGACGCTCGCCGGGACCGGGTGAGACGCCGACGCGCAAAGCTCGTGATCGGCGTCGAACGCGTTCTGCGCATCCATCGAGATGAGCGCGAGGCTGGCCGTTGCCTCCGCCGTCTTGGACGCGGCGATGTACCTACGGAATCCGCCGTACGCCAGTACGCCCAGTGTCCCGACGATCAAGACCACGAAGAGCAGCACCGCGAGCACGACGATGAGCCAGACGGGAAAGCCGCTCTGCCTCGGAGGCGGCTGCGGGAGTGGGGCAAAGCCGGCGTTGGGGGCCATGGGGGGGCCCGGGACTGTATCTCAACTGCGAACGATTGGACGCAGTGCAAACCACAAGTGGCAGAAAAGGCGACTCACTGCCCATGGAGATGTGGTGGCGCCGGGAGTTAGAACACCCTGGCCATGATGCAGTCGGAGCCCATCCATGCCGCACGCCCCAGCCATCCGGAGGCAGGCGCGCCTGCGGAGCATGAATCGGCCGCGCCGCTGCAGGCGCCCGTTCCGGCCTCGCGCTCGCTCGTGAAGTCGGGCTATCCGGCGCTCGCCGGCAAGGCCGTGCTCGAGGTCGCGAAGGCCCAAACCCGCCGCTGGGACCTGGCGCTGACGCGCGTGCGCCACGAGCAGGAGCGCGTGCTGCTCGACATCGTCCGCCACGCGAAGAACACCTCCTTCGGCCGCGCTCGCGACTTCGCCGGCATCCACGACTACCGCGACTTCGCCGCGAGCGTGCCCATCGGCGACTACGACTCGTTCTCGCCCTTCATCGAGCGCATGCGCCGCGGCGAGCAGAACCTGCTCGTGCCCGAGTTCATCCGCTACTACGGCAACTCGTCCGGCACCTCCACGAACGGCCGCTCGAAGTTCCTGCCCATCACCGAGCGCCAGGTCGCCCTCCAGCGCAAGGCCGGCACGGACGGGCTGTTCCGCACGCTCGCGATGCTGGGCGACGATACCTTCCCCACGGGCTTCACCATAGGCCTGTTCCCGCCGACCACGATGAAGGTCGAGGGCCCGGTGCTCATCACGTCCAACCCCGCGCTCATGAGCGCCAGGATGCCGCTCTTCACGAAGCCGAACTACCTCCCCGACGAGGAGTGCAAGCGCATGGCGGACTACGACGCCAAGCTCGCGCGCATCGCCGAGAAGTACATCGACCACGACGTCCGGGCGCTCGCCGGCACGACGTGCTGGTTCACGCTCATGTTCGAGAAGCTGCTCGCGGAGGCCCGCCGTCGCGGCCGCTCCGAGCGCACCGTGAGCCAGATCTGGCCGAATCTGCGCATGCTCCTCGGCGGCGGCGTCTCGGCCGACCCGTACCTGCCCGTCATCCGCGACATGATGGGCCGCAGCGACGTGCTGCTCGTCGACACGTACAACGCGACCGAGGGCGGCATCTACGCCTCGTCGGACCACAGCGGCGAGCCGGGCATGCTGATGCAGCCCCACCGCGGCACCCTCTTCGAGTTCGTCCCGCTCGAGGAAAATGAGTCTCCGAACCCCACGCGCGTCCCTCTCTGGGAAGTGGAGCTCGGCAAGCCGTACGTGATCCTCGTCACCACCGTCTCGGGCCTCTACGCCTACAAGCTCGGCGACATCGTGCGCTTCCCGCGGCGCAATCGCATGGAGTACGTCGGGCGCCTGAGCGGTTGCCTGTCCGTCACGCAGGAGCTCACCACGCACGTCGAGGTCGAGAAGGCCGTCGCGAGCGCGATCGGCCGCGTGCCGTGCACGACGGTCGACTTCGGCGTGAGCGCCGAGATCGGCGCCAAGTCGCGCTACATGCTGTTCGTCGAGTTCGCGCCGGGCAAGGGCCCCGCCGATCGCGACGCCTTCGCCCGCGCCTTCGACGAGGGCATGTGCGAGCAGAACCGCGTCTACCGCGAGCACCGCAAAGGCGACGTCGCCATCCTGCCGCCGCACGTCGTCGTGCTCCGGGAGGGGGGCGCTCGCCGGTACCTCGATGAGGTCACCCGCGGCAACATGCAGGGCAAATTCCCCCGGATCATCGATCCATCGCGCAAGGCCCAGGTCCTGGCCTTCGCCGAATCGGGGGCGTTCTCGTGAGGACCCGACGAAATGACTATTCCAAGAGTTCGTGTCTCGTTGTCGATTGCGCCGCCGCCGTGAGGGCGACGGCAAGAAAAAAGCAGGAATTCCACGCTTAATCTTTGGCGCGGCCCTGCACGGAGAAGGCTGTCATGAAGAAACTCGGAGTTTGTATCGTAGGCGTTCACGGCGCCGTCGCCTCCACGGTCATCGCGGGGGTGCACATGATGGTAAAGAACCAGGCGCCCCGCTACGGCATGGTCACCGAGAAGACGCCGGCGGCCATCAGCGAGTCGATCGCCGATTGGCTCGACTTCGTGCCCCTCGAGAACCTCGTCTTCGGCGGGTGGGACCTGCGCTTCAAGAACGTCTACGAAGGCGCGGTGCACCACAAGGTGTTCCAGGCCGACCAGCTCCGCCCCATCAAGGAGCAGCTCGAGTCGACCGTCGCGTGGCCGGCCGTCATCGCCAAGAACGGCAAGGTGCCCGAGGGCAACGTCGTGATGGTGGACAGCGTCCGCGAGCAGATCGACATCATCAAGAAGAACATCCTCGAGTTCAAAGAGAAGCACGGTCTCGATCAGGTCGTCGTCG
>Ga0316628_100003102_pt1 | contig 12662 bp, 9 predicted proteins | sample OWC_Aug_M2_C1_D5_FD_207648 | JGI IMG/M metagenome (GOLD analysis project Ga0316628, IMG submission 207648) | Wetland soil microbial communities from Old Woman Creek delta, Ohio, United States - OWC_Aug_M2_C1_D5_C | ecosystem: Environmental > Terrestrial > Soil > Wetlands | place: USA: Ohio...
GGCTTCTGCGCCGACGTGCGGCCGTACGTGCGCGACTTCGACGTCGAGATCGTGCCGAGCGTCTACGAGGACCCTCTCCCGCGCGCCGTGATCGAGGCGATGGCGCTCGGCGTGCCCGTCATCGCGTCCGAGGTGGGCGGCGTGGCCGAAATGCTCTCGGAGGGCGAGGGCGCGCTGGTGCCGCCGGGCGACGAGGTCGCCCTCGCGCAGGCCATGGTGCGCTACGCCATCGATCCGCAGCTTCGCCGCGAGCAGGGCGAGCGTGCCCGCGCGCGCATCGAACGAGACTTCGACGCGCGCGCCCACGCGAGGCGCATCCGCGACGAGATCGCGAGCGCCGCGTTCGGCGCGGCGGGGGAGCACGCGTGAGGCGCGGCCCGAGGGACGTCATCGCCCGGATCGTCGACGCCAGCGGGCGCCACCCGGTGCTCGTCGTGCTCGCCGCCCTCGCGGTGCTGTTCGGCTCCTGGGGTTACGCGTACACGCACCGTCGCCTGAACTCCGACCTGCTCGACCTGCTGCCGCGCGACAGCCCCGGCTTCCGCGCCTTCGAGCACCAGCTCGGGCGCGTCGGCGGCGGCTTCAGCCTCATCGTCGTCGTCGAGTCGCCCGACCGCGCGAACAACGAAAAGTTCATCGACAAGCTCGACGGCGAGCTCGAGGCGATGGTCGGGCAGCGCAAGGCGTGCGTCGATCGCTGCGCCAAGGACGGCGCGTGCCTCGCCGCCTGCCCGCCGGAGCTCGTCAGCTACGTGGAGGCCGGCACCAAGGACGTGCGGAGCTTCTTCGACCGACACAAGTGGCTCTACGCCGACCTCGCGGATCTCCAGCACGCCGACGACACGCTCGACCACGAGATCGCGGTCCGCTCGGGGCTGGTCGAGAGCCTGGACGACGACGCTCCGGCACCGACGCGGGCGACGAAGCCGGCCGTGAGCGGAGCAGCCCCCAAGCAGAAAGATTTCGGCCTCGACGAGTACGAACGGCGCTGGAAAGAGCGGTCGCAGAAATTCGAAGACTTCCCGAGCGGCTACTTCGCCACGCCCGACGGCAAGATGATGGCGATCCGCATCGTCGCGGGGACGAGCGGCCTGGGCGACGCGGCGAGCGATTCGCTGCTCGCGAAGGTTCGCGGCCTCGTCGACGGGATCGATCCCAAGTCGATCGATCCACGGATGCAGGTCGGCTTCGCGGGCGACATCGCCAACGCCGTCGAGGAGAAGGACTCCCTCGTGAGCGACGCCGCCTGGGCGACGGGCGGCGCCTTCCTGCTCATCTTCCTCGGCGTGGTCGTCTTCTTCCGGTCACCCTGGGCGCCGCTGGTCATCGCGCTCCCGGCCTGCATCGGCGTCGGCGGAGCGTACAGCTTCGCGATGTGGCACTACGGCTACGTCAACACGACGGGCGCCTTCCTCGGCGCGATCATCCTGGGCAACGGCATCAACTACCCCATCGTGTTGCTCCACCGGTATCGCGAGTTCCGCGCGCGAGGGATGGAGCCTGAGGTCGCGCGGCGGGAGGCCGTGCTGAACGCCTTCCGCGCCGAGCTCGTCGGCGCCCTCGTCGCGTCGATCGCGTACGGCTCGCTCGTCGTCACGCGCTTCCGCGGCTTCAACCAGTTCGGCGTCATCGGCTTCGTCGGGATGCTGCTCGTCTGGCTGGCGATGATCCCGTGCGTGCCGGCGTTGCTCGTCATCGACGAATGGATCCAGGAGCGGGTGCCGAGCTGGATGCGCGATCGCCCCATCGCGGACCCGTCGAAGCAGGCGCGCGGCCCGATCACGGGCCTGCTGGCGCAGCTGACGCAGAAGGCGCCAGCGCTCGTGGTCGTCGCGACCTTGCTGGCGCTCGTCTTCGCCGCGCGCAAGCTGCCGGCGTACCTGCAGGACCCCTGGGAGTACGACTTCTCGAAGATCGGCTCGGCGCGCACGCAGGGCTCCGGCGCGGGCGCCTGGTCGACCAAGGCCGATCAGGTCTTCGGCGGCAAGATGAACATCGCGGGCGCGATGATGCTCGCCGACACGCCCGAGCAGGTTCCGCTGGTGAAGCAAGCCATCCTCGCCAACGACGCGAAGGACTCGAAGGGCCAGCTCGTCGCCGACGTGGTGACCGTCGCCGACCTGCTCCCGGGGACCGTGGCGGAGCAGCAGAAGAAGCTCGAGGTGCTTGCGCGCATCCGGGGCCGCCTCACGCCGGCCGTGCTCGGCAAGCTCGACGCGGACGAACGGCGCCGCGTCGACGAGCTCACGCCGCCCGCAGACCTCGCTCCCGTCGAGGGGAAAGACCTGCCGCCGCTGCTACGCAGGCGGTTCGAGGAGAGCAACGGCCAGGTCGGGACCGTCTTCTACGTGAAGTTCAAGAACGACACACAGTTCTCCGACGGCCACGTGCTCTTGCGCATCGCCCAGACGACCGACAACGTCCACCTCGCCGACGGGACCGTCGTGCAGACGGCCAGCCACTCCACGATCTTCGCCGAGATCGTGCGCAGCATGCAGCGCGACGGGCCGCTCGCCACGCTGGTGTCGTTCCTGGCGGTCGTCCTCGTCGTCCTCGTCGCGACGAGCAGCTGGCGCGGCGCTGTGGCCGTGCTCGCGTCGCTCGTCGTCGGCGTCGCGTTCACGCTCGGCGAGGCGTCGCTCTCCGGGCTGAAGCTGAACTTCTTCAACTTCATCGCGCTGCCGATCACGTTCGGGATCGGGAGCGAATATCCGTTCAACGTCTTCGACCGCACGCGGCTGCTCGCCGGTGACGTCTCGTCGGCGCTGCGCCTCTCGGGCGGCGCCGTAGCGCTCTGCAGCTACACCACGACCGTGGGCTACAGCTCCATGCTCGTCTCCGACCAGCGGGCGCTGCAGTCGTTCGGGCGCCTCGCGATGACCGGGGAGATCGCGTGCGTCGCGGCGGCGCTGGTGTTCTTGCCGGCCCTGTTGCACCTCGTGCTCCGGCGCAACGGGAAGGTCGCGGGCTGACGTCGGAGGTGCTTTGATTCGGGGCATGACGGCCTCCGACGTGCGTCGCACGATCGACACGGTCTTCCGCATGGAGTCGCCGCGGCTCGTCGCGGGGCTGCTCGGGATCGTGCGCGACGTCGGGCTGGCGGAGGAGCTCGCGCAGGACGCGCTCGTCGCGGCGCTCGAGCGGTGGCCGGAGTCGGGCATCCCGGAGAACCCGGGAGCCTGGCTCATGGCCACCGCGAAGAACCGCGCCATCGACGCCGTCCGGCGCCGCAGGCTCGCGGAGCGCAAGCACGAGCAGCTCACGCGGGAGGCGGAGGGCGACCACGACACGGCCGGCGTCGAAGCCGCGATCGACGGCGACATCGGCGACGACATGCTCCGCCTCGTCTTCGCGGCTTGTCATCCGGTCCTCTCGCCCGAGGCGCGCGTCGCGCTCACGCTCCGCCTGCTGGGAGGCTTGACCACCGAGGAGATTGCGCGCGCGTTCCTGGTGCCGGAGCCGACGATGGCCCAGCGCATCGTTCGCGCCAAGCGGGCGCTGTCCGCCGCGCGCGTTCCGTTCGAAGTGCCGCGGGGCCCGGAGCTCGGGGCGCGGCTCGCGTCGGTCCTCGAGGTCGTCTACCTCGTCTTCAACGAGGGCTACACGGCGACGTCGGGCGGCGACTGGGCGCGCCCCGCGCTCTGCGGGGACGCGCTTCGCCTCGGTCGCGTCGTGGCGGAGCTCGTCCCGGGCGAGGCGGAGGCGCACGGCCTCGTGGCGCTCATGGAGCTCCAGGCGTCGCGGCTCGCGGCGCGGACGGGTCCCTCGGGCGAGCCCGTGCTGCTGCTGGAGCAGAACCGAGCGCTGTGGGATCAGCTGCTGATCCACCGCGGCCTCGCGGCGCTCGAGCGGGCCGAGAGCCAGCTGCCCGTCGGCTCGCGCGGCCCCTACACGCTGCAGGCGGCGATCGCCGCGTGCCACGCGCGCGCGCCGACGGCCGCCGACACCGACTGGCCGCGCATCGTCGCGCTCTACGAGGAGCTCGCGCGGCTCGTGCCGTCCCCCATCGTGGAGCTGAACCTGGCGGTGGCCGTGTCGATGGCGAACGGCCCGCAGGCCGCGCTCGCGATCATCGATCGTCTCGCGGACGGTGGAGCCCTCGCCAGCTACCACTTGCTCCCGAGCGTCCGGGGAGACTTGCTGGCGAAGCTCGGCCGCTGGGAGCAAGCGCGCGTCGAGCTCGAGCGCGCCGCCTCGATGACGCACAACGAGCGCGAGCGCCAGCTGCTGCTCGCCCGCGCGGCGGATTGCCGGTCGCGCTCCGGCGCCGTGTGATCCGGAGCGTGGGTTCAGCTCAAGAGGTCGCGTCCCGCGGCGACGAAGCGCCCGCGGGACCGGAGAAGGACGCGTGACACCTCGCGGCGCAGCGTGGCGCTGCGCATGTCACCCGGGTGGATGGCGATGCGCGTCGGCAGGACTCGCCGCGCGGGGCCGGCGACGCGTACGAAGCCGACGCTCGACCAGAGGCGCGCGGGCGTGCGGCTCGCGAAGTTGAGCACGAGGCTGACGCACGACGAGCCCCGAGCCGGGTCGTAGACGCGCACGCGGTCCTCCGTGTAGCGGACGTCGCGCGCGGCGAGCATCGGCAGGAGCCAGGCGGGCATCGACCACGCCGGCGCGACGAAGCCGTCGATCCGGAGGCCGGCAGCGGCGAGGGTACGCTCGCCCGCGTCGAGGCGAGCGAGCGCTTCGGCGCGCGAGACGTCCGAGAACTCCGCCTCGCCGGCGGAGACCACGCGCTGGGCGAACGCGCGGGCGAGCCGTCCGGGCCTGCCGCCAGAAGCGGGGCCCTCGCTCGCGCCGGGCTCTCGCGCGAGCGGCTTCGCTCCGGCGAGATGATAGTAGCCGTGCAGGTAGATCTCGTGCCCGGCGGCCTGCAGCGCCCGCAGTCGCTCGGCGAAGGCGGGGTAGCGATCGAGCGACCACTCGCCGTGGAAGTCCGGGACGACCAGCAGCGCGGGCCTGGCGCCGACCTCCGCGCACGCGGCGAGCGCGTCGCGGACCTCAGCCTCGAAAGCGGGCGAGACGTCGTGGATGGACACGTGGGTCCGGGCCATGGCCGCTGTGTAGCACCGCTTTCCGCCTCACGCGCGTGCGCGCGCGAGGAGCTCTTCGTAGTGGCCGAGCAACGCCTCGAAGTGCTCGCGCGTCGAGAGGACCGACCGCGCCGCGTCGGCCGCAGCTGCACGGGCCGCGTCGCGCCGGGCGAGCAGTCGCTCGACGGCGGCCGCGCAAGCCTCGGCGTCGCCCGTCGCGTAGCGCTCCGACGCTCCGGGCGGCGCCTGCTCGGCGGCTCCGCCCTCGTCGGGCACCACCACGGGCAGGCCGCTGGCGATGGCCTCGGCGACGGCGATGCCGAACGTCTCGTGAGGGCAGCCGTGCACGAGCGCATCCGCCGAACGAAGGATGCGCGCGAGCTCGGCGCGGTCGCGCAAGAAACCTGCAAAGTGCACGTTTCTCCCCGCACGCGCCTTCAGCCGTCCGAGCTCGGGCCCGTCACCCAGCACGACGAGCTCCGCCCCGGACGCCAAACGCGCTGCGGCGTCGATCACGACCTCCCAGCGCTTCTCCACGGCCAGTCGCCCTACGGCGACGAGCAGAGGTCCTCGGCCGGCGCCCAGCCACCGGGCTCGCTCGACCTCGTCGGCCGGGCCCGGCGAGAACGCCTCCCGGTCCACGCCGAAGGGTAGGTGGACCACGCGCGCGACGCCCTGGCCGACCAACTTCTCGGTCTGCCACCGGCTCGCGCAGAACGTCGCGGCGCACCCGTCCGCGATGCGGCGCACCCAGCTCCAGAGGGGGCCGCGCAACACGGGACCGACGGGCCGTGCCCACGGCCGAGGTGAAATGAGGACTCGCTCGTAGGTGTCGATGAAGTCCGAGTGCCAGACGAAGGTGCGGATGCCAAAGCTCCTGGCCCGCGCCATCAGCGCGCCGACGGCTGCGACGTACGGCGAGTGGATTTCCAGCACATCGGGGCGTTCTATCCCAGCCAGATCGCGGATCTTGTCGGGGCGCCACATCAAGTGGTAGGTGGCGTCGTAAGGGAGGCGTGGACCGCCCACGCGGACCAGTCCCGGACGCGACAGCTCGACCGGGCCCGGTACCACGAGTAGCGACTCATGACCCAGTTGGCATAGAATGTGTTGCTTGCTCTCCAGGTAGCTCCGAACGCCACCTCCCCGCTCCGAGTAGAACTCTGTCACGTCGACGACTTTCATCCTTGGCATCCTCAATGAGCGCTTCTCCCAAGACCGTCATCCCACTTCGCTTTCCTCGCGGCAGTAGCTCTTCCACGGATCCGTTTCTCGCAAAACCCCATCCTTTCGCGGGTTTGTCGCAGGGTCTCGGCCGGCCTCTCCGCATCGCCTTTCTGAGCGACTTCGTCCGGATCCCATACGCCAACGGCGCCGTCTTCCAGACGCGCTTGCTCTACCAGGAGCTGCGCCGCTGTGGCCACGAAGTCACCGTCATCGGAGCCCATGATCCGGATGCCATCCCCGCCGACCTCGCGCCGGGAACGATCCAGCTTCCGAGCGTCCCGCTCAAGACCTACCCGGGCCTACACCTACCCATGCCGCTGGCGCGCTGGGTGTTCGACCCCGACCGCTGGAACTTCGACATCATCTTCGCCCAGGTGACGTCGCTCGTTCATCACTTCGGCATCTGGCTGAGGAAGATGAAGGGCATCCCGCTTCTCATGGTGAACACCACGCACCTGGCGGCGGCCTACGACGTGCTCCTGCCGGAGAAGGTCTCGAAGATCGAGGCGGTCCACGCGGGCCTCGAGCTGCTCCTCAAGCGCCCCTACGAGCGCACGTTCGCGGAGCTGTACAACCAGGGTGACGGCCTCGTCGTGCTCAGCGAGGGCTTGCGGACGTACTGGCGCGAGCGCGGAGTCACCACGCCGATCCACGTCATCCCGCGCGCCGTCCAGCCGGACATCTTCGACGTGGGCATCGGCGACGATCCCTACGCGTCGTTCTTGCCGACGCGCGGCCCACGCCTGCTCTGCGCCGGGCGCCACACGCGCGAGAAGGCGCAGGACCGTGCCATCCGCATCTTCGCCAAGCACGTCTTGCCGGCCAATCCGCAGGCGACGCTGACCATGCTCGGCGTCGGTCCCGACACGGACTACTACAAGCGCGTCGCGCGAGATCTCGGCGTCATGCACCGCGTGTCGTTTCCCGGCGAGGTGCCGTTCACGCAGATGCCCTCCTTCTACGCGTACGCGGACGTCTTCGTGCACACGTCGCAGAGCGAGACCTACGGCAACGTGCTCGGCGAGGCGCTCTGGTGCGGCACGCCGACCGTCGCCTTCGCCGACGGAATGGGCGTGAGCTCGCAGATGACCGACGGCGAGAACGGCGTGCTCCTGCCGCCCGGCAAGGGGCCTGCGGGAGAGAACGAAGCCGACGCGACCTTCGGTCGCGAGGTGCTCCGCCTGCTCGGAGACCCGGCGGTTCGCGCGCGTCTGTCGCGCGGGGCGAGCCGCACCGCGCGGGAGCGCGCGCACCCGTACGTCGTGATGGAGAACGTGAGCCGCGCGTTCCAGAGCGCCCGCGATCACGCCGTCGTGAGCGGCCTGCGGCCCGCTGCGCAAGGGCCGAAGGTCATGCAGTGGCTCACGACGCTGCAGCACGCCAGGCCCTGGGCGACGATGAACGGCGGCGTGTACCTCATCGGCCACCTGCGGCCCGGCAAGGTGCTCGAGCGCCCGGTGCACCCGCAGTTCGCGAAGTAGGCTCGCGCTCCCCTCAGAACTGCGCGCAGGTTCCGTCCTGCTGACACACGTTGGAGGCAGCGACGGGGCACACGACCGCCGGGCAGCCGACCTGACACTTCGCGGCACGCACCGCGTCCACCGCGGCGATGTACTGCTTCACGGCCTGCGAGTCGGGATTCGTCACGGAGACCTTGCAGCACAAACCGTCGATCTGCTGGCTGCACTGCATGACGTTGCACGTCGGGCAGCACTGGATCGCGGCCTGTTGGGCTTGATCGGCCTGCGTGATGAGCTGCGCGCACTTGTCGGCGGCGTCACCGCCGGCCGATCCGTCGTTTCCACCCGCCGCGCCGTCGTTCGAGCCGCCGTCGAGCAAGCTGGTGTCCACCGCGCCGCCGCAGCCCGCACAAGTCGCACTCACCAGGAGAAGCCAAGAGGTTCGCATGCGCCGATTATGACCCGCCTCGGCGCGGGTGGCACGCCACGCCGTGGCTCGTGTACGTTCGCGGCGATGCCGCTCGGTAGAGCGTTCTGGATGGCGCGCTCGTTCGCGTCGCTCGCTGCGGACAACGCGCTCGCGTGGGCGTCGCCGCAGCTCGCTGCCGCGTCGAGGCGGCTGACCCACGTGACGGGCCGCGGGGCTGGCCGCGAGGGGGACGCCGCAGCGTCGTACTTCGAGGCCGTGGCCGACGACTACGACGTCATGGCGGCTCACGTCGGCGTCGCCCCGCGCCATCAGCTGTACCGAGGCAGGCGCGTCCTCGAGCTCGGGCCGGGCAACACGCGCGCGCTGGCCTTGCTCGCACGTGTCTCGGGCGCCGTCGCGTGCGAGGCGTTCGACCCGTTCGACGCACAGGCGCGGCGCGCGGCGTACCTCGAGAGCGTGTACGGTCCGCTGCTCGCCCGCAGGGGTGAAGAGGCGACGCTCCGTCGAGCGAACGAGCTCCTCGAAGCCTGCGAGAACCACACATCCGAGCCGGCGCTCCGGGCCGGCGGCCGTCGCTTCGAGCTGGTCCTGTCGCGCGCGGTGCTCGAGCACGTGCGAGACCTCGGCGCTCTCTTCCGGACGCTCGCCGCCGTCACCACGGAGGACGCGGTGCTGATCCACAAGGTCGATCTGCGCTGCCACGGCAACCGTTACGACCACGAGCTCGACTTCTTGTCGTTCCCCGAGCCGGTCTACCGCCTCATGAGCTCGCACCTCGACGTCCCGAACCGCGAGCGGCTCCCGAGGTACCTGTCGCTCGCGGAGGACGCGGGGCTCGTCACGCTCTACGCGGCCTCTACGCACGTCATCGAGCCGGCCGAGGCCGAGGCGGCTCGCCTGCGCATGGCCGCGCGATTTCGAGCCATGGACGCGCAGTCGCTCTCGATCCTGGGGCTGTGGCTGGTGCAGGTCGGACCGGGCCACCCGCTCGCTCGCTCCGCCCGCCGGTTCCGCGCGGGCGACGTCCGCCCGGCACCGCACGCCCTGCTGTCCGCATACTGAGTTGAGCGGCGCGGTCCGAGGTGCTAGCGCCTTCGTCGTGCCGTCGCGCGTCCGCGTCCTGTACTTCGTGGGCTCGTTCGAACAGGGAGGGACCGAACGCCAGGTCGCCGAGCTGATCGCGAACCTGCCGGCCGATCGCTACGAGCCGCACCTCGCGGTCTGTCACTCCGCCGACCAGCTCGGCTACCGGTTGCCCGTGGCGTCGCGCACCGAGCTCGGAGCGTCGCGTGGGCCCGAGCCGCGGACGCTGGTTCGTCTCGTTCGCCTCGTGCACGCCCTCGCGCCCGACATCGTCCACGCCTTCCACGATCCGCAGAACTCGTACGCTCGGCTCGCCGTTCGCATCGCAGGCCGCGGGAAGGTCATCGGCTCGCTTCGGTCGACGCGCTTGCCCGGTCGCACCCTGCGCCGGGAGCGGCTCACGGCGCGGCTCGGCGCGGCGGTGATCGTCAACTCGGCCGGCATCGCCGACGAGCTGCTCCGCGCCAGGGCCGGCGCCGCGCGCGTCCACGTCGTGCACAACGGCGTCGACGTCCGGCGGTTCCGGCCGCTCGGCGCCGACGAGCGGGCTCGCGAACGCAAGCGGTTCGGGATGACGGGGCCTACGTTCGTGGTCCCGGCGCGTGTGGCGCGGCAGAAGAACCAGCTGGCCGTGGTGCGCGCCGTCGCGAGCATGGTGAGGCGCGGCGCGTGGCCGCGAAACGCACGCGTGATCCTCGCGGGGCGCCCGGAGCCAAACACGCGCTACGCGTGGTGGGTGGCCGCCGCGGCGAGGGCAGCCGGCGTGGCCCACGTCGTCTCCCGAATCGATCCCCTGATCGACGTCGAGAGCCTGGTCGGGGCGGCGGACGCCGTCCTCCTGCCGAGCTCCTACGAGGGGCTGCCGAACGCGGTGATCGAGGCGCTCGCGTGCGGCACGCCGTGCGTCGTCTCGAGCGCCGCCAACGCGGACGGGCTCGTTTCTCACCTGCGGACGGGCGTGGTCCTGGCCGACACTTCGAGCGCCTCGATCGCGTCGGGCATGCTGGCCTTCGCCCGCGGTGCCGAGGCGATGCGCGCGACCGCGCTCGCCTTGCGCGAAGCGTTCGCTCGTCGTTTCGCGGTCCAACGCATGGTCGACGACACGTGCGCCGTCTACGAGCGCGTCCTGTCGACGCCATGAGCCCGGGCCAGCCCGCAAGCGCTGCCCGCGACGCGCGAGGCGTGCTCGTCAACGTGGCCGGGCTCGTAGCGCAGGCCGCGCTCCCTGCGTTCCACGTGCAGCTGGCTCGCTTCCTCGGTGCGGGCGGCTACGGCCTGTACACATGGTCGAGCTCGGTCGTCGACGTGCTCTCCGTGGTGACGCTCTTCGGACTCGACCAGGCCGTGATCCGTCAGGTCAGCCTGCGTGGCGAAGGCTCGCCGCGCGCGGTCGGCACGGCGCTGCGCGTCGTCGTGCTCTCGGGGCTCGCGGTGTTCGTCGCGATCTGGCTCGGCGCGCCCGCGATCGCGGCGCTGCAAGGAAAACCCGGCCTGATCGCGCCGCTGCGGTGGCTCGCGCTCGTGCCGCTCTTCTACCATGTCTCCACGATCTTCCTCGTCGCGACCCAGGCCCTCGCGGTCATGCGCTGGGCGTTCTGGGCTCGCAGCGTCGTGCAGCCGCTCGTGCTGCTCGCCTCCACGGGAGCGGTGCTGCGGGCCGGGAGCGGGGCAGGGGGCGCCGCGGCCGCGGTGGTGGCCGGCATGGCGGCGACCGCGGTGGTCTCGGCCGTCGCGTACGGTCGCGAGCTGCCCCTCGGTGAGACGCTCCGCATGGCGGTGGGCGGCCGGCTCGACGGCGAGACGCTGCGCGTCGCGTTCCCGCTCGTCTTCGCGAACCTGCTCTGGGCCATCCTCGTGCGCGTCGACGTGTTCGTGCTCGGGCACTACCGAGCGGAGGCGGAGCTCGGTGCCTACGCCGCGTGCGCCCTCTACGCCGCGAGCATCTCGCAGATCCGCTCCGCGTTCGATCCGGTGACGACCGCGGGCGTCGCGCCGGCGCTCGCGCGGGGCGATGCTGCAGGCCTGAGCGCCGCCGTCCGGCGCCAGACGCTCTGGCTCGCCCTCGTGGCGTTCCCGCTGCTCGTGCTCTTCGCGGGGTTCGGAGAGCCGCTGCTCGCGGTCTTCGGCAAGGGCTTCCGGGGAGCCGAGCTCGCGCTCGCGGTGCTCGCCGTCGGCCACACCATGAACGCGCTCGCGCTGGCGTCGTTCGCCCTGCCCCTGAGCGGCAACGGTCGCTACACCACGTACGTCGCCGCAGGCGCGCTGGCGTTCGAGGTCGCGCTGAGCCTCGTGCTCGTCCCGCGCTACGGAGCGCTCGGCGCCGCGCTCGCCTTCGCCGTGGGCGTCGGCGGCGCGCAGATCGTGCAGATGCTGCTGGCGTGGCGCGTCGTCGGCGTGCAGGGCGTCTCCGCTCGCCTCCTGGGCGTGCTCGGCTGCGCAGCCCTCGCCCTCGGCGTCGGGCGCGCGGTCTACGCCGCCGTGCCCATGGCCCTCGCTCCGCGCTTCTTCGCGGGCGTGGGCGCGAGCGCGACCGTCTACGCGGTCGCGGTCTGGGCGGTGGCCCTCCGCGAGGACGAGCGCGCGCTCGCGCGGGGGGCATTCGAGCGCCTGCGGGCGCGCTTCGCTCGGTGAGATTGCGGGCCCCGTGCCGCGGTGGTACCACCGGCTGCGCGGCGGGGCTCTCGCCGCCATGGCAGGCACGTGGCGCGCACTCGGCTGACGTTTTTCATCAACTCGCTGGAGCAGGGCGGTGCGGAGCGGCAGATGGCCGAGCTGATGTGCCGGCTGGACCCCGCCGAGTTCGCGCCGAGCCTGGTCGTGTGCATCGATCGCGACCAGCTCGGATACCGGCTTCCCGTCGATCGGGTTCGCTGCCTCGACGCGCCGATGTTTCCCTCCATCGTCTCGGTGCGCAAGCTCGCCGGCATCTTCGACGATCTCGGCACCGAGATCGTCCACACCTACATGGGATGGGAGAACGTCTTCGGGCGCGTCGCGGCGCGCCTTGCGCGCGTGCGCGCGGTCGTCAGCTCGGTGCGGTGCACTCAGCTGCCGAGCAAGCACGTCCTCGGCGAACGCCTCACGCACGGCATGGCGGATGCGATCATCGTCAACTCGGTGGGAATCCGCGACGAGCTCGCGCGCCGAGCGGGCATCGCCCCCGATCGGCTCGACGTGATCGAGAACGGCGTCGACCTCGAGCGCTTCGCCCCGCTCGTCCCCGATGCGCGCGAGCGCGAGCGCAGGATGTGGGGCATGCAGGGCCGCTGCGCGCTCGTCGTGCCCGGGAGGATCTGCGCCCAGAAGAACCAGCGCAGCGTGCTGCGCGCCCTGTCGCGCTTGAAGCGGCGGGATGCGCTCCCCCGCGAGCTCAGGGTGCTCTTCGCCGGTCGCGGCTCTCCCCCCGTGTATGCCGAGGCACTGCGC
>Ga0316628_100003103_pt1 | contig 12662 bp, 6 predicted proteins | sample OWC_Aug_M2_C1_D5_FD_207648 | JGI IMG/M metagenome (GOLD analysis project Ga0316628, IMG submission 207648) | Wetland soil microbial communities from Old Woman Creek delta, Ohio, United States - OWC_Aug_M2_C1_D5_C | ecosystem: Environmental > Terrestrial > Soil > Wetlands | place: USA: Ohio...
ATTACCACTCGGGATCCCTCCAGCATCGTGAAATGCAAAGACGAATACTGGGTCTTCTACACGGGCCGGGGCGTGCCTTCGTATCATTCAAGGGACCTGGTGCAATGGGAACGCGGGCCGGCCGTATTCAAAGCGGCACCGGAATGGATTGCCAGGATTGTGCCAGAGAACCGCAGGATGCAGTATTGGGCCCCCGACATCATCAAGCTGGGTGACCGGTATCTGCTTTATTACTCGGTTTCGTCGTTTGGGAAAATGACCTCGGCCATCGGCCTGGCCACCACTCCCACTCTGGACCCGGACGATCCGGCCTATCATTGGACCGATCAGGGGTTCGTGGTGCGGACGCAGGACGGCGACGGTTACAATGCGATTGACCCGTCCGTGTTTCACGACCGCGACGGAAGCCTGTGGTTGACTTTTGGCTCTTATTGGTCCGGCATCAAACTGATCCAGCTGGATCCGCAGACCGGTAAACGAATGGCACCGGATTCACCGCTGTTCTCCCTCGCGTACAATGAATCAATCGAAGCTTCGTATCTGTGCCGGCATAACGACTATTATTATCTGTTTGTGAACTGGGGTAGCTGTTGTCGAGGCCCTGAGAGCACTTACAACATTCGCATCGGGCGGAGCAAATCCGCCCCTGGTCCATACCTGGACAAAGCCGGCGTGGACATGCTGCACAGCGGCGGCAGTCTGTTTCTCGCAACGACCAACGGCCCGTTGATCGGCCCGGGACATGCCGGGACTTTGAACGCGCAAGGAAGGGATTGGTTCACGTCGGACTTCGAGGGTAACCTTCGAATGGATGGACGAGCCACCCTGGCAATCATGCCACTGCGTTGGAATGCGGACGGCTGGCCGGAGGCGACCGTGAATGATGTGAAGCGTGATCGGCCCGCGGACTCGCCGACGAAGTAAACTGTGGGGTCCGGGGCCGAACCTCCAGGTTCAAGGTTTATTCACCGAGCCGAAGTATTCGTAGAAGACCGTCGCGAGTTCTTCGCCATAGGTCTTCCAGTGGCGCGCGGAGGGGTAGTCCTTCAGGCCGGCGACCCAGTTGCAGTTGAATTCGTGGACGGTGGCGTCGATTCCGTACCGTTCCAGCCAGCCTTCCCCCAAAGTACCGGCATTGCGAAAGGCCTCGCTCGCGCTGCCTTCAGTAAACCAGGTATGCCGGCGCAGCAGCGCTTCCAGTGTGGCCATGCGTTGGAGATAGCGGTTCAAATCCGGGACCGGGCACCGGCTGACGTGCAGTTTTCCCGCACCATCGTTGTGCAGTTCCAGCGCCAGGTTCGGTGGTCGGCCTGACCGGATCATCCCTTCCAGCCACGTCTCCAGGGCATAGTTCTCCGGGGCCAGCCGCGGGTCGGCAGGTTTGTCCCAATCCCGGTTCAAATCTTTGCCTTCCAGGTTGAAGCGGGTGCGACCGCGCGCCACGCCGTCCTTGTTGGCCATCGGCAGGATGTACACGCTGTATCGTTCGAGGCACTTCCGGGCCAGTGCATCGTTCCGAAGCAATCGGTGGATGAGACCTTCCACCACCCAGTTGCCGCCGGATTCCCAAGGATGCGCCCTGGCGCGAAGGAAAACCTGGTGCCTGGCCTGGGCGTGCCCGAGGCGGATAATCTCGAGTTGGCGGCCTTCGACGGTCTTGCCGATGGGGGTGATTTCGACCAGCGGGTGCTTGCGAATGGAGGAGAGCAGGCGGTCAAGGTCGGAAAGGCGGTAGGGCTCGACGCGCGCCACGTAGAGAATCGGGCCGGGCATCTCGACGGCCAGGCGCACGCGGTCACCGGGCAGACTCTCGAGTGCCACTGGTTTCCACTCTTTGCCGTCCTCGGAGACGACCGCGGTCTTCAATTCCCTGGCGACCGAGCCGGGCTGCCCGTTCCAAACGTTATCCAGATTCCTGAATTCGAGCGTCAGTTTGGAGCCGCGCCGGGCTTGGAGCTGGAAATGGATGTGCCCTGCCGCGCGGTTGGGGGAGAAACGTTCGTGGTCGTAAACGAGATGGACCTGGATGACGCCGTCTGGCGCGAATCCGTACCAAAGCGGGGAGGCATTTTCGAAACCGGTGTTGATGAACTCGAACCCGGTTGGCGGAATAGAGCCGCCAGAAATGAGAGGCGCCGCCACGGGGATGGGCGCTTCGGCCGGAGTGAGGGACGCAGGCTCGACAGTGGTCTGGTTGGGTGTGTTGTTCTGCGCGAGTGCCACAGGTATTACTGCGGCGCACAATTGAAGCGAAAGAGCTGTTTTGAGGTTCATTCCCAAAGATCCGTGCTGAGGTACTTCAGCCCGGAATCGCAGAGGAGCACGGCGATGGTCTTGCCGCGCAGCTCACCGCGTAGCAGGCGCAACGCCGCGGCGACATTGGCGCCGGAGGAGAAACCGGCAAAGAGTCCCTCCTTGCGAGCCAGGTCGCGCGCGGTCGCGATCGCTTCCTCTTCGCTCACCTGCAGGTAGCCATCCACGTGCTGCCGGTTCAGGAAGCGCAGGTCGGGCATCACATAGCCCCCGCCCTGGATTTTGTGATGGGGGCGGGTCACCGGCTCACCAGCCAAAACGGCCGCCCCGGCGGGCTCCACCACAAAGCACCGGATGGCGGGGCTGTGTGCTTTGAACGCAGCGGCACAACCGGCGAACGAACCGGCCGTGCCGGCGAAATCGCAGAAGGCATCGATTTGTCCCCCGGTCTGGGCCAGGATTTCCGGCCCGGTGTGCTCGCAGTGGGCGCGGAAGTTGCCCAACAAGACAAACTGGTCGGCACGAAACGCGTCACGCTCGCGGACGATCCGCCGGGTTTCCTGCTCGACACGTTCGAGGTCGCCGCCGGAGACCTGGCCCGGGGCCGAGCCGGGCAATTGTTCCACCAGCACGACCTCCGCGCCCAGCGCCCGCATCATCCGCGACCGTTCGACGGAGTTGCCCTTCGACATGACGGCAACGAACGGATACCCCTTCACGGCGCACACGATGGCCAGGCCAGTCCCGGTGTTGCCGCTGGTCAGTTCGACCACCGTCTGCCCGGGCCTCAACGCGCCGCCGGCTTCGGCCTCCTCGATCATCTGCCGGGCAATGCGGTCCTTCTTCGATAGGCCCGGGTTGAGGTACTCCAGTTTCGCCACAATCCGGCCGGGCACCGTGCGGGTAAGCCGCGATAACTCGACCAAAGGGGTCTGGCCAATCGCTTCGACCGCTGAAGCCAGCAACCTGCTTTCTCGGGATGCCATAGTCATCTCAAGCCTCCCATCATGGCGGCCAGATGGCTCAACGACAAGCTTCGCAGGGCGGCGGAGTGTCCGCGCCATGCCGCACACGTGGAGCCAATCTCATAAAAAATCAGAAACACCAAACCCATCGGCTCAGCTCCGGTTCCAACCTTTGGTTGGAATTCCCGGGCCGATCTGGCAATGTCCGGATTGTATGCCGGACTGGAACCACCGCACTACAACCAATCACCGCTATGAGAAAGCCAAAAACCCTGCTCAGTTGCATGATTTTGTCCGGTTTGATGACCGGGAATCTCATGTCCCAGCAAACCGCCGTCATCAAAATCGATTTTGACCGCAAGATCGGGCCGGTGGATCCAAACATCTACGGTGCGTTTGTTGAGCCCATACGCACGGTGGTCTACGGCAGTATTTATGATCCCCAATCTCCCCTGGCGGATGAGAACGGTTTCCGAAAGGATTTCATCCAACTGGTAAAGGAGCTCAAGATTCCGGTCGTCAGGTGGCCCGGGGGAAATTATGTCTCCGGCTACAACTGGGAGGATGGGATTGGTCCCAAGGACCAGCGTCCGGCCAGGCTCGACCTTGCCTGGCACCAGATTGAAAAGAACCAGATGGGAACCGATGAGTACGTAAAGTTGTGCCGCCTCATCGGGGCTGAGAATTTTATCTGTATCAACGCCGGGCTGGGCACCCTGGAGCAGGCCCGGCATTGGGTGGAATACTGCAACTACGGCAGCGGGACCTATTATTCGGAGCTCCGGAGGAAGTACGGCAACGAAAAACCCTTTAATGTGAAGTACTGGGCCCTCGGAAATGAAATCGACGGCCCCTGGCAGACCGGGCAGAAAAGCGTGGAGGATTACTGCAAATTCGCCCTGGAAGCCGCCAAGATTATGCGGCTGGTGGACAGTAATATTAAGTTCATTGCCTGCGGCGCTTCAAACTACAAGCCCGATAATGCCTGGATTGATTGGAACGATTATGTGCTGCAGCACATGGTCGGCAATATCGATTACCTGTCCGTTCACCGATACGTCAGGGAGGCATTAGGGACCAACACAAACTTCTCCGGGATGATGTCCCTGGGTCTCGATGTCGATCAAAAGATAGAAATAGTGAAAGCGCTGATTAAGAAGGCCATGGCTAAATCAGGGTCGAAACGGCCGGTTTATATCTCCTTTGACGAATGGTCGGGCGGAGGCCCGGGCGCAGGTAATACCCTGATCGGCTCCCTGATGGTGGCCCAGCACCTGAACTCGTTTATACGGCACGCCGATATCGTCAGGATGGCGAACATTACCATGCTTTCCAGCCTGGTGGGACATTCACCCGAGGGTGATTTCAAGAATGCGTTGTATCAGGCATTTTATCTCTATTCCAATAACTCCCGTGGCACCGCTCTGGACGTGTATGTCGGCTGTGAAAAATACGACAATAAAATATTTAACGACATCCCTTACCTCGATGTTACGGCCGTGCTGAACGACTCCGCCAAAACTCTGATTGTGAATGTGGTGAACCGACATGAAACAAATGCCCTGGCCTCCGAGCTCGTTCTTCAGACTGGCGAATTTACGGGCACTGGCACCGTAAAGCAGATCAATGCCGAAACCGTCGCTTCGGCCAATACCAGGACCCGGGAGGCGGTCGCTGTCACGAGCCAAGAAATCCAGGTTCAGGGAAACAAGCTCAGCTATAGCTTTCCGGCGCATTCGTTCACCCAGATGCTGATGCCCGTCAATTAATCCAGGTTTCCGGGCAGGTTTCCTGCATGGCAATCAGCGAGCGGATGCTGCTGCCGGTAGCGAGACGCTGGCGCTGCCCGAATGGCGTACCCGGACCGCGGCCCGTAGACCTCAACGCTGCGCGGATGAGCGCTTGACTTTATCGGTGGCTCGTTGCGTGCTGCTGCAGCCAGAGTAAATCTTCGCTGCCGGGACAGCTTACGAATTTCTGAAAGGAGGTTGACAGGCGCGGCAGCGTGCGCCCATCGCGCCATTTGTGGATCTGGGCATGACCGTCGGCAAACGTGATGCCGCTGGCGCCATTGTGATAGCCGGCCGGGAGATTCACCAGTTGGGCTTGAACCTCGTCGATGGCAAAATAGCCGTCATCGATGCTGTCGGACCGCTCGTCGAAAGTGTGGGGAGGAACTGACTAAAATCTTGGGAATTTTGCTTTCCAATGCTGTCATTCGTTGGTATTATTGTGCTTATCAGCCTTGCTCACGATTACCGCAATCCGGAACTGCCTCCGGACCTCGCCGGGTCCGTACCGGGATCACGCCATGAAAACGTGCCGTTGCCTCGCATTCGTCCTCGCGCCGGTAGCCCTTGCCTCGGGCGTTCTTCAAACCCGCGCGCAATCCATCTACACGCCTTATGCGTTTACCAACTTCGCCGGCCAGCCCGGCGCGCCGGGCATTCCGGATGGGCTCGGAGCGGCCGCGCAATTCAACATTCCCCACTCCATTGCGATAGACACGGCCAGCAATCTTTACGTGGGGGACACCTTCAACAACACCATTCGCAGGATCTCGCCCGCCGGGAACGTCACTACTATCGCCGGGACCCCTGCGGCTAAAGGCTACTGCGACGGCGTCGGAATCGGCACGGCGGCCCGGTTCACGACGCCGGTTGGCCTCTCGGTGGACACGAACGGCAATCTCTATGTGGGAGATACGGGCAATCAAACGATTCGGAAAGTGACGCCTGGCGGGGTGGTGACAACGCTCGCCGGCCGGGTCGGGGTCACCGGGAGCACGAACGGCACCGGCACCGGCACGAGCGCCCTCTTTAACAACCCCCAGGGCACGACGGTGGACAGCGCAGGAAACATCTATGTGGCGGACAACGTGAACCGGACGATTCGGAAGATTACGCCGGCGGGGGCAGTCACCACGTTCGCGGGCAGCCCGGGATTGCAGGGCACCAACGACGGCGTCGGCAGCGCGGCGCGGTTCATTCAGCCCAACGGCCTGGCGGTGGACAGCGCCGATAACATTTACGTGGCGGATGTGGGAGCCCACACAATACGGAAGATCACCAGCGCCGCCTCGGTATCGACCCTGGCGGGATTGGGCCAGGTGTCCGGCACCAACAATGGTGTCGGCAACGCCGCGCGGTTCTTTAACCCGCAGAATGTCGCTGTGGACGCGGCCGGCAACGTTTATGTGTCGGATACAGGCAACCAAACCATCCGCAGAATCACCCCCGATGGCATTGCGTCCACCCTCGCCGGCGTCCCCCAGCAAAGCGGGAGCGCGGACGGCACCAATGGCATTGCGCATTTCAGCACGCCCCGCGGCATCGCGGTGGACACCGCGACCAATGTCTATATCGCCGATTCGGCCAACTCCACGATTCGCAAGATGGTCTTCTTCGGAACCAATGCGGCGGTGACGACCCTGGCAGGCACCGCCGGGCAAAATGGCAGCATCGACGGCCCCGGCGGCGCCGCCCGCTTCCATTTCCCCTACGGCCTGGCGGTAGACTCCGCGGGCAACATTTATGCCGTGGACCGCTCCAACGATGACATCCGAAAGATTACGCCAGCCGGAACGGTCACCACCCTGGCGGGCGTTCCCGGCCAGACCGGCGGCGTCGACGGCACCGGCGCGGCCGCGCAATTCAACCGGCCGGAGGACCTGACGGTGGATCCGGAAGGCAACATCTATGTCGTCGAGTTCTCAAACAACACCGTCCGCAAGCTACAGCCGGTGGGGACAAATTGGGTCGTTACGACTGTGGCCGGATGCGCCGCTTGCGGGGCCGGCACCAATGATGGCATCGGGACCGACGCTCGCTTCTCCAGCCCGTTTGGTTTGACCAGGGATAATTCCGGGAATCTATTCGTCGCTGATACCGGGAATTTCACCATTCGCAAAATCACCCCCTCCGGCAGCAATTGGATCGTCAGCACCTTCGCGGGCGCGCCTCGGCAGCAGGGCGCGGTAGACGACCTGGGCGGCGCCGCGCGATTCAACGCTCCGCACTCCCTGGTAGCGGACCCCGCCGGCGACCTTTACGTTGCGGACGGGAACGCGATTCGGAAGGTTACGTCCGCCGGCATGGTCAGCACCCTCGCGGGTTGTCCACCACCGGGGTGTACCAACTCCATCGGCAGCACTGACGGCCCCGGAGCCGTCGCGCGCTTCAACCTTCCCCGTGGTCTCGCCCTGGACAGCGCGGGCAATCTCTATGTGACGGATTCTGCCAACGACACCGTCCGGAAGCTCACCCCCGCGGGCAGCGACTGGATGGTGACCACCCTGGCCGGCTCCGTCGGTCAGCCCGGGTTTGCCGATGGCATCGGCACCAACGCGCTATTTAATTTACCGAGCGGAGTAGCGGTGGACGCCGCGGGCAGTCTGTACGTAGTGGATTCAGCGGAAAGCCGAATCACCCGGGGCGCGCTTGCCCCGGTGGGCGGGTTGCTGCGATTCGATACTAACGCCGGCAGCGTGACCGTCTCCGACGGCGTGTTCCATGCCCGCGTCACCGGACCTTCCTCCCCGAGGCTGATTCTGCAAGCCTCCACCGACCTGCACTCCTGGACCCCGGTTCAAACCAACTCCTTTTCAACCGGCGCTTTGAGCGTAGCGGTCCCCTTAACTGCCGCGCCTTACCTGTTCTTCCGCGCGGTCCTGGGCCCATAAAAGCCCGCCATAAGCTCCGTGCAAAACGAATCGGGGCCGCTCCGGTCGAATAGAGCATATGCGCCCGAAGCGCGGATTCACCTTGCTGGAGCTCCTGGTGGCCATCGCCATCCTCGGCATTCTGGCGGCCCTGCTGTTGCCGGCCTTGAGCAGCGCAAAAAATCGCGCCAACCGCGCCACGTGCCTCAATAACCTGAAACAGATCGCGCTGGGCGTGACGCTGTATGCCGACGAACACGATAACGTGCTCACGCTGGTCAGCACCAACCATTCGCCGAATGTCTGGACGGATTACAAAAGCTGGATGAAGAGCTATGTCGGTCTAAAAGGCGCTTCCTCTCCACAGGACGCCTTGTTTGCGTGTCCGGCCGACAAGTTTTATTACGAGAACGCCTACGCAAGCTCCTACGTGCCCCAAAGCTGTCACTCGCGCTCGAACTACAATTACTCGAGTTACGTGTTCAACGCCGGCAATATGCGGTCCGATTATCCGTTCACCAACGTCTTTCCCGGCATTGCCGGCCGCAAACTGACCTCGATCCGCGACACGGCCAAAACCGTCCTCCTCGCGGAAGTGCCGTCGCTCATACCGTATTCCTGGCATGAGCCGCAACGGTTGCCGTGGGGCTTGGTGACCGGGGTCAATAACTCAAAAAGCATGGTCAGTTTTGTCGATGGCCATGTCCGCTATATTCGAATCTTTTGGGACGCGAGCCACATCGCGACCGGCCACGAGCAGGCCTGGCACTACGATCCCCCCGACGGATACGATTACAGATGGAGCGGGGATTGAGGAGGTCGGGCAAGCTTCGCGCGATCGAGCCATTTTTTTCGCCACCCGACGGCCAGTCAAACCCAGGCCCAGCCCTGCTCCGGCATCAACGCGTACTCACGACCAACGAACAGGCCATTGGCGCGCAATCTGACCACCAGTCCCGATCGCATACTCGCACTCCCGCCTTGGACCTTCCCAAAATTCGCGAAACTCGCGGATTCTTCTCCCGCCCGAATCACCGTTGCACCCGCGGGCATAGATGTGGCTTGCTTTCGCCGGCTCAATCCGGACCATAGGAGAAGCCGAGCGGCTTTAAGCCGGCCCAAATTACAACGAACCTTATGATCAAACCCGCTCTCCTGCTCGCCACCACGCTTGCCGCAATTTCTGCCGCCGCCGCCGCGGTCCAAACCCCGTCGCTGGTGCACCTGGCCAATCCCCTCATGGGCACCGACAACCCGAACGGCTTTTCCCACGGCAACACCATCCCCGAAGCGGCGCTGCCGTTCCCGATGAACGCGTGGTCGGCTTACACGCAGCCACAGCGCGATTCGTTCTATTACGCCTGGCGCCAAACCAAAATCCGCGGCATCCGCCAGACCCACCAGCCCAGCCCTTGGATGGGCGATTACGCCAACTTCGCGCTCCTGCCCGTCACCGGCAAACTCGTCGTGAACGAAATCGACCGCGCGTCGGAATTCACGCACGAAGCCGAGCTCTCCCAACCCAGCTACTACAAGGTCCGCCTCGACACCTGGAAAGCCACGGCTGAAGTGACGCCGACCGAGCGCGCGGCGCGATTCCGCTTCACCTATGAGGCGGCGGGCGACGCTTACGTCGTCCTGGAAGTCTTCCGCGGCAACAACTGCTCTGTCGAAATCATTCCCGGCGAAAACAAGATCATCGGCGTCGCCCGGAACAACCGCGGCGGCGTGCCCGACGACGGCAGTTTCGGCAGCCATTTCGTCATCATTTTCGACCGGCCGTTCGCCGCCTACGGCGTCTGGTCCGGGGCTTCCGGTGGCGGACGCGGCGGCGACCGCAGCCCGGAAACTCCCGAATCGATCAAGGCCGGCGAAGCAAAGCTCACCGGCCCGCACGTCGGCGCGTTTGTGAAATTCGATACCGGCGCGAACAAGGTGGTCGGCTGCAAGGTGGCCTCGTCGTACATCAGCCCGGCGCAGGCGCTGGTGAATCTCCAGCGCGAAATCGGCGACGCCGATTTCGACACTATCCGCCAGCGCGCCGAGGCGCGCTGGAACGAGGCGCTCGGCCGCGCCCGCATCGAGGGGGGCTCGCAGGAACAACAACGCACCTTCTATAGCTGCCTCTACCGCGCGCTGCTGTTCCCGGAAAAATTCCACGAAATCGACCAGCAGGGCAAAACCGTCCACTACAGCCCTTACGACGGCAAAGTCCACGACGGCGTGCTCTACACCGACAGCGGCTTCTGGGACACCTTCCGTGCCGCCCACCCGCTCTACACGCTGCTCTACCCCGAGGTCAGCGCGGAAATCATGCAGAGCCTCCTGAATGTTTATGACGAGAGCGGCTGGTTGCCCGAGTGGCCCAGCCCGGGCCACCGCGGCATCATGATTGGCGAGAATTCCTTCTCGCTCCTCGCCGACGCCTGGGTCAAAGGCGTGCGGGGTTTCGACGCGGAAAAAGCGGTCGCGGCGATAGTGCACGACGCGAACCACTCGCATCCGACGATTTCGGCCGTGGGCCGCGACGGCGTGAAATACTACAACGAGCTCGGTTACGTCCCCTACGACAACCAGGCGCCGCGCCGCGGAGCCACCAACAGCTTCGCCGAGGCCAGCGCCAAGACGCTCGAATTCGCCTATGACGATTTCTGCGCGGCCCAACTCGCGCGCGCCGTGGGCAAAACGGCGGAGGCACAGACGTTCGCGAAACACGCGATGAATTACACGAACCTGTTCGACCCGAAGATTGGGTTCATCCGCGAGCGCAAGGCGGATGGCTCCTGGGACGAGCCGTTTTATCCGGAGCAATGGGGCGGCGGGTTCACCGAAGGCTGTTCCTGGCATTGGACCTGGTGCGTGTTCCAGGACATTCCCGGCCTCGTCGCGCTCATGGGCGGCGACCAGGCCTTTGCCGACAAACTCGATGCCGTCTTCACAACCCCCAACACGGTGCGGCCCGGCACCTACGGCGGCATGATCCATGAGATGACCGAGATGGTGGCCGCGGACATGGGCCAATACGCCCATGGCAATGAACCTATTCACCATATGATCTATCTGTACGACTACGTCGGTAAGCCCTGGAAAACCCAGGTGAAGCTGCGGCAAGTCATGAACCTCCTCTACCAGCCCACGCCCGACGGCTATTGCGGCGACGAAGACACCGGCCAGATGTCCGCCTGGTACATCTTCAGCGCCCTCGGTTTTTACCCCGTCTGCCCCGGCGAAGCCAACTACGTCCTCGGCAGCCCGCTCTTCAGCCAGGCCACCCTCAATCTCGCCAACGGCAAAACGTTCATCGTTCTGGCCCGCAACAACGGGCCCCAGGAATACTATATCCGCAGCGCGATGCTCAACGGCGAAACGCTCGATAAAACTTACATCAGCCACCAGGACATCGTGAAGGGCGGCGAGCTGATGTTTCAGATGTCTTCGCAACCGAATTATAAATGGGGCGTGGCCCCCGAAAGCCGTCCACGCTCGGCGCTCCGCGAATTAACCGGCGCGGGCAGGTAACGCCGAGCGGGTTGGCCGGGCCCGGGTTTGACTGGCTGTGGGGTGGGTTAAAAGCGGCAGAAGACAGTCCTCCAAAACGCAAGCGTTGTCGTGAGCGCAACGTGTTCCGCGAAGTGTTTTGATTGACAAGGACAAGGAAATTTGCTCATACTCTCCGCGTGAGTATTGGTTGTTAGCTTTGTTGGCTCCCGCCGGCGGCGATTTGCTTAAGCCCTCGAAATGAAGTCGATGTTTCGTGCGCTCCTCTGTTTCGGTTGTCTGCTCGCCATCGTCCGCCCCGGCGCGGCCCAGGTCATCATCAGCGAGTTCATGGCCGACAACAAGCACACGCTCGCGGATGAAAACGGCCAATTCCCCGACTGGGTCGAGCTCTACAACACCACCGCGAGCACCGTAAACCTGTGGGGGTGGTCCCTTACGGATGATCCGACCCTCCAGGAGCGCTGGTTCTTCCCCGCAACGAACCTCGACGCTAAAGGCTTCATCGTGGTTTTCGCCTCGGGACTGAACCGCACGAACACCGGCGCGCCGTTGCATACGGACTTCAGCCTGAAAGCCAGCGGCGAATACCTCGCCCTCGTGAGGCCCGACGGGACAATCGCGACCCAATTCGCCCCGACCTTTCCGCCCCAGGAACCCGACGTTTCCTACGGTTTGGCCCAGGAAGTGACGACCAACGTATTGCTGGCGCCGGGCGCCAACGCGAGGTTCTGGGTGCCGACCAGCGGCGCCCTTGGCTCTAGCTGGACGCAGAAGGGTTTCACCGATTCCAGTTGGTTGAGCGGACCGACCGGCCTCGGTTATGAAACCGCGGTCGAGGGCTTTGCCGTTTACAACTACCTGGCCAACGTGTCGGTCAACAGCCTGACCGTCGCCGAGGGCGTGCTCCAAAACCCCTCCCAACAGCTCGCGGTGTATTCGGAGAACGCGCCCGTCATCAACTACCTCAACACGGGCGGCTCGGGAAATTACGATCATGATTCCACCTTCCCGGGGCTGACCCTGGGCGTCGACCAAAACAACTTCGTGCTCGAGGCCACGGCCACCATCACGATTCCGGCCGCGGGCGACTGGACATTCGGCGTCAACAGCGACGACGGCTTCAGCCTCACCATCGGCGCCTTTAACATGTCCTTCCCGAACCCACGCGGACCCGGTGACACCCTGCAAACGTTTAATTTCCCCGCGGCGGGGAATTATGCGCTGGACCTGCTTTTCTATGAGAACGGCGGCGGGTCGGAGGTGGAGCTTTACGCCGCGCAAGG
>Ga0316628_100003104_pt1 | contig 12661 bp, 15 predicted proteins | sample OWC_Aug_M2_C1_D5_FD_207648 | JGI IMG/M metagenome (GOLD analysis project Ga0316628, IMG submission 207648) | Wetland soil microbial communities from Old Woman Creek delta, Ohio, United States - OWC_Aug_M2_C1_D5_C | ecosystem: Environmental > Terrestrial > Soil > Wetlands | place: USA: Ohio...
GTTCTCGCCCAGGAAATCGTCGAAGATCTCGAAATTACCCTCGAAGTGCGGCCTGCTCGCGCACCACGAACCCGCGGTCTAGTTTTTCGGGCCTATAGAAAGCAAACTTTAGGGGAGCGCTCCGGTGGAAGCACCGTGAGGCAGTTGATCCAGGAATTCCCGGAACAGCGGAATGACCTTCGCCGGTGCTTCCTCTTGCGGAATATGGCCGCTATCCGCGACCGCCACGAGCCTGCACCGCGGCAGGATTTTACAGACGCTCTCCGCGCCCGGGCGCTTCACGATCACGTCCTGTTCGCCCCATATGTTTAGAACCGGGATTGTGAGGGCCGCGAGTTTTTCTTTGAGCAGGGTAAAATTTTCCGGCACCATCTGCCTCGCGGTGGCGATCATCGCGTGTTCTGTTCCCGGTATCCTCTGGTATTTTGCGTACAATTCCACCAAGTCGTCCGTTATCTTGGAATCATCATAAAAAGCTCTCCGCAGCATGAGGCGGGTCCGAAATGGCGCGGTCGTGAGCTTCACGCTCAGCCAGCCCAGCACCGGCACGCGCAGCAGGTGGAGAAAAACCGGCACATACTCCGGGTTCAGCGCTCCGTCGATAACCACCAACCCCGTGATATTGAGATCACGGCTCTCGCTCGCCTGGAGCGCCGCGACCACGGCCACAATAGAGCCGAGGGAGTGCCCCACGAGTACGACGTCCTTCAGGCCCAGATGGTGGATCAGCCCGAGCACGATATCGGCGTGCTCCTTGAGCGAGTATTTCTCATCCGGCGGCCTGTCGGAAAAGCCGTGGCCCTTCAAATCCAGGAGAACGAGGCGGTGGTCGACCTTCAGAGAATCGGTGATATAGCGCCAGGTATCGAGCGATGCGCCGAAGCCGTGGATAAACACAACGGGCCTGCCCTGCCCCATTTCCTTGAATCGGATTTTCACGCCTTCATGGTTGTAAAAGCTCTCTTCGAGAGCGGGCGCGGGCGCTTGCACGGAGACCGAACAACTCATAATCAACAGCGCCATAAAAACAATCGGAAAAGAGTTCAGATCCATCACGGGGCGCGATCCACCCCCTCACAAAACAACAGAACCATCACAACAATATATCCGACCATCAGATCCAGAAAAAGATTGCCAGCGCACAGAGGCCGAGAATTGTTCGATTCGGCCTCATCACCCCCGCATATTCCACATAGCGCATTATCGCCGCGATGACGAGGAGTCCAGACGCTGGCACCCAGATCAGAATTGTGCCCAACGCCAACTATGCGGATACAGTTTTTTTGTTCGGCTAACTCCGCTATGATGCGGGCCGGTGAGGTTAACTATTAAGTTGGGCGTGGTGACCGGCGGCTATGCCGCGGCATGGTTCGTGGCCAGCGCCGCGGTTTATCTTCGCCAATTGCATACACTGGATGCCCAGGCACAAGCTTCAGCAGGCATGTACGCATTTGGCGATCTGATCCTCTTCGTCGGCGTACTTGGCGTCCTAGCGCTCTTTCCGACTGGGCTGGCACTTTATTTTCTACGACCGTTTGGGAAGTTCTGGACTATGTTGTCGACCGCGTCTTTGGCGTGGGCTGTGACAGGACTTGGCGCCGCTTTTCTGATCGCGCTGGCGGCTACTCAGCCATCTCAGTCCCTTTGGCGTGTCGTGGCGTCCTTCGGGGTTGTGCGGATGCTGGTAGCTCCTCCCCTAGCCACTGGCCTCGCACTCGCCACGCTCATTGCACCCACTCGACGCTTGCGATGGACGCTGCTTGGCACAACAGTGATCGAAGGCGCAGTGGGCACTTATGCCTTCGTCCAGTGGTTCCTATGGCCGTTTTTAAACAACCTTTTTCGGGCGTGAGAAGGAAAAGCATTGCGAGCGGACTTCGCTATCTCGACTATCTGCAGGACCCGTCACAAGCCTGTGTGCCGAGGATTGCTGTGCAGTCTTCCTTCATCTCGTTCCTCATTAAAAGTGGGAGTTCGCGTAAATCTGATGCTACTGATGATGATTCCACTTTTGGTTGCCCGTCCCATGCTTGCGATGGAAGCGACGTCGACGGACGCCCAAACGTATTTTGAGCGGGGCCGCGCGGACTTGGGAGGAAACAAGTTAGATGAAGCGATTGCAAATTTCACCAAAGCGCTGGAAGTGAACCCGCGCTATGCGGACGCCTACAACGGTCGCGCTACTGCCTATATGGCAATGGGTCGGTACGATGAAGCTATTTCAAATTACAGCAAAGTGGTCGACCTCGAGCCGAGCGATGCAGACGCCTACAGCAATCGTGGTTTAGCCTATGCCAACCAAGGCCGGCTTGACCAAGCGATGTCAGATTTCAACAAGACTCTTGCGCTAAATCCAAAGCAGTTTGTAGCCTATGCCAATCGAGGAATGGTTTACGGAGCACGAGGCCAGTACAGCCAGGCGATCTCAGATTATACCAAGGCGTTGGAGTTGAATCCGAGCTTTACGCTTGCTTACAACAATCGTGGTCTTACGTACGCCGACATGGGCGAATATGACAAGGCTATAGCCGATTTCAACAAGGCCCTGGAGTTAAATCCCCGGTTTCCTTTCGCGTACAACAATCGAGGTGTCGCATATGCCAGCAAGGGTCAGTACGAACAGGCGGTTTCCGATCATACCAAGGCGCTGGAAATAGAGCCGAGGTATGCCCGCGCCTACGTGAATCGCGCGAGCGCTTATTACCGTCTCAAACAGTACGACAAGGCATGGGACGATGTCCACAAAGCGCAAAGTTTGGGTCAGGGAATCCGCGAGGAATTTCTTAACGACCTCCGCAGAGCCTCCGGGAGAGAGAAATGAGAATAGTTCCGCGAAATAGCCTAGGCGCTAGCTCCAGGGTATGAATAAGGATCGCTGACTCAGGCGAGCGCTGAAAGGGAACAATTGGGCTTCACTTTTTCCCGTCATTTCCGCTGCCTCCTTGACAAGCCAGCTCAACAAATATGGCGTTGCGATGAACATAATGACCGCGGCGGCAACTATGACCGTCCAAGTCCAGCGCGCGAATCGTGAAAAATGCGGGCTTTGCCACAGCAACGGCAACGCGAGTGGACCAACGAGCAGAAGCATAGCAACCACGTAAGGCTTGCGGTAATAAAAATCGGACGGCTGGTCGGAAGCCTTGGCGACTTTGTAAGCATCGACGATGGCGCTGCCCCAAAGAAGGATTAACGCCAGTGCGATGCTGACTTTGTTTAAGCCGGAAAGCCAGTACGTGAGTAGTCCCAGGCCCAGGCAGGAAGCCAAAATCATAAAGCCCTTTTTGGTTTCCCGGTTGAAGATCTGCCCCAACCCGGGGAAGATCACTGAAAGCATGAGAGCGGCGATAGGACTTTTTCGAACCGGCATAAGAATCAACGTCCAAATACGCGGCTCATTTTGTTAAGCTTCCGAAGAGATTTCAAGCGGTAGCGTAGCCTTTATGCAACCCGCACGGTCTACGTAAAGGAAAAATCAGTTTAACGCAGCAAGCTGCGGAGAATTAGACCCATAGAGATTAAATTCGGGGAGGAGTAGGAATGCGATTTGGTGTTGAGTTCGGCAGTTATCCGGCGGACTTGGATCCTACGGAGGTGTGCGAGCAGGTTTCATTGCGGGCGCAGGTCGCCTACAAAAACAATTTCGAGTGCTTGTTCGTCGCACAGCATTATCTCACCGGGCCGGATGCAGCGATTTTGCAGTCGATTCCTTTACTTGCTTACCTCGCCGGCCAGGTGCCGGGAATGTACCTCGGCACCTCGATATTTCTCCTGCCGCTGCATCACCCGGTGATGGTCGCCGAGTATATCGCCACGCTAGACAATCTATCCGGCGGCAAAGTTCTCTTCGGCGTCGGGCAAGGCTATCGAGACAACGAGTTCAATTCATTCGGCATCGACAAGCGGCAGCGCAGAAGCCGTTTGGTCGAGGGACTTGAAGTGGTTCGAAGGCTCTGGACGGGAACGGCGGTAACGTTTCACGGCGAGCATTTTCATATGGATAACGTAACGAGCCTTCCCAGGCCGCTGCAGCGCCCTGGCCCGCCTATCTTGATGGGTGCCGACACAGTGAAGACCGTTGCCAGAGTGCCGGAAGTTGCCGACCACTGGATCGCCAGCCGGCGCCACTCGAAGGCTTTTCTGCGCGAAGCCTTGCCGGGCTATAGAGCCGCGTTGGAGCGGCAAGGAAAGCACTATCGCGGGCTGTTTATTTTTCGCGATCTTTGTATCGCCGATACGACCCGCGAGGCGGAGCAGCGCATTAAGGATGGCTACGAGCGGCGCTATAGGCGCTACCAGCAATGGGGGCAGCCCGGTGAGCGCTATGACTTGGCGTTCGATGAGTTGAAGCGTGACCGCCTGATACTCGGGAGCCCGGCCGAAGTAATCGAACAAGTGATGTCTTATCACGAAGAATTCGGCGCCGAGGTCATGTGGTTCATGGTAGATTGGCCGGGTATGGACCCGCGCTTTACTCTGGAAAGTATCGAGCGCTTCGGCAAAGAAGTCATCCCGCAGATTAAAAGGCTCACGCCCGAATGTCCCTTGCCGTAGTCCGGGTTCCTGCGAAAATGGCGCGAAGCGACAAGCCTGTGCGTTTCAGCATAGGGCATGGAGCAGGGAGCAAAAAGAGTTCTATCGACAACCGACCAGATATAAAAGGTTCCGCTTACCTAATTACCCTGAGTAGACTACAAGCCCCGGAATGTTTTCTAGAGAAAAACCAATAGGCTCAAGCGCGTCGGCATAGGGGGTTTAAGAACCATGATGCAAACAGACGTAGCCAAACCGCGCATCAGCGCGTTCGCTTTGTTTTTCACATTTTCCCGGATTACCGTTTCCGGCTTCGGCGGGCTGATGTTCTGGGCGCGTTACATCTTGATCGAGCGCCGGCCCTGGCTCACCGAGCGGGAATTTGATGGACCGCCTTGACCTCGGCGCACTGGCGGGCATGGCCGGGTGGTCTGAGCACCCCGCTCTGGAAGCGCTCACAATCCAACGTGGGGTTGGTCAACCCGATCAACGCTCAGCGAGGGCGGTGAGACCGGAAGCCGTGGGCACGTGAGCGTGCATCTTGTGTGCAGGCCCGGACGGTCTCAAACGCCACCCCCGGTGGCTTGCCGGGGGCCCTCAAGGACACTGTCCCATTGCCCGCGGCTGGAGGGCTCATGGCCCGAGCCGGTTCGAAAAAGTGTCGCATCAGGGTTAAATGATGCGTAGTGCCGGCTCTAAAGTCGGTATAAACAAATTTTTCTTCGGATTGCGCTGCACATCAGGTATAAGAAAGGGCCCGGGTTAAAAGATGAGGGACCCCAATGATGTCTTGCTTGAAGGAGTCATGGAAGCGTACCGCCGGATCGAAAGGCTTGCGCTGGTAAGTCTTGCTTCGTCCGTTTGGCTCCTGATCGTTTCGGGAATCAATCCCACGCTCTCCGGCGACAAGCCGGTTCCCAAAGTAGAATTGCCTCTTGGGTTGGGCGCGGACTTGCCGGCGGTCGGTTTGGCGCTCATCGCTCTGGCCGGGTATGTCGTATCGGGGGTACTGATGTTGTTTTATTATCGCGGATCGCAGAAGGCGCTCGAACGACTGCGAAAGAAAAGCCCCGAGCTGTTTGAAGCCGTAAGCGTCTTTCCTTCCCTTGCGACATTGCCGCCCGCGCCCCGACTGGTTTCGTTTCTCGCCCTCGGCGGCCTTGGGATTGTAGCGATCTGCCTCTTGTATCGGACACCGGATGACTTTTTAAAGGGTTTTTCTGCGGGGCTGCTTCTGGCCAGCCCCTACCTCCTTCTGTTTGGCTTCGGCTTCTGGGACGGAGTGCGCGCCAATGTTGCCGCGCGACATGACGCAGCTAGCCCGCGGCCCGATCGTTAGTCCCCTCACGGCGTGAAATGAGCGACAGCATCAACCTGAATCAACCGGTTCCAGCCTATCTCCACATCGCGCCAACGGCTTTCTCCCCCAGGCTGCAGCGGCTGGCATTATTCAACGTTTGCCTGGGACAATTCATGAGCGCGCTGGATTCGCGCTCGGTGATCGTTGCCCTGCCGACGATATCGATTTATTTCAATAGCTCGTTGGCGCTCGTGCAGTGGATCCCGCTGGCTTATCAACTCACCGTTATCGGCTTTGTTTTGAGCATGGCTCGTTTGGGGGACATGTTGGGGCGCAAAAAAATTTACGCTCTGGGATTTCTGCTGCTCACCCTGGGTTCTGCGTGTTCCGGATTGAGCACCGGCCTGTGGCAACTCATCGCTTTTAGAGTCGTGGCAGGCATCGGCGGAGCGATTGTCATGGGCAATGGCCGAGCTATCGTGTCGACCGTCTATGCGCAAAAAGGCAGGGCTCAGGCCCTGGCGCTGACTTCGATGTCCTTCCATTTGGGATATATCGTCGGCCCCTCCCTGGGTGGATTTCTCATAGATACCGTCGGCTGGCGCTGGATCTTTTTTGTCACCTTGCCGGTTGCCGTGGCGGCGGGTTCCATGGCCTGGAAGGTATTGCCGGAAACGGCCGGTCACAGGGGAAAATATTCCTTGGATTCCATGGGCATGGTGACGCTGCTCTTGGCCGTGGTGTCGCTGATTTTGGGTTTGCAGCAGATTGCCAAGTCGGGCCTTAGCGCGGTCGCCCTTGCGGGTTTTGCAGCCGCCGCCATATTTCTCGCTTCACTGTTGCACTTTGAACGCAAGAGTTCGGCGCCACTGCTCGATCTCTCGCTGTTCAGGGTGCGAATGCTCACGGCGGGAGTGCTGAGCAATCTCTTCATTGTGATCTCTCACAGCTCGACATTTTTCCTGTTGCCGTTTTACTTGCAGGGGATTTTACATTTCAGCCCAACCCAAGTCGGCTTCACAATTATTTTTTTCTCCCTGGCGATCGTCTTTCTGGCGCCGGTCGGCGGATGGCTTGGCGACCGGCTCGGCTCGCGGCTGCTTTGCACCGCTGGCTCGGTCTTGACCGTAGTCAGCATGCTTGCTCTGTCGCGTTTGGGAGCGGACGCCGGGCATGCGGCGGTGATTATTCCACTGATGATCTTGGGACTGGGTTGGTCGCTTTTTCAGGCACCCAACTTAAGCGCGATCTTCAGCGCGGTGGAGGCCCGCCACGTCGGGTCGGTGAGCGGCATATCCCTAACTGCGGCCAACATCGCCAACGCCATGGGCGTTGCCGTCGGGAGCGTGTTGTTTCTGCGCGGCCTGAATTACTTCGGGTTGAGCGGGCCGGCGGTGCCGGCTTACACCGAATGGGCGGCAAGCCCCGAGGTTTTTCTTAAAGCATTCCAGATCTCCTGGCTCATCATCGCGGCTTTGGCAGCGTTCGCCATCGCAACTTCGGCGATGCGCGGCGTCGATAAGCGCGCCTAACAGAAGCAGATTCCCCAAGATTCACAACTGCGATGTTTTAGCTTAAGATCTTCAGACGCCGCGAAAAATGAAAGGGCATCCTTTTGAATATCGTCGAACAAATTTTAGCACACAACCCGGACAGTCTGCTCCAATTCATAAGATATGCGATCAGTGGATGCGTCGCTGTCTCGACTCACATATTAGTTTTCCATTTGGTCGCGTGGAAAATGTTTTTCGCGTTACAGAAAGATGATTGGTTTGTCGGGCTGCTAAACTTGCCTGTTACCGCCGTGGACGATACCACGCGGTCGCGAAATTCGATGAAGGCGAATGGCGTCGCTTTTGTCATCTCCAATTTGGTCGCTTACCTGATCAATATTTACTGGGTGTTTGTTCCGGGCCGCTATCCTTGGATCCTGGAAGTGGGTTTATTTTATCTTGTCTCAGGGGTCGCCGTCGTGATCGGCACGGTGCTCATGGCCTTCCTGATCCGGCGCTTCGGCATGCTGACAACGTATGCCTTTGGTTCCAACTGTTTTACAGCTTTGATGATTAACTATGCGATGCGTAAGTTCTTCATCTTCAATGGCTGAAAAGACTTGCCGGGTCGCCCTCTCACGATCAGCGGATCCGATCGATCCGGTTCCACTCGGTTCCGAAGAGTTTGACCTCAGTTAAAGAAAAGTTTTATAAGCGATCAATTTCCGGAGGCAAAAACGGATACTTAACCGGAGTTGACGAAAATTAGCGTGGCGAGGTTACGATGAAATATCTTTATCTTCGCGCATTATTGCTCGGCTTATGTGCCTCAGTCGTCCTTGGCGCAGGGTCGGAAGCCCGCGGCAAGCTCCTTTCGGCCTACATCTCCGATTCTCCCAGTGCTTCGGTTCCCGCATGGATCGCCAGGGAAACCGGAATCTTTAAAAGATCCGGTCTTGACATCGACTTGGTCTTTATCGACGGCAGCACGCGCGGCATCCAGAGCCTTCTCGCGGGCGACTTGAGTTTTACCGAGGCGGTGGGAACGTCGGCGATCAACGGCAGAATCGCCGGCGGAGATATCGCGATCATCAATGGCTTGGTCAACACATTGCCTTATTACATCATCGGCAAACCAACCATCAAATCACCCGAAGACTTGAAGGGAAGAACCGCGGCCGTGCATATTCCGGGTACCGCGGCGGATTTTGCCCTGCGCCTGGCGCTCAAGAAGGTGGGCATCGCCTACAATCAAATCAAAGCGGTCACTGCCGGCGGCGGTCCCGCGCGCATCGCTTCCGTGATCACCGGTCAGACAGATTTCACCGTGGTCAGCGACGCCGAAAAAATTCAGGGAGAGAATGCCGGTTTGAAAATGATTATCAATATGGCCGAGCTCAAAGTGCCGTTTCTCTATACGTGCATGGTTACCAGCAGACAGCGGATTCGCGAGCAACCGGATACCGTACGAGGCATGGTCGAAGCGCTCGCCGTGGCGATCCATTTTTTCAAGACGCACAAGGAAGAATCCATCAAGATTATGAGCAAATACACCCGGGGACCCAGCCGGCAGATTCTTGAAGGCGCTTACACGGCATACAGCCAGCTTTTTGTCGAAGATACCTATCCGACTCTGGAAGGGTTAAAAAATACTCTTGAGGTGCAATCCTCGTGGGACCCTAAGGCCGCTAAAGCCAAGGTCGAAGACTTCGTTGATCTGCGTTTCGTCGATCAACTCAGAAGCAGCGGCGTCATCGACAAACTTTACGGCCGCAAGTAGCGCCACGGCTGATCGACGATCGAGGGGTTCGACTGAACCCGGATTCCGCAGTTGAAAATAGCGTAGAGCGCGAGGCGTAAGCCCTACGCGGCGAAGACAATGAGCCTGAGCCCCTTAGCGCTTATTGGGCTTCGGTGCATAGGGTAATTTCTGGCGATAAAGCACGGCGGCGAGCCAAGCACCAGACAAGACGTTGAAGCTATTCGTTTCGGTGTCTTCGCCGCTTCGGGCTTACACCTCGCGCGGACGTTGGCTCAATCTCAACTGCGGAATCCGGGCTGAAAGAGATCAGCTGATAGCCCCCTATTTTTTCATGCTTGCGCGGAATTTGTTCCAGGCCGCGATGCCGGCCTCGGCGGCTTTCTCATCCACGCCCTGGGGCAATCCGGCAACGCCTACGGCCCCCACCAAGCGGTTACCCACGGCCAGCGGCACACCTCCGCCCACCAGGTACACCTCCCCGGGATACATGCCCGTGATGCCGAAGTAGCGGTCGGGACGACTCTTGGCGAGTTGCGCTGCGGTTTCCGTGCGATCGCGCAAGATAAGCGAGGCGAAAGCTTTTCCTTTGGCGAAGCGTTCGAGGTGAAATGAGGCGCCTTCCATGCGATCGGCTGAAATAAGCTGTCCCTCCTCGTCCAGTACAACCACGGTCATCCTCTGTTTTTGCTCCCGCGCGAAGGCTACCGCGCCGTCGATGATGACGCGCGCTTCTTGGAGCGATAGAGCTGTCGCCGGCGCCACCGGCCGCGGTGCCTCGGCCGCCGGCGCGCCAACGGCAGATGCGAAAGACATGGCTATAAGACAGAACACGGTTGCGAGGCCGACCGACGGTAAGTTTTTCATAGGGAGCCTCCAGTTCTCGCTACGCGAGGAATTACAATTTGATTATTTTAAATTCGCACCTTGAGATTTGCCATTTTGTGATCGCGATGAGCCGCCTGAGCTCCTCCAGTTTCACCCTTCGACCGACTCAAACCAGGCTGTCATTGTAACGGCCCTTGGGCACAAAGTTGAAAAAGTGTCCTGAACCTTCAACGATCCGCTGAGAGTGCGGCGTTCCCGCGGGGATATGCACTCCCACCGGACTCTCCGCCACCGCCTTTTCTTCGCCGACGACGAATTCGGTCTTTAAGCCGGTGAACTCTGCTCCGGTGCCGATCACAATATGGTAGGTGTCGCAGTTATGGGTATGCTTGTCCACATAACTGGGTTGCGTGGATTTCACATGGGCGACGCTGCGCACGACCGTATAAAATCCCGCTTCCGGCTTCAACTGGCCGTCGACAAAGACGTAGCGGACGCCCGGCGCGGCGTCCGTATGGTGCTTGATTTCCGTCGTTGGCCGGATCTCGGGAGGAAAAATATAACCCGCATATTTCCCAAAATCGCGCTCGCCTTTGATCAAATCGGGTTGGCGATCCTCGTGCGTGTAGCCGCGACTGCGGAACAGTACTGTAACGGTTCCGGCGCCGCGGGTAACCTTATATTCATGCACCGTGCCGGTGGGAATATAGACACATGCCGGCGCGACGATCTGATGGACTTTGCCTTCGAAAATAATCTGTCCTTCGAGGCCGGTGAGATCGGGATTGTTACCGATGAAATAATAGAACTCGTCTGTATTGTGGCAATGTGGCACCTGGTAATCCGGCACCTTGGCCGGGAGATCCCTAGCTTCGTGAATCGCCACATAGATATCGGCGTCCGGATGGGAATCGCGATTAATGAAAATATGCCGTTTTACGGGCAACTCGGCGCGCTCGCGCAACGGCCGCTTTTCTTCGTGCCGCCCGCCGAGCACTCCCGGTCTCGCTTTGACTATATACTTGACCATATTCATTGTCGTAGTTTTCCTATCACCGCGAACAATTCGCGCTGGAAATTGCGCGCCGGTAACCCTGCTCAGATTCATTGGGCCGGCGCCGCAGCCTGGCTACAACTTATAGTCCGAATACTTCGCGAAACTCTCGAATGGTCTCCTTAAATTCAGCGCCCGTCTCCGCCGGCGTCGTCTTAAGTTTGAGTTTTGACTGCTCCATGCGCGGCGAAGGCGGTTCCACATCCGCGCGCGCGGGAATGCGGCTCAGTGAGCGCAGGTGCTGCTGCGCCGGCTTGGAAAGGATAAAGTCAATGAACAGCCGCGCCACGTTAGGATGAGCCGGTTTCGGGCTGAGGCCGGCGGAATTAAGCGTAACCACGATCGGATTGACCGTGCTGACCCATTCCACCGGCGCTCCTTTTTGTTTCATGCCCTCGGTTCGATGGGCATAAACAATCGATAGCGGAAATTCACCGGCGGCCATCATCTGGGTGATCAGAGTGTGCCCCTTGCGCCATTCGATATTCTGCTTTGCCAGCGCCCGCATGTACTTTTGCGTTTTTTCTTTACCCCAGGCCTTTTTCAAAGTCGCGTACCACGTGAACTCTTCCTGGTCCATGGCAAGCTTGCCTTTCCATTTGCTGTCCAAAAGATCTTCCCAGGATTTTGGCGCGTCTTTGTCGCTAACGAGTTTGGGATTGTAGCCGATGGTCATGTAGTTCACGTAGATAGCGGTCCAGTATCCATCGGGATCTTTGAAATCAGCGATAAAATTTTTGGCTTCAGGCGATTTATAAGGGGCCAGCAATTTGGCGTCCATCAGAGCATCGACTTCGCTGATGGTTACGACATCAAAATCCCAGCGACCGGCCCGGCTCTCGGTCATGAGGCGGTTGAGCGTCTTCTCACCGCTGGCGCGAACAATTTCCCCCCTGACGAAGGGATAGAGCTTCTCGAAATCATCCAGCAAAGGTTTGGATTCGGTTACACTGGTTGACGTGTACCACACCAGCTTGCCCTCCTTCTTTGCTGCTTCGGCGAGTTTGACGTCGCTCTGGGCCCAACCTGCATGCGCCGTCAACAGCAAGAGTATCATCGAGAGCCAAACCCGCGTGCCGTATCTATTAAGTTCACACTTCATGTCATTCCCCCCTAAACGTAAACAAACGGCTGTAATCTAGCATGAACGGGCTGACGAATAAATCGGCTGGATAATTCGGCCAAGCTGAAGTCTGCAAGCGGACACGGAAATGTCGGGGCGGGTTTGAAACCCCGCCCCGATCCGAAAGTTTCCCCATGAGCGGAGAACGCACAATGCCCCAGGCGATCCGGTAGGTCAACTTTATCGAGCAATGATCGATGACATTCATTGGCGAGAACCAGTCCAGACAAGATGATCAAATTGCCTTAGGCTTACGCGCAAGCGACCCTTCCTCGGTTTCCCCCCACCGTCACGACGCCACTCGGGTTGTATTTTCCTCCAATGGAGGAGTTTCCCTATCTCAGTTCGTCTTTTGCGGGGCAGTTGTTGGAGGAGTTTTCTACGCAGTTTGCTGTCGGTCAAACTTGCCTTCAAAAATTGTGTCGCTATTTCAGCAACTTTTGGGCAGGCGGCAATAACTCGAAAGACAAAGATCTATGGTATGGGAGTTGCACGAAATTAATATCGTCTCGGCACAGATTACGGAATCCGCTAACAATGGTGCAATCGGCCAAACAACCGATCTGCGGAG
>Ga0316628_100003105_pt1 | contig 12661 bp, 11 predicted proteins | sample OWC_Aug_M2_C1_D5_FD_207648 | JGI IMG/M metagenome (GOLD analysis project Ga0316628, IMG submission 207648) | Wetland soil microbial communities from Old Woman Creek delta, Ohio, United States - OWC_Aug_M2_C1_D5_C | ecosystem: Environmental > Terrestrial > Soil > Wetlands | place: USA: Ohio...
TGAGGTGCTTGCCTGCGCGCGCACCTCGCCTCCGAGGGGCACGACCGGCGATGGCCGAGCTGATGGATTCGCTTCGGACCGCAATCGAGCGGTTGCGGGATCGTCACGCTGGCGCCCGACCGGGTGCGGACGAGGCAGTGGCGTAACGACGGGTTCGCCTCGATGGGCGGTACAATCCGCTCGTGATCCTGCTCCACGTCGCGGCAACGGTCGTGTTCCTCCTCCTGGGCGTGGTTAACACGATTCTCGCGGGCGCCTACGGCACCATCGTGGGGTTCATCCCCCCGCGCGGCGACTGGACCCTGCGCGGGGCGCGGGTATGGGCTCGGCTTGTCCTCCTGGGCGGCTTCGTGCGGTTGCGCAGCGAAGGTGCCGAGCGGGTGCCGCGCGGCGAGCCGGTGGTGTTCATGTCCAACCACGAGTCGTGGCTCGACATCCCGGCGCTGCTCGCGACGATCCCGGTGCAGGTTCGGTTCCTGGCCAAGAAATCGCTCTTCCGGTGGCCGTTCTTCGGCTGGGCCATCTCCTCGATGGGGTTCATTCCGGTGGATCGCGAGAACCGCCGCACCGCGATCAGGTCGTTCGAGGAAGCCGCAGCGCGCATCCGGGCGGGGCGCTCGGTACTGATCTTCCCTGAGGAGACCCGTACCACGACCGCCGACCTCCTGCCCTTCCAGCGCGGGGGCTTCCTGATCGCCCTCAAGGCCGGCATCCCGATCGTCCCGGTCGGGCTCGACGGCCCGCGGCGGTGCCTGCCGAAGCACAGCTACCTCGTTCGTCCGGGCAGGATCAACGTGAAGTTCGGCAACCCGATCCCGACGGCCGGCCACGGTGTGACGGACAAGGGTGAGTTGATGGAGGCGGTGCGGAATGCCATCGAACGGCTGCGCGGCAATACCGGGGCGACCGCTGCGGTTCCAGACGAGGGGAGCGACGGGGGGAGCGTGCGCCATGGTGAGTGAGCAAGGGGTCTGGGACGCGCTGGCGACCGTGATGGACCCGGAGATCCCTTTCTCGGTCGTGGATCTCGGGCTCGTCTACGGCGTCGAGGTCACCCCCCAGGACGCTGTGCGGGTGCAGCTCACGCTCACGACGCGCGGGTGCCCGCTGGTGCGGCGCATCTCGGAAGACGCGCGGGCGGCGATCCAGAAGCAGACCGGCGCCAGCGAGGTCGTCGTCGAGATCGTTTGGGACCCGCCGTGGAATCCGACAATGGCCTCCGAGGAGGTCCGTTCCCACTTTGGGTGGTCGTGAGGGGGTGTGATGGCGCTGACGGAGGCTGACGTCCGGCAGGCACTCAAGAAGGTCAAGTTCCCGGGGCTCACCCGGGACATCGTTTCCTTCGGGTTCGTGCGCAACGTGGCGGTGAGCGACGACACCGTGTCGGTGCAGATCGTGATGACCACCGCCAACCCGGCCGCTCGGGAAACCGTCGAGCGCGACGCGCGGGCGGTGCTCTCTGCGCTCCCGGGGGTGCGCGACGTCGTGCTCGACTGCCGGGCACAGGCGCCACAGGCGGCACCGGCGGCACCGGCGCGTGAGGTGCTGGCCGGGGTTCGCATCAAGATCGCTGTTGCGTCCGGCAAGGGCGGGGTGGGGAAATCGACCGTGGCCGCCAACCTGGCCCTCGCGCTGCGGCAGATGGGCTCGTCCGTCGGCCTGCTGGACGCCGACATCTACGGACCCTCCCAGCAGATGATGATGGGGTGCACGGACAAGCCCATGGTCAACCAGGAGCAGAAGATCCTCCCGGTGGACGCGCACGGCGTGAAGGTAATGTCGCTCGGGTTCCTGATGGACCCCGATACCCCGGTGATCTGGCGCGGGCCGATGGTGATGAAGGCGCTGCAACAGTTCATCGAGGACGTGGAATGGGGTGAGCTCGACTTCCTGATCGTGGACCTGCCGCCGGGTACCGGCGACGCCCAGCTCACAATGACCCAGCAGGTGCCCCTGGACGGTGCGGTCATCGTGACCACCCCCCAGGACGTCGCGCTCATCGATGCCCGCAAGGGGCTTGCCATGTTCCGCAAGGTCAACGTCCCAGTACTCGGCGTGATCGAGAACATGTCGGCGTTCGTCTGCCCGCACTGCGGGCAGCGCAGCGAGATCTTCAAGCACGGCGGCGGGCGCCGAACGGCCGAGGAGCTCGGGGTGCCCTACCTGGGGGAGATCCCGATCGATCCCGCGATCGTCGTGGGCGGCGACGCGGGCGTGCCGATCGTCGCCTCCGACCCTGGGTCGCGGGCAGCGCAGGCGTTCCTCGACCTAGCGGCCACGATCGTGCGCCGGCTCGAGCCAGCGTAGGCGTCCGAGCGCTTACTTCGCGGCGGGCGGGGATGCGACGGGCTTGGGAGCCGCGGTGGCCCCCGGGGTCGGCGTGGCCGGTTTCACGATGATCTCGGCCGCGTCTTCCGGGAGCCCCTTGGCGGCGATGATGGCCTGGAGGCGCTTGGCGAACCACTCCGCCTGACCCCACGGCAGCGACTCGCCGCCCGCAAAGTAGGTGGGGGTGCCGAAGACGCCGAGGCGGTAGCCCAGCTCCAGCTGCCTGAGCACCGCGTCGATCGCCGGGTCCCTCAGGAAACAGGCGCGGAACTTGGCCTCCTCCAGGCCCTGCTGCGAGAGGAAGCCAAAGACCGCAGTGTCGACGCTCTCGACGGTGAGGGTGTCCTGCAGCCGGTAGAACTCCTGCTTCAGGGGAACGAGGCGGTCGGGCCAGATCGAGCCCACGCAGTCCCCCGCCACCGCAGCCCGGAATGCCCACGGGTGGAAGTTGTAGAGGGGGAAGTTAACGAGCCCGTGGCGGACGCTCTCGCCGGCCTCGGCCAGCAACGGCCCGACGGCGCCCCATCCCCGCTTGCAGGCGGGGCACTGGAAATCCGAGAACTCGACCACCTTGACGATCGCCTTCTCATGGCCGGGGTCCCACTGAATGTCGGTGCTTTCGAGGATCTCGCGCCGCACGGCCCGTGGGTCCCTGTTGATCGGCCAAGTGCCACCGATCGCGAGGAACTTCCCGTCGGTGCTGATGGCGATGGGCATGCGCACGTTGCCATAGCCGGTGGCGACCACGGCGGTCAGGGTGAGCACCCCGCTCGGGCGGAACGGGCTCATCGGCCAGGAGATCTTCACGCGGTTGCCGAGATAGCTGCCGAGGGCCTGCGGAAGCGTTTGCTGCACGAATTCCGGCAGCGACGCGCCGGTCACGGGCGGGTCGGTGGGCGGCAGGGGGAACAGGAGGCCTGCCGCGGCCGTGCTCACCAGCGGGTCCACCAGCATGCCGACCTGGTCCTTCGCCTCGCCCATGGGGGTGGACCGCTCCGCGCGGACGGTCTGGTAGGGACCGGAAGGCGCGGTGTGGACCACGTTTTCCGTCAACGTCACGACCTCGGCGGGCACGTAGCCCATGTAGGCCTTCGCGAACCGCTTGAGGTCCTGCTCCATCATCTGGGCACTGCACGTGGTCGCCACCAGCAGTGCGACTGCTGCCATCCTGCCCCGCGGCATCATGGCCTCCCTTTCGACAACGGCGAAGCATAACAAAGTCGGGGGAGCGCTGCCGGGGTCTCCTCCGCAGAGCAGCCCGCGGCCATGGAAGCGTGACGGCGTCTCCTGTAGAGTTGTACCGTGCTGGAGCAACGGCTGTCCGACCTGTGGGCACGAGGTCGCCCAGCGGTGATGGGTGTTCTCAACATCACGCCGGATTCCTTTTCGGACGGCGCGAGGTTCCTCGACCGCGACGCGGCGGTCGTCCACGGCCTCGCGCTCCTCGGCGCCGGCGCGGACATCGTGGATGTGGGCGGCGAGTCCACACGGCCGGGCGCGGACCCGGTGCCGGCCGAGGAGGAGTGCGACAGGGTCGTACCGGTGATCTCCGAGCTGGTCCGCCTCAGGCCGGACGCGCTGGTCTCGGTCGACACCGCCAAGGCCGAGGTGGCCGCCGCTGCCCTCGCAAGCGGTGCGCAGATCGTCAACGACGTGACCGCGGGCCGCGACCCCTCCATGTTCGACACAGTGTGCGCCAGAGGAGCAGGGATCGTGCTGATGCACATGCGGGGGGAGCCGCGCACCATGCAGAGCGATACCGCCTACGCGGATGTCGTAGCGCACGTGCACGAGTTCCTTGCGGCGCGCGCCTGGGCGGCGATGGCCGCCGGCATCCCGCGGGAGCGCATCCTCCTCGACCCCGGGATCGGCTTCGGCAAAGACGTCGCGGGCAACCTGCGCCTGCTCGCGGCGCTGCCCGACCTGGCGGCGCTCGGCCATGCGGTGGTCGTGGGCACCTCGCGCAAGAGCTTCATAGGGGCCATTGCCGGTGCCGGGGTGGGCGAACGTCTCGCAGGCACGCTCGCTTCGATCGCCGACACCGTCAGGATGCGGCGCGTGGTCGTGCGCGTGCACGACGTTGCGGCTACGGTGCAGTTCCTCGCCGTGCTCTCGGCGGTGCGGGGAGCGGCATGAGCGCATTGTTCGACGCGCTCCGCGAGCTCACGCGGCTCGAGGTCGGGTTCCGCGACCTGGTGGACATCGCTCTGGTGGCGGTGGTCTTCTACCTTCTCCTCACTGCAATCAAGGGCACCCGTGCAGTGTCGATGATGTGGGGGATCTTCATCCTGACCGGGACCTACCTGGCCGCTCAGGCCCTCGATCTGATCACCCTCGCGGCCGTGCTGCGCGAGATGCTGTTCTACCTGCCGTTCGTGATCATCGTGCTCTTCCAGCACGAGATCCGCCGAATCCTCGCGGCCGTCGGCCGCACACCCCTGCTGCGGTGGACCTCGGCGCTGTCGCCGCACCAAGTCCTCATAAACGACATCGTGCTTGCGTGCGAAACGCTGGTCTCGCACCGCTACGGTGCGTTAATCGTGATCGAGCGGGACGAGGGGTTGCGAACGTTCGTGGAGACCGGCATTCCCATCGACGCCAGGCTCTCCTACGACCTTCTCGTGAACCTCTTCACGCCCGGCACACCCCTGCACGACGGTGCGACGGTCGTGCAGGGCAACCGGATCGCCGCGGCCGGATGCTTCCTGCCGCTGTCGGTGCGCGCCGACCTCTCGACGACCTACGGCTCCCGGCACCGGGCGGCGCTCGGCATCAGCGAGGAGACCGACGCGGTCGCGGTGGTGGTTTCGGAGGAACGGGGGGCATTGACCGTGGCGGAGGGGGGACGTCTCCACAGCGACCTCGACCGGCGGGAGCTCCGTGATCTGCTGCTCGATCTGCTGCTCCTCGGGCGCACGAGGAGAGGGCGATGAGGCTCGTGCCGCGGAGCCCGGTGAGCGTGGTGCTGGCCGTGGTGCTGGCGTGCCTGCTCTGGTACGCCAACGCGCTCGACAGGCGCGAGCGCATCTCGGAGCGGCAGCTGGACACGGCGGTGACGCTGGTCAACGTGCCGCCGGACATGGTGATCACGTCCGAGGTTCCACGCCTCGCCTCACTGAGGGTTCGCGGCCCGCTCTCGCGCTTGCGCACCCTCGACCCGGGTCAGACGGGGGTGGTGATCGACCTGCGCGGAGCGGGCGAGGGCCAGCGCGAGTTCGCCGTGGAGAGCCGGAACGTGGTGGTGCCCTCGGGCGTCGAGGTGCTCGCGGTCTCCCCGTCCCAGGTGCCCCTCCGCCTCGAGCGTCTCGGACGGCGCCTCGTCCCCGTAAAGGCGCGGGTGATCGGCGAGCCCGCCGCCGGCCTTGCGGTCCGCAACGTCTCGGTGGACCCCCCGAGCGTCGTGCTGTCCGGACCGCACCTCCAGCTCGAGGCGCTCCCGAACGTGACGACGGAGCCGGTCAACATCGACGGCACGGACGGGCCGGTCGAGGCACTGGCGGCGGTGCGCTCGCCCAACCCGCTGATGAGGGTCGTCAGCGCCCTCACGGTGCGTGTCGTGGTCGAAGTCGGACCCGCTCCGGCCGAGCAGCGCGGAGGGCGGCGCCGGTGAGTGAAAGGCTCTTCGGCACCGACGGCGTTCGCGGTGTGGCGTTTGAGTACCCGCTGGATCGCCTCACACTTACCCGTCTCGGCTCCGTGCTGGCCGAGCACCTGGACGAGGCGGGGCTTCCCAAGAGGGTCCTCATGGCCGGGGACACGCGCGCCTCCACGGTGGCGCTCGCGCAGTGGCTTGGGGGCGCATTCGCCGCCGCCGGCGGCGAGGTGCACTGGGCGGGTGTGCTTCCTACCCCTGCGGTTTCCCACCTCCTGCGCGACCTCGGAGGGTACGGCGCGGGCGTCGTGGTGTCGGCCTCACACAACCCGGCCGCGGACAACGGCGTCAAGCTGGTGAGCGCGTCCGGCAGCAAGTGGCCGGTGGAGGCGGAAGGCATGCTGGAGGCGCGGCTCGCCGCGACGGTTTCCGAGCCGCCGACCGTGGCTCTTCCGGAGCCGGACTCCCGCTGGCGGGGACGGTACGTCGAACTGCTGCTCGCCACGCTACCCCACAGGCCGCTCAAAGGGATGCGGGTGGTGGTGGATGCGGCCAACGGGGCGGCCGTGCCCGTGGCCGAGCCGTACCTGTCGGCGCTGGGTGCGGACGTTCTCCTCATCCACGCCGAGCCGGACGGAGCGAACATCAACGCCCGCTGTGGCGCGCTTTTCCCCGAGTTGCTGGCGCGCGAGGTCCGCAGCTCGCACGCGGCCGCCGGCGTCGCCCTCGACGGCGATGCCGACCGCGCCATCCTGGTCACCGAGACCGGCCGAGTGCTCGACGGCGACGACGCCCTTTTGCTGTGGGCCAGGTCGCTGGCGGGGGCACGGCGCCTGCCGGCTGACACGGTGGTGGCGACGGTGATGTCGAACCTCGCCCTCGAGGCGGCGCTGAGGCGCGAAGGCATCTCGCTGGTGCGCTGCCCGGTCGGCGACAGGGAGGTGTGGGAAACCATGCAACGGGAGGGCGCCGCGCTTGGGGGCGAACAGTCGGGGCACGTGATCTGCAGCCACTACGCGGTGACCGGAGACGGTCTCCTCACCGCCGCACACCTGCTCGAGATCGCGGCGCGCTCCGGTGGCACCCTCGAGGAGATGGCCGACCTCGTGCGCTTCCCGCAGGTGCTTCTCAACGTGAGGGTGGGGAGGAAGCGGCCCGTCGAGGAGGTCCCGCAGCTCGCGGCGGCTCTGCGGGCGGCCGAGACCGAGCTTGGCGGGGAGGGCCGGATCTTCGTGCGCTACTCAGGGACCGAGCCGCTCTTGAGGATCATGGTGGAGGCGCCGGGGGACGGGGTGGCGCGGGAAACCGCCGAGAGGATCGCTGCCCTGGCACGCGAGCACCTGGGGACCGCCTGACGACCGCCGGGACGCTGGAGGTTCAAGGCCCCGTGCACGATGCGGACCCGCCCTCGTAATGGAAGAGCGAGCGAGGCTATGCCTGGCGAGCGTGGGGGCTCGGGGGGCTTGAGGCGCCGGGGGGTGGGCGAGTTGGCGCCGGGCCCCCCGGAACGGATAGTCACCCTCCGAACAGGCTCCACTTCTTGCGCTTCAGCTTGAGGGGTTCCTTGGGGCTGCCGATCTGCGCGGTGTGGTCCGAGTAGTCCGAGGCCACCACGTAGAACTCCACGGTCTTGTTCTGGTGGAAGTTGAGGGAGATCTCGGCGGCGTAATCGGGGCCGGAGATCGGGCGTAGCGGGAGCTCGACGAACTGGACGCTCCCCTCGACGCGGGCGAACAGCCGCGCGCTCTTGACGGCGTGATCGTCGGTGATGCGCACGTTTATCGTGCCGGGTTCACCCTTCTTGTACTCCAGCTTGACCCCCGGGGTGAGCACGATCGCGGGCGGCGCCGGGTCGAGCTGCTTGAGCTGCGCGGCCAGCCTCTCTCGCGCCTGCTGAAAGCGTGCTTCGTAACGGGGGTTCGGGGTGGCGTTGGCCAGCGCCTCGAGCCCCTTCTCGGGGGCCTGGTCCTTCTCCGCCCGCTGGGCGGCGGCCATGACCGCCGCGGCCTTCTGGTCCGCAGCCTGGTCCGCCCTGAGGCGCTCGAAGCGGGCGCCCAGACCCTGACGGTTGGGCCAGCTTCGGCGGATCGTCTCGAGGCGGGTGAGCGCGAGGTCGTAGTTGCCCTTGGCCGCCAGGTCGCCCGCCTCGCGCTCGAGCGCCCCCGCCGCCTTCTCGCGCATCTCGCTGGCCGGCGCGTACCGTGGCACGAGCGAGGCAAGCACCGTCGACTGCTGCAGCACCTCCGCCCACTCTCCCTGCTTCTGGGCCTTTGCAAGGAGCGCCTGGATGTTGAGGGCGCGCCTGGCCTCCTCGAGAGCGGTGCTGATGTCCGCGTTGTGCGCGTAGACCGCTTCGTCCTCTTTGGAGATCCCTTTGACGATGTCGCCGAGGGCCTTGAGGTTGCCGTTCGAGAGGTACTTGGCGAGGTCCTTGGCGAGCGCGCGCTCCACCTGGGTTCTGTAGGTGGCGTCCAGCGTGTCGTAGCGCTCCCTCTCCGCGACGGCGAAGGTGTCGAGCTCGGTCGGGGTGATCGACCTGAGCGCCTCCCCTGCAGCGACGAGGTCGCCGAGAGCGAGTGCGGCCTCCGCGCTCTGCAGGGCGGTCAGGGCCCTCGGCTGCTGGGCCGGCTTCGGAGGCTCGATGGGCCGTGCGGGCGCTGGTCTCGGTGCCGTTGCGGCGCGTTGCGGCGCGTGCGACTGGCGGCTCATCAGGAACACCGCGGCCGCACCGATCGCGATCACCACCACTGCCGCGAGCCCGACCCAGAGCAGCAGGCGCAACCCGCGCCGCGGCCCGCCGGCCGAGGTGGGGGGATGCGCCGGTGGAGGAGGAACGGCCGCAGTTCCGCCCGCCACGGAGGCCGCCGCCGGTGCCGCCTCCGGCCCGAACGGCAGGGGCTCTGGGGGTGGCGGAGCGACCGGCGGGGCGGAAGGGAGTTCGGGCAGGCGGTGGATCGGTACCGGTCCCGTTTGCACCCTGTCGCGCCGGGGTTCGGCTGGCGCCGGGGGTGATGCCGGTTGGGCGCTCGCCGCGAACGGCGGGGACGCGACGGGAACGTGGGGGGGTGGTTGTGGCGGCGCCGGGAACGTCGGCGTCGTCAGGGTGCCCTCGGCGCCGGCCGGCGTCGCTGCAAGGGGCGGCACCAAGACCGCCGGCGGTGCAAGCACGCGGGGCGCCGCGGGCGGCGCCGGAGGAACGCCGCCGAACGGCTCGTCGAGGACGGGCTCGGGTACCGACGCCGGTCTGGGCGCAACCTCGGCTGCCGCGGCGTGGTGAGGCGCAGGTGCTTCGAGCGTGCCGAATGCGCCGAGAAGGATCGCCTTACGAAACTCCTCCAGAGACGGGGGCCGAGCGGCGGCATCGCGCCGGACGGCCAGCTCCAACGTCGAGCGGAGCAGCACCGGATCCTGAGTGCGCTGGGTGACCGGACCGGGGAGGAGCACCGACGGCGCCGGTGCGTCCGCCGGGGCTACCTCCGCGTTGAGCAGGGCGCACGCCGTGAGGGCGAGGGAGTAGACGTCGGAGCGCGCGTCGGGCCTCACGGTCGCGGTCAGGGGCTCCAGCCGCTCGGGCGCCGCGAACTGCGGCGGGCCCTCGAGGGCGAGGCCGGCGCCCGCCAGCGCCCCGATCTGGAAGGCCGCCGTTCCGAAGCCGAGGATCCAGATCTTCTCCTCCTCGCCACGGCGCGTGATGAGCAGGTTCTCCGGCGCGAGGTTGCCGTGGGAGACGCCGTTGCTCGCCAGCGCGGCGAGGTCGTTGGTCGCTTCGGCCACCAGGCGGAGGACGTTGAGCGGGTGGGGAGCGGTCAGCGTGTCGAGTCGCGTCCCCGCCACGAACTCCATCACCATGAACGCGCTTCCGTCGGGGGTGAAACCGAAGTCGAGGAGGCGCGGGAAACACCCCGGCTTGTGCGCCGCAACGGCCTGCATCGCGGCCAGAAAGCGTGCCTGGCACTCCTTCGGATCGGTCTTGGAGCCTGGGGGTATCAGCTTGATGGCCACGGGGTTGCCGCTGCCCGGATCGACCGCCTGGAACACGATCGCGGACCTGCTGGACTTGAGTACCCGTTCCAGGCGGAAGCTCTCGGTGATCTCGCGTGGTTCGCTCATGGGCTGACCCCCGCCCTCGTCACACCGCACCGTGCATGCGTTCCCGGGTGACACGTCCCACCGAGGTGCCGGGGAGCACCCGGGTTTCCATGCGTATATTCTAGCAAACAGTGTAGTAAGAAGCCATCCCCGGAGATGTGACGCAGCGCACCTTTTTGCGACCGGCGGGCCCGCTCAACACCGGTGCGAACGGCGAGGCCCGTCCGGGCCCTCTGGTACCATCCGGCACCGTGCCCGCGCCCGAATTGGTGGTCATGGCCGCAGGGTTGGGTTCCCGCTTCGGCGGCCTCAAGCAGCTCGAGCCGGTCGGCCCGTCGGGGGAGGCGCTGCTCGACTACGCGGTGTTCGATGCCGTGCGGGCGGGTGTCGAGCGGGTGATCTTCGTGATCCGACGCGAGATGGAGCGCGAGTTTCACGAGAACCGCGGCCGCCGATACACGAGGAACGCAGAGGTGGTCTACGCGTTCCAGGTGCTCGAAGACCTGCCCGGCGGCACCACGGTCCCGTCCGGGCGCACGAAGCCCTGGGGCACCGCACACGCGGTGTACGCCGCGCGCGCTGCGGTCCGTGCGCCTTTCGTCGTGATCAACGCCGACGACTTCTACGGGCCCGAGGGTTTTGCGCTCCTCGCCGGGTTTCTCGCGGAAGGGCGGCAAGGGCCGCCGGAGCGCTATGCCATGGTCGCGTACCGGCTGCGCAACACGCTCTCGCTGCACGGCAGCGTCGCGCGGGGGGTGTGCGAGACGGACGCCGCGGGCTTCCTGGTGGCGATCAGGGAGTACGAGCGCATCGAGAGCGGGGTCGGGGGCCCCGTGCACCGCGGCAACGACGGGGAGCGCCACGCCTTCGCCGGGGACGAGCTCGTCTCGATGAACCTCTGGGGTTTTCGCCCCGGTCTCATGGCTCACCTCGAGGAGCGCTTCCGCGCCTTCCTGGACGACCGCGGACGCGAGCCTTCCGCGGAGTTCTACCTGCCCGCAGCGGTTGGCGGCATGATTGCCGACGGTCTCGCGACCGTGCGGGTGTTCGAGACCGAATGGCCGTGGTTCGGACTCACCCACCGCGAGGACGTGACCGATGTGAAGCGGCGCCTCCTCGCGCTCGTCGAACAGGGGGTCTACCCCGCGCGGCTGTGGGGCTGACACGGTGGAGGAGCGGCTCGTCTTCGGAGAGGAGCTTGCAGCGGTTGGCCGGCGCTTCACCCTGGAGGGTGAATTCCTCGGCGCCCGCGCGTACGGGGGCGGTCACATCCACGGTACCTACCTTGCCACCTACCGCCACGGCGGGCGACATATCCGATACGTTCACCAGAGGCTGAACCGCATCGTCTTCCGCAACCACGAGGGCGTGATGCGCAACCTCACGCGTGTCCTCGACCACCTGCATTTCAAGCTGGCCGGACTGGGCGCCGCCGAGGTGTCCCGCCGTGTGCTGACGCTTGTGCCGGCGCGCGACGGCCGCGCCTTTGCCGTCGATGACGCAGGCGAGGTCTGGCGGACCTACCTTTTCATCGAGGGCGCCTCGTGCCTGGAACGGGCGGAGCGGCCGCGGGAGGCGTTCGAGGCGGCCAGGGCGTTCGGCGAGTTCCAGCGGCTCCTACTCGATCTCCCGGGGCCCCGACTGCACGAGACGATCCCCGACTTTCACCACACCCCGAAGCGGCTGGCGGCGCTGCGGCGAGTGGTAGATGTCGATGCCCACAACCGCGCGGTCGAGGCGCGGGCGGAGATCGAGTTCGTGGCCGCGCATGAGCACTTGGCGGACCGCCTGCTCCGCCCGCACGCGCAGGGGTTGCTCCCCGAGCGAGTGATCCACAACGACACCAAAATCAACAACGTCCTGCTGGATGACGCAACCGGCGAGGCGATCTGCGTCATCGATCTCGACACGGCCATGCCCGGGCTCTCGCTCTTCGACTTCGGGGACATGGTCCGGTCGGTGGCGGGCACGCGCCCGGAGGACGACCCGGACGCCGAGAAGGTGGCCGTCCGGCCCGAGATCTTCGCGGCGCTGGCAGCCGGGTTCCTCTCGGCGCTCGGTGGGCTGCTGGTGCCGGCCGAGCGCGAGAACCTCGTGCTGGCCTCCCAGGTCATGACCTTCGAGTGCGGGGTCCGCTTCCTCACCGACTTCCTTGAGGGCGATCCCTACTTCAAGGTCCGCCGGCCCGGCCACAACCTGGACCGCTGCCGTACCCAGTTCGCCCTGCTGCGCTCGCTGTTCGAGCGCGAGGACGAGCTGCGGCGTCTGGTCGAGGGGATCGGGCCGCCGGAGGGCGACGGAGCCTTCGGCTGACCTCGGGTCCCCCCTCTCCGAACGTCGCAGAGGACGAAAGCCGGCGGCTCGTCCAGGAGATCCTCGCCGACCGGGTACCGCGCGCCGTCGCCGGTGACCAGACCATCGCCGGGTTGCACTCCGGGGCCAGGGGTAGGGCGGATTGAGGCAGATCACTCGTAGCGAAGCGCCTCGACCGGGTCGAGGCGCGAGGCCTTGACCGCCGGCCAGAGGCCGAAGACGATTCCCACCCCCATCGACACCCCCACCCCGACCAGCGGCGACCACAGGGGTACGTTGGTCGGCAACGACGGCACCGCCGCCCGCACGGTGGCGGCGGCGGCGAGCCCGAGAGCGACG
>Ga0316628_100003106_pt1 | contig 12660 bp, 10 predicted proteins | sample OWC_Aug_M2_C1_D5_FD_207648 | JGI IMG/M metagenome (GOLD analysis project Ga0316628, IMG submission 207648) | Wetland soil microbial communities from Old Woman Creek delta, Ohio, United States - OWC_Aug_M2_C1_D5_C | ecosystem: Environmental > Terrestrial > Soil > Wetlands | place: USA: Ohio...
GATGACGATAGGGACAAGGACGGCCAATTCCCGCCTGTCGGCGTCACGGAGGACGCCGTCCGGGTCCTTGAGCGGGCCCTGCATGACCCTCCGGTACAGCCAGAGGAGATAGGCGGCCGACAGGATGACGGTCGAAACGCTCAGCGCGGCCAGGACATGGTTCGAGGCGAAGATGCCGAAGAAGCATAGGACCTCGCCGACGAAGCCGTTGAGGCCGGGAAGCCCGGCCGAGGACAGCATGGCGACCAGGAACAGGGCGGCGAAGACCGGCATCCGGGCGGCCGCCCCGCCGTACTCACGGATCAGCCGGGTGTGGGTCCGCTCGTAGAGGACGCCGACGCAAAGGAACAGGGCCCCCGTGCTCAGACCGTGATTGAGCATCTGGTAGAGGGCGCCCTCGGTCGCCTCGAAGTTGAGCGAGAACACCGCCAGCATGACCAGCCCCATATGGCTGACGCTCGAGTAGGCGACCAGGGATTTCATGTCCTTCTGGACGAGGGCCATGAGGCCGCCGTAGATGATGCCGATCACGGCCAGGATGGACAGGGCGGGCGCGAAGGCCGCGGCCGCGGCGGGAAAGAGAGGGATGCCCAGCCGGAGGAAGCCGTAGGCGCCCATCTTCAGAAGGACGGCCGCCAGGAGCACCGACCCGGCCGTGGGCGCTTCGACATGAGCGTCGGGCAGCCACGTGTGGAGAGGGAACATCGGGACTTTGACGGCGAAGGCCAGGGCGAAGGCCAGGAAGAGCCAGGTCTGGAGGGCCGGGGGATAGGGGAGGGCTGCCAGGTCGGCGATGGCCAGGGAATAGCTCCCCGTCGCGCCGTGGTAGGCCGCGTAGAGGACGAGGATGGCGACGAGCATGAGCAGGCTTCCGAACATGGTGAAGAGCACGAACTTCATCGTGGCGTAGATCCGGCGCCGGCCTCCCCAGATGCCGATGAGGAAATACATCGGAACGAGCATGGCCTCCCAGAAGATGTAGAACAGGAACAAGTTGAGGGAGACGAAGACGCCGATCATGCCCGTTTCGAGGATGAGCATGAAGAACGAGAACTCCTTGACCCGGTCGGCAACGGCCCGCCAGGACGAGAGCAGGGCTAAAGGGGTGAGGAAGGTGGTCAGCAGGACCAGGAAAAGGCTGATGCCGTCGACCCCGACATGATAATCAATGCCCCGGCCGAGCCACGAGGCGCGTTCGGCGAACTCGGGCAGTCCGGACCCTCCGTCGAACCCGAAAAAGAGGACGAGCGAGAGGCCGAACGTCAGGAGGGACACGGCCAGCGCGGCCAGCCTGGCGGCCTTGTCCGAATCGCCCCGGAGGAACACCAGGAGAAGCGCTCCCGCCAAAGGCAGGAAGGTGACGACGCTGACGATGGGGATGCCAGAGACGCCGCCGTTCATAGGAGCACGAACCCCAGGAAAAGGACGGTCCCGATGAGGAAGGCAAGGGTGTAATCGCGGACCAGGCCGCTCTGGAGGAGGCCGAGACCCCTTCCGGCCAGGCCGGCCGCGGAGGCGGACCCGTTGAGGGCGCCGTCGATGACCTTGAGGTCGAAATGCCGATAGACGGCCTCGGAGCCGCGGAGGAGCGGCCGGACGAAGACGGCGTCATAGGCCTCGTCGACGTAATACTTGCCGACGAGGAGCCGGTGGACGCCCGGCAGGCGGGACGCGAGGCGGCCGGGGAGTTCCGGCGCGCGGCGATAAAGGACGAAGGCCAGGGCGATGCCGGCCGCGGCCATAGCCGTGGCCAAGAGGGCCAGCCCGCCCTCCGCGGCGCCGCTCAGATGATGGCCGACGCTCTTGACCGTGCCGGCCAGGAAACGTCCGAACCGGTCGGCGTCCTTTCCGAACAGGGCGGGTAGGCCGACGTAGCCCGCGACGACGGAAAAGACGGCCAGCAGGACCAGGGGAACGGTCATGGCCGGGGACGATTCGTGGACGTGATGGTCCGACCCCTTCCATGCCCGAGGCGCCCCGTAGAACGTGAGATAGACGACGCGGAACATGTAGAAGGCCGTCAGGACGGCGCCGGCGAGGCCGAGCCCGTAGAGGACGTGATGGCCCCCGGCGAAGGCGCTCGTCAGGATGGCGTCCTTGGAGAAAAAGCCGGACAGGAAAGGCACTCCCGAAATGGCCATCGCGCCGACGAGAAAAACAGGGAAGGTGACCGGAAGATGCTTCTTGAGTCCGCCCATCCGGCGCATGTCCTGCTCGCCGCCCAGGGCGTGGATGACGCTGCCGGCGGCGAGAAAGAGGAGGCCCTTGAAGAAAGCGTGGGTCATGAGATGGAACATCCCGGCGGCGTAGGCGCCGACGCCGCAGCCGATGAACATGTAGCCGATCTGGGAGATGGTCGAGTAGGCCAGGACCTTCTTGATGTCGGTCTGGACGAGAGCCATGGTCGCGGCTAAGACCGCCGTCGCCCCGCCGACCCAAGCGACGACCACTGAAGCGGGGACGGAGGCGGCGTACAAGCCGCTCAACCGGCAGACCATATAGACGCCGGCCGTGACCATGGTCGCCGCGTGGATGAGGGCGCTGACCGGGGTCGGGCCCTCCATGGCGTCGGGAAGCCAGACGTAGAGGGGGACCTGGGCCGACTTGCCCGTCGCCCCGACGAACAGCAGGACGGCGGCCAGAGTGGCGACGCCGGCGGGCAGGAGGCCGTCCGCGGCGGCGGAATTGATGGCCGTGAATCCCCCGCTCTTGACGTTGACGAGGAGGACGAGGACGCCGATGATGAAGGCTGCGTCGCCGACCCGGTTGACCAGGAAGGCCTTCATGCCGGCTTTAGCAGCGGCCGGACGCTCGAACCAGAAGCCGATGAGAAGATAGGAGCAGAGGCCGACGCCCTCCCAGCCGACGAACATGAGGACGATGTCCGAGGCCATGACCAGGACGAGCATGAAGAACGTGAACAGGTTGAGGTGGGCGAAATAGCGGGCGAACGAGCGGTCTTCCGCCATGTACCCCGTCGAATAGACGTGGATGAGAAAGCCGACCCCCGTGACCACCAGCGCCATGACGGCCGAAAGGCGGTCGAGGGTCAAGGCGACGGGGGAGGAAAAGGCGCCGCTGACGATCCAGGGCAGGAGGGTTTTTGTCAGGGCCGCGGCCCCCTCGGGGGCCCTGGCCAGCCTGAGGAACGAGGACGCGGCCAGGATGAAGGACAGGAACAGGGCCGAGGACGCCTGCCAGGCGATCCATCTTCGCGATAGGCCCCGCCCGAACACGATGAGGACGAAGGCGCTCAGGCCGGGGGCGAGCGGGATGAGCCAGAATAACTCGGCCATGCTAGCCCCTCAGGTCCCTGAGGTCATCGGTCTGGACGGAACGGCGCTGACGGAAGACGAGCACAATGATGGCCAGTCCGATGACGGCCTCGGCCGCGGCCACGGTGATGACGAAGAGGACGATGACCTGGCCCTCCGCCTTGCCGAGGGCCTTGGCCAGGGCGAGAAAGGCCAGGTTGCCGGCGTTGAGCATGACCTCGACGGCCATGAACTGGGTCAACAGGTCCTTCTTGACGAAAAAGGCCAGGACGCCCAGGACGAACAGTGCGGCGGCGACATAGAAGAACGCCGAGGCGGGGATCATGTCCCCTCCTTCCGGCCGGCCACGGCCAGGGCGCCGACGAGAGCGGCCAGGATGAGGAGCGAGGTGATCTCGAAAGCGTAGAGATGGTCGGTGAAAAGGAGCTGGCCGAGGACCGCGGGGTCACGGGATGGGGCGGCGGCGGCTCCGCCGCTGAGGGCCTTGCGGCCCGCGACGATGAGCTCGGCCAACAGGACCAGTCCCAGCCCGCCTGTCAGGACGATCCGGAGCATCCGCCGCCCCCCGGGCGGGTTCCGCTTCAGGTTGAACATCATGATGGCGAACAGGAACAGGACCATGATGGCCCCGGCGTAGACGAGGACCTGGACGACCGCGGCGAAGGGAGCGTCAAGGAGCCCGAAGATCCCGCCCAGGCTGGAGAAGGACAGGACCAGGAACAGCGCGTTGTGGGCCTGGTTGCGGGAGACGATCATGGCCAAGACCGAACCGATGCAGAGGACGGTCAGGCAAATGAATACGGCCCAGGCCATGGGAATCCGCACTATATTTATTTGTCCCCAGGGCCAAAGTCAAGCCGGAAATTCGCCTATTCGTAGCGCAGGCTGTCCACGGGGTTCTGCCGGGCCGACCTGAGGGCCTGGTACCCGACGGTCAGGGCGGCGAAGAGGACGGCCAGGGCCGCCGAGGCGATGAACGTGCCGGCGGGGATGCCGGTGTGGTAGGCGAAATTCGTCAGCCATTTCCTCATGGCCAGGAAGGCCAGCGGCAGGGCGATGACGTTGGCCAGGATGACCCCGCGAAGGAAGGTCCCCGAGAGGAGCAGACAGACGCTGCCGGCCGAGGCGCCCAGCGCTTTCCGGATACCGATCTCCTTGACCCGGCGCTCGGCGGCGAAGACGGACAGGCCGAAGAGCCCCAGGCAGGCGACGAACAGGGCCAGCCCGGCGAAGACCTTGAAGAGGGCGTAGCTCTGGTCCTCGGACCTGTAGTTCCGGTCGAAGACCTCGTCGACCAGGCTGTAGGAGAATAGGTGGTCGGGGCTGACCTCCGAGACCTTGCGTTTCAGGTATTCCAGGACCTCGGGGACCCGCCCCTCCTGGACCCTGACCAGCAGGTATCCCGCGTTGCCCGGCGAGAATTCCAGGACGAGGGGCTCGATCGGGCTGTGAAGGGAGGCGAAATGGAAATCCTTGATGACGCCGATGATGGGCGCCTGGCCGTCGTGGACGTCCGAAAGGCACTCGAGGCCGAGCGGCTGTTCGAAACCCATGATGGCCGCCGTCGATTCGCTGATGATATAGGCCGGCTTGCGGTCGGGGCCGGCCTCGAAGCCCCGGCCCTGGACGATGGTCAGGCCGGCCGTCCTGATGAAGCCTTCGTCCACCCGCAGGAACCTCAGCATGGGCAGGACGTTCTTGTCCGGTGTGCCCACCGGGGTGAGACGTTCATTGCTGAATCTGGTCCCAAAGAGCTGGGAGGTCAAGGCCACCCCCGTGACGCCGGAATATCGCTCGATCTCCGCCTTCAACGCGCCCGCCCCGGCGGCCATCTTTTCGGACAGGTCGCCGTAGAGGTCGACGGCGATGACGTTCCGTTTTTCGAACCCGAGGTCGGCCCGACGGAAGAACCGGAGCTGCCCGGCCATGGTGATGGTGCCGAAGACGAGGAAAATGGACACGACGAACTGGAAAACGACCAGGCCCTTGCGGAGCAAGGCGGCCGCCGAGCCCGGGGTCCTGGCGCTCTTCAGCATCCCGGCCGGCCGGAACGCGGTCGTGAAAAAGGCGGGGTAGAGGCCGGCCAGGAAAGTCAGCAGGATGAGCAAGCCGAGGAGTCCCGCTGCGCCTCCGGCCGTCAGGAAAGCGCCCAAGGACATCGCCTGGCCGGTCATCCGGTTGTAGAAGGGGATAGCGAATGTCAGCAGGACCACGGCCAGGACGGCCGACAGGGCCGTCAAGAGCCCCGCTTCTCCCAGATACTGCCTGATGAGTTGGCCGCGGCGGGCGCCGATGACCTTGCGGACTCCCATCTCCTTGACCCGCTTGAATGATTGAGCCGTGGCCAGGTTGATGAAATTGACCACCGCGATGAGCAGGATGAGCAGGGCCGCGCCCGAAAAAACGATCACGTAGATGATATCGCCGTTGGCCCCGGCCTCGCCCTCGAGCTTGGAATGGAGATGGATGCTGCGAATGGGCTGAAGCCGTATGGACTCGACGCGGGTCGGTTGCGCGGCATGGTAGGCCTTCATGAAGGCCCCGGCCTTGGCTTCGAACGTCTCCGGACGCTGGCCGGCACGGAGCAGGACGAACGTATAGGCGGCCTTCAAGGTCCGATGGCTGAGGATGTCGAAACCGGCCCAGGCCGAGAACGTCGGCATCGAAACGAGGGCGTCGATCTTGAGGTGCGACCGCCCATGGAGGTCCCGCACGACCCCGGCGACCCGGAGGGGCTGGTCCTTGAAGTCCTCGACGATCAAGGTTTTTCCGATCGGGTCCTCGCCGCCGAAATACTTCCGGGCGAACGATTCTGTCATGACCACGGAATGGGGATCCCGGAGGGATGATCCGGGACCGCCCTTGACGTAGTCGAGGTCGAACATCGCCGGGAAGGCTTCGTCGGCGAGGAACATCCGATCCTCCGTGAACATCCTCGGAGGCCCCTGGCTCGGGATGTGCCTGATGACCCGCGGGCCGACGGCGACGAGCCTGGCGGCCGATTCGACCTCGGGGAAAGCTTTCTCAATCTCGGGCCCCATGGCCGGGGCGGAGGCCGCCCATTGCCGGGTCGTGGACCCGAACTGGGAATCCGTCCGGACGCGATAGATCCTATCCGATTTGGGGAACGAAGCTTCGTAGCTGAGCTCCCCTTTGACGTGGACCAGGATGACCAGGAGGCAGGCCAGGCTGACGCCGAGCCCCAGGATGTTGAGGAAGCTGTAGAGCTTCTGTCTTTGGATGACCCGCCAGGCCATTTTGAGGTTGTTCTTCATCATCATGCCTCTCCAATACAGGGAATCCCACATGAATAAGGGAAGTGACCTCGCCAGCATGGCCCAGAAGCCCCCATGAGCCTTGGCGGGGCCTTCCTCGGCCGCCTGGCGGCGGAACCGCTCCTCGAAGTCGCCGACCGCCTGGTCGTATTCCTCGTCGTCCAGGGAAAGCCAAAGGAGGGCTTTACCGAGACGAGGGATCTGCTGGGAGCGTTTGTTCATGGCCGGGCTCATTTAAAAGCCGCCTCGCATTCCTCGGTCCAGAGCGCCCGATGGATCTTCCGGACCTCCCGGAGCGCGGTCCGGCCGGCGGGAGTCAGGGTATACATATATTTACTCCGGCCGCCCCGTTCCGCGAACGGCTCGCTGGCTGTCTTCTCGACGAAGCCCTTGTGAAGGAGCTGTTTGAGGGGCTTGTAGACGGCGCCGAACGACCACTCCTGCCGGGTGTCTTTTGAGACCTGGTCCCTGACGGGAACCCCGTAGGCGTTGTCCCGGAGCTTCCAGACGGCCAGGAGGACGATCTCCTCGGACCTCGAAAGCATGTTCATGGGCGGCCTCCGGAGATATGTCTGAAACTCGGATACATATAAACCCTTTTTGCAAATTCCGTGCCACTAGGATTCGGGGGTTTGCAGAGCAGGGCGAAAGCACCACCGTCCGGATTTGACCCGGTTATTGTTCGGAAGCGGACACCGGGTGTTGTTCGAGGCCTCTTAAAGGACGATCCGCGCTATCTTCGATCCGACGTTGACAACGCGGCGAGTTCTGGTATAATTACGCCCGTACCGCGGGGTAGAGCAGCCTGGTAGCTCGTCGGGCTCATAACCCGGAGGTCGTTGGTTCAAATCCAACCCCCGCTACCATCCGAGATCAGTTTTTTCCCCATATGTTAGAGGCTGCGGCCTCTTCCTGCGCTTTTTCGACCTGGCCGGGTTTTCTTGACAGCCCCTCGATCCACTCCTATATTGATATCGGCTCCTGTCCGAGCTTGGGGCCGGGTCAGCTATGAAAAAGGGTCTGCGGTGGATGGTCATCGGCGGGCTGGCGGCCGCTCTCGCCTGCTCCAACGGCAATCCGGTCGGCCCCTCGTTCAATGACCATAGCCCGGTCCCTTGGGGGGACGAAGACGCCGAGCTCATGGCACTATGTCTCTCGGGGGAACTGACCGCTCCCGAAGGGCTCTACGCCGATATCTCCCGCGACCTCCAGAAGATCCGCGAAGACCTCGGCGCGTCGTATCCTATCGTGACTCAATTAAAATTCCGTCCTCCGTGGCTCCCCAGCTGCGTCATCGCCGGCATCAATCCGACTCTCGCTGCTTCCATCCGGGACGGCTCGTTCCATACCTGGGACGAATTGAACCAGCGCTATCATTTGACCCGGATCGATGTCACGGACTATCTTGCCGTCCTTTATTTTGAAGGCCGCCTGAACTCCCGACGGTTGGCGGAACTCTACCAGGCCGTAACGCCGGGCCTGCATCCAGAACCCAACGGCCTAATCGGAGACGGCCCCAATATCTATCCCCGGGTATCCGGCAACGTCAGGACCTATCTTTATCGTAACGCCTGGGGTGATTGCATGAGCGGCTGCATATACTCTGAATATTGGTATTTCCTCTGTTCAGATTCAAAGTCACCCGTGCTCATCGGGCACTGGACTTCGGGATCCGGAGGAATGATCTGGTACTTCGATTCCCGGCTTAATATCGAGGTCTATAAAGGCTTCTAGGTTCAGTCGACGGCAACGCCGTCCCAGCAATACGTGCAGAGCTTTTCCTTGGGCAGGCCGATGGCCCCGACCAGGTCCTCGAGCCGCTGATACCGCAGCGTCGTCAGGCCCAGCTTCTGGGCGATCCAAGCGACCATCGCCTCGTGCTTGGCCGAGCCGGACTTGGCATATTCCCCGATGTTCTTGGCGTCGGGGCCCTCCAGCGCGGCGATGGCCTTGCGCGCGGCCAGGTCCATCTCCGAACGCGAACGCGAGAAATTCAAGTACTTGCAGCCGTAGGCCAGGGGAGGGCAGGCCGGCCGCATGTGGACTTCGACCGCCCCCGAGTCGTAGAGGCGCTGGATGGTGTCTTTGAGCTGTGTGCCGCGGACGATGGAATCCTCGCAGAACAGCAGCCGCTTGCCCTGGATGATCTCCCGGATGGGAATGAGCTTCATCCGAGCCACCTGGTCACGGATGTCCTGGTTCTGGGGCATGAAGCTCCGGGCCCAGGTCGGCGTGTACTTGACGAAGGGACGCCGGAAGGGGACGCCGGCTTCGGCGGCGTAACCCAGGCCGTGTCCGATGCCCGAGTCGGGGATGCCGGCCACCACGTCGATCTGGACGTCGTCGTTCCTGGCCAGGATCTCGCCGCAGCGATTGCGGACGGTCTCGACGTTGATGCCCTCGTAGTTCGAAGCGGGGTAGCCGTAATAGACCCAGAGGAAGGAGCATATCTGAAGCTTGTCGCCCGGCGGGACCACCTGCTCGAATCCTTCCGGTGTGATCCTCACGATCTCGCCCGGGCCGAGGTACCGTTCGATCTCGTAGCCGAGGTTGGGGAAGGCGCAGGTCTCGAGCGAGGCCGCGAAGGCCCCGTCTTTCCGGCCGAGAACGACCGGCGTCCGGCCGAACTTGTCCCTGGCCGCCAGCACGCCTTCTTCGGTCAGGATGAGGATGGAGCAGGACCCCTTGATCAGCTCGCCGACGTGCCGGATGCCGTCCTCGAACGTGTCCTTCTGGTTGATGATGGCGGCCACGAGCTCGGTCGGGTTGATCTCGCCGCCGCGCATCTCGGAGAAATGGAGGCACTTGCCCTGGAAGGCCCGGGCCACCAGCTGGTCGATGTTCTTGATGACGCCGACCGTGGCGATCGAGAAATTCCCCAGGTGCGACCGGATGAGCAGGGGCTGGTCCTCGTAGTCGCTGATGACGCCGATGCCCCGCGTGCCGCGGAGCTTGCCGACGTCCTCCCCGAACTTCGACCGGAACTGGGCGTTCTCGATGTTGTGGATGTAGCGGACGATGCCCGCCCCGTTGCCGACGGCCAGGCCGCCGCGCTTGGTGCCCAAGTGTGAATGATAGTCGGTCCCGTAGAACAGGTCCTCGACGATATCGGACTTGCCGATGACCCCGAAAAATCCGCCCATGCCGTCCTCCTCTCCGAAGTTCCGGCCCATCATATCATCGTCGTCTGTGCGGTTCAACGCTGGAGTTCGGGGCGGTTGCGCGGGGCGGGATTATCTGTTATACAAGACGATGAAGACCACGAGGAGGACACCATGTTCAAAGCCGAAGCGTACATCCAAAGACGGAAGCTCCTGAAAAGATCGGTCGGGTCGGGCCTGCTCCTGTTCCTGTCCAACGAGGAAAGCCCGATGAACTACCCGGCCAACACGTATCACTATCGCCAAGATAGCTCGTTCCTGTACTTTTTCGGCATGGCCTCGCCCGGCCTGGCCGCCATCGTCGACGCCGACGAGGGCACGGACGTCCTGTTCGGGGACGACATCGGCATCGAGGACATCATCTGGATGGGCTATCTTCCCAAGCTCAAGGACAGGGCCCTCGAGGTCGGCGTCCGTCGCGTAGCGCCGCGCTCCGCCTTCGAGGAAACCGTGCGCAAGGCCCTAGCCGCCGGCCGGCCCGTCCACTATCTTCCGCCCTACCGCGCCGACAACGCCATCGCCTTGAGCGAGCTCCTGGGCATCCCCCTCAAAGAGCTCAAGGCCAAGGCCTCGGCGGCGTTCATCAAGGCCTCGGTCGACCAGCGGATCATCAAATCCAAGGAGGAGGTCCGCGAGATCGAGAAGGCCGTGGCCGCGAGCCAAGCGATGTATCTCGCCGGCATGAAGCTGGCCAAACCAGGCCGTTACGAGTACGAGGTCTCCGGGGCCATGGAAGGGGTCGCCCTGTCGCGGGGCATGCACCTGGCCTTCCCGCCCATCGTCACCATCAACGGCCAGACCCTGCACATGCATGCCCATGACAACCTCCTCGTCAAGGGCCGGCTCCTGGTCATGGACTGCGGGGCGGAAGCGCCCAGCGGCTACGCCTCCGACATCACCCGGTCCGTGCCCGTCGGAGGGCGCTTCAACGCCAGGCAGAAGAGCGTCTATGAGATCGTCCTGGCCGGACAGGAGAAGGCCATCAAGGCCATCAAGCCCGGCGTCAACTTCAAGGATATCCATATCCAGACGGCCAAGCTCATGGCCGACGGCCTGAAGGGCCTCGGCCTGATGAAGGGGGATGCCGGCGAGGCCGTCGCCGCGGGCGCACACGCCCTTTTCTTCCCCCACGGCCTCGGGCACAATCTCGGCCTCGACGTCCACGACATGGAGGACTACGGCGAGAACAACGTCGGCTACGGCGAGAAGGTCGAACGGAGCTCCCAGTTCGGCCTGGCCTACCTCCGGATGGCCCGGGAGCTCAAGCCCGGCCACGTGCTGACGGTCGAGCCAGGCCTCTATTTCATCCCCGCCCTCTTCGCCTTGTGGCGGAAGGAGAAGAAACACAAGGACTTCATCGTCTACGACGCCGTCGAGAAGTTCCTGGACTTCGGCGGGGCCCGAATCGAGGACAACGTCCTGGTGACGGAGAAGGGGCGCAAGGTCCTCGGGCCGCCCATCCCCAAGACGGTGGCCGACATCGAAAAAGCCTGTCGCTCGTGAGGATCGCCCTCGTCCAGCAGCACGCGGCCGGCGACCCGGCGGAGAACCGGGCCAGGGGGCGGGCCGCGTTCCTCGAGGCGGCCCGGGCCGGGGCAGGGCTGGTCGCTTTCGCCGAATTGGCTTTCACGGCCTTCTACCCGCGCGTCCCGGCCTCGCCCGGTAGCCCTTCCCTGGCCGAGACCATCCCCGGGCCGACGACCGACCTTTTCTGCGAGCTGGCCAGGGAGACGGGGACCGTCGCCGTGGTGAACCTGTTCGAGCGCGACGGGGACCGGACCTACGACTCTTCGCCGGTCATCGACGCTGACGGCCGCATCCTCGGCGTCACCCGCATGGTCCATATCATGGAAGGGCCGGGCTTTCATGAGCGCGGCTATTACGCTCCCGGAGACCGGCCGAGCTATGTCTACGCCACGGCGGCCGGGAAGGTCGGCGTGGCCATCTGCTACGACCGGCATTTCCCCGAATACATGAGGGGCCTGCGGCTGGCCGGGGCCGAGCTCGTCGTCGTTCCCCAGGCCGGCTCGGTGGGGGAGTGGACCGAGGGCATCTTCGAGGCCGAGCTCCAGGTGGCCTCTTTCCAGAACGGGTATTACGCCGCCCTGGTCAACCGCGTCGGGCGCGAAGGAGAGCTCGAGTTCGCCGGCGAATCGTTCGTGGCCGACCCCGACGGCCGGGTCGTCGCCCGGGCGCCCCGGGGCCGGGACCACCTCCTCTACGCTGAGTGCGACTTCGGCAAGAACTCGGCCTCGCACGCCGCCCGGCATTTCCTCGAAGACCGGCGGCCGGATGTCTACGCGGGCATGGGCCTGGCCGACGGGCGGAAGAAGGGGGCCTGATGCTCCGCTGGTACGTCATCAACACCAAGCCCAAGAAGGAGGGCCAGGTCGAACGGCTCTTCAGCGAGGGCGGTTTCACCGTCTATTGCCCGAAGTACCTGCGCGAAAAGCGGGTCGGCCCCTTCTTCCCGGGCTACGCCTTTCTGCGCTTCGAATTCCCGGAGCAGTTCCAGATGGTCAAGTACACCCGCGGCGTCAAGCGCGTGGTCGGCAACGACGACGGCCCGACGCCCATCCCCGAAGAGATCGTCCAGGGCATCCGGGACCGCGAGCGGGACGGCCTCGTCGTCTTCGAGAAGTACGGCCAGGAGCCCGTCGTCGGGGATGAGATCGAGGTCGTCGAAGGGCCCCTCAAGGGCCTGAGGGGCATCTTCCGCAAGGAGGTCGGCGACAGCGAGCGGGTGATGATCCTCCTGAACTACGTCTCTTACCAGGGCATGCTGCTCATCGAGAAACAGAAGCTTAAAAAGGCCTAGGCGGTCTCGCCAATAAGGATTCCCTCTCTCCGTCTTCGCTCAGGAATCGCCTCTAGCTCCCCGGCCCCCCGGGAACCAGTCGTCCGGTTCCCCCCGCTGCGCGGGTCCCCCCTCCACGGACGGGGATCTTC
>Ga0316628_100003108_pt1 | contig 12657 bp, 14 predicted proteins | sample OWC_Aug_M2_C1_D5_FD_207648 | JGI IMG/M metagenome (GOLD analysis project Ga0316628, IMG submission 207648) | Wetland soil microbial communities from Old Woman Creek delta, Ohio, United States - OWC_Aug_M2_C1_D5_C | ecosystem: Environmental > Terrestrial > Soil > Wetlands | place: USA: Ohio...
TAAAGGCACCGCCGCTACGGCCGATTCGCGGCCCGAGGTGAAGGGGCTGGAGTACAAGCGCGGCGATTCGATCCGCCTGGCGCGCCGCATGCAGGAGGAGGCGGTGAACCTGCTGGTCGGCCAGGAGCGGGGCGGAGTCGAAGATCCGGCCGAGTACAAGGCGCTGTTGGACCGATGGCGGGCGTGCGTGCTGAACGACCCGCTGGAGTTGGACGACGTCGTCATCGTCAAGGGGTTGAACAAGCCGCTGCGCGAGTACGCCGTCCGAAAAAAGAAGGACGGGAGCGACGCGCGGCAGCTGCCGCACATTGAGATCGCCAAGGTGCTGGCGCAGCGCGGCCGGCAGATCGGCGAGGGCGCTCGCATCGGATACGTGGTGGTCGACGGCTCTACGGCGCCGCAGACCGTGATCCCGGCCGAGGATTGGGCCGGGGAGGTCGACCGAGTGGCGGCGTGGGAATCGCTCGTGGCGCCGCCGACGCTGAGATTGCTGGAGGCGGCGTTTCCCGGCGAGGATTGGCGCTCGTGGTCGACCGCCGACCCGACCGGAAAGAAAAGGCGGGCGAAATCTAAACTCGAGGCCGCGGATGTCGGGCCGTCGTTGTTCGATCGCGGCCATGGTGAGAGCGTGGAGCAACGAACATCGGAGGAGTCGGAATGAAAAAGCGCAGCCTGGTGGACGGCAAATCATCGTCGCCCGAGCAAGAGCAGCTGTCAGTCGACATAGACGCGCTGTTCAACATGACCGAACCGCTCGACCCGGCGCCGGAATCGACGGCCAGGGTTGCGCAGCCCGCGCCTACCGGTCAGCTGTTCGGCTCGGCCGCGGGCGGAGGCAGGCCCGAGCTGCCGCCAATGCCCGAGCTGCAGCGGGGGTTCGATGAGATCGTGCGCGACCTGTTCGAGGGCGGGCTGGACGTGCGCGCCGAGTACGACCAGATCCGCAGGTCGCTGTCAATCGACGGCGGTCTGACGCCCACCGCGATCCAGGCGGCCGCGAACAACGCCGAGGGGATGGCCGACCGCGCGTTCCGGCTGTACGTCGTCGGCGTGAACGAGTATCAGGCGTACATGCGGGACATCGAGATCGTCGAGGCCGCGCTGCGCGACGCGGCGACCGCGCAGCTGGAGATGGAGAAGGCGAACGGCAGCCGAAAGAAACAGATCACCGAGGCGGACGTCTCGGCGACGATCGCGCAGATCCATCCAGACGAGTGGGACGACGTGCAGCGGCGCAAAACGATGGCCAAGGGGATGCTCGATTACCTCGCTAACCTGCACGGGCTGGCGAGGTCGCGATGCTTCTCGATCAGTAAGATGCAGCGCGGCGATAACTTTTGATCCGGCTATTCGCCGGCAAGGCAAGAACAGGAAAGGACGGGATATCATGACAGCAGAGCAGATCGTCGGCGGGGGAGCGATGACCCTCGATGAGTTTCTGAACCACCAGCCGTCGGATCGCGGCGGCGGCGCGAGCTACTTCAAGTGGATCAAGCGGAACCCGCCGGTCGCGCACGTGTGGCTGCACACCGGCGCGCGGATTCTGTCGCTGTGGCAGCACGGCTGGCCGCGCATCGTGGATCGGACCGACAAGGAGTCCGGCGAAAAGGTGCTGGACGTGTGGGGCGGCAGCTGGAACTGCTGGGAGCCGGAGGCGGTGCTGAGGCGGCAGTATCACCGCGACCGCGAAACCGGAGAGCGGCGCGCGCCGCCGTCCGTGTGCCCGATGTGTCTGCTGATTGAGCGCGTGCGGACCGCGATCGATCAGGGCCAGGTCAGCTGGACAGATCCCGTTTTCCGGTTCGACGTCGGCTCGTCGAACGACCGGGTGCTGCACGCCGGCGGCCTGTACAACGCGTTCGGAAAGAACGACCTGACGCAGGACGAGATCGCGCAGCTGCGTGACGCGCGCATCTATCGCAAGGAAGCGTGGAAGGAGAACGCGATGGCGAAGTGCGCGTACGTGTTCACCATCGTCGACAACGATGCGCCGGGCGAAGGCGTACGGGTGGCGCTGGAGAACAGCGGGCTCGGCGACAAAGTGAAGGCGGCCATCCGCGACCAGATGACCAGGCTCGGGACGGATGCGGGCAATCCGATTCGATCTCCGTACTGCATTCGGTGGGAGCATCACCCGAACGAGGAGCGGTTCGATCAGAAGTATAGGGCGATCGCGATGGACAAGATCCCGCTGACGGCCGAGATCAAATCGCTCATCTGCGACTCGCCGGCGCTGGACACGACGCGCGTGACGATGCCGGGAAACGTCGCGCAGCTGCGCTCGGTCATGGAGCAGCGGTGGTGCGGACCGGACGGGCTCGTGGATTGGGATGAGATATTCTCGGCGGCCGAGTCGCTGGAGAAAACCCGCAACGGCGGCGGCGACGCGACGTCGTTCGACTACGGAGCCAACGTCGCTGCCTCTGCGCCGCGGGCACCGGCACCTACTCCGCAGGCGGCTAAAGAGTCTGCTGTTAAAGCTGGAATCTATATCGGAATTCCTAAGATGCCGGATCAGCCGCCGGCAAGTTCTGACGATGAACTCGTGGCGTGCGATGATTGCGGTCAGCCGATGAATGCGAATGATTCGGCGTGTCCGCGCTGCGGGCGCGTTTACGATGAGCCGCCAGCGGAGGAGCCGCCCGCGCCGGCGCCGGTTCAGCAGCTGCGCTCGCGGTCGGCGGCGAAAGAAGCGTCTATCGCGCAGCCGGCCGCCGTCGTCGCGGCAAAACCTGCGGCGAGAGCTGCCGTCGCGAAACCCGCGCCGAAACGCGCGCCGACCTCCGCTCCGAAACCAGCGGCGAAAGTAACGCCGCCGCCGGCCGACGCGAACGATGAGTGGGGAATCGCGCCGGAAGACGACGGCCTGCCGTTCTGACTATGACGCGTAAACGCACAGACGAGGCGCAGGCGGCGCCGACCGGAACGTCGGCCGGCCGGATGAAGCAGCTGGCCGCGGTCGCGAAGGATTTCGCCGCCTGGAAGCCGGCCCGATCGGCGCTCGAAAGAGTGCGCGCGGTGCAGACGATTTTTCCGTCGCTTAATGTTGCCACTCGGGTCGGTGGATGGCCGCTGCAGCGGATCGCGGTAGTCCACGGCCCGAGCAACAACGGCAAGACCGCGCTCGTGCACGGGCTCGGGCTGTCGTTTCTCCGGGCTGGACATTACTACGCGTACGTCGACGCCGAGATGACCACGCCGATCGATTGGGTCGAGCGGCTGATGGGCGCCGAGATGGCCGGCAGTCCGGCGTTTCAGGCGTTAAGGCCGACGACGTACGAGGCGACGGTCGACGCGGTGCGCGGGTTCGTCGAGACGATATCGAAAGCGCGGTCCGCCGGGCGGCTGCCGGCCGACACCAGCGCTCTGATCGCGGTGGACAGCCTGCGTAAGCTGGTGCCCGAGCGGCTGCGGGAAAAGATCCTAAAGGGGTCGGAGGGCACGACCGAGAAGGATCGGCGGCGCAAGAGCGGCGGCGTCGACGGGCTCGGCGGGCGCGCTGCGCAGTACAAGGCGTTCCTGAACAGCGCGTGGCTCGACGAGCTGGTGCCGCTGATGGCGCACGGAAACACGACGATCGTGATCGTGGGCCGAGAGGCTGAGAACGACGATCCGTTCGCCGAGGATTGGAAGCTAACCGGCGGCAAGGGGCTGGAGTTCGATTCCAGCCTGATCATCCGCGTGGCGCGCGAGGGGTGGACCAAGCGCGGAGACGACGTGGTCGGCGAGCGGCTGCTGTGCCGAATACGCAAAACAAAGATCGCCGGCAAGGACAACAAGGTGGTTGATTGCTACATTCACCTGTCGAACGGCGCCATGATTCCCGAGGGGTTCGACCGGGCGCGCGACGTGATCGAGATGGCACGGCAATGCGGGGTCGTCGAGCAGAAAGGCGCGTGGCTGCACGTGTGCGACACCGGTGAGTCGTGGCAGGGCGAGAGCGCGGCCGTGGAGGCGCTGACGAAGGACGCCGGGCAGCTGCGCCTGATCGAGGAGGCGGTCATGCAGATAATGTTGATCCAACCGGAGCAGCCGCAATGAAGGTTCTCTGCACCGGTGATTGGCATCTGGATCGGTCGACCGCGGGATACGACCGATACGCGGACGTGACCAAGGCGGCGAGCGAGACGGTGGACGCGGCGTGCGAGCAGGCCGTCGAGCTGTACGTGTTCCTGGGCGACCTGGCCGACCCGCACAGCGTGAGATCTCACAGGGCGGCGGCGTTCGCGCTGGTGATGGCATCGTCGCTGGCGCACAACGGGATACGGTCGATATGGATGACCGGCAACCATGACGTCATCGATGACGGCAGCGGCGGCAGCACGTTGCTGGCGCTCCGGGCAGGCGGCTACATGGTGCACGATTCGCCGGGAGTGCAGCCGCTCGGAGCCGGCCATCTGATCGTCATGCCGCATCCGCCGCTCGGAAAATGGTACGACCCGGCCGCGTGGGTTGCAGACTGCGCGCCGCCGGGCCACCAGCGGGTGCTGGTCGTGGGCCACCTGTCACTGCCGGGCGCGCAGCAGGGCAGCGAGTCGGGCGACATGGCGCGCGGCCGGCTGCACGAGTGGCCGGTCGCAGAGATCAAGAGCCGCTGGCCGAACGCGATCATCGTGGGCGGTCACTACCACGCGCAGCACTCGCGCGACGGGATCGAGTTCGCCGGGAGCCTGGCAAGGCTCGGGTTCGATGAAGAATCGAATCAGCCTGGATACGTGATCGTGGAGGTCTGAAGATGGCGAGGCGTAAGATCGACAAGCGAGCGGCTCAGGCGGCGCCGGCGCCGGAGCGGGCGAGCGAACCGGCGCCGGTCGGGCTGATCCGGCGCTGCGTCGAAGAGCCGCGCCGGCTGCTGACGGTCGACGTGGGGTCGACGCTGTGGGCCGGCGAGATGGAGGTGGACCCGGACGCGGTCAAGGGCGCGATCGTGCGGCTGCTGCCGCCGGCCGACGCCACCGACCTGCGCATCGAGGAGGTGCGGGCGCTGTTCGAGGCCGCGGGAGCGGCGGCGGTGCGCCCGATGCCGAGGGCCGCGATCGGGCGCGTGGGAGAGCGGGAGGTCGGCGGGAACGCTGTCGACACGCGCGCCGTCGTGGACCTGCGGGCCGCCGTTCTGGCGGTGGCGGCGCGCATGGCGGCTGCTGACCCGGCCGCGCTGAAGGCCGAGCTGGAGGCCGTGATGAGCGAGGTGGGATTATGATACCGACGTGGATCGAGCTGCACGACTACGGCCCGTACAAGGGCGCGCACAAGATCGAGCTGCAGCCCGCGATATACGCGATAACCGCGCGCGACGAGGACGACCCCGACCGGTCGAACTGGATCGGCAAGAGTTGGTTCATGTCGGCTTTCCGGTACGCGCTGTACGGCGATCATCCGGCCGAGAGCGAGGACGACATGATCACGTGGGGCGCGGGCGAAGGCGGCGTGCGGCTCGGGCTGGAGGATGGGATCACCATCGACCGCAGCCGCAAGCGCGGCAAGCCGACGCAGTTAGTTTTGCGGCGAGGCGGCGCTGAGGCGATCCAGGACAGGGCGCAGGAGATCATCGACAAGCTCGTGGGGTTCGACGGCAAGGACTTCGCGGCCGGCTGCTGGATCCGGCAGAAGGGCGCGAACCGGATCATCGTGGCGCAGCCGGCGGCGCGCACCGAGACCATCGCGCGGTGGATGGATCTCGGCCCGCTGCAGCGCGCGGCGGAGGTCGAGGCGAAGCGGCTGCTGGAGGCGGTGGAGCGCGAGCGGCAGCTGGCGGAGCGCGCGGCGCGGCTGAAGGAGCTGATCGATTCGGTCGGCGATCCTACCGGGCTGGTGGCGAGCGCGGCCGAGCTGGAGAAGGCGCTCGTTGCCGACGAGAAGGCGCTCGCGGAGGCGTCTGCGGCCGTGGAGGCCGCCGCCAGGGCGGAGCGGCTAGCCGGCCGAGAGCGAGACCTGGAGCACGTCGTGGAGGACGGCAAGGCGCTACGGACCGCCATGCAGGCGGCCGAGGCTGGCGGTGCCGATCTGGACGAGAAGGCGCGGGCGGCCGACGCGCGGTGCGTCGACGCCGAGGTGGAGCACCGCGCCGCCGCCGCCGAGCTGCGGCGCGTGGAGCAGCTGGTCGTCGGCGAGGGGTTCGACGGCCGGTGCCCGGTGACGCGCCGGGAGTGTCCGGCCGCGCCGCAGGTTCGGGAGCTGGCCAGAACCATGTCGGCGGAGCGCGAGGCTGCCCGGCAGCGCCTGTCGACCGTCGAGGTGGGTAGGGGAGCATCTGCCTCGGCGAAGGCGGCCTTAGACCGCCTGGTGGCCGTCAGGCGGGCGAACGCCGGGCGGCTGCAGGCGATGAGGGACCAGGCGCGTCGGCTGATGGACGAGATCGAGGTGCTGAGGGCGGAGGCCGGGGAGGGGCGGGCCGCGGACGCCGACGCGCTGAGGGCGGAGGCGGCCCGGCTGCAGGCGAAGATCGGGATCGCCCGGGGCGAGCTGAACGCGCTGCGCCGGCAGCTGGAGGGCGTCGACGCGTGGGTCGGAGAGATGAGGGCGTGCGAGGCCGAGCGCGCGACGCTGGCCCCGAAGATCCGCACCCACCGGGAGGCGGCCGTCGTGCTCGGCCGCAACGGCGCGCAGCGGGAGGTGGCGGAGAGCAACCTGGCCGAGATCGAGGCCGGAGCGAACGAGCTGCTGGGCGGCGCCGGCATCGACCTGTCCGTGCGGGCGCGCTGGGCTCGGGAGGGCAGCGAGCTGGCGACCCACTGCGCGGCGTGCGGCCAGCCGTTCCCGCGCACGGCGAAGGTCAAGCAGTGCGCATCATGCGGCGCGCAGCGCGGGCCGAACCTGATCGAGCGGCTGGACCTGCGGGTCAGCAGCAGCAGCGACGGCGCGGCCGAGGACGTCGCGGGGCTGGCGGTGCAGCTGTCGGCCGCCGCGTGGCTGCGCAGGCGCCGGCAGGCGGCCTGGTCGGCGGTGTTCATCGACGAACCGTTCGCGTCGTGCGACCGTGCGATAGGCGCGATGCTCGCGTCGCGGCTGCGGCTGATGCTCGGCGGCCGGTACTCGTTCCGGCAGGCGTACCTGATCTCGCACAACGCGCAGCTGACCGAGTCGATGCCGGCGAGGATAGAGATCGTGAGGCGCCGGGACGGCTCGCTGGAGGTATCGGCGCGATGATCGGGCGCGAGATGATGCCCGGGCGTATCGAAAATATGAAGGACAGGAACGGTATTTTTCAAATAACGATGAGGTCGTAATGACTCGCAAGTCGATCAATAGTAGCGTGAAGCCTCGTATTTATTGTTCGTATACTAAGTTGGTAGATCCGAACAATCTGAAAGGGAACCCGAAGAACCCAACCCAGCACCCAAAAGCCCAAATTGAACTGCTTGCGAAGATCATCCGTCAACACGGATGGCGCACTTCAATAACCGTTAGTAATCGGTCGGGGTTGATCGTAAGGGGCCATGGCCGACATGAAGCGGCTTTGTTGCTGGGGTTGAAAGAGGTTCCGGTCGACTATCAGGACTATGCAAACGAGGCAGTCGAGTATGCAGATCTTTTGGCCGATAATCGAATTTCCGAGTTATCTGATATGGATCGGGCGACTTTGAAAGATGTGATGGATTCGCTCAATTCTTACGGGTACGACCTCAGCCTGACTGCTTATTCGGAGCACGAAGTATCGCAATTGCTTGATATGTGGACGCCGGGCCATGACCAGTTGCCAGATCGTTTACCTAACCTCGGGATTGAAGGCGACGATATGCGCTCTGGTCGGATTATACTTGTCTATACGACAGACGAAGAGAAAGAGGCGCTGTTTCGGTTACTTGGTATCGACGGAGCGAAAGTCGTTTATACGATACGCGAGCTACTTGATAAGAAAGGTGCGTAAGATGGCGGCGTTGTATTACGCATCGCCTCGGTGGACGAACGAAGTTGCCGATTGTTCGATGCCGATGACGTTCGATTCGTATTCGCGGTGTGCATTTCAATGCTTGTATTGCTTTGCGGCATATCAGCGCGGAATTGGAGTGGCAAAAGCCGCATACTTATCTCATCAGGTAAAGCCGGTGAACGTGGAGCGGATAAAGAGGATTTTTCTTGAGCCGGACTGCTTTCAGTTTGGCGAGTATGTGAAGCGGCGGATGGTGATGCAGTGGGGAGGGATGTCCGATCCGTTCTGCTGGTACGAGCGCAAATACGGGGTGGGGTTGGAACTGTTACGATTTTTCAAAGAGATTGATTATCCATTGTGCTTTTCGACGAAGGGAACTTGGTGGCTCGATGATGAACGGTACACTTCATTATTCAGAGGTCAATCGAACTGGAATGTGAAGGTAAGTATCATAACGCGCGACGAGGCGAAGGCGGGCGTGATCGAAAAGGGTGTAACGAGCCCGGATGATCGCTTGGGCGCGATCGAGAAGATTTCTAAATTGGGGTGTGGAGGTGCAACGTTGCGGTTGCGACCATTCATGATTGGAATTTCGAACCCGAGTCACATTGCACTGATCAGAGAAGCGGGAAAGCGAGGGGCGAGCGCAGTCAGCACGGAGTTTTTCTGTCTCGAACAACGGAGCCCGGTGCTCAAGGGTTATTTGAAGACGATTTCTGAATGTGCGGGGTTCGATTATCTCGCCATGTATAAAAAATATTCGTATAGCAGAGGCTACTTGAGGCTGAATAGAAATGTAAAGCGCGGGTTTGTTGATGAGATGGAAGCAGCGTGTGCCGAGGTGAGGATGCGGTTTTATGTCTCGGATGCGCATTTCAAAGAGCGCTGTGCGAATGGCTCTTGCTGCGGTTTGCCGGCTGATTGGAACTATAGCAAAGGCCAATTTTGCGAGGCCCTTTTACTGTGCAAGCGGAACGGTCGGGTTACTTGGGGCGAAATCGCCGACAACCTGGATCATTTGAAGGGGTTCCAGTGGGATCGTGCTGAGGGGTTCAATAGCAACTCAAGTGAGAAGCGGGCACGATTTATGGGGTTAACCATGTACGACTATATGCGATGGTTGTGGAATCATCCAAAGGCCGGCCAATCGCCGTATACAATGTTTGAGGGCGTGATGAAACCGATTGAAGTCGATGCCGACCAGAATATTATTTACGAATATGACGAGGCGCGGGCATGAACTATGCAGACCTGGATATTATTGAGGTCGGCGGTCTTTGGTTTCATGTTCGGAATAACGCCGATAAGCGAGTATGTGCCGAAATCGTAAAGCGGGGTTGTTATGAAAAGCCAGCGTTGGGATTCGGTGTGCGGTCGGGTGAGACGTGGCTCGATATCGGTGCAAATATCGGTGTGTTTGCTGTATATGCCGAGAAGCTGAAAGGGGCGAAGGTTTGCGCGTTTGAACCAGTGGTGGGAAACGCACAGCTAGCGAGGGATAACTTCGCGTTGAATCGGTGCAAGAGCGCTTTGGATATGCGATTTGTATCTGCAGCCGGCTGCTCATCAAAGGCGAGGGTGTTTGTGAATGAAACGACGCCTGCTCGGTGTTCGGCGTTTAGCGGGAAGGGGATTCCGCTTACGGTCAATACGGTGTCGATAGATGAGATAATTCGGCAATATCGGCCGGACGGATTGAAGATCGATATTGAGGGAAGCGAGTTTGATATACTTGATCGCAGGTTTCCGATAGACGGTATACGTGCGATCGCGCTTGAATATCATTTCCGTTACAATCGGAGTTGTATAACGGCAAGGCGCAGATTGGCGTGGCTTGTGGAAGCGTTCGAGCATAACTCGATACAATCGGCGATGTTCAATGAGCCGGTGTGGCGGGGTTGGCAAGATATGGTGTGTTTCTTTTGGAATGATTGATGACGCACGGAGCTAATAAGGGGCGTAAGGCCGAGCGGGAGGTCGCCAAGCTGTGCCAGGAATGGTGGCGCCGGCTGGAGCCGGGCTGCGAGATGGTGCGCACGCCCCTGTCCGGCGGATGGTCCGGGCCGACGGTGCGCGCCAGCTTCCGGGCGAGCGGCGACCTGATGACCACGGCTGACCGATGGCCGTTCACGGTCGAGGTGAAGCGGCGGGAGTGCTGGAACGTCGGCCGACTGTTCGCCGGGCAGACGAGCCCAGCGTGGGGTTGGTGGCAGCAGGCGGTCGAGCAGGCGCGCGAGGAGGGCGGCGTGCCGATGCTGTGGTGCCGCAAGAACCAGTACAGGCCGGGCCAGCCGGCGTTTCCCTGGCTCGTGATGCTGCCGGTGGAATTTTCTAAATCCAGGCTGCCGACGGCCGACGTGCGGTGGACCGAGGTGCAGTTGTTCGGCAGCGAAATAGACTTCGCAGGAGAACTGCCGGCGCTGTGGTTCGCCGAGCGGCTGCTGGTGATCGACCCGCGCAGGTTGGCGATCAAGTGACTCCGTATTTTCAGGCGGCCGGCTGCACCATCCATCACGCCGACTGCCTCGATCTGCTGCCGGGCATGAGCGGGGTCGACCACATGATCGCCGACCCGCCGTACAGCGCCCGGACGCACGCCGGCCACAATCGAACGCGCGGGATGAGCGGCCGGCGTGGGCTCGACTACGAGCCGTGGACGCCGGACCATGCGTGGCGGCTCGCGTACGCGTCGAGGCTCAGCATTCCGGGCTGGCGGGTGGTGATGAGCGACCACGTTCTTCAGCCGGTGTGGGAGGAAGCGCTCGCCGCGTGCGGGCTGTACGTGTTCGCGCCGGTGCCGTACGTGGCGTCCGGCAGCCGGGTGCGCATGCAGGGCGACGGGCCGGCCTGCTGGACGGTCTGGCTGACGATGGCCCGGCCGCAGGAGCAGCATTTTCTCGGCTGGGGCAGCCTGCCGGGCGGCTACTGGCTGCCGAAGGGCGAGGGCGAGCGGGGCATGTGGGTCGGCGGCAAACCGCTGTGGCTGGCCCGCCAGCTGGTGGCCCACTACTCGCGGGAGGGGCAGACGGTGCTCGACCCTGTATGCGGCGGCGGGTCCGTTCTGCTGGCCGCGCTGCAGCTCGGCCGGAAGGTGGTCGGGATCGACTCGTCGGAGCAGGCGTGCCAGGCGTCGGCGAGCCGGGTCGAGCGCTGGCTTTCTGACGCGAAACAGAGCGGCCGGCGGCCATAGTTGGATCGAGGAGGTTGCAGATGAGCGCCATCACCAAAAACACCGGCAGCGCTGCGATCGAGTGCGACTGCCCGACCTGCCACGCCGAGGTGCTCGGGATGACCCCGGAGGCGGCGGCCGCCGAGGCGGAGGCCGATGGCTGGCAGGCGGATCCGGACGGCTCCCACCTGTGCCCTGACTGCGCCGTCGGCAACTGTCCGGGCGAGGCGGCCGCGATAGCTCGGTACGGCGTCAGCCGCGCCACCGTGATCGCAACTCGCGCGGTGTCGAAGGGCGATGAGGTGCGCGATCAAAACGGCCAGGTCATCGGGCGGTTCGCGCAGCCCGCTCTCGCCGGGCAGCCGGTGGACGTTGATTTCGTTCTGCCGCGGCCGGGGAAGGCTGGCAGCCGGCAGAGCTGCATGGCGGGCCGGCCGAGGACGACCGGGCTCGTCATCGAGCGGGCGAACGGTCCCGAGCCGAGCTGCGGCCGCAGCGGCGGTTCGGCCAACTAGAGGTCGATGGGCATGGACGCGGAGCAAGAGCGCGCAGAGGAGTTGCAGCGGCACGTCGAGGTCGCTGACGAGATGATCGCGCGGCGGGCCGACCAGCTTGGGCGGCCGCTGACGAAGCCGGAGCGCGCGTGGCTGGTGCGCGGGTCGTTCCGGTGGAAGCACGGCGCCGTGCTCGGAGAGCAGCTGGCATCGGTCGCGCTGGCCGAGATCGCAAGGCGGGACGGCGGTGGTTGAGCGGCTGGTTAAGCCGCGTATACTTAGATCAGAGGACTGAAGATGGTGTTGAATAAAGCCGAGGTTGACAGGTTGCTTTCCGACGCCGATGCGCCGAACGTGCCGGCCGCCATTCCCGCGGGGGGTGACGGCGCGGGAGGGCAGCGAATAGAACCGTTCGCGGTCGGAAGAGAACTGCGGCTACGTCGGCGGGTTATGGCCGATCTGTTGGCGCGCGGCCGCAGTCGCGACGAGATCATGGAACAGATGACGCGCACCGAGATCGTCGACGAGAAGGGCAAGACGCGCCCGGGGTTCGGCATGACCGAGCGGGAGGTCGACCGGCTGATCGTGAGCGTGCGCGCCGAGTGGGACGAGGAGGAGACCGAGCAGAAGCGGTATGCTCGGGCCGCCGCGGTTCGGCGGCTGTTATCGGAGATAAACCAAGCGCGCAGCGAGCGGTCGTACAACGCGGTCGCCAACCTGGAAAAAGTGCTGATGATGGTGCAGGGCACCGCCGAGCCCATCGAGGTGGCGACGCCGACCGACGGCCGGATAACGGACGCGCTACTGCGCGTGCTCGGGGAGCTGGACCCGGTCGCGGTGCGCGAGCTGATCGAGCGGGAGCGCGCCGTCGACGTCGAGCCGACCACTATCGTAACGATGGAGCCGAAGGCACTGGCTGACACCTACCGGAAAGGACGGGATGAGAAATGACCAACGCTGATGACGGCGTGGTGGCGACGATGCGCGTTCGATTGCGCGGCGCGATGAAGGTGGCCGAGAAGCGCGGCGACGGCGAGGCGAGGTGGGCCGCTGCGTACGGCTTGAGGCTGTTGGACGCGGCGGCGGAGGTGGCCGGGCACCTGACCCGGCTGTCCAGCGAGGAG
>Ga0316628_100003109_pt1 | contig 12657 bp, 8 predicted proteins | sample OWC_Aug_M2_C1_D5_FD_207648 | JGI IMG/M metagenome (GOLD analysis project Ga0316628, IMG submission 207648) | Wetland soil microbial communities from Old Woman Creek delta, Ohio, United States - OWC_Aug_M2_C1_D5_C | ecosystem: Environmental > Terrestrial > Soil > Wetlands | place: USA: Ohio...
GGAATCGAGATGATCCTCGTGGGCGACAGCCTCGGTATGACAATGCTGGGCTACGACACGACCCTGCCAGTCAAGATGGACGACATGATCCGTCACGCCGCGGCTGTCCGCAGAGGCGCTCCCAATGTTTTCCTGGTCGGCGACATGCCCTACATGTCTTATCAGCCCAGCAACGAACTCGCCGTCCTCAATGCCGGGAGGTTCATGGCGGAAGCGGGCTGCGACGCGATCAAGCTGGAAGGGGGCGCCGCAATGGCTCCGCGCATCAAGGCGATCGTGGATGCCGGGATTCCCGCAATCGGGCACCTTGGCCTGACCCCCCAATCCGTCGCCGCCCTGGGCGGTTTCAAGCTTCAGGGGAAGTCCGCCTCGCTGGCGAAGAAGATCGCGGACGACGCCAAAGCCCTCGAACAGGCGGGAGCGTTCGCCGTCCTCCTGGAACTCGTTCCCGACAGGCTTTGCAAGGTCATCACAGAGCGCGCCGAAAACTGCATTATCCTCGGCCTCGGCTCCGGTCCTCATGCGCACGGGCAGCTCCTGATTTACCACGACATGTTCGGTCTGTTCCCGAAATTCAAACCGAAAATGGCGAAGGTCTTCGGCAATGCCGGGGAAGTCATCCTGAACGGGTTGAGGGCATACCACCACGAAGTCAAAGCGAACACGTTCCCGGCCCGCGAGAACTGGTTCAGCATGCCGGATGAAGAATTCGAGGGGCTGAAGAAACTGCTCAATCCGAAGGCGATGAGAGCAAACTAGAGCCCTGCAGTTTTCAATTCGCAATTCGTGATTCGTCATTCGTAATTCCAAAGGAGCCTTCATGGGATTCGCGCAGCGCACTCATCATCTCGCGCCCGAAGGGGCATACCAGGTGCTGGCCAAAGCAGGACAGCTGGAGGCTGCTGGAAGGGAAATCATCCATTTCGAAATCGGGCAGCCCGATTACGATACGTTCGGCAACGTCAGCCTGGCGGGGATCAAGGCGATCAGCGAAGGCAAGACGCGATACACGCACCCGGCGGGGATTCCTCCGCTCCGCGAGGTCATCGCGGAAGATGTCGGCCGGCGGCGCGGAATCACAATCCATCCGGATGAAGTGATTGTCAGTCCCGGCGGGAAGCCGAATCTCTTTTTCCCCACGCTCGCGATAGTGGAACCCGGAGACGAGGTGATCTACCCGAATCCGGGTTTCCCGACTTACGAGGCGATGATCGGAGTCGCGGGGGGCCTCCCCGTGCCGGTTCCGCTCCTGGAAGAGAACAGTTTTTCTTTTGATCTCGACGCATTCGACAAGCTCATCAACAAGCGAACCAAGCTCATCATTCTGAATTCACCCAGCAATCCGACCGGGGGAGTTATTCCGGATCGAGACCTGGAGCACATCGCCGCGCAGGCGCAAAAATTCGGCTCCTGGGTCATGTCGGATGAGATTTATGCCCGGATCGCGTACGACGGTCTGCAGGTTTCATCGATCGCGTCGCTCCCCGGGATGAAGGAACGGACAATCATCGTCGATGGATTCTCGAAGACTTACTCCATGACCGGCTGGCGGCTTGGTTACGGGATCATGCCGAAAGAGCTGGCGGAGCGTGTGGGGTTGCTCCTCACTCATTCCCTCGGCTCCACGGCGCATTTCACGCAGTTTGCGGGAATGGAGGCGATTGTAGGCCCGCAGGATATGGTGGACGGCATGGTCACCGAGTACGAGCGCCGGCGCAATGTGATCGTGGACGGTTTGAACCGAATCCCCGGGATTAGCTGCAAGAAGCCTCAGGGCGCGTTTTATGTGTTCCCGAATATCAAGCGAACAGGCATGACCTCAAATGATCTGGCGAATATGATTTTAGAAAAAGCCGGAGTCGCGCTGCTGCCCGGATCGTCGTTTGGGAAGTTTGGCGAAGGTTATTTGCGCCTGTCGTATGCGACTTCAATTCCCACAATTGAGCAAGGCCTCTCCCGCATCCGCGCAGCACTTGCCTGACTTTTTCGGGTTGACTCCATGTGGGGAGGCTCTCCAGAGCCCTCGATTCCGCAGCGAAAGTGCCCGCCTCGCAGGCAGGCGCCGCGGGAGAGGCGCCCCACATAATGAAAACGCATGAGAGGCGAGACGCGGGCGGTCCCAGGTTACAGGTTCGGCGAATGAAGAATTCGTGAGTTTTCTGACGTGTCTTACTTTCTCGCCCAGTCTGTGGATTCGGGGTGGAAGAACTCGCGGATCAGGGCAGTGCTGCCGTCGTCGGAATGCACTTCGGGTGATCGCTCTTCGGGATCCTTCTCCAAATCGAAAGTCGTATAATCGTTCCCGAGCACATCGAAAATGTACTTCTCCGGGTATTGCACCACGGAAATGTACCCTCCGCCATACGGTTGGACAGAAATCTTCGTCCGTCTTGGATCCGACCTCAGCTCCTTCTGCGACACGAGTAGCCACGGCGCGAACGATTCGCCGAGCAAGTTTTGCTGCTGCAGCCCGATCAGATTGAGAATCGTGGGGAAGATATCCATCTGGCTGTAACGCTGGGTGACTACCGTCCCCGTTGCGAACTGATCCCTCTTTGACGAAGGCGGCACAAAAAGCATCGGAATCCGGAAATTCTCTTCGTAGGCGCCCCGTTCGTTGTAGATATTGTATTTGTGGATTGGGATCGGCCACGAGTGATCGCTCGCCACCACCAGCGTGCCTTGAGATCCATAATGCTTCTTAAACAGTTCGTAGAAGTAGCCGAAATAAGCGTCCTGAACGTAGGTCGTGTTTGACAGGTGCTCCTGGAAATTGGCAGGGTGCGGGAAAGGAACCCGTTCGGCGAACCTGTCGTCCAGAACATGGAACGGCGTGTGGTTCGTGGCTCCGGTATCGATGAAGATGAAGAGCTTGTCCCCCGGGTGAAAGCGCCGGAGATACTCGAAAACCCGCGAATAAAAAACGTCCTCGCGGTAGCCCCAGTCGAACTTTACATCATTCGGCTGCATGATGTCGTCCGCCAGCACCTTCTCGAATCCGATCGAATCGGCGAAGCGCGTGATCCGCGCATTCCGGCTTCCGGCAAAGAAATAGAAAGTATGATAGCCGAGTGACTTGAATATTCTCGGGAGGCAGCCCAGTTGGCTCAATTCGGCCGGAGTGTACTCATCCACGAGGGCTCCCGCCACGTTCGGGGGTACGCCGCAGAGGATGCATTCGTACCCGCGGATGCTCTGGATTGAATTTGCGTAAAAATCCTTGAACAGAATCCCGTCACTCGACGCCTTCAGCAACTGCGGCGTGATTCGGGGTTGCATCAGGAGACCGTTCAGGCTCTCCTGCTTGACGAAAAAGACGACGTCGCCGAGCGTGGAAGCGTGTCCGCCGCTGAAAAATCTGGGAGACTCGGAGCGGAGCATGTCGATGTGATGGCGGTAGAACGCGTGATAGTCATCTCGAAGCTGGCGGTCGCTGATAAAACTTGCGTATACAAAACCGGCGGCCGAGCCGCGAACAGTTCCGAGTGTTAGAATCTGGCAAAAAACGCCCGACACAAAAACCGTGGCGAACCCGATCCTCGTCCAGCGAGACTTTCTCAGAAGGCTCACCGCTGGTGAGAAGGCGGGCTTCTGCATGAAGACGAACGCTATCATCGAGAATGCCACAACGAACAGCCAGGGCGCGTATATTTTCCAGAGGGCCGGCAGCGCGTCGGAGGTGTTGTACCAGAAGAAGTTAAAATCGAAATCTATCTTTCGCGCGGACTTGTAAAGCGCGAGGAGAACCACAAAATGAAGATAAATTGAATTCAGGATCAGAATCCCAGCCCTCGCGACCCGGTTCTTCCATATGGGCTTGATCGAATAAACGAGCGCGTACAGAAGTGGCGGGACGAGCAGGACCGAGAGCACATTCAGGAGCAGGAGAAATGTGCTGACCTGGAAAAATGGCAAATCCGCGATGAAGGTATCGATTTCCAGCCCGACGAAACTGCCGAGAATCGCGAGGTAAAGACCGAAGAAGTACCAGTGGATCTTTTTGTGTGTTTCCGGGAAGCTCTCGTCCTGAGACATTAACCTTACAGCACTCTAAGCAACATCTCAAAAACGGACGAGGCTCCAGACCCATCCCGGGATGCTGGCGATGAAAAACGCTATCTCCGGACGGCTCTGGAGAACCGTCCCACCCCCAAAAGTACTACATCCCTATATCGGATGCAATTGATAGAAACATGTCTCAGATTTTTTATGGCTTAGTGCGTGAGCCTTTGAGGTTAAGAAAATTCCTATTCGTAGCGAAGGGCCTCGACCGGATTCATCCTTGCGGCCCTAAGAGCTGGTATCATGCCAAAAATCAAGCCGACCAGCAGTGTGACGCCAAAACCGAGAATGATGGCCGCCGGGGGGATCTGAATTTGTATTGAGGTCGTAAAGAATCGAATCGAGTAAGGCACCGCGGAACCAAGCACTACCCCGATCAATCCGCCTCCGCTGCTGAGCATCAATGCTTCCACCAGGAACTCGGTCAGCAATACAGTCCGGTTTGCGCCGATCGATTTTTTCAGTCCAATTTCCCTGGTCCGCTCGGTGACCGTGATCAGCATGACATTCATGATGCTGATGCCGCTCGCGATCAGGGATATGGCTGCAATTACCAGGAGTACCGCCGTCAGGCCCAGGCTGATTTTGTTCGCCGCGGTCAGCATCACGGAGAGGTTGTCGATTTGGAAAAACGACTGGTTTCGGTGACGGCTCAACAGGAGCGCTTTGATTTGCGCCGAGATCCGGGGAACGTCCTGCATGCTGTCAGCCGACGCGTAGATAAAATCGAGAGCCTCATTCGGCTTGAAATAGCGCATGACCGACAGTGGAATAACGGCGCTGTTTTCGGTGACCTCCATATTGCCGAACGTGCTCACGCGTTCCTTGAAGACGCCGATCACATCGAATTCGATCCCGTAGAATTTAACTTTGCCCTTGTAGAAAGGATCGGATTCCAGCTTCTTCGCCAGAGGCTCCGTGATCAGGCAGACCTTGTTCCGGGTTCTCTCGTCCGATTCGTCGAAAAATTCCCCCCAGAGGACCTGGATATTGCGGATCTGCCGGTATTCCGGCGTGGTCCCGATCAGCGAGATTCTGCGCGTCACTCCCAGACCGGTCAGTGTGGGATGGCCCATCATCAGCGCCACGGCGCTTCGGACTCCGGGAATTTCCGCTTTGATGGCGTCCATGTCGCCGGGGCTCAGGCGATCCGTGAGCGCCCGGGTTCCCACGGCGGCATCGGCCGATTCGTTCGATATGATGATCAGGTTGGTGCCGACGCCGCGGATTTGCTCGAGCGTGTAATCGCGGCCGCTGATCCCTGCCACGACCACGAGCACGAGCGAGGCAGTCCCGATGACCATGCTCAGAGAGGTCAAAACGGCGCGTCCCCAGTTGCGGAGCAGCGCCTGGTGCGCGGATACAAAGATGTCTCTTAACGGCAGCTTGGATTTCATTGAACTTTTCGTCCTGGAGCGCCGGCGTCTCGCCGGCAACCGCTTTGCCCTTTCTCGAGAAAGAAGTCACTTGCCCACTTCGACCTCCGTGGGATTCAGGATGACTGAATCTCCTTGATTGACGCCGCTGAGGATTTCGATTAGGTCCGTGGTGACAAGCCCCAATTCCACGGGCTTTGCCATCGTGCCCTTCTGCAGAGGCACCAGGACCGATGGCTTGCCCTGGTGATTGAACACCGCGCTTTTCGGTACCACGAGCGCGTTCTCTTTAGTCTGTGTTGTGATCTCGACGCGCACGTTCAGGTTCGGGATCAAGCCCGGCGGCCCGCTGTCGATCGAGCACAAGACTTCGCCGACCGACCGGTTATTCATCGCAACGACCTGCTCCGCGGGTTTGTCAACTGTTCCCGCCCAGTACTGGTTTGGAAGGCCGTCCCACTCGATCCGTACCTGCTCCCCCTTGCGGATTCTTCCCAAATCGGGCTCGTCGACATAGGCGCGGAGCAGGACCTTCCCTGGCCTGTAGATCTGGGCAAGGAGCTGGCCTTTGCTGACGTACGATCCCTGCTTTACCTGGAGCGAGTAGATCAACCCGGTTGCGGGCGCCACAACCGCCTCCGCGAGCAGTTGGCGTTTGAGGGACTCGACCTGTTTCGCCAGCTCGGAAATCCGGTCCTGCTCCCACTCCTTGTCTTCGGCGGAGTAGCGTGCCTGCAGGTCCTGCCGCTTCTGCTTCAGCCCGTCATTGCGGACCTGGAGCAGGTCCCGCTGTTTTCGCAGAGTTTCCACGGCGGAGCGGGACGTGGCCTGCTTTGCGTACAAGGCCTCCTCGGCAGACAGGTCTTTGTTGACCTGATCGATCTGCATCGCGTTTTCCGCGATCGAGGCATCCAGTTCGCTGAGTTCCTCCTTTGACGGGCCGGTCTCGACGACTCGGGCCTGGCGCTTTGCCTCCAGCAGCGCCGCATTGGCTTCGGCAAGCGCGGCCCGGACCTGTTCCGAATTCAGCTGCAGCAAAAGCCGCCCCCGCTGAATTTCGGCCCCATCCTTCTTTTGAATCGACCTCACGAATCCGTCGATTGGAGCATAGATTTCACTGCGGTCGACGGGTTCAATGATTCCATTAGTGCTTACCAGCAGCCTGATCCGGTGGCGCGCCGCCTTCGCGAGCACATACGGTGGAGGGTCGGGGCTCGATGCGATGAAGTAAAAAGCCCCAGCAGCGCCGGCCACAACCAAAAGGGACAGTATCAGAACGGGTCTTTTCATTTAATTCTCGAGTTGTCCAAATTATTGATTGTGTAGGCCTGACTCCCTTCAGTCAACGAAAATCCTCACTGCTGAAGGACGCGAACAATGGCAAAAATGATCAAAAATCCGCTCACCGTTGACACGAGCGAGACCAGGGGCGGGTTTTTTTCGTGCGCTTCCGGGAGAAGATCGCTCGCCCCGAGATAGAGGAATCCCCCGGCGAAGAAGGGCAGCAGGTAGGCCAGGTACCAGGCGGGGAGGGAGAAAAAGAGGGTGGACACGGCGCCCAAAAGCGGCGCAGCCGCATCCACGACCAGCATCCGGAGCGAGGCGTTGCGGGTATTGCCGGCGCTCAACATCACGGTCACCGTATTCATGCCGTCGGAGAAATCGTGGGCGATCACCGCCACTCCGACGATCAACCCCGCCTCGTGGCTGACCTGGAAACCGAGGCCGATCGCCACCCCGTCCATGAAGCTGTGGAGAGACAGTTCCGATGCCCCGAACAGTCCCGCTTTCGGGTGGCGGATATTGCGGCAAATTCCTCCCTCGCAGATCCGGTGCACCGAAAAATACCGGTCCAGCATGAAAAGCGAGATGAATCCAGCCGCGACCGCGTACATGACTCGCTCGATCGAGACGTCTTCCGTGCGGGCGATTCTCAGCGCTTCCGGGAGAAGATCGAACAGCGGCACTGCAATGAGGATCCCGGCTGCGAACGCGGCGAGAAAGCCCCACCGGTGGCTCAGTTTTGCGGCCGCGAGCCCCCCGAGAAAGGTAGATAAGGAAGTTCCTATTGCGAAATACACCGCGTCCATCTTTGTGAACATATCCCTATCCGCCGCCAAGTTCAAATCCAATAAGTCGGTGGGGGGCTCGAAAGAATGTCACAAGAGCAAAACGGGCGGCTATCCCCAGTCGCAAAATCACAACATCTTGACAATCCCCTCCCGCCGAATTATATATTGCAGTGCAGCATAACGACATCAGTGTGGAGCGAAACCTATGACCGATTCTCCGATATTCCGAACAGTTGCTTCAGCCCCGGCGAACTTTGCGGCCCTCCTGCAGCAGGGGGTCGAGAAAGCCGCGGATTTTCAGAAGATTGCACTTGATCTCTACGCCCATCAGGCCGCGGATATCATCGATTCGTGGAAGAAAGTGTCGTTCCCGGTCCCGGGATTTTCCATGATCGACATCGCCGGCCAAGGCATGCAGTACTTTGTGCAGATGCAAAAAAACATGCTTGATCTGGTGGTGCAGCAGAGCGTCCGGGGAATTGACGTGATCCGCACCCAGGCGCCGGCCGTCGGGCCGGAAAGGCCGGATATCGATTCAATGGACACCTTGATCCCGGACCAGGAGAGCGACGCGGCCGTCGCGACAAAAATGGTCGACAAGATCGTCGCCGAACTGGCCGAGAAACCGGATCAGCCGGTGGTGCATCATGCTGCCATGCAGCAAAAAGCGCAAAAGGCGCACGCGAGCAAGAGGTCTCACGCGGCGAAGCAGCCATAGACGCCCGAGCCTTCGCATTTAGATGGATTTAGGCTTTTCTCCCTGGCTGCATCCCGCAATCATGCATTGAACCGTTGCCTGCATATTTCTACCCACGCGAGAATGGGTAGCACTACACATTGATTCCGGCATTCGCCGGGTTTTAAATCCCAGAGACGTTTCAATCTTCACAGTCAATTTGCGACGAAAGCAAAAGGCAAACCGCGTTTTTGGGAGATGCAGCATGAACACCGAATTAAAGAAGTTCGAAGTTTCGGATATTCACGAAAAGCTTCAGAGCGGACAGTTGGTTATCGGCTTGTCTTCAGCCATTCCGGGATTTATCAAACAAGACCCGAGTCACAAAGCAATCTCTTTTGCCCCTTACTACGCGCGCGACAGCTGGATTGATCTTCCGATTGCCATCATACAAGAGCTCCCCTCAACACCGAATGGAAAGCCAAAGGAGCATCTCCCGCTCTCTTTTGCGTTGAAACCGGGTGGAAAGAAAGAGAAAGCCCTGATCGATATTATCGGCGCGCTGACGCGCGCGGATGCGGGCCCGGCGAATGGAAATGGGACCGCGGCGGGCAGTCCGCTGTCTTCAGCCTCGGAGTGTGGATTCTGCCGCTGCTGCAAAATGGGCGACGAATTCTGCGTGGATTGTTATCTGTAAAAAGCCGAAAACGCCACGAGTTGCACGAATTCAAGGGATGCGATCCGTGAAATTCGTTTAATTCGTGGCGGTTTTACTTCATCTTTGCCCGCAGCTGCTTTACTTCCTCACTCTGCTCCAATTTGGGATCGATCTCCAGTGCGCGCGTGAGGGCGACTTCGGCGGCCAGCTTATTTCCCGTTGCGGCGCTCACCACTGCAAAATGTAAGTGCACGTCCGCATTGTTAGTCCCAGATCTGACCGCCTCCTCAAGGAGTTTTACCGCCTTGTCGTCTTGCCCTGCCAGATGATAAATCCACCCTAGCGTGTCGGAAACATTCGGAAGCTTCCCTTTGGCCAATTCATTGGCCTTTTCGGCTAGCGGGAGCGCTTCCTGGACGTTGTTCTTCCTAACCGCAAGCGCATACGCAAGATTATTCAAAACTATTAGATTATCCGGCACAAGCTGCTGCAACCTGCGGTACCGTTCGATTGCCTTATCGTATTCCCCTGAAAGCTCGTACAGCGCTGCCAGCTGGAGCTGCGGCGACGGCAGGCGGTCATCGCGGGCAACGGCTTCTTCCAGCGCCTTGCGCGCCCCATCCCTGTCGTCTTTGGCGAGGCGAGCTTCCGATTTGAGAATCAGCTTGATTGTGTCCGGGTGAATGCCGGCCTTGTTGTAGGCAGGCACGGAGATCCCTCTTAGGCGCCGAGTGCCAAAATCGACTGGGAATTCGGTTTCGACGTCGATGCCTTTGTCGATTTCCTTTGTGCTCAGGAATGTTTTCCGGAATGGCGCGCACAGCGGATCCCCGATGACAATCGTTTGCCAGCTCAGGTAAGGCATCGCCAGGTAATAGGATTCGATCAGGTTGAACCCGGCCAGGTACGCCGGGAAGAGGATGTTCGGTCGGATGGTGGCCTCGAGGTAAGGTTCTGAGACATGGCCGGCAATCCCGGTGATCCCGTCGCGGATCAGGTCGGCTGCAAGGGATTGCGCACCCGACTCCGCGATTTTCCAGCCGTCCGATTCCTTGAAGGTCCGGGCGTCGGAGCTGACGTACATTCCGGCCAGGGCGCCCGGGACAAACTCAAATCCGAAATGCCGGATCCGGATCGCGGGATCGTTGGAGCCCCAGGAATAGTAGCCGAGCACCTGTTTGATGTCGTTCAGCACCTTTGAGGAGGTTTCCAGGACGACGCGGTCTTTGAATCCTGCCTTGTCCAGGAGATCAGCGGCTTGCTGCAGCCAAATGTCCCCTTTTTGATCGGGGGAACCTTTGGCGTCCAGGAGAATCTTGCCTTCTTTCGATGGAGCCGCACCGTGATCGATCAGTGCCCGGATGTCCGCGCTGTTATACCCATCTAGTCGGCTGACCAGGTAGATGTCCTGATCCGCGTGATTGAACTGCTTCGCCTGGGTGAGCGGCGCTTCGGCGAGGAAATATGGATTCTTGATCGGGCCTGCGGGCGGGACCTGCTGGCCCAGCAGTTTGCGGTAGAGCAGCGTGATTTCGGAATCGACGCTGGCGACCGTCCCGTCTTGCCCCGTGGTGCCGGTGACACGGACAGGGATGCCCTTGGTAAGGACGATATAAAGGATCCGGTCCTGGGCGAAGTTTCGCGTCAGCCAGTTGGCGATGGGCGAATCGATCTGCCGTTCAAAGTCCTCCCGGGGGATATTTTCGTCGGTGGCAGTCTGGATCCGCAGCAGGTTGGCTTGAGGTATTCCGCGTTTCTGGGCATAGTACATGCCTATGTCCATTGAGATTGGGCTCGCCTCGTTGAGCACGACGAGCACATTCTCCGCCGTTTGCGCAAACAGAGGCACACACAGCAGCAAAAATGCAATCAAGATCGGTGTTTTTCTCATTTGACCCCGATGATAGCACATTATTTAGGGAGTGCGGCAGCTTGCTGCCGCTCTTTGCACGTCTCGTGTTATGTTCACTCGTGCAAGGCGCAAGCAAGCTTGCGCACTCCAAATTTTTCGCGATAATACTCGGGATATGTGCGGAATCTGCGGTTTTCTCTATTTCGACGACAGGCCGATTGACCCACAGCTTGCTACACGCATGTCCGATGTCCAGAAGCACCGCGGTCCCGATGAATCGGGTATCCATGTCGGCAGTCATATCGCTTTAGCTCACCGGCGCCTGAGCATCATCGATCTCAGCACGGGCCGGCAGCCGCTCTCCAACGAGAACGGCACCATCTGGATCAGCTTTAACGGCGAAATCTACAATTACGAAGATCTTAACCGGCGTCTCGCCGGCTGCCACCAATTCCGCACCCGCAGCGACACGGAGACGATCGTTCATCTGTACGAGCAGGACCCCGGTGGTTTCGTTTCTATGCTCCGCGGGATGTTCGCATTCGCCCTATGGGACGAGCCGAGCCGGACGCTGATCCTGGCGCGGGACCGCGTCGGGAAGAAACCTCTTTATTACTACCTGGATAACAAAAAGCTGGTCTTCGCCTCGGAAATAAAGTCGATTCTCTGCCACGGCGACCTCGATCTGGCCATCGATGAACAGGCGGTCAGCGATTACGTGTCGCTGGGCTATGTCCCTGCACCCAAATCGATTTATCGGCACATTCGGAAGGTGCTTCCCGGGCATTACATCAAGATCACCGGCCGGGATCTCCAGGACGTCTGCTATTGGGACCTCCAATTTCACGAGGACCACTCCCTGAATGAATCCCAGTGGATCGGGCAATTTGTGGAACAGTTTCAGGAAGCGGTTCGGGTTCGGCTGATGAGTGAAGTCCCGTTGGGGGCATTCCTCTCCGGAGGTCTCGACTCCTCGGCAGTGGTGGCGATGATGGGCCGCGTGATGAGCCAGCCGGTCCGCACCGCGACAATCGGTTTCGAGGAGGACGAGTTTGACGAATCCAGGTACGCGAGCGAAGTTGCCGAGCACTTGAAGACCGACCACTACGAGCAGAAAGTCACCACCGAAAAAATTTCCACGATCGAGAAGCTGGTTTGGCACTACGACGAGCCGTTTTCCGATTCCTCCGCTCTGCCGACCTATTACGTGAGCAAGGTCGCTCGGGACCGCGTCACCGTTGCGCTGAGCGGCGACGGCGGCGACGAGAATTTCGCGGGTTATCGCCGCTACCTGTTTGACGCGATGGAAAACCGAGTTCGCAGTCTTTTGCCCGTCGCTTTCCGCAGGGCCCTCTTTGGCCCATTAGCCATCGTTTACCCCAAAATGGATTGGGCGCCGCAATACCTAAGGGCGCGTTCCACTTTTCAGAACCTCTGTCATGGACCAGTAGAAGCCTATTTTGAAAGTATGTCGGTTTTTCGGCAGCACGATAAAAGACGAATCCTTTCGTCTGAACTGGCAGATCAGCTCAGAGAATACTCGACTCTGGACCTTTTCCGTTCGTTTTACGATCGCGCCGGAACCAAGGATCCCGTATCCAGAGTTCAATTTGTCGATATCAAGACTTCTCTGAGCGACGACATTCTTACGAAAGTTGATCGCGCAAGTATGGCGGTTTCGCTGGAGGTGCGTTGTCCTCTTTTGGACCACTGTCTTATGGAGCTGCTCGCACGCATACCGTCCTCATTCAAGCTCCGCGCGAGCACTGGAAAATATCTTTTTAAGAAGGCCATGGAGCCGTACCTGCCGAACGGCACCATCTACCGCACCAAGATGGGATTTGCGGTTCCGCTGGCCGACTGGTTCCGCGGCGGCATCCGCGATTATGCGCGTGCCTTTATCATGGAAAAACGGGATCCGTACCTTTCGACAAGCTTCGTAGGCAAGATCTGGAACCAGC
>Ga0316628_100003110_pt1 | contig 12656 bp, 13 predicted proteins | sample OWC_Aug_M2_C1_D5_FD_207648 | JGI IMG/M metagenome (GOLD analysis project Ga0316628, IMG submission 207648) | Wetland soil microbial communities from Old Woman Creek delta, Ohio, United States - OWC_Aug_M2_C1_D5_C | ecosystem: Environmental > Terrestrial > Soil > Wetlands | place: USA: Ohio...
ATCGGGCCGCGCCGGAGGAGAAGCGCCGCAGGACGGCGGGGTCAACCATCGGCCGCTCCATCGAAACCCGGGGCTTCCCTGCCTGTCGCGGCACCAGGCCGTCCCTGGCCGTCGGCCGCTCCATCGAAACCCGGGGCTTCCCTGCCCGGAGCGGCACTAGGCCGTCCCTGGCCGTCGGAAACCACCTCGCGAAACCCCTCCGCAAGGAATGCGGCGTGCGACGCTCCCGGAAGCGTGTGGAACGTCGCGTTCCCTCCCTCCCGGGCCACGCCTTCCGCCTCCTCGAGAGGCGCCACCACATCCTTCCCTCCGTGGACGATCGCCGTGGGACACGCCGGAAGCGACCGGCCGGAGAGCCGGGCGCCCGCCAGGTACGAAAGCCCTTCGCGCAACGCGTCGCCGTCCATCTCCCGCAGGTACACGTCCTGCAGCCCGGCGCGGAACCGGCGGTAGGCGTCCCGCCACGGCGACGAAATCCGGGGCATCCCTGCCTGCCGCGGCACTAGGCCTTCCCTGGCCGGTCGGGGCCTCGAAATCGGGGGCATCCCTGCCTGCCCCGACACTTGGCCGTCCCTGGCCATCGTCGTCTGCTCCGGGAAGAAGCATTGCGCGTAAAAGGTCGAAAGGCACGCCTCGCGGTCGCGCAGCAGCGACGCGCGGACCGCCGAAAGATCGGCGGCGGGGTACCCGCGCCGGATGCCGACGAGGACGACCCGCCGCACCCGATCGGGGTAGTTCCGCGCGAAGTCTGCCGCGAGGAATCCCCCGAGGGACCACCCGACGAGCGTCACGGGACCGTGCGCCGCGCGGTCGAGGAATTTTGCCAGCCGAGCGGTGAACCCTTCCGGCCGGAGCGGACCGGTCGTCACCGCGGTTACGCCGGGGAACACCCCGTCGAAGATCCGCCCGTCCGTCGCCCACCCCGGCAGCAGGACCATCGACGGATCCCCCTCACCGGCCACGGTGAATTCCTCAGGCGGCACCGAGGGCCTCCACGACGTCGGCGACCTGCCGCTCGGTGTGCGCGGCGGTCAGGGAGAAGCGCAGGCGGGCCGACCCTTCGGGGACCGTGGGCGGGCGCACCGGCAGCGCGAGGAACCCCCGGTCCGCAAGCGATTTCGAGCGGGAGACGGCGAGTGCGCTCTCCCCTACGACGACGGGGACGATCTGGCTCTCCCCGCCGACGGTCCACCCCTTTTCCCGAAGCGCACCCCGGAACGCGCCTGCCCGGCGCAGAAGCTCCTCCCCGCGCGTCTCCCCGGACAGGCAGAGCCCGAGGGCGGCGAGGTTCGCGGCGATCACCGGGGGTGGAAGCGCGGTGGAGTAGATGAAGCTGCGGGCCGTGTTGACCAGGAAGTCGATCACCGTCCGGGACGCGGCGAGATACGCCCCGAACCCGCCGAGCGCCTTGCTGAACGTCCCCATCACGAGGTCCACCTGGCCTGCCAGGCCTTCCGCCTCGACGCACCCGCGTCCCTGCGGTCCGAACACGCCGGTGGCGTGCGCCTCGTCCACCATGAATCGACAACGGTGCCGGCGGCAGGCGGCAAGGAGCGCGGCGAGGGGGGCGAGGTCCCCGTCCATGCTGAAGACGCTCTCCGTCATCACCAGCGCCCGCTCGAACGCCCCGCGATGCCTTTCGAGCAACCGCTCAAGGTGTTCCGGGTCGTTGTGCCGGAATCGCAGGAGCTTCGCGCGGGACAGGAGCGCGCCGTCCAGCTGGCTCGCGTGGCACAGCTGGTCGGCGAAAACGGCGTCCTTGCGCCCGAACAGGGCGGGGACGATCCCCGTGTTGGCCTGGTAGCCGGAGTTGAAGACCAGGGCCGCTTCGCTTCCCTTGAACGCCGCGACGCCGTCCTCGAGCTCGTGGTGGATCGCCAGGTCCCCGCTCATCAGGCGGGAGGCCCCGGACCCGACGCCGTACCGGTCGAGCGCTTCCCGCGCCGCCGCGACCAGCGCGGGGTGGGACGACAGCCCGAGGTAGTCGTTGGAGGAGAAATCGACGTACTCCCGGCCGTCCCGCACCGCGAGGGCGGGCGCGCGCACGGACGACGGGACAAGCCGCCGCAGGAGCTGTCGCCGCTCCCGTTCCTCGAGGAAATGCTTCCAGCCTTCCATCGGGCGGTTATTCCTTCGGGAACTTCCCGGAGAAGAGGTACCGCTCGAACATCCGCTGGTAGTCGGTCCAGCGGACCCCCTCGCGCAGCTCGGCGATGGCGTCCCCGAACGCGGTCGCCTTGGCGTCCATGTTCTCCACGTGATGGAGCAGGATCGCCTCCAGCGTCTTGGGCCGCTTGGGGGATCCGTATTCGAGCTCCCCATGGTGGGACAGGATGATGTGCTTCACCAGCATGGTCTTCTCCGGCGGAAAGCCGGGGAGGGAGGCGCAGACGCCGCTCACGTACTCGGTCCCCATGTAGAGGTGCCCCAGCAGGCGCCCCTCGTCCGTGTAGTCGAACGCCCCCTCGTACGAAAGTTCGTGCACTTTCCCGACGTCATGCAGCAGCGCCCCGGTCAGAAGAAGGTCCGCGTCCACCCCTTCGTAGTGGGCCGACAGCATGCGGCAGATCCCCGCGACGGAGACCGTGTGCTCCAGCAGACCGCCGATGTAGTCGTGATGCATCGTCTTTCCGCCCGGCGCCTGGCGGAAGCGGCGCGCCACGTCCGTATCCGGCGGGTCCGGGAAGACCGACGCGAGGAGCCTCGCCAGGTCCTTGTCCTTGACCCCGGCGATGTACTCCTGGAGCGTTTTCCAGAGCGGCTCGATCCCCTTCTTCGTCACCGGGAGGTACTCGGAGAGGTCCTTCGCCCCCCCTTCTTCCCGCCGGACGTCGTGGACCTTGAGCTGGACGCGCCCCTGGTACGCGATGGCGGTGCCGCTCACCTCGACCACGTCGTCCCGATCGAACCGCTTCCCGATATCCTCGGCGCGGTCCCACACCCTCGCCTCGATCTGTCCCGTGCGGTCCCGCAGCTGCAGGGTCAGATACGGCTTCCCGGCGTTGCTGGTCAACAGCGCCTTGTTCCCGACAAGGAACAGGTCGCGGACCGGCTCCCCCTCCTTGAGGTCTTTCACGAAACGCGTCTTCTGCATCGGCACCCCTGCTTTCTACGAGGAATAGGATTCGAGGATGCGGAGGGCGGCGCGGATCCCGTCCACGGCGGAGGAGACGATCCCGCCGGCGTATCCCGCGCCCTCTCCCACAGGATACAACCCTTTGTGCGTCACCGACTCGTAATTTACCCGCTCGATCCGGACGGGGGAGGAGGTCCTGGACTCGACGGCGTACAACGTCGCTTCGCGGGTGAGAAACCCCCGCATCGCCCCCCCGAACCGGAGCAGTCCGAATCGGATATCCTCTTCCACCCCACCCGGCAGGATGCCGCGCAGGTCGTCCGGGACGACCCGCGGGGCGAGGAGGCGGCCGGGAGACGGGGGAAATCCCTTCCCGTGGAGGAATGCAAGCAGGTTCGCGGCCGGCACGCCGAATCCGCCGCCTCCGCGATCGAACGCCCGCCGTTCGATCTCCTCCTGGAAACCGATTCCCGCCAGGGGGCCGCCCTCTTCCGCCCCGCCCCACCCGAACTCCGCGGGCACGACCGACGCCACGATCCCGCTGTTCCCGAACCCGGAGTTGCGGGCCCGGACGCTCATCCCGTTCACGGGCGACTGCCCCTCCCCCGACGCCGCGTTCATCACCTCTCCACCCGGGCACATGCAGAAGGAGTAGACCCCGCGGCCCGAGGGGGCGCGCGCCGAAAGGCGATACTCCGCGGGGGGAAGCCCCTTCCCCGCCATCGCCCCGTACTGGATCCGGTCGATCATCGCCTGGGGATGCTCCACGCGGAACCCGACGGCGAACGCCTTTTCCGACATCCCGACGCCTTGGGCGAAGAGCCGCCGCACCGTGTCGCGCGCCGAGTGCCCCGTCGCCAGGAGGACGACCGAAGAGCGGACCTCTCCTCCCCCGGCCAGGCGAACCCCGCGCACCACGCCATCCGACACCGACAGCTCCTCGACCCGCGCGCCGAACCGGACCGTGGCGCCCAGGGAGGCGAGCTCCGCGCGCATCCGCCGGCAGAAGCGACGGAGCCGGTCTGTTCCCACGTGCGGTTTCGCGTCCTTGAGGAGCCCCGGGATCCCCGCGAACTCCGCGAAGATCGACACCACGTGGTCCACGAGGGGGTCCCCGATCCGGGTGGTGAGCTTGCCGTCCGAGAAGGTCCCCGCGCCCCCCTCCCCGAACTGGGCGTTGCTCTCCGGATCGAGGATCCCGTCCCGCCAGAACCGGGCGACATCCTCTCCCCGCTCCTCCACAGGCCGGCCGCGTTCCAGCACGACGGGGGGTGCGCCGAACCTCGCCAGGGCCAGGGCGGCGAACAGCCCTGCCGGCCCGGCCCCCACGACGACTGGAGGAAGGTCCGGCCGGCGCACCGGGGATTGAGGAAAAGGGTCGGGAGGCGCTTCGTACCGCTTCGCCCCCGGAACGCGGGCGCACACGCCTTCCTCGGCCGCGGGGGAGCCGAGGGAGCACTCCACCGTGTAGACGCGGCGCACGTCTCCCTTCCGGCGGGCGTCGTACCCCCGCCGGACCACGGAAAACCGCTGCACCTCGTCGACCGGAACGCCTATAATCGTCGCTATGCGCTCGGGAAGAGACCGTTCCGGCAGCGACGGATCGACACGGATATCGAAGATGCGGATCGTCAAGCGGTGGATCCTCCTGCTGCTGTTCGGCGCATTGTGCCTTCCCGCCTCCTCGTGCCGCCCCCTCCTGAAGGAGGTCTTCAAGGCCCCGAAGGTGCGGCTCGTCGACGTCGGGATCGCCGGCAATCCCTTCCAGTCCAGGGGGCCGATCGAGGCGATCCTTCATCTCTCGGTGAGCAACCCGAATTCCTACGCGCTGACGGTGGCCAGCGTCGCCTACTCCGCGACGGTGGGGACCCGGCGGGTGGCCGATGGGGAGCGGACCGAGGAGATTCGCATCGAGCCGTCCGGGGAAACGGTGGTCAGGGTGCCCGTTCGGCTGCAGACCGACGTCTTCGCCGACGCGCTGCGCGATGTGCTCGAGGCCCGGTCGCTCTCCTACGAGTTCAACGGCTCGGTGGGAGTCGTCGCACCGTTCGTCGGCGTGGTCCGGATCCCCTTCTCCAAGACCGGGACGATCGACCCCATGGACATCCTCCGCCGGAAGGGGATCGGCTTCAATTGACGGGGCATGGCGGTTCCCGCCCGTCGAGCACCGCGAGCAGGTTCTCCGCCGCCAACCGTCCCATCGCCTCCCGCGTCTCCCCGGTCGCGCTCCCGAGGTGCGGCAGGAGCACCGCCGAAGGGGCCGCCAGCAGCCGCGGGTGAATCCGCGGCTCCTTCTCGTACACGTCGAGCCCCGCTCCGGACAGCCGCCCTTCCGCCAACGCCGTCGCCACCGCCTCCTCGTCCACCACCTCTCCCCGGGAGATGTTCACGAGGACCGCCGTCCGTTTCATCCTCCCGAGGCGCTCCGGGGTGATCAGCCCCCGGGTCTCCGGAGTGAGGGGGACGCACAGCACGACGAAGTCGCTCTCCGCAAGAAGGGCGTCGAGATCCCGATACGTCGCCGCGAGTTCGGCTTCCTCCGGCGAAGGAATCCGGCGGCGGTTGTGGTAAAGGACCTTCATCGAGAAGCCGCGGGACCGGCGGGCCACGGCGGAGCCGATCTTCCCCATCCCGACGATTCCCAGCGTCTTCCCGGCGACGGGGACTCCGAGGAACCCCCAGGGGTCCCACCCGGTCCAACGCCCCGCGCGAACGAACCGGTCGGCGTCGGACACCTTTCTCGCCGCGGAGAGGAGCAGCGCGAACCCGAGGTCGGCGGTCGCGTCCGTCAGGACGTCCGGCGTGTTGCACACCCGGATCCCGCGCCGCGTCGCACCGGCCACGTCGACGTTGTTCACCCCGACGGCGAAGTTCGACACGACCGAAAGGGAGGGCCCGGCCGCGTCCATCAGCTCCGCGTCGACCCGGTCCGCCAGCGTGCAGAGGATCCCCGACGCCCCCCGTACCCGGGCAAGGAACACTTCCCGGGACATCGTCCCCTCCGGAGGGGGGTCCCCCGCCCGGAACCGCCTCGCCAGGTCGGCCCACGGCACCCCCGGAAGGCGCCGCGTCACCACGATCGTCCGCCGCTCCACGATCCGTCCCCTCCCGCGGGGATCTAGCCCGCAATTCTCACCAGGCTTCTACTGCGGCGGCGGATACAGGCATGTCTACTGCGTTGTGCCCCTCGTCCCGCCGCCGGGGTACCCCAGGGAGCGCACTTCATACGGGAGTGGGGCGCTCGGTCGGGCTCCTCGACGTAGTTTCAACTACGCCTCCGGGGCCCTCGGTCGCGCGCCTTGTATCCACGCCCGTCTCCACCACCTCGCTACGAACCCTGGTAAGAATTGCGGGCTCCGTCCCCGGGGGGCTTCCATTATATACCCGGGAAAATTGACAGAAGGCCCCCAAGGGGTATAATCTTCCTTTCCCGGCATCATCATCCTACTACCGTGCAGGAGGTTCGCGATATGGCCGTCAAAGTCGGCATCAACGGGTTCGGGCGGATCGGCCGCAACTTCTTCCGCGCCGCGTACAAGGATCCCTCGCTGCAGATCGTGGCCGTAAACGACATCACCGACGCGAAGACCCTGGCCCACCTCCTGAAGTACGACTCCGTGCACGGCCGCTTCGAGGCGACCGTCGAAGTGAAGGAAAACGCGATCGTAGTGAACGGCAAGGAGATCCAGGTCCTTGCCTGCAAGGACGCCGCGGACCTGCCGTGGGGAAAGCTCGGAGTCGAGATCGTCATCGAGTCCACCGGAAGGTACACGGACCGGGACGGCGCGGGGAAGCACATCGCCGCCGGCGCGAAGCGCGTGATCATCTCCGCTCCCGCGAAGGGGGAGGACGCCACCTTCGTCCTGGGCGTGAACGAGAAGACATTCGACCCGGCGAAGCATTTCATCCTCTCCAACGCATCCTGCACCACGAACTGCCTCGCCCCGGTGGCCAAGGTGCTGCTCGACAGCTTCGGGATCGAGCGCGGCCTGATGACCACGATCCACGCCTACACGAACGACCAGAAGATCCTCGACCTGCCGCACAAGGACCTCCGCCGGGCGCGCGCCGCGGGGGTTTCGATGATCCCGACGACCACGGGAGCCGCCAAGGCCGTCTCGCTCGTCATCCCCGAGCTGAAGGGAAAGCTCGACGGGATGGCGATCCGCGTCCCCACCCCGAACGTTTCCTTGGTGGACCTGACGGCGGAGCTGTCGAAAAGCACGACGGCGGAAGAGATCAACGCGGCGATGAAGAAAGCCTCCGAGGGGCCCATGAAGGGGATCCTCCGGTACGTGGACGAGCCGCTCGTCTCGATCGATTTCAACCACGACCCCGCCTCGTCCTCCTTCGACGCCCTCTCCACGAAGGTGATCGGCGGGAAGATGGCCAAGGTGCTCTCCTGGTACGATAACGAGTGGGGGTACTCCTGCCGCCTGGTCGACCTGGCGAAGTACGTCTCCGCGGCGAAGTGACGCGATGCGCACCCCGGTCATCGCCGGCAACTGGAAGATGTACAAGACCGCGGCGGAATCCGCGGCCTTCGTCCGGGCCTTCCTGCCGCTGGTATCGGGCGTTCGGGGGGTCGAGATCGTCCTCGCCCCGCCGTACCCGTCGATTTCGGCGGTGGCGCAGCTCGTCAAGGGAAACGGCATCGGGGTGGCTTCCCAGAACGTCCACTTCGCGGACGAGGGGGCGTACACCGGGGAGGTTTCGACCCGGATGCTGAAGGAAGCCGGGGCGACCCACTGCATCATCGGCCACTCCGAGCGGCGGCAATATTACGCGGAAACGGACGACGCTGCGAACCGGAAGGTCCGCGCCGCCCTCGCCGCCGGGCTCACCCCCATCCTCTGCGTGGGGGAAATGCTCCCGGATCGTGAGGCGGGGAAGACATTCGACGTGGTCGGGCGGCAGATCGCCGGAGGATCGAAGGAGATCCCGGCCACCTTTGCTGCGCGCGTCATCGTGGCCTATGAGCCCGTGTGGGCCATCGGAACGGGGAAGACGGCGACGCCGGCCCAGGCGCAGGAAGTCCACGCCTTCCTGCGGGGACGATTGAAGGAGCAATGGGGGGGCGCGGCCGATTCCGTGCGGATCCTCTACGGCGGTTCCGTGAAGCCGGACAACATTTCCGCGCTGATGGCGAACGAAGACATCGACGGCGCGCTGGTGGGAGGCGCGAGCCTCTCCCCCGAGTCGTTCGCGAAGATCGTGACGTTCCACTAACCGAGAAGAAGGAAACCACGGACCATGCACACGCTGATCGTCGTCCTGCACGTGATCGTATCCGTCGCCCTGATCCTCATCATCCTGCTGCAGACGGGGAAGGGTTCCGACATCGGGGCCGTCTTCGGCGGCGGCTCGTCCCAGACGCTGTTCGGCTCGACCGGGCCGACCAGCTTCTTAAGCAAGCTCACGGCGGGCGCGGCGGTGATCTTCATGCTCACTTCCCTGTTCCTCGCCTACTTCTCCGGCAGCGGGGCGTCCCGCAGCATCATGAAGAGCGGCGCCGGCGCTCCCGTCCAGACGATGCCCGCCCCGCCGGCCGGCATGCCCGCACCTCCGGCCGGGGTCCCCGCGATACCGGCGGCGCCACCGGCGAAATAAGCATAGACGAAAAAACCCCGGCGGTTTGCCGCCGGGGTTCTGGTTTGCAGGGGTTGTCGAGCCCCTTTGGGTTGCCTGCCGTTACGGCTTGGTGACGTTGGCGGCCTGTGGGCCCTTGGGGCCTTCGGTGATCTCGAACTCGACGCGCTCGCCCTCCTTGAGAGAGCGGAAGCCGTCCATCTTGATCGCGCTGAAATGCACGAACACGTCCGGACCGCCCTCCTGTGCGATGAACCCATACCCTTTCGCGTCGTTGAACCACTTCACCGTTCCTTGTGCCACTTCTTTGTACCTCCTTGCTGGATTACGCTGTCAAACCTGGACTATGCAACCGCCCAAAATTTGCAACATTTATGAACTTATCAATCATTACGCGCCCTTGTCAAGCCCATATATTCCGGTTTTTTTATCCCGTCGGACGGGTGCGGGCGGCTCAAACCTTGGGAAGAACGGCGTCGTTGACCGTGATCTTGGCGTTCTTCTTCAACTCGGCGATGTATGCGTCGACCACATTTTTTCCCCGTTCGTTCAGCAGGCCCGCCCGGATCCGCTGCTTGAGCATTGGGATCATGGCGGCGGGGATCTTCTGCCCGTTCTTCGCGATCGTGGCGGCATGCTCCGCATACGCCGCATCGACTTCCTTGTCCGATACCGATACGCTTTTCGCGGCGACATTGTCGGCCACCATGCTCCGGAGGACGAACCGCTCCATCTCTTGACGCATCGCCTTGTATCCCTCGTTCCCTTCGCCCCCATGCTTCTTCGCGTATGCCGTCAGGGCGCGCATCGTCAGTTCCCGCTCGAGGATGTTCTTCACCATTCCCGGATTCTTCGAGAGATCGGGCTGTCCCTGCGGATTCCCGGCGGGCGCCAGGCCGCGCAGGACCTTCCTGACGTCGCCATACAGGATCTTTTCGTCTCCGACCGAGGCGAGGGCGACGGTGTCGGGCATGTTCGTTTCCTTCCCGATCCGGGCCATCGCCTGGGGATCCACAGCAGCCGCCGTCTCCTTTTTCGCCGCGGCGATCAGGTCTTCCTGGATCTTTTGCACCTTGCTCCCGGAGACCGACTTCACCGCGCGCAGCGCGGCGTCCGCGTCGGAGATCCCCTTGTTCGCCTTCTTGACCTTGGCGACCTCGGCCTTGACCTCCTCGTCCGTCACCTTGAGCTTGGCCTCGATCTCCTTGCGCAGAAGCGCCTTGATCCAGACCAATTGGTCGTTCCGCTGGAGGGTCTCCTTGAACTCCTGCGTGTTGTCGATCCCCCGGGAGTGCCCGTCCTGCGCCAGGAGCCGCACCGCGACCAGTTGATCCAGCGCTTCCTTCTTCTTCTCCACCGGGATCTCCGCCGCCGCGAACATGCCGGCCGGAACGCCGAGGAACTCCCGAAGTTCGGAGCCCTTGATCGCGTCGCCGTTCACCGTGGCGACCGTCTCCTGCCGCACATCCTTGCTCGCGCACCCCGAAACGAACATTCCCCCGGCGATTCCCGCCGCGAGGACCAGGATCGGTAACTTCCTCTGCAGTCGATTCACGTTCATTTCTCCTTTCGGTTCTTTTCCCCGAGCGCTTTTCCGCACCACGGACAGTAAATCGCTTCGCGGTCGACCCAATGAAGGCATTGGGGGCACTGCTTCTCCGGCGGCGGGGCGTGCTTCTCCTCCTCGCCCTTTTCGTCCCACGCATCCTCGTCGTATTTCCAGTCGTCCCTGCCCATACGCCATGCTACCACAGAAAAAAAGTGGCCCGGCCCCCCGAGGGGGGCCGGGCCGTTCGTCCCGGTTTAAGGACGGATTGCCGCTTCTTCCCTACGGCGCCACCGGGTAAACGCCGCCGTTCTGCAGCATGTGGTTCGTTGCGCCACCGGTGAAGGTGGTCGGATTCGGATTGTCCCCGTGGCAACCGAGGCAGGTAACCTCGCCCACCGTGCTCCGGTACGAGGTGTTGCCTGAGGTATGGCACATGGTGCAACGATCGATCCTCGAGGTTACGGTGCCCGTCGCGCTGCTCGGGTAGTCGTTCAGCGGATACTTGACGTCCGACCAGTCTCGGGAGGTCGTCGCGCCCAACGGATTGACCATGTCCCCGTAGGAGTTCGCGGAGTGAACCGCATGCACCCGGTTGGAAATCGTTGCGGCGTGGCCGCCCGAGTAATCGTGGCAAGAGACGCACTCGTCGGTATTGAAGGCAACGACGTGGCGCGCATCGTGGAACGGAGCCGTTCCGGTGCCGTGGCAGTCGGTGCAGGCATCTCCGGCGACTTTCTTCGTGACTGTCGCGGACCCGATCTGGATGTTCTGGAATGCGACCGATTCGAGCTTGTAGTTACTATCGGAGACGTAGCCGTAATCGGCGAAGCGGACCCGGACCATGTAGGTGCCGGAAGCCAGGCCGGACGGGATGGTGACGTTATATTTGAACCCGGTACCATCGGTTGCAACGGCAGGGTTCGCCGCGTTGACGAACAAGCTGGTGGCCTGCGCCGCCAGGAGCGGCTTCGGCATGGCGCGAGGCCCGTAGACGTAGAGGCTCGCCGTGCGGAAGAGGTTGTCCGTGACGCCGTTGGCCCCCTGGGCGGCGGTGTACATCGAAGCCGGAATGGCAGCCCCGCCGTGGAAGTTCAGCGTCGCGGTCACGGTCATGACTTCACCCGCGACGTAATGGGTGCCGTTTGCCGGTGCGGAGGTAGCGAGCGTCACGTCGAACTCCGGCACGTTCGCGGGAGTCGGATGGAGGACGGCCGCGGCCGACGTGTCATGGGCCTCGGTCACGCTCGCGCCCAATGTCGGAGCCACATGGCCGGTGGCCGGGTGGCAGAACGCGCACGCCGTATCGGGCTGGGCGCCTCCCGCATGGCCGGTGCCGGTCACGAAGTCGGCCGACGTGTGACAGGTGCCGCAGTAAGCGGCGGTCGGATGGTTCTTCCAGTTGTCGGTCAGGTCGCCGGCACCGAGGTCGCTGCCGCTGTTGGTGTGGCAGGTCACGCAGTTCCGGGGATCCTGGGGATACGTGACGGCGGAATAGCCGCTGCCGCCCATCCGTGTGGGAAACGCCTCCATCGGGATCGCGGAATGGAGCTTGTGAACGAGGGAGCCGATCCAGGCCTGGTCGGTGGTCATCTCCTCCCCGTAGGCGTTCCCGATCGGGCTGTGGCAAACGACGCACGTGCGGACGTCGAGGTAGGTGCTGGCATGGACAGCTCCGTTGAACTGCGGACCGTGGCATTTCTTGCATGCGGCGGCGGTGACGAACTGGCGCGCGTTGTAGCCGATGCCCGTGGTGGACCCTTCGGCGGTGTCCGCCACATTGAAATCAACGAACTGGATGGTTTTGTTATAACCCGTCACGGAGGCCCGGACGACCAGGCGCTGGGTGTGGGCGGCGTCATACAACGGCTCGGTGCCGCCGAACGCCGTCGCGAACGTGTAGACGTAGTTCCCGTTTGCGGCATCCGTGGTATCCAACGTTCCGTACGTGAGGACACCATGGCTGGCGGTAGGCTGTTCGTTCGTCCACCGCGCAAACTGGTCGGTGTTTACGCCGGCAACCGTGCCGGCGGGGACCAGGTCGGCCATCATGAAACCGAACGCCGAATTATCGGTCTCAATAGGAGTCGCACCCGAAGCGAGATGGAAGGAAACCTGCGGGTATCCGGAGCCGTTATCCGTGACGGATACCGCTGAGATCGTCATGTCCGCGTTCTGGTATGCCGCATTGTAGTGCGTTATGGAAGCCGGGTCGCTGTCGGATATATCCGCCACCCGCCCGGTGGTGTGGCAAACCATGCACGATTCATTGGTGGTCGTGACCGGTCCGGGAGGACCGGCTGCGCCGTCCGCCCCGGCGGCCCCGGTGGCCCCGGTAGCGCCGGTCGCCCCCGTGGCGCCGTCGCTCCCGCTCCCGCATCCCATGAAGAGCAATGGGACAATAAATAAGATTGAACACATAAGAACCAACGTTCTTTTCGACAT
>Ga0316628_100003111_pt1 | contig 12655 bp, 7 predicted proteins | sample OWC_Aug_M2_C1_D5_FD_207648 | JGI IMG/M metagenome (GOLD analysis project Ga0316628, IMG submission 207648) | Wetland soil microbial communities from Old Woman Creek delta, Ohio, United States - OWC_Aug_M2_C1_D5_C | ecosystem: Environmental > Terrestrial > Soil > Wetlands | place: USA: Ohio...
TGCGAACATTTTTATTTCATCATGGAAGGGCACGGCACGGTGGAATCGGAGGAAGGCACACGCGAGGTCGGCCCCGGCGACATGATTTTCATTCCGGCGGAAGAGAAACACCGCCTGTGCGCCTCCCAGTCACCGCTTTTTTATTTTGAATTCCAAGCGCCCAACCGTTTCGTGACCACGATTCTGGACGGCACGCAGGACGATCTACGCTGGGAGCGCGTGGAAGGCGGAGTGTGGATTCAGTCGTAACGCCTCGGCCGGACCAAGGAGAATTTCATGCTGACTTTTATCGATACGAATAAGCTGGCGCGAGTGAAAACGGCGGAAGGCGACCTCACCGAGATTCTGAACCGGGAGTTGTGCGGCGCGAAAAATGTGGTGGCGGCGCTGCGCTGGCTGAAGTCCGGGGAAAAATTCAAGGCGGAAGCCTCGAACAAGCACCAGCTTCTCTACCTGATGGAAGGCGAAGGAAGCATCCGCCTGGATGAAAAAAATTATGACGTATCCAAGGGCGCGGGTGTCTATCTGGGCCCTTCGGAAAGCGCGACGATCCAGCCCGCTGCGGGCGCGTCGCTAAAACTTCTGCACCTCGTGGTCCCGAAAATTCCGGCCTAGCCTCACGCGATTATTGCACGGCGTAAACCAGGATCTCGGCGCACACCTTTCCATGCGGCGGCACGGCCACGAAATATTCCTTCAACGCGGGAACCAGAAGGCCGGTCTTGCCCAGCGGGCCGGAGGGAATTTTCCCGATCTCCTTGTAGTGGTCCGCGTCCAGTTCCTGATACACGTTGACGAAACCTTCTCCGGCGGCCACGTAAATCCTGCGGCTGGCGGGATCGAACACCATGTCGTCGACGCCGGTGGAGATGGGAAGATTCTGCAGCACTTTTCCGGTATCGGAATCGAGCACATTCATGTGGCCGTCGCGGCAGGCGACAAAAAGCCGGTGGGTCTTTTCATCCATCGCGGCCGAGGCGTTCACTTTGCAATCCGACAGCGGCCAGACCGCGGCCACGGCCTGCTTCCTGCGGTCGATCACGCCGATGGAATTTTTTTCGGTCATGTTCTCGAAAAGGCGCGACCCGGCCTTTTCCATATACATGGCTTCCAGGCGATTGGAATCGATCTTGATTTTGCCGACCAGCTTTCCGGTATGCGTGTCCACGATTTCCAGGAAGGTGTGATCGAGTTTCGCGTCCAGGCCGCCGTCGGCGATGTACAGGTAATGCGTGACGGGGTCGTACCCGGTGGCGTCGGCGTCGGCAAGAAGCTTCACGCTCTGGAGAAACTTGTAGGTGGTTCCATCAAAAATTTTCACGTCGCCGTCGGATCCGTCGGTCACAAAAATTCTGTTGATGTCCGGGAGATAGACCACGGAATGCCCGACGCCGATTCCCTTGATGCTGTGAATAAATTTGCCGGTGCGAATATTATAGACTTCGATGGACTTGTTATCTTCCGGGACGACGAAGAGCCGGTCGTTTTTCAGGTCGGGCGTCAGGTGGTCGAAATGGTTCTGCACGCCGACCATGCGCGTGGTGGTGAGATTCTTTGCCAGTTGGTCCGCGGAAACATCCGGTTCGCCGCTGCGAATATCCGTGAGTTCAATTTTGCGGACCAATTTGAGGGGAGGGGCATCCTCGGCAAACAACCGGGGGCACGGCGCTATCCATCCGGCCATTACCAGTGCGGCAAACCAGACGAGGTTCCGGCGATGCATGCGCATTTTCCCCCTCCCGTGTTTCAGAAATTCGCGGAATGACACCGAGGCAATTGCCAAATCATGCCGCGCGGCGTTATTCGATCGCTTTAAGGCCGGCCTTAGCCACTTGCTCATCTTCAAAGGATTTCACGCCGGAAACGCCGACCGCGCCGACGCATTCCCCTTGCACCATGATGGGGACTCCGCCCTGAACCGCGAGCCTTCCGGGAAATGCTCCCGTTGCCGGGCGTTCCTTGACGATATCTTCCAGGGCCTTGGTCGGAGTCCGGGCCATCGCGGCGGTTTGCGCTTTGAGCGTGGCGATGCCGGCGCTTTGTCCGACGGCGCCGTCGAGCCGTTCGAGGTGCACCAGGAATCCCGCGTCATCAACGACGGCAATGCTGACGTTCCATTTGTTATTTTCCGCTTCCACTTTGCACGCGGCCACGATTTTTTGAGCATCGGAGGCCCCAAGACACAATTTATTTCGCACACGTTCTCCTTTTTTAAAAACCTTCTTATGGATGAAGACAAGAGGTGCAGTCCGGCACGCGGAAGCATACAGCGCTTCGCGTGCCGGCCGGAAATTTGCTGTTGCCGTTAATTCCCTGCTACGTGGCCGTTGGGAACATTCCCCTCCGGCTTGAAGGCAACCAGGTTATGCATGCCGATCCCGGTATACCAGAACGTGCCTTTCTCGCCCTCTTCGATTTTGGGAGGGTAGAGGCCGCCCATGGCGGTCCCATGCGATCCGGGGTGCTCCCGCCCCATGATGTCCGGGAAAGGTTCCGGGTAGTAGGTGTATTTCTTGGTCTTCTGGTCAAACTTGGCGATGACGCCATAGCTGCGCAGCGTGACCCAGATATTGTCTTGCGAATCGGAATAGCATTCATATCCGCCAAAGAGAGGATATGGGTCCTTGTATTCCGTGATCTTCCCGGTATCGGGATCGAGTTCGCCGAGGGCCTGGCCAATGTGTTCGGAGAACCAGACCTTGCCCTTGGAATCCACGGTGGGGCGGCGCGGTCCGGACGGCTGCGTGGGCGTGGCATAAACCGACCACTTGTTCGTCTTGGGATCGTAGCCGACGATCTTGTGGGAGGTCATACCCACGGCCCATACACGGTCTTTTTGATCGACGGTCATTCCGTAGTAGTGGGCATTGGCATCGCTCGGCGAAGGGTCATATTCCGTAATCTTCTTGGTGACGGCGTCCAGTTTCCCGATCAGGCTCTTGCCCTGCATTTCGGTAAACCAAAGGTTGCCTTTGGAGTCCGACCGAATTGTGTGGGGCGTGCTTCTGGTCGGCGTCGTGTATTGAATCACCTTTCCAGTCTCCGGGTCCAATTCGCTGATCATGCTTTCGTCAATATCGGCGGTGTACACATGGCCATCCTTGGCCTGGGTGATGCCATGCGGGCCGACCACTCGATGCCCCTTGTCAGGATTCGGGAGCGCGTAGATTCTGAATCGCCCGGGATAATCCAGCCTGTTCATGTCCAGGGCCAGGACTGAGTCCGTGCCCATGGAGGCCACATACACCGTGGGAGTAAATTTGCTGGGCCAAACATCGTGATTGGAAATTTCCCTTCCCGGCGGGGGCGCAGGCAATTCATATTCGATATTGATGGTGCGCGAAAGGGCCTCTTCGTCCAGCGGAAGATCCGCCAGCTTCAGGTCGCGCGGCTTTCCATCCGACGGGAAAATTTTCGAAAAATACTCGATAATGTCCTGGCGCTTGGCTTCCGGAATGGCCGCGGGATTTACTTGCGGAACGCCGGTGTGATGGATGGGGCTCGTGCCGTCCATGTCAAACATACGGCCCACGGCAAAAGCCCAGGCATCTTCGTCGCGGCCGCCGATGCGGTGCCAGGGGATATGCTCAAAGCCATGGCACCCCATGCAGTTTTCCATAAGGTAATCACGCGTGGGACCCGGGGGGTACAGCGTATTGTAGTCGACCAATTCGGCGCGCAGATGATCCGGCTTGACTTTCAGAGCCACGTCGGCCGTTTTCGTTTCTCCTGCTTTCAACTCCACACTTGGCGTGGTCGAGTCAAACCCGTCCTGCAGAGCGGACACCTGGTAGTTGCCGGGGGGCAAGTTGTAAATGTGGTAGTGGGCTTTATTCGTAAAAACGGTGTAGACGATGTGACGGTCAACATCCCTGGCCCTGACGCGAACGGCGACCAGCGCGGGAATATGATTTCCGGACGCTTCACTCAGCGCGTAATCCCGATTGGCGGTAACCGTTCCGGAAATCGTGCCACCTCCGGTTTGCGCTCCGGCAGAAGAAAAGGCCCCAAAAACCAGCGCCGCAACAAAAATTGCAGCCGTCCAAATCACCTTCACTCGTATGTTCATGAAATGCCCCCTGCTCCCTTTTGCAGATGTGCCTCTGCAATGTGATTCAACCCAATGATCCAGAAGCTTTCTTAAATTGTTATCCTAGTGGATGCCGGAGTGTCAATCGAAAATCAGCCTTATTCATGCTCCCATCGGTCTGTTTATACATTTCCAGTGCAGCTAATCGTCCGAGCTTTTGTGCCCTAGTGCTTCGCCGCAAGCACTGGCGTGGGAGATGCTCCGCCGCCGGCCCCTGGCAATCCTACACCGCGGTCGATGACGGATTGTTCCGGGTCGATCCAGAAGGCCCAGATGGCCGCGCCGATGAACAGCAGACCAGCAGAAACACCGAACGGTGCGACCCAGGATCCTCTGGACACCAGATAACCGAACACGGTAGGAGACAGCGCGCCGACGAATTGCCCGCCCATGTTCATCATGCCGGAAACGGTGCCGGAAAATTCGCCGCCGATGTCCATGGGGACGGCCCACGCGGGGCCGATATTCATTTCCAGGAAGAACATGGCGATGGTCAGGCAGATGAGCGCCGTAAAAGGACTTGCAGACAAAGCGGCAAACAATGTGGACGTTCCGCACCCCAGCATGGCCGTGATAGCGACCGAACGGCGGGAAAATTTAAGGTTGTTCGTTTTTATGTACAGCTTGTCGGTCAGCCAGCCGCCGAAGGCGTCTCCGATAACTCCGGCGGCCAGTGGCATCGAGGCGTAGATGCCTGTCTTGATGAGCGTGAAATGCCGGTATTCGAGAAGGTAAGAAGGCAGCCAGGAAAGAAAAAACCACAGCGAATAAATGTAGGTGGCGTAAGCGCACATCACGGCCCACATGTTTCCGTGCTTGAGCAGAACGCTCCAGGGCACTTTCGGGCGCTTGGCGATGTTGGCTTTTTTGATCTCTCCATTTTCGTCGAGGCCGCGGATGCGCGCAAGTTCAGCGCGGCTGACCCGCGTATGTTCCTCGGGCATGTTGCGGTATACCACCATATAAAGAAAAGACCACAGCAGACTCAGGGCGCCGATGACATAGAACACCGATCGCCAGCCGTAATGAATCATGATGGCCACTGCGACCGGAGGGCCGATGGCCGCGCCAAAGCGGCTCGCGGCGTGACTGATGCCCTGCACGAAGCCGCGTTCATCGCGCGGGTACCACATCTGCATGGCGCGCGTCGCGGTGGGAAATGCGCCCGCCTCGCCCACACCCAGCGCAAAGCGAACCGCCCAGAAGGATTTGAAGCCGATGGAAAAAGTGGTCACCAGGGCAATCACGGTGCGGTAGCCCATGATGGTGGACAGGACTTTGCGCGGTCCAAAGCGGTCGCCAAGCCAGCCGCCGGGCACCTGGAACAGCGAATAGGACCAGATAAAAGCGCTGAAGATAATCCCCATCTGGACCTTGCTGAAACCGTACTCCTTGATGATCATGGGAGCAGTGTTGGCCATGCTCACGCGGTCCAGGTACGTGATGAGGTACATCAAGCAGAGAAGAAACAGCACCAACCAGCGCTCGTGACTTGTTTTGGATTCGCCCGGACTATCCATTTGGCATTCCCCCGAATTGATTCGATCCAACCTAACGCGAGCGCAAGTTCCCGCCCAAGTGCAGCCTGCAGAGTCTGCGTGAGAACTACAATTCCACGGCGCCAGCGGCTAAAGCCGCATCGGTTTTGCGTGCTTTACGGCACGGCTGAAGCCGTGCCCTTCAAAGATTCGGAAGTTCTCACTCACACTCTACAGTCCGATCATGAGTCCGGCGAAGATGTTCCGGGGATGACTGACGCGGAATAAATGTGGTCAGTTCATCCTGTCAAAATATTGTTCGGTCAGATATACACTGTGGCGCCGCGCCGGGCAATAGTTTTTCGCTTTCAAAAACGGCGTTCTCTCAGGAATCGATCCGGGTGTATATTCCTCGCCGAGGAGAAACCAATCTTGAGACGCGCACAAAATTCAAACCGTCCGGCAAAAAAAATATCCGCGGACATGAATCGCCGCGAAGTTTTGCGGCGCGGCGCATGGATTCTTGCCGCGGCGGGATTTCCGTTCGGGACGGAATTGTACGCACAGGACGTCAGCCCGGTGATGATTGCGCTCAGCAAGTACATGAGCGAAGCGCGCGATCGCGCGCTCCCCGCCGCGGTGATCCGGGAAGCCGAGCATCACATCCTGGATACATTTGCCGCCATGGTGTCCGGGTCCGAACTGCCGCCTGGGCGCGCAGCGTTAAAGTTCGCCCGGATCATGGGCGGCGAGAAAAGTTCAACGATTGTCGCCTCGGAACTTCTTTGCGGGCCAATCGAGGCGGCCATCGTCAATGGCGAACTGGCCCATTCCGATGAGACGGACGATGATTACACGGGCGGCGGAGCGCATCCCGGCTGCTCGGTCGTCCCAACGACGCTGGCGCTTGGCGAGCGGGCCGGCATCAGCGGAACTCACTTTCTGCGAGCGGTAACGCTGGGCTACGACATCGGAATGCGCGCCTTCAAGACCGTAGGCGAAGGAATGATTTTAAAAGACACGCACAATCTGGTGGGAACTTTCGGCTCCTGCGCGGCGGCCGGCTGCGCGCTCAGCTTGAATGCCCAGCAGATGCGCTGGCTGGTCGACTATGCCGCGCAACAAGCCGGGGCCGGAATCCCGTCCTGGCGGCGCGACACCGACCACATCGAAAAAGGATTCGTGTTCGGAGCCATGGGCGCGCGCAATGCCGTAACTTCCGCGCTGATGGTTCAGATGGGATGGACCGGCGTCAACGACGTGCTGTCAGGTCCGGATAATTTCGTGGTTTCCTACGCGCCCAAGGGCGATCCGGCGATGCTGACCGACAAGCTCGGCGAACGCTTTGAAGTGACCTTGACGACCATCAAGCGTTGGACCACCGGCGGCCCGATCCAATCACCGCTCGATGCATTGCAAATCATTTTGAAGCAGCATCCCTTCGAGCCGAGCCAGGTGAAGGAAGTGACCGTGCGAGCCGCCGCCAGCGCCGCCTACACGGTGAATAATCGCGACATGCCCGATATTTGCCTGCAGCATCTGGTCGCGGTAATGCTGATCGACAAAACTGTTTCCTTCAAGGCTGCGCATGACAAGGAGCGCATGAAGAACCCCGAAGTGCTTGCCGTTCGCGCCAAAGTGAAGCTCATCCCCGACGATGCTCTCGAGAAACTCATCCCCAAGCGTGTGGCCATCGTCGAAGTGACGCTCAACGACGGGACCAAGCTGACCCAGCGCGTCGAATCGGTCCGCGGCACTCCTGAAAATCCGATGACCCGCGAAGAGGTCGTGGCGAAGGCTCGTGATTTGATGGCGCCCGTGCTCGGCGATGAGAAATGCACGAAGCTAATCGACCGCATGTTGAATCTTGAGACTGTGAAGGATGTCCGGGAACTCCGGCCGTTGCTGCAACGAACCTGAGCACGCCGGTGCGCGATTCTCACGAATTTGGTGGCACAGGCTTCAGAGTGTGTGTGAGAACTGCCGAATCTTTGTAGGGCACGGCTTCAGCCGTGCCGTAAAGTCTGCAAAATCGGTGCGGCTTCAGCCGCTGGCGCCTTGGAATTGTAGTTCTCACACAGGCTCTTCAGCCTGTGTGAGGTTTAGATAAAAGAAAATCAAAACCGCACAGGCTGAAGCCTGTGCCACCGGACCGCCCGGAAGGTGCAGTTCGGCATTGCGGCTCGAATCGTATAAATCGCACAGTGGTTGTGAAACAAACTGACTAGGACCAGCTGTATCCAATAAAACTATGAACACTGTGCAGATTACCGCGCCGCTCCCTCTCAGCTCCCACGGCAAGCCCGTCGATTCGTTTCCGCAGGCAGCGGAACTCGAGAATGAATTGAAACGGACCGTCAAAGGCGAAGTGCGATTCGATCGCGGCAGCCGCGCGATGTATGCCAGCGACGGGTCGAACTATCGCCAGGTTCCCATAGGACTGGTGGTGCCCCGCGATGACAGCGATGTGATCGCGACGGTGGTTGCGTGCGCGAAATTCGGCGCTCCGATCCTGCCGCGCGGCGCCGGCACGAGCCTCGCCGGGCAGTCTTGCAACGTCGCCGTGGTGCTGGACTTCACCAAGTACATGAACAAGATTCTGGAGTTGGACCCGCAAGGGCGATTCGCCCGCGTGCAACCCGGCGTGGTCCTCGATACGCTGCGCAACAAGGCCGAGGAACACCATCTGACGTTTGGGCCCGACCCTTCCACGCACAGCCGCTGCACGCTGGGCGGAATGATCGGAAACAATTCCTGCGGCACGCATTCCCTGCTCGCGGGAAAAACCGTCGACAATGTTCTGGAGCTGCGCATCCTGCTCTCTGACGGCACGCAGATGACCGTGGGGCCCGCCGTAGAGGAAAGCCAAATCGATTCCATTATCGCCGAGGGAGGGCGGCGCGGCGCGATTTACTCCACGCTTCGAGCGCTGCGCGACCAGTACGGCGATCTCGTCCGCGCAAAATATCCGAACATTCCGCGGCGCGTCTCCGGCTACAACCTCGATGAGCTCCTGCCGGAAAATGGATTTAACGTGGCGCGTGCCCTGGTGGGGAGCGAGGGCACGTGCGTCATTGTTCTCGAAGCGAAATTGAAATTGATCCAGAGCCCGCGGCACCGCGTGCTTGTCGGGCTCGGCTATGAAGACGCTTTTTCGGCGGCCGATCACGTTCCGGAAATTCTGCCGTTCGGCCCGATCGGCCTCGAAGGGTTTGAAGGAAGCATTGTCGACGGCTTGAAACGCAAGGGAGCGCCGAACTTGGAACTTCTTCCGGCCGGGCGAGGCACGTTGCTGGTGGAATTCGGATCCGACGATCCGAAGCAGGCGGATCAATCGGCGCGGCAATTGATGGAGACGCTGAAAGCGACGTCCAATCCTCCGTCCATGCGCCTGTACACGCAGAGTGAATCGAAACTGGTCTGGAAGATTCGCGAATCCGGAGCGCGCTCGGCTTCCGCCGCGCCCGGCACGCCGAAACAATGGGAGGGATGGGATGACGCGGCGGTGGCGCCCGAAAAACTGGGCGGCTACTTGCGCGACATTCGCAAACTTCTGGACGAGTATCACTATACTGCGCAGTTTTACGGCCATTTTGGACACGGCTGCATCCACATGCGCGTGACGTTCGATCTGCAAAGCGAAAACGGGATTCGCGCCTATGGAGAGTTCGTCGAGCGCGCCGCCGATCTGGTGGTGAGTTACGGCGGCTCGCTCTCGGGAGAGCATGGCGACGGGCAATCCCGCGGCGCGCTGCTCCCCCGGATGTTCGGCCCGGAACTCATGAAGGCCTTCGTCGAATTCAAATCGGCGTGGGACCCCGGCAACCGGATGAATCCGAACAAGGTGGTCAACGCCTACTTGCCCACCGAGAACCTGAAACTGGGCGCGGACTACAAACCGCACGATCCCATAACGCATTTCCATTTTCCCGACGACGGCGGATCATTCGCCAGCGCCGCGGAACGATGCATCGGACTCGGCGAGTGCCGCAAACACGATACCGGCGCGATGTGTCCCAGCTACATGGTGACGCTCGAGGAAAAACACAGCACGCGGGGCCGCGCGCGCATGCTATTCGAGGCGCTGCAGGGCGAAATCGTGAAAGACGGATGGAATGACGAGCACGTCAAAGAGGCGCTCGACCTCTGCCTTTCCTGCAAGGCCTGCAAATCGGAATGCCCCACGAACGTGGACATGGCCACATACAAGTCGGAATTCCTGTCGCATTATTATGAGAAGAAAAGCCGGCCGCTGCACATGTACGCGTTCGGCATGATTGACCGCTGGGCGGAAATCGGAGCCATTGCTCCGGGCCTCGCCAATTTTTTCAGCCAGGCGCCAGGTTTCCGGCAGGTATTGCAGGGCATTTTGCATCTGGCGCCGCAGCGGCGCGTGCCCGGATTTGCCGCCTCCACGTTCCAGGAATGGGCCTGCAGAAATGAAGTGCCCGGAATCGCCGGACCAATTTCATCTTCGTCCGCGTCCGCGGCTCACCGGGGCGAAGTGATTTTGTGGGCCGACACGTTCAACAATTATTTTCATCCCGGCACGGGGCAAGCCGCCGCGGAAGTTCTTCAGGCCGCCGGATTCGCCGTACGCGTGCCGCAATCCCATCTCTGCTGCGGGAGGCCGCTGTACGATTTCGGCTTGCTCGATAAAGCCAAGGAATATCTGCAACACGTCATGACGTCCTTGCGCGCGCCGATCGATGCGGGCACGCCAATCGTCGTGCTGGAGCCGAGTTGCGCGTCCGTATTTCGCGACGAATTGCGCAATTTATTTCCGGCGGATGCGCGCGCCACGCGGTTGCGGGAGCAGACGTTTCTGCTCAGCGAATTTCTGGAGCGCAAGGCGCCCGGCTATCAGCCTCCTTCGCTGCGGCGGAAAGTGCTGTTGCACGGACACTGCCACCACAAGGCGGTGATGAAAATGGGCGACGAGGAATCCCTGCTCAAGAAGATGGGAGTTGAATTGCGCTCGCCCGACGCCGGGTGCTGCGGAATGGCGGGCCCATTTGGTTTCGAGAAAGATAAGTACGAGGTGTCCCGGGCCGTGGGCGAGCGCGTGCTTATGCCGGCTGTGCGCGATACGCCCGCCGAGACGCTGATCGTCTCGGACGGATTCAGCTGCCGGGAACAGATTCTTCATGCCACCGGACGGCGGGCGCTGCATTTGGCCGAGGTGCTGCGCCTTGGTTTGCAGGGCCAACCGGGCGGGGAGTAAAGCGGGGATTCGATTTCCTTAGGGCTCGGCCCCGGGGGAGAACGGCTTTTGGCGGCCCGATAAAGCGAAAAAACATTCAGGTGATTTTAACTTTAAACTGGTAAGCTACCGCTCAGGTTCCATGCGATTATGCCTGCTCGGCTTTGCGCAGCTACCGCGTATGACAACCATTTAGGTACCCATTTGGTACCCAAAGCGAATTGATTTTTCAATCTTCTCATTATAAAGGTGACGCGATGAACTCCAATACGAATCAATTGCCCGGCGTGAAAATTACCGGCAACGCCAGCCAGCAGACAGAAATTTTGACGCCGGAAGCTTTGCAATTTGTCGTGGATCTGGAACGCAAATTCGGCCCCAGGCGCCGCGAGTTGCTGGGTGCGCGAGTCACGCGCCAGGCGCGGATCGAAGCCGGGGAACGTCCCGATTTTCTGCCGCAGACCGCCGAAATCCGCAACAGCAAGTGGACCGTGGCGCCGCTGCCGGCGGATTTGCTGGACCGCCGCGTGGAAATCACGGGGCCGGTGGACCGCAAGATGGTCATTAACGCCTTGAATTCGGGCGCCAGCGTGTACATGGCGGATTTTGAAGATGCCAATACGCCTACCTGGAGCAACCTGATCGAAGGGCATGTGAACCTGAAGGATGCCGTGCGGAAAACGATTACGTACGCCGATCCGGCCAGCGGCAAGGCCTACAAGCTGAACGAAAAGATCGCGGTCCTGCTGGTGCGGCCGCGGGGCTGGCACTTGCCGGAAAAGCATGTCATCGTCGACGGCAAGCCAATGTCCGGATCGCTGTTCGATTTCGGATTGTTCTTCTGGCACAACGCGAAGGAGCAACTCGCGCAAGGCACCGGTCCGTACTTCTATCTGCCGAAGATCGAGAGCCACCTGGAAGCGCGCCTGTGGAACGATGTCTTTCTGCATTCGCAGGAAACGCTGGGACTGAAGCGCGGCACGATCAAAGCCACCGTCCTGATCGAGACCATACTCGCGGCGTTTGAAATGGACGAAATCCTGTATGAATTGCGCGAGCATTCCTCGGGTTTGAACGCCGGACGATGGGATTACATTTTCAGCTTCATCAAGAAGTTTGCCAACGACGCTGCCGACGTCCTGCCGGACCGCGGCAAAGTCACCATGGCCACGCATTTCATGAGTTCGTATGCCAAGCTACTGATCAAGACCTGTCACAATCGCGAAGTGCACGCCATGGGCGGCATGTCCGCGTACATTCCCAATAAGCGGGACGTGGATCTGAATAAAATCTCGATGGACCAGGTCCGAGCCGACAAGGAACGCGAGGCGTCCATCGGTCACGACGGCACCTGGGTGGCGCATCCGGGACTTGTGGGCATCGCCAAGGAAGTGTTCGACAAATATATGCCGGGCCCCAACCAGATTGCCAAGAAGCTCGAGGATTTTCATGCCACCGCCGCGGATTTGCTGACCGTGCCCAAGGGCGATATTACCGAAGCGGGACTCCGGCAGAATATCGCCGTGGGACTCGGCTATCTGGAATCCTGGCTGCGCGGCATCGGATGCGTTCCTCTCTTCAACCTGATGGAGGATGCGGCCACGGCGGAAATCAGCCGCGCGCAACTCTGGCAATGGATCCACCACAAGGCGAAGTTGAGCGATGGCCGCACGGTCACTCTGGAGTTGTGCCTCAAGACCATCGACGAAGAACTCGCCAAGGCGCAGCAATCCGTGGGCGAGGCGCAGTTCCGGGCCAGCCGGTATAACGATGCGGCGGCAATCTTGCGCGACCTGATTCAGTCGCCTAAGTTTGTCGATTTCCTTACCCTGCCCGCATATGACCGTCTGGACGGGGTGGAACGCGCTGCGTCGGGAAAAACAT
>Ga0316628_100003112_pt1 | contig 12651 bp, 9 predicted proteins | sample OWC_Aug_M2_C1_D5_FD_207648 | JGI IMG/M metagenome (GOLD analysis project Ga0316628, IMG submission 207648) | Wetland soil microbial communities from Old Woman Creek delta, Ohio, United States - OWC_Aug_M2_C1_D5_C | ecosystem: Environmental > Terrestrial > Soil > Wetlands | place: USA: Ohio...
GGGCACGGCTTCAGCCGTGCCGTAAAGTCCGCAAAATCAGCGCGGCTTCAGCCGCTGGCGCTTTGGAATTGTAGTTCTCACACAGGCTCTTCAGCCTGTGCGCCTTTTCGATTCGTTGAAAATTAAAATCGCACAGGCTGAAGCCTGTGCCACCAAGATGCGACAGAAGCGCAATCTGGCCCCGTGCCAGAATGCGCACGAACTTTGGCCACACATTTCTTATGGGAAATGTCCCCTACCCCTTCATGCCGTTCTTGGGTTGCGCGGCGTAGAGAAAATATCGCCGCACTAGATCGAGCGCCGTCTGCGAGGCCTGCCAGCGGATGCGGTCGCGCTCTCCCGGATAGCGCACCATGCGTTCCTTGTTGCCGGATGCGTCCGCGATCGCCACGTGCACGGTGCCTACGGGCTTTTCGGGCGTGCCTCCGGTGGGGCCGGCCACGCCGGTGATTCCCACGCCGAGTGTTGCGCCGGTACGCCGGCGGATTCCGTCGGCCAGGGCCACGGCGACTTCCGCGCTGACGGCGCCGCGCGTATCGATGATTTCCGCGGGCACGTCCACCCACGCGGACTTCAGCGTGTTGCTGTAAGAAACGACGCCGCCGAGAAAATACGCGGAGCTTCCCGCGATGCGCGTGAGCCGCTCGGCGAGCAGTCCTCCCGTGCAGCTCTCGGCCGTGGCAATCGTGGCTTGATGCATGGTGAGTTCGCGCGCCACGACTTCTTCCATCGATTCGCCGTTGGTGGTGAAGACGGCTTCGCCCAGCGCCAGCACGATGCTTTCCTGAATCTGCTGCAGCAGGTTTTCGGCGGCGGGCACGTCGATGGTCCATGCGCGCAGGTGAACCTGAATTTCGCCCGGCGCGGTCAGGATGGTGGTCTGCACGTCGGCGTGGCGCGTGTAAATCGGCGCAATACGCTGATCGACGTCGGACTCGCCCATTCCCGCGACGCGCAATTCGCGCGCCACCAGGCGCACTCCGGTGGAAAGCCGCGCAATGCGCTGCTCGACCTGCGCGCTGAACATGGCTTTCAATTCGTGCGGCGGGCCGGGAAGCAGAACGACGATGCGGCCGCGCGATTCGAGCCAAAGTCCGGGCGCGGTTCCGCGATCATTTTTCAAGACATCCGCGCCCTCCGGCACCATCGCCTGGCGGGCATTCACTTCGGACATGGTGCGTCCAAGTTGGCGGAATCGCGCTTCGATCTGGCTCATCACGGCGGGATCGCGCGACAGTTTTCTTCCCAGCAGGTCGGCTACGGCTTCGCGCGTGCGGTCGTCCTCGGTGGGGCCGAGGCCGCCGCTGGCGATAACCAGTTCGACGCGCTGCAGGGCCTGGTCGAAGGCGTTGCGCAGGTCACCGAGATCGTCTCCGACCACGGTCTTGCGCGTAACTTCGATGCCGAGGCGGTTCAGTTGCGCGGTGAGAAAAAGAGAATTGGTGTCCACCCGGTCCGGGGTGAGAAGTTCCGATCCGATAGCGATGATTTCAGCTTTCATGATTGAGTCATCGAGGCAGCGGGAGTCCCTCTACATCCCAATCGAGGCTGAAGAGCGCGCCGGTGGTGGCGAGGATCGCGCGATGTCCGGGCAGGAGGGCCAGGCCGACCAGGCCGCTGCCGCCGATGACCACTTCGGGGCGCGCGTCGGGAGTGATGCGCACGATGCCGCGGCGTCCTTCGAGCGACGCGGCGACGTACAGATTTCCCTTGCGGTCAAACGCGATGCCCTGCGGACGGCCAAGGCCGCGGAAAAATGTGCTGATCTCGCCCTTCTGATTGATCCGCAAGACGCGATCGAAGCTCGACGTCGTCGGGCCGGTGACAAACAGTTCACCGGTAGGGCTGAAGGCGAGATGGTAGGCCGCCACGGAAGGCTCCAGCGTGGCAAAAACGAAAATTTCGCGGCTGGGACTGATCTTGAAAATCGTGCCGCTGCGGTCGCCCACGAATAAATTGCCGATGGTGTCGAAGGCGATGCCGGTTGCCGTGCCCATGCCCTCGACCCAAAGCTGCGAGCGGCCGTCGGGCGAGACGCGATGGATGGTGCCGTCATTGCGGCAGGAAACGTACAGAAAGCCTTCGCGATCGAGCGCCAGGCCGGTGGGATTCATCAGTTCGGTGACGAACGGTTTTACCGCGTAATTCGGCGTGATCTTGTAGAGCGAGACGGCGACTTTTTGTCCGCGCTGCCCGCTGTAGGTGACGTAGATGTTTCCTTCCACGTCCACCGCGGGATTCGTGACCGGGTGAAGATTGTCGGCAATCTGCACGCCCAGGTGAAAGGCGAACGGCTGGCTTTCGGCGCGCGAAGTTTCCACGCGCACGATCCCGCCCACGGCGCCGTCCGGAATGCGCGCGATCAGGTGAGTTTCCGCGGAGAGCAGGAGGGTCGCGTCGGTTTCGCCAAAGCGCACGCGCGGGCGCGTGTTGGGCCGCGGCACAAAGCCGCTGCCCAATATGGTGATGTCGCCTCCGGGAATGCCTGCGTCCGGCTGGATGCGGTCAATGCGCGGAATGCCGTTGGTGGTCAATTTTGCGGCTCAAATCTCAAATCTAGAAATCTAAAATTTCAAATCCCAAATAAGACTATCTCATAAATGGCGGCTCTCCAAATCGGCAGGCCGCAGGGGCCAAAGCCCTTGCTCTTCCGGTCCCTGGATGTCGCGGCTGAAGAGGTTGCGGAAAAAGTTGCATTTTCCGTCATTCCGAGCGAAGCGAGGAATTCCTCTTTTCCTGGGTTTCAATCGAAGAGGGATTCCTCGGCAAGAAACATGCCTCGGAATGACGGCCATTTGAGTTTTTCCGTAGTCTCTAAAGCCGCGACCCACATAGATCATTTATGAGGCCAGTTCATTTCAAATCTCAAATTTCAAATTTCAAATTTCAAATCTCAAATCATTCATAGCCCGATGGCTCGCGCGATCCACAATCCCAGCGCCGCGTAGATTCCCGCGATCCAATCGTCGGCCATGATTCCCAGGCCGCCGGGAAGGGATTCGGCCTGCCGCGCCGGAAACGGTTTCCAAATATCAAAGACACGAAAAAGTATAAAGCCCAGCAACAAATATTTCCAGTCAAGCAGGGTGAGCGAAAATATGTACGTGATGTGTTGCCCGGAAACCTCGTCGATGACCACGAATTGCGGGTCTTTCTTGCCAGAAAAGTTTGCCGTGCGCGTCGCGCACCAAACGCCCACCAGCGCGATCGCAACGGTGATTGGAAGACCCGTCCAGGCAGCCCAGGTCACGCGGTCTATAAGTGGAAGGCGCGCGCCGGGAATTGCCGTGAGCGGGAAATAGAATTGAGTCAGGGAATAAATGAGAATCCCCGCCAGCGAGCCCCATGTCCCCGGCGCTTTCGGCAGATAGCCGAGGCCGAACGCCGTCGCAATCGCCAGCGAGAGGCGCGGCTTTGGCGCCGCGCTACTCGTTGTCATTGTCGAGGGACCCGTGCTGGGTTCGCTCATCCGTTTCGGTTTCTTCGAGTTCGGACTCGTCCATCATCGGCGCGGCCACTTTGTATTTTTCCATGGCCCAGTTGCCGAGGTCGCGTTCGCGGCAGCGCTCGCTGCAGAAAGGGAACTCCGCGGTCGTTTCCGAATCGACGGGCTGCTTGCAGATGGGGCATTTCAGTTTCATTTGCAATGCACCATTTTCAGGTGGCACAGGCTTTAGCCTGTGCGGTTTTTTGTGGCCACCAGCAAAGTGCACAGGCTGAAGCCTGTGCCACCAAGATCAATTCGAGGTTAGGCCAAAATCCTCAGCGACGCGCCGGTGTTTACGCGCTGCACCGGGCCGGCCGCGACGGCTTGCGCCGCCGGCGGGCGCGGAACATCCAGGATTTCCACGACACGGGCGACCAGATCGTACTCGTGGGACTCGGTGATTTCCACCGTCACCACGTCGCCGGGCTGCGCGCTTAAATCCGTTCCGGGCACTTGAATATCGTTGAGATAAACTTTGCCGTCGATGTCCGGGGCCATGCCTTCGAGGCGCGCTTCCCAGACCAGCGGCGTGTCCTTCGACGGGCCTTCGACGAGCGCCGTTGCCCGCCGGCCGCGAAAGCGGCGCAGGTTGCGCGCGGAAATCTTCTGTTGAATTTCCATCAGGCGATTCTGACGCTCCGTGATCGTGTCTTCGTCCACTTTTTCGTCGAGCGCGAAGCTGGAAGCGTTGTCCACGTCGGAGTACGGGAAAACGCCCATCCAGTCAAATTTGGCGGCTTCCACAAAGCCGCAAAGTTCGCGGAAGTCGGATTCCGTTTCGCCGGGGAAGCCGACGATGAAGGAGGTGCGCAGCGATACGCCCGGAATGGTCGCGCGGATGCGCTCAAGCAGTTGCAGAAAAGCCTCGCCGTTCGATCCGCGCTTCATGCGCGCGAGCACATTGCGGCTGGCGTGCTGCAGTGGCATGTCCATGTATTTTGCCAGACGGGGATGCGCGGCGATGGTGTCGAGCAAGCGCTGGGTGACGCGATTGGGATAGCAATAGAGGAAGCGCACCCACTGCAGGCCGTCAACGCCCGCCAGTTTTTCCAGCAAGACCGCCAAGCCGTCCCGCAAATTCAAATCCTCGCCGTAGGACGTGGTGTCCTGGCCAATCAATGTGACTTCGCGGACGCCGGACGCCGCGAGGTTTTCGGCTTCGCGCACCACGGACTCAAACCTGCGGCTGCGAAAATTTCCGCGCAGCTGGGGGATGATGCAGAACGTGCAGGGATGATCGCAGCCTTCGGCGATCTTGATGTACGCGGCGTGCTTCGGCGTCGAGAGAATGCGCGGCGTGAGATCGTGGTAGAGATACGAGGGCGGGGCAGCGGCGCTCTCCGCGTCCGCGCGCAACTTTCCCTCGACGGCCGCCAGAATGCTTTCCAGTTCGCCCGTTCCGATTACGGCGTCGACTTCGGGAATCTGTTCGCGGATCTGGTCGCGATAGCGTTCCACCAGGCACCCGGCGACAATTAATTTTTTCGCCGCGCCGAATTTTTTATATTCGGCCATCTCCAGAATCGTGTCGATCGATTCCTTCTGCGCGGGCGCGATGAAGCTGCAGGTATTGACGACCAGGACGTCGGCTTCCTCGGCGCGCGGCGTAAATTCGTAGCCATTGCGCGCAAGGATGCCCATCATCACCTCGCTGTCGACAAGGTTCTTCGGACATCCCAGGCTGATAAATCCGGCTTTTGGCATGAAATGGCGTCCCACAACGGCGAGACGAAGCATTCATTCTAGCATGGCGTGCGGTTTGACGCCTGTGGGCTTGATTGCGGGTATTGCCCTAATTTGAAAATTCAGCTAGCAGGCGGAGGTCCGAGCTTTAGCTCGGACATTTACGCTTCGCGCGCAGTGGGCTTTAGCCCCTGAAGCTTCAGGGGTTAAAACCCCTTTCCTGGCCGATCTTTTCGTCGGGGCTGAAGCCCCGACCTCCGAAATCAGGCTTTCCTTGAAATTAGGACAGCGCCTGATTGCTGGTAGCGATTCAGTCTGAAACCTGACCATTCCGTCCCGAAAATCACGGGACGGAATGGCCTCTACAAAACCCGCCTACTGAAAGGTTTTGTAGAGACCGCCCGCATTTTGAGCGGGCAGAATTAGTTCGCATCCACGGTTGTCGGAGTGATTACCCGATCACGAAGAGCGAAGAGAGGTTTGGATCAGGATCAGGATGGAAGAAGCGCGGCGCGCGTCGGCCGTTTGTCCGCCGAAGCGGGACGCCTGGTAAATCGTGGTGAGTTCCTGCACCGGAGCGGCCAGATTGGTGTCCGGAAGCGAGGTGGCGAACTCGACGGGCGTTTGGCACGGGCCTTTGCGGATTCCACGCCGGGCCAGCAGGCGGAGCATTTCGTTGTACTGAATCGTCGCCAGATGAGGCGTCATCTGGCTGGCGGGAGCCACGCGCAAATGCCATAGCGTCACCAGGCGCCGGCGCACGCGTGGCTGCAGAAAAAGAATCGCCGCGGCCAAGAGAGCGATGATCCCGATGGTGGCCGGAACCGTCGCGGGCGTATCCAGGAATCGAGTTTGCCAGAGTTCCACGTAATCGGTGGCGCGCTGCCGCGCTTTGTCGAAGGCGATGCGCACGCGCTCGGTCCAATCGCGCGACACCCGGGACAGGTTTTGCGCCAGCGTGAATTGATGCGTGAAATCGTAGTTGATGACCCATTCGCTCCACTGCAGGTCGAACCAGTCCCAGTAGCGCCCGAAGCGCGAGAAGAAATCCAGGGGCTTCTCATCCGCGGGAGGGGTCGGGTCAAACGTCAGCCAGCCGTAGGAAGGGAAATAGACTTCCACCCAGCTGTGCGCGTCGCTGGCGCGCACGACAAAATCGCCGCCGACGTCGTTGTATTCGCCGGTCAGGAATCCGTTGACGTAGCGCGCGGGGATGCCCAGCGAACGCATCATGACGGTCATGGCCGCGGCGAAATATTCGCAGTGCCCGGCGCGTCTGTCGAACAGGAAATAAGCCAGCGGATCCGAAGGCGGCGGCCCGCTCAGGTCCAGTGTGTATCCGTAGTGCGACCGCAAGTAACCTTCGATGGCAATCGCTTTGTCATAGGGAGTCTTGCCGCGCGCGCCGATTTCCTTGGCGAGTGCCGGGATGCGCGGGTCGAGCTCGGGCAATTGCAGGTAGGTATCGCGCACAAAATCCGGATAGTCGGTGCCCGCCGTGCGCACTGCAGCCGGAGGAGGCGTGGGCACCACAGAACGCGCTTCATATTGCATGCGGGAAAAATTGTTGTAGGGATTGAAGACGGCGCCCATGGGATCCTGCAGCAAGAATGCGCGGCGCTGCCCGAACGGCGATGAATCGGAATCCGCATTGAAATGTCCGCGCACGCTGTCCGCTTCGTTGGCAAAAAAGAGCGCGGTGCTGGAGATCGGTTCGAGCAGGACCGTGTAATGAATGGGCATGCCCGCGGCCCGCGGATCGAATTTTTCGGTGCGGAGATGGAACCAGCCATTTCCGGACGGCGTCAGCGTGGTGGGTTCGCGCGCCTCGTTGAACCATCGTTTTCCGTCAAATTGGGTCAGAGCGATTCCGCGCCAGTGCACGCCGCGGGCCGCGTCGAGGCCGCCGTCGACTCGAATGCGCATGACCACCATGCTGCTCTTTTTGATTTCGCCGATTTCGCCGAGTTCCACATCGTTGCTGAAGCCGGTCACCAGCGTGGGCTGCAGGTTGAAGCCGGACATGTAGCCGCCGTGGTAGCGCGGGAGCACCAGGAAAATCACGGCGCCTAGGGCGATCGATGCCAAGGCGATTCCGGCTGAGGTGATGCCCAGCGAATTGTGCAGGCGCTGCGCGGCCCGTGTGCCTTCTTCCAGTGGCGGGGTGACCGCGCCTCGCGCGCTTCGCCACATTTCCAGTCCCACAAACGTGGATACGGCCAGCGCCAGAAACACCAGGAAGAAAACCAGAAACATGGTATCGACCGTCAGGATGGCCGAGGCCAGCATTGAAGCAAAAGCCATCATCGTGAGGAACAAATAATCGCGCGTGGTCGAGGCGCTGTACAGCCGGATGACGATGGCGAACAGCAGCAAATGCACCGTGGCCAGCAGCGCGCCGTACAGTCCCGGATTCTGCGCGCCCCGGGCGAGTATGCGAGAGATCACCCAAAGATCGACGGGAAAGAAAACGAAATACGCCACGGTCATCCAGTTGGCCACGCGGCTGGAAATCTCAGGCCCCTTGCCGTGCCACCAGCGGTAGCCTTTGAACAGCAGCGCGGCAGGAAGCAGGAAGATCGTTACCAGATCCAGCTTTCCCGTGGATACCAGTGTCAACACGCTGGTCAGAAGAAGAAAATAAAGGGAAATTTCAAAATGCCGCCGCAGGGCGGAGAGATGTCCAGAGGAAGTTTGCGTCGGAATGGAGCCTGCGATGTCCATGGCGCGAATTATCAGTTTAACATCCCGGAGGCGCGGGAATGCGGCATGCGGCCTATGAGGTAATGCACGGAAAGAATCAGCCGGCGGATTCCAGCCGTGGCAGCTGGCCCGCACGTGTTAGACAGCTTGCAGGAACACCAAAAAAATGCCGTTATTCCGAACCCGCTCCTGCGGGTGAGGAATCCCTCTTTCTATTGGCTGAAATAACGGCGAGATTGCGCGCGGCGGTCCTTATCAAGGCTCGCAATGGCGGCTTAATGGACTTTTCCCGCAACCTGTAAAGCCGCGTCGGCAATCTTCCGGGTCAGGTTCGAGACGGGCAGATCGCCAAGTTGGTGGAGCGGGACAGACCGCGCGCCGCGCAAAACAGGCAAACGCGCGACATGAATCAGGAATGGTTGGACGCGGATGTCGCGGAAGGTCACGGCGTGGCGCGCGGTTTTGAGCGGCGTGATGGCGCCCTCGGGCGTAACGCCGAATCGCTTGCGCAGGTGCCGCGCAAGATCGAAAGCCGCACGCGCCGAAGATTCCAGCGCCGGGAATTGCCACAGGCGAGAAAACAAATCCCCTTCGCCGTCCAGATGGCGCAGAAGAAATGTTTGTCCCATGGGATCGACGAGTACGGCCGCGGCAAGAGTTACCTTGACGGTGGCGCGTTTGCGGCGCGCATCAGGAATTTCCGCGGCGATGCCGAGTTTTTGCGCCCGGCACCATCGGGACACGGGGCATTCGCCGCAGCGTGGCGATTTCGGCGTGCAGATTGTCGCGCCCAATTCCATCATGGCCTGATTCCAGTCGCCGGGAGTTTTTTGAGCGAGCAAGTCCTGCGCTTCGTCCTCAAGGCTTCGCCAGACAGTGGGGGCGCGAACATCGCCGCGCAGCGCGCCGATCCGCGCCACGACGCGTGCCACGTTTCCATCGAGGACGGCGAGTGGTTCCTCATAGGCGATGCTCAATACGGCCGCCGCCGTGTACCGTCCGATGCCCGTCAGCGCCAGCGCTTGCTGGTACTCGCGGGGGAACACGCCCGCATGCCGGGCGGCAATTTCCTTCGCGGCGCGCTGCAGGTTTCTGGCGCGGCTGTAATAGCCCAGACCGGCCCAGTGGCGCAGCACGGTTTCCGTTTTAGCGCGAGCGAGCGCGTGCACCGTGGGAAATTTCGCGAGGAACCTCTCGTAATACGGAATGACCGCGGCCACACGCGTTTGTTGCAGCATGATTTCCGAAAGCCAGATGCGGTAAGGATCCTTCGTGCGGCGCCAGGGAAGATCGCGTTTGCGCCGCGCAAACCAGGAGAGCAACCGGCGCTGGAAAATCTTTTTTTCCGCGGCAGGAATTTCGAGGAGGCTCACCAGCGGCATTTTCGCATACTGCGAACGGTAACGGAAATCCTTCAAATTGTTTTCAATGCCGATGCGGACGGCGAAAACCGTGTGGAACGGTTTTTGGTAGCGTAGGCTTCAGCCTGCGCGGTTTAAATGTTGCACCGCCGAAACGTAAAGTGCACTGACCGACCACGCTGCGGAGAACGCATTTTGGCGTGACGTTCCGAAAGAAGTGAAGAATCCCTTCGGTCTGAAAAACGAAAAGAAAGAGGGATTCCTCACCCGCAGGAGCGGGTTCGGAATGACGGTGTTTTCTTATTTGTTAGCACGTCGCGATGCTCGCGGCCTAAATCGCCGAAACGAACAGGAAATACGAGGAATTCCAGAGGCCGGTGGGAATCGTGCCTCGCGGCTGGTTGGTCAGGACAATTTTAAAAATGTCGGGCGCATCGACCAACGTATCCAGAAAACTCCGGCCGGGTTGCTGCTTCAGGGGAGTCACGCTGGCCAGGTAGCGCAAAATATCGTAAATGATTTCACCGGCAGTCACGCGCGGCGTGACGAAACCCGCGGAGCGGAACTCCAGCACGGAATTGATTTCGTAAAAGTGCCAGGCCAGGCCGGCGCAAAGCGTCACGGCGCGCTCGAATTGTTTGTCGTCCTGGGCGGACATGTCCATATACGGGTCAAAGGCCAGCATTACGCGGCGCTCGTCTTCCCGGGCGTATTCGCGCACCTGCAGCGCTCCGGTCCTGGCCGAGGCCTTCCAATCGACGTGCCGCGCGCTGTCATTGAACACGTAATCGCGAATCCCGTAGAGATCGTTTCCGCGGCCGCGCTGGAAACTTTCCAGTTCGCCGCTCAACAGCGGCAGAATTTCGTAAAATTCCTCGGTGGCATGCACCGCGGGATAAACCAGCGCCTCGATTTCCGAACCGATCTGCCGCGTCTTCTGCAGAAAGCCGAAGGGAAATTTCGTTCGCAAGCCGAGCACGTCCTGGCGGTAGACGCCGCGGCGGGGAAAGGTGAGCTCGACGTCCTGCCGCACCGTCTGCTGATGGGCAATGTGCGGGAAGTAGATGGGCCGGTCCAGGATGCGCGGCGCGGCGTTCAACTGCGGTTTCTTCTTTGACCTCGGTTTTTCCTCGCTGACCAGGGAAACCGAAAACGACGGCAGGAATTGCTTGGTGTTTTGAAGTTCGGCGATGGCCATCACCGAGCGCTCCGCAAAAATGTGCTCGGGCAGCGTGAGGTGAACATCGATTCCGCTCAGCACCTGCCGCGAAAGCAGCCCCGAAACCAGCACCCCGGCCAGCAGGCATCCTAGAACCATGAACAGCAAATTGTTTCCGGTATTCAGCGCCGCCAGGGCCACGATGAAAATGCCGGCCAGATACACGACGCCTTCGCGCGTCAGCCTGTAGTCGATCTGGTAGGTGAGCCAGCGCAGCGGAGTGCGCCGCGCCAGCACCGGCACGATCGTCAGCGCCACCCAGCCGGCCATTGCCAGCGCCGCCAGCGCCGAGACTGCCGCGACCACCAGATGCCCGCCCTGGACCGCCGCCCCGGAATACAATGCCAGGAACAGCGCCGCCGCCAGCGCCAGCATGGCGATGAAAAAACTTCGCCAGCTGGGCCGGTCGATCCCGTGCCAGCGTTTATTGGTCCGGGTTTCCGGCCGGGGACTCGCCCGGCGCTCGAGGAATTCAAAATTCATCGGAATTCAGGGGCTTTCTTTTCGGCGGGCGCCACGTCTCGATCCGATCGGGACATTCCGCACGGTCTGGTGGCACAGGCTTCAGCCTGTGCGGTTTTGATTTTCTTACGCCGAAACTTCGCACAGGCTGAAGCCTGTGCCACCAAAATCCGATTCGCATGGCGCCGCAATACAATAGGTGCGATTCGAAGCCAGAAACAAATCCAATCTGCATTCGTGAAAAATGCAGCCTAAAGCGGAACGCGTGTGGATTCGATAATTTCGTTCAGAATGGATTCCACCTGCTGCAATTTCTTTTGCGTCGTGGCATAGCGCGTGTTGACCACCACACGGTGCGCGAACACCGGAAGGATGAGTTGCTTGAAATCGTCCGGGGTGCAGAATTCGCGGCCTTCCAGAAACGCCCGCGCCTGGGCCGCGCGCTGCAGCATGAGCAGGCCGCGCGGGCTGACGCCGAGCGTCAGCTGTTCGCTCGTGCGCGTCCGCTCGACGATATCGATGGCGTAGTCGCGCAAGCTGTCGTCCACGCGCACCATGGTGACGGCGTCCTGCATGGCTTCGACGTCGCTCGCTTCCATGACGGCGGAAACTTCCGCGGCGGCGTCGCGCCCGCCGGTATGTTGGCGCATAATTTCGCGTTCACTTTCCCGCGAGGGATATCCCATGCCGATGCGCAGCAAAAACCGGTCCAGCTGCGATTCCGGAAGCGGATAGGTGCCGTGATGCTCGATGGGGTTTTGCGTCGCCAGCACCATGAACGGCTGCGGCAGCTTGTGCGTGAAGTTGTCCACGGTCACCTGCGCTTCGTTCATGGCTTCCAGCAGCGCCGATTGCGTTTTCGGCGTGGTGCGGTTGATTTCGTCGGCCACCACGATGTTCGCGAAGATGGGTCCGGGCTTGAAATCGAATCTCTGCTCGATCTGATTGAATATGCTGGTGCCCACCACATCCGACGGCAGCAGGTCCGAGGTAAACTGGATACGCTGGAACGTGCAGTGGAAGGAATTCGCCAGCGCCTGCGCCAGCGTCGTCTTGCCCACGCCGGGCACATCTTCGATCAGCAAGTGGCCCCGGGCCAGCAATGCCACGATCGACAGGCGGATGACTTCGTCCTTGCCGCGGATGACGCGCGCAATGGAATTCTGCAACTGAGCGATCTGACTGGCGTTGGTCATCGTTGTCATAAGTTGAAAATCCCTGGCGCATCTGTTACAAACGAATGCCGGGTGTGGGCCCTACTTGGAGCCCGCCGATACAAAGTCTGGGCTGTACTTGCAGCCCACCGGAATTAAAGTCTAGGGCGATTAGCTCAGTGGTTAGAGCGCTCGCTTCACACGCGAGAGGTCCAAGGTTCAAGTCCTTGATCGCCCACCATTCTGTTCCATTCTGCCACTACTTGTTCATCCGTATATAGACATTGACAGATTCCATGTGTTCAAAAAGTGGCCAGTCGCAAGTGGCGCAGGCGTTCGGCCTGCGGGGGTTTTACTTGTGGCAAGGTCGACCCCGGTCGCACACCCCCCCCCACAGACTGAAGCCTGTGCTACTTAAACCCTCTGACTCCCTGTAAAGCTGAATTCGCCTTCGCTGTGCCAGTTTCCGCCAGGCGCTCCGAGCGGTTGTGTTAGTCTTTGCGTGTCGGAAAGGATTCTCACGTGGCCACCGTTCTTCGATTTCTGCAAATTTTCTCGCTGGGCGCCTGGGTGGGCAGCATC
>Ga0316628_100003113_pt1 | contig 12647 bp, 22 predicted proteins | sample OWC_Aug_M2_C1_D5_FD_207648 | JGI IMG/M metagenome (GOLD analysis project Ga0316628, IMG submission 207648) | Wetland soil microbial communities from Old Woman Creek delta, Ohio, United States - OWC_Aug_M2_C1_D5_C | ecosystem: Environmental > Terrestrial > Soil > Wetlands | place: USA: Ohio...
CGACGTTGCGCCGATGGCGAACGCGTTTTTACCGCGTAGCCTATTGACCGTTCTGTCGCCTGGCGTGGCCGAGTCGTCGATGTAGTTCGTCAGCCGAAGGTTGGTGACGACCTCAAGATCGATTGCCGAGACGTTGACGGACATGGGCCACCTTCAAGCGAGGGCCGAGGCGCCACCAAGACGCCTCGGCCAGAGGGTTACGAGACGTCTAGTTACTAGCTAGCGTCCTCTTCCCACTCAACGAAGTAGCTCAGCGCCGGCGTGGTGCCGATGGCCACCGGGTTCTGCACTTCGAGGAAGTCCGCCACGCCGCGCAGGACGATGGCTTGGCCATCCTTCATGCCCGACTCGGGGAACAGGAACTGGAACGGAGCGCCGAGGAACGTCGGAGCGGTGGTGGTAACCGCCGAGTTGATGCCGGTGGTGCTCAGCGGGCCGCCGACGGCGGTGCCGTTGGTCTGCTTGACCGTGGTGTAGTGCGACACGACAGCGGTAGCCGCCGCGCTGTTGGTGTCGAGCTTGGCCACGGTCGGCGACACAGTGGTGCCGCCCGCGCCGAGCGCGCTGGTGCGCTGGAGCTGGAGCACGCACTGCGCAGGGGTGGCGGCCGTGAGGGTGATGCCAATCCGCTTGATGCGGATGGTCTTCGTGGCGCTGCCCTGGATGCTGATGAGGGTGCCGGCAGCAGTGGTGATGACGGCCGCCGACGCCGCCGAGGCGCGATACGTCTGCCGCGAGGAGTCGAGCGAAACGCCGCTGTAGATGTTGCCGGCGAGATCCGGGAAGGTGGCGACGGTCTGCGCCGTGTTGTTGCCGTCGCGCACGGTAAGGGTGCCCTGAGCCATCTGTACATCTCCTGTTTTGCGCGGGTGCGCGGTGGGACAACGTTACAGCGTGAGAAGGTTGACGAGGTTGGCGCCCTCATTCAGCCACAGCGCGCCACCCTGGGGAGCCGGGTCATTCTGAAGCGACGCCAGCGACGACACCTGAAGCTGAGCGCTGGCGACTGCGTTGCTCGAGTCGAGAATCTGCGCCCGAAGCACGAAGGACGCGTTCGGCTGCACAGCCTGATTGCTGGGCGACGCGCCGCCCGGAGCATGCTGTGGCGACGGGCCCTGAGTCGCAGGCGAGTTGAAGACGACCGGGAAGGACCAGGACGAAGAAGCACCGGCCGCGATGACGGGGTAGCCCGTGCCGACCGTGGTGTTGGGCGTCATCCAGGTAGGACTTCCGACCCTCGCGTTGGTGCCGCTCGCCTCGGTGATTTGGAGCGACTGGAGCGTCAACGAGGAGGAGCCGCCGTTGGAGACGGTGACGGTGAAGTAGGTTGGCTGGTTCGACAACACCTGAGCCGACACCTGCGTGAGTGAGACGGTGAGCGCCATCACGCACCCCCAATGACGACGAGGTTGGCGAGGTTGTTCGGCCCGGCCAGGTTGAGGAATCCGCCCTGGAACCCGAGCGGGGGCGGCGTCGAGTACGAGACGAAGAGGCCCGCCTCGCAGATGACGTTGGAACTCCCGTCCGATCCCGCCACCATGCCGCCAATCATGAACGTGGTCTGTGGCGGCTGGCTGCCCTGGGGATTCGTCGGAATGACGCTGCCCGAGGGATTCACCGCCTGGAACGAGTTGGCGTTGGCAGCCGAGCCGATGGCGACGGGGAACGGGCCGAAGGTCTGCGAACTCGTCGCCGCGATGGTGGTGTTCTGGTTCGGCCCCACCGGAGGCAGCGAGGGCGCCATCGCCGTGTGGTTGGTGGCGTTGTCGCCCACGGCCCGAGCGGTGATTTGGATGCCCGTCACCGTCACGGCCGACGCGTTCGGGTTGTAGACCGTCAGCGTCGCCATGGGCGGCGGAGTCTGGCCCGCCACGCAGGCCGACACATTCAGGCTGAGCGCGGCTTGGAGGGCCATGGGTCAGGGCTCCGTGGCGTCGAGAAGCTCAATCTTGAGCTTGACGGTGGTGAGCGTCGCCGGGTCGGCCAGGGTGCCGGTGGCCGAGAGAAGGCCAACGCCAATGACGGAGCCCGGCGCGCCCGCCGACATGTTGGTGATGGTGGTGTTTTCCGAGCAGCCAATGATGGTCGCCGCGCCGCCCGCCAGCGACTGCCACGCCTGCACCAACATGACGCGCTGATAGGCGTCCTGGAGAGCCACGGTCCAGAGTCCGGCAGCGGTGCGGGTGACGCTGAACACACCCTCGGTGCCGCCCGTGTACTGGAGCGGCCAGGAGCCGGTGCCGCTGGGCGCCGTCACCGACGACGCAGTGGTGTACGTGCGGACGTTGGTCCCGGTGCCGAGGGTGGGATAGACCCACTTCTGGAGCACCGGGGTAGTGCCGCTCATCGTCACCACGGCCCACAGCGTCACGGGGCGCTTGGGGACCGTATAGACTTCCTCGTTAAACGATCTGTTCGCCATGGTTTCTCCTTGGTGTCAGGTGGTCAGCACGGCAACCACTCACACCTGGAGCGCCACTTGGCCATTCCACCCAGGGGCGCGACACCCGAGGTTGGCGTAGGCGCCCGTGCGGACCTCGGAGGCGTCCGCGTTCGCGAGGCGCAGCATCTCGAGCCCGTCGCCGTACTTGAAGATGCGGGGCACCGAGCCGAGCGAGTACATGGTCCAGGTGTTGAGCTGAACCAGGTAGCCGGTAGCGGCCTGGCAGTTGCGGTCGGCGAAGACCTCGATGGGCCCGGCCGGACCCTGCACCTTCACGCCACGGAAGCCGATGACGCCGTCCTCGGTCTGGTAGTCGCTGAACTCGCGACGCGCACCGAGGGCCTTGATGATGGCGGCCTCGGAACCGAAGTTGGTGAAGAAGTGGCGGGGACGCCCCTTCTCGCGCCGAATGAGCAGCGCCGCGTCGATGAGCGCCTCCTCGATCGGCTGCTGGGCGCCGTTGTAGTAGAGGCCATACAGGCGCGAATCCACGGAGCGGTTGACGCCGTAGAAGTTGTCACCGGCGCCGGGCGCGGTCGCGGGCAGCCACGAAGACAAGCCCGAGAGCTTCGCGTTGTTGTCGCCCTGCACCAGCAGGAAGTCGCTGGTGGTCCAGCCCGCGGGCGAACCAGCCGCACCCTGCATCGCGGTGGCGCTGACGGTGATGGTGCCGGCAACCACGTTGCGGGCGATGACCCAACCGAGAGCCGCTCGAGGAGAGCCACCGTCGGTGCTGTTGGCCTGCAAAGTCTGATTGATCCCGAACTGAGCCACATCGGCGGGGTTGGTCAGGGTGATGACGCCGGCCGCGATGCTGGAAATCTGGCCGATGGAGCCGGTCCCGGCGCGGAACGAGGCCGAGCTCACGCGGTTGGCGCACCCCTGAATCGCCCAATCGACGTACTCGCGGGCGAAGTCGAGGAAGGAGCCGCGCTCATCGGCGCTCGCCTCCATCGCCTGGTTCGCCAGCGTGGCGATGGAGTACTCAGGTTTGAGGGTGAGCAGGAACTCAGCGAGCAGACCGGGGCTCTGGTTGCCCTGGGCATTGCTGAAGGTGTTGGAGGCGCCCTGCGACACCTCGTACATCACCGGCTGCGGGATGTACTTGCCGGTGGCGTCCGTCTTCTTGGGCACCATCGTCAAGAAGGGGTTGTCGTCATAGGCGAGGTTCTCGACCTTCTGCCCGTCGTACCACTCTTTGAGGGCCGCGTTTGCGGCCGGAAGATCGAGGTAAGCGCCCACGTTTCACCCGTCGTGCCTCACGAGGAGGCGGTTGGGACGGGTGAAGCCGTTACGCCGGGGCCTTGAAGCGGCTTGCGTTGTAGGCGGCGATTGCTCGTTCGCGCCGTTCCGCATCGCTTCTGGGGGCTTGCCGACCTGGCGTGCTGCCCGTCAGTGCATTGCTGAGTGTCCTGCGCTCCGGCTGCTGCGCACTCTGCGGCTGCTGCACTGCGGACTGCTGTTGCGACGTCGCACCAAGACTGCCATTGACTTTCTGTGGCGTCAAGCGCTCGCGCAACTTGGGCTGGTATTTCTCGTGCTGGGCCGCCGCCTCGGCGAATCCGTAGAGCATCGTCTCGATGGCCTCGGCGGCTTCCTTGGGCGACAACGCGAAGACTTCCTCGCCCTCCTGCCGCTTGGCGTGTGCCTCGTTGAACTGCTCTTCGATGTGCTGAGCGATGGCAGCCCCGGGGTTGGGCAGCTTTGAAAGCAGCGGGTACTCAGCGGCACTGGCCTTCACCAATGCATCGCCCTGGTAACGAAGTGACTGCCGGGCTTCCTGCACGCGCTGATTCGCAGCGGCCTCCTCCGCCTTCGCTCGCTCGCTCTTCTCGGCGCTGAACTTCGCCTCCATCTCGTCGCGCACGCGCTGAATCTCGAGCGCCACGGTATCGGCAGTGGGGGCGCCGCCAGACACCTTGGCCTCCACCACGCGGTCATACCAGTCCTTACCGTAGACGCCCTCGAGGTAGGCACTCGGGTTCAGCTTGGCCTCGCGCTCGCGCTTCTCGTACTCGCTCAACTTCGACAGCTTCTCGCCGAGGCCCTTCTTTTCGGCCTCCCACTGACGACGCTCGGTGATGCGCGTCTTTTTCTCCGTCAGCGCTCGGGCCTCCGCTTCCCGAACCTTTGCGCGGTAGTCAGCGAGTTCGGCCGCCGTTGCGTCTGCGGCGGGGGCCGGGATTGCGGCCGGCGCAGGGGTGGCGGTGGGTTTGACGGTGGACGGAATGATGGTGACGGGAACGGCGGGTGCGGCTTCGGCCATGGGCTACCTCGTGAACAGGACTTCGGTGGAGAAGTTAGGCGAGCGAGTGCAGAGGTTGCCCGCCCATCCGAGCGTGAACGGAACGAACGGCGCCGTGCGCGCGAGATGACGGCGGCGGTTGCGGCGCTGGCCTTTCCCGAGAACCAACTTCACGCGCGGCACGGCAATAGGAAGGCCCCGCACCGTTGACCAAGCCCTGCGGTCGAGTGCAAAGGTCTCCCCCTTCTGTCCGGGCGTCAGGATCCAGTCCGCGAGACCCATCACAACCACCCCCATCGCTCATCGTCGTTTTTTGCCGCTGGCGAAAGCCGCTCGGCCTCCCGCTCCAACGCCTCGGCGACCGCAAGGGCTACCAGCGGCGTGGCGTATGGGCCGATCCCGTGATGCCGAAGCGTCGCAGCGCATGCCCGGAGGCTGTCCGCCGCATTGCCGAGTTCCTTGGCCTCTACCTTGAGTTCTATTTTCATGCGGCCTGCGGGAGAAGGTTGGACTGCGGCGCCGGCATCGGCTGAGCCTGCGGAGTGCCGCCAGCGGGCAGCGCAACGGGCGGAGGCGGCATCGCCATCTGCGTTAGCTGGTCAACCTGTGCGTTGAACTGGCGAAGCAGGTCCATCTTCTCGGGTTCCAACTCCAGCGCGCGGTAACGCTGGATGTACTCAAGGACCAGTTCCTTCGCGAGACTCAGGTCATCCGTGGGTTCTGGCGGCCGGTACTCGCCCTCATCAATGATGTCGTCGAGCACCATCGAGAGCAGGTCTTCCTGGGCGTTCGCCAGCGACTCGATGCTGTCCAAGTCGGGGAAGTCCATCGCCCGCCGAGCCTGGCGCGGGGTAATCCATCCGGCCTGCACCCACTCCTGGACGGTCTGCATGCGGCCGGCTGGGTCGCGCGGCAACTGCGACACCGGGAAACACTGGAGGATAAACTCCTCATCCTTGAACTTGCCGATGTCCTTCGAAAAGTCGACCTCGCGAAAGACGGACTTGCCCGGGACGCGGACCCTGTAGCCCTTCAGTTCCTTGGCGAGACAGCGATCGATGTACGCCAACTGCAAGTAGAAGTCGTCGTAAGCCTCGCCGGCCGTCTTGTGGCGCTCGGACTCGCTGTCCTTGTACTCGCGAATGGCCACGCCAGCGTTGAGGCCAGCGGGCTTCTTCTGAGACGCGGCCAGCTCCGACACACCGGCCTTGCGGTACATGCGCTCGATGATGCGGTTGACGTTTTCGAAGAAGACCGGGTGAATCGGCTCGGGCACAAAAAACTGGGGCGCCTTGTCGCCCGCGTAGTTGATGATGGCGCCGACCTCGTTGTTGATGTGCTCCTTCGACACCTTCGAGCCATTGGGGAGGAGGACCTTGATGCTCCCCGCCAACTGCATCGAGCGCTGGATGAGCCACAGTTCCTTGTTGAGCTCAAGCTGTTCGCCCTGGAGTTGCTCGCACAAGCCCTGGCTCCAGTACCCAAGCGGGCGCTCACACCACGGCATGCGCGCGAAGGGGAAGAAGTCATAGGGCCACTCCTCGGGCTCGACCAGCATCTTCTCGCCGGACACGAGCGTGATGGCGTGGATTCCGCCCTCCATCTTCCCATCTTCGCCCTCGGCGCCGAGGTGCCACGACTCCACAACCGTCACCATGTCGGCGGCGTTCTGGAGCGACTGCTGCTGAGCCTCCACCGACTTCGACGCGGCCATGATGGCTTCGCGGCGCTCGGGGAAGTAGGCGGCGAGTTCGTCACGGTCGACCAGCTTCACGCGATGCAGGTTGCGCGGGTAGCCGTACTGCGCCTCCACCTCGTCAACCCACAACTCCGACGACAGCACGCGCTCGTGCTGAATCTTCCCGTTGCGCGTGAATGCGTGAATGAAGCCGTCGCCCCAGATGGTTCCGTCGCGGAACGCCTTGGCGCCGATGCGGTAGGTCTTCGTCTCGTAGAAGACGCCATCGGTGAACTGAGACAGCTTCTTCGCCTTCCGCTGCTGCTTGTAGTTGCCGCCGCTCGTCAGGTAGTAGGGGCGCGGCTTCGACTCGCCCACCTTGGACACGAGCGTGTCGATGATGCTCTGAACGGCGTTGTAGGTGATGCGCTCTTTTGAGGCCGATTGCGTCTGGAGTAGGCGGGCGTAGCTGGCCCCGGTCGAGGTCAGGAGCGCGACGCCGCCGTAGAGCCGCGACGCGATGGCCTGCTGGCGCATGCGCGGCGCCTGAACCTTCTGGAGAAACTGCACCACAGAGCGCACCGACGAGGCGCACTGCTTGCCCTTCTCCTCCCACCAGCGGCGCGAGGTGTCGGCGGGCTGCCTCTCGGACCCTGGCGATTCGCCGCCGCTCTTCTTCAGGCTTCTGTAGTCAGTCACTCGCTCTTCTCCTCGGGTCCGGCGCACTTGTCGACATCGCACCCGTGAATGCACAGGCCCTCGCCAGTGTGCGCGACGACTTCGTGTCCGCACCTGCAGCGGTCGATGTCGTCAGTCTTGGCGCTGGCATGCTCGGGTTGATTCGGCGGAAACAACTCGAGCTCGACGCCGTGCCCCTTGAACGAGCGCACACCCTTGGCGATGAGCAGGTCGAGCAGTTGGCCGGTGGATTTGAGGTCGGCGGGGGTCACGGCAGCAATCTCGGGTGGAGTTCGTGAACCATCTCTCGGATCCGCTCCTCGATTGGCTTCGGAGTTGCCTTGCGCAACTCACCCTCTCGCCGCATGTCGAAGTTCCAACTTCCGCCGCACCCGCCCTGCGTCTGGTGCCAGAGCATTTCCGTCAGCGTCCTGGCTTCGTACCGGCACCTGGCGCAGTAGCGCGGCACAAGAAAGTCTTCGCGCGGGCCAAACGTCGCGTCATAGTTGGCCCGGAACGCCTCGGAATTGCCGATGCCGCCGCCCTCGGGATTCTTCATGAACTGCCGCATCAGTTCGTTCTTTTGCCGCTGCTCAGTCGGCGTGAACCCCGGATCATTCCTCGCCTTGCGCCGTGACGAATCCTTGCCGCGTGGCTTCTCGCTGCCGATGGGGTCGCCGTTGACGCGGCCGGGTTTGACGTGGGCGAGGCTCACTTGAGCACCGGCGTGTCATTGCGCTTGATGAAGTGGCGGAACTGAACCGGCATCGTCTCCTGAAACGCGACCGCGCTCGCCTCAAGCATCTCCGGGGTCAGGAGGATCGACTGGTACTGAAGTTCGCGCCCGTCGCGAATGACAATTCCCTGTCGGCGCCTTGCCTTCGCCCGCTCCCTGCGCGCGTGCCGAACCTTCGCCGGGTGTCGTCGCTTGCTCACGGCCCCACCCTCGGCTCCGGCGGCGCCTCGCTCGCAAGCACGATGCCCGATTCCCACTGGCGCTTGAACTTCTCCAGCCCCTTCGCCAGATGGGTTGCGGCGCTGATGAGCAACTTGGCCTCCTCGTCGAGCTTGAGGAAGCCGCCGAGTTGGTTCGCGCCCATCTGGAGCGCCTGAATCTGCGCCTCGACGACGAGCATGGTCGCCATCTGGTGCGGAGTCAGACGAATGGTCTGTGGCGGCGGAGTGAAGTTCGGGTCCATGACGTTGCTCACGCGGCCTCCTTGCGGGGCGTGTAGTTGAAGCGGAAGCCCGGATAGTAGTCATCCGAGTTCGCCGTCCCCATCGTCACCCAGACATGCCGGTCGGGCGACGTGCTGACGATCTGCCAACCACGAAACTCGCCGTACTCATCAGGAAGCGATGACGGCGCCTCTTCCACGGTCACAGTGTCGACAGGGGTCTTGAAGAAGATGTGCCGCTGACCCGCTTCGGCCAGATACAGGTCAAGCATCATGGAGCGGTATCCGTCGCTCTCGTCTTCGGCGCACTCAACGACCTCGCCATCGAGCTTAAAGAACAGGTCATTCGCGCCGTGAAACGCATACTGCCGACCGGGCTGCGGCTTCCAGGCGGTCCGGTGCTCGAAATCGCCGTAACTCACTGGTCCATTCCTTCCGCCGCCGCGATGTCAGCAGGCATCTCGGGGCGCATGTTGCGAAGGAGGCGCTCTCGCTCGGCCAGTTCGGCGGGGCTCAAGCGCGGGTTGTTGGTGGGCTGAGGCGCTGCGTGGACGGGCGCGGCGGCAGGGGCGGGCGCGACACCGACCAGCGCTCGCAACTCAGCGGCAGACTCGCGCATCTTCCTAGCCGCTGCCTCAGCGCGATCCGCAATCGCGTCCAAGTCGTCCATTGTGATGCGGCCAAACTCAACCGGATTCAGTCCCATTCCTGCGCCTCGTTCCTTTCCCGCTCCTGCCTCTGGTTCTCTGCGAATTCAGCTTCTGCCATCTCCTCAAGCTCTCGCTGCGCCTGCTTTGCTTGAGCCTCGTGCCACTCGGCGGTGTTCACCTTCGGAACAGGCGGGGGCTCTGCCGTGGCCAAGTATTGCCAGCAATGCCGCCACACGTAAAGCGCCCCGTCCGCGCAATGGTTCTCGCAGCCTGGGTGCTCGACGCGCTTTCGCTTCATCAACGCGCGCTCGTCCCAGATGAGCCCAGCCCATTCGTCTTTCAGGTCCTGACACTGCGGCGACACCTTCACGCGCTCCTGAATCATTTCCGCGTTCATGATGTCGATGAACTCGGCCTTTTCGCGCTTGTCGGCGGGCTGCGCCTCGAGACCGTGACGCCGGTTCAACTCCTCCACGGCCTGCTTGTTCGCCCCATCAATGACGGTCTGCTCGATAGGCCACTGCGCCTTGATTCGTTCGGCCTCTTCAGACGTGGCCGTGATGTCGAGCCCGGCCTTCTTGTAGCTCAGGACGTAGCGGAGCGTCTTGTCGTGATCATGGTAAGCACCCACAGTGAAGCTGCACGCGTCGGTGAATCCAAGGTCGATGCCCAGGACGAAGTGCCACTCTCCGCGCCCACGAATGACAGGCAGGGTGCCGTCGTAGTCGTTCCGTACCGGCATGTAGCGGTAAACGAGCTTCGAATCGTCGATGACCCAGCGGCCTCGATAGTGTTGCTGAAAAAGCGGCGTCTGCTCGATAAGCGGATTCGCCGCGATGAGCTCGGCGATCTCGGCAAGCCACTTCTCGCGCATGTGCGGATTGTCCATCGCGCTCCAGCGGTGGCCACTCCAACCCAGCTTCATCCATTGGCCAGGCACGCCGGGGTCCTGCCCCTCGGTCAAGTCGAAAAAGAGGCCATTCTTCAAGTTGCCAGGCGTGCCAATGAGGACGATGGCGCCCCGGTAGTCGGCAACGGCGGGCTTCAGGATGCCAAACACCAGTTCGGTTAGGTCAATGGCGTAGGAAGCAGCCTCGTCAATGACGACTTCGGCGTACTTCTGGCCGAGCAACTTCTGCTTTTCTTCCTCGTCGCTATCAACCCCGAGCAGATAGATGACCGAGCCATTCGGCAGCGTCGCTCTCAGCTTCGTTTCGTTAAAGTTGATGCCGAGCTTCAGCTTCCGGTCGATGACCTTGAGGCAGTCTTTCCACAGAATCTTTTCAGCCGAGTCTCGAGTGAGCGCGATGTAGAGGCACGAGGCGCCCGGGTGCTTGTAGGCCGCCCGCAGGAGTCGAAGCGCCGCACCAAACGACTTGCCCGCGCGCCGCGTGCAGAGCACAACGATGAGCGCAACGGTGTCGAGAAGGAACTTGGCTTGAGCGACGAAGCCGTGGTCTATGAGATCCGGAGTCTCGGCTTCAGTGCGGGCCTGCCTGAGACTCTGCGCCAGCGCCATCCACTCTTCGCTGCTTGGCGAGTTCGGCTCTTCGTTCGACTTCGGCGATGATGGCGGCGTCGCTGAGTTGCCCAAGGTCCAAGTCCACCTGTGACGGCTTACCCATTCCTCGGTCTGCCAGGAACGTCGCGGCGGCGATTACAACCTTCCCGTCTTCATGGTCCAGCAGGCGAGCGGCACGACGAATGGCCTTCGGAATGTGCTTCCGCGCCATTTGCATCAGTTCCAGAACGGCTTTCGGCCTGCCGCCCGGGTTGCCGCTCTTGCCTTTCTCAAATGGCATTCAGTCAGCCTGTTCTCAGTTCCGTTTCCTACTCGCCACGGCCGAAAACACCTCACCCAGAACCCACACCGAGCCGCCGAACACCAGCCCGATGACGAACCAGGCAATCACTCCGAGTACCCGAGGTCCTTCAGGTTCGCCCACGGCACGAGGCGCCGATACTCAACCATGCGCCCGCTCTTGGTATCGGACTTCGTGCGAATCAAAAGAACGCCGTCCGAACGCTGCCCCTTGTCGATGGGGGTGGCCGAACCATCGGCCTCCAGTCGCGCCGGCACCAAGCGGTCCGCCTTGCCGGGAACGGAAATGCTCGTTTCCTCGGAGCCGGCAAAGCTTACGGATTCCAAAAACGCGACATAGCTCAGGCGATTCTGCACCACCGGCTGCGGCGCAGCGATCCCCTGCTTCATGGCCTGCGGACCCGTGACGACTGCGCTCATGCGTCCTCCGTGTGCGGCTTGTAGAGGCCCGACTCCTGAGCTCGCAGGAGGATGCCTCGGTACGTGTCTCGAGCGTGCCCGCCAAAGTGCGGCTTGCCCATCTCGGCCTCAAGGCCAGCGAAGAAGCCCTGAACGCGCTTCTGAAGCGCAATCCGCTCCAAGTCGGCGTCAATGACCAACTTCGCTGGGTCCTGCTGAAGCACGACTGAGGCGGGCACGGGGTCAGGGTACGTGCTCCGGCCGCGAGCCGTCAAGCGCTCTCCCGTCGCGCCTTCGCCGCACGCTCCATGGCCTCTCGAATCTTCTCGACCTCGGCATTCACCTCTGGGTCTGGCGTCAACGCCACCCATCTGAGCGTCTTGGCCACAAAGTCCCACGCCTTCGCCTTCGCGTCGTTCATGGCTTCGCCGCCTTTCTGTCTTCGCGCCACTTCCTGAACGCCTCGTCGGTAGCCGCATCATCCGGGTGCGACAGTCGGAACAGCCGGAACTCTGGCGAACTCATTGCCTCGATCTCGAACTCTTGCCGGTCTTTCCGTTCCTGTTCCGCCACCTTGGCCCGCCGCTCGGACTCGGCGGCGCAGGCGTCGAGGAGTTCCGCCGCCTCCCTGGCTGACGTGTCTGGGTATTCTGGCTTGATGTGAACCGCCACCGCCGCAATCTGCTCCGCGCTCCACTGACGAGTCATGATTCACCTCCAAACATCGGTAGTTGCCCAGCCCTCGCATCGCGCAGACTCAACCCCTGCGTCTCAGCCGCCAGCCTAACGGGCACGCTCACGCCAACGACGGGCCTCAAACGCCCTTTCCTCGACGCTCATCGACTCCCACAGGACCGCCCGCGTCCAGATCATGACCGCGCACCGCATCGTGTCGGCCGGCAAGAGTTCGGTGTCGTCCATCAGCGCCACCATCCGAGCCGGCCCGCGACCGCACACCGCACAACGCGTCAACTCGTCGGCGACGGGCTCAAGGGGAATGGTTGCTGCGACTGCGCGCGCTTGCGTCGTGCCGCGCGTCGTTGTGGTCGTTGTCGTTTCCCTTAGAGCCGTCGTGCGCGGTACATGCGCAACCGACTCCGCGCGAGACGTAGCCGGTCCATTTTGGTGCGTCAAGCCCCCTCCGTAAGCGCTCATTTCGCGCCGCCTTTTTTCGCTGAATCTCCATTCACTGACGTTCGCCCGTGTTGCATTTGCAACTGAGTTGCGTCTGTAGATGCAACTGAGTTGCGTTTGGGCGGGTAGATCGCCTCAATCTCCTCGCGACTCAGCACGCGCACCATGCCGTGCTTCTGCCCCTTGTTCGGCTGCGGCTTGGGCGTCACCACCTGGCGGCCGCGCACGTTCGCCCGTCCTTGCTTCATCGACGGCCTCGCTTCGCCATCGCTTTGGCCCACGCGATTTCCATGCTCCGCAACTTCCCTTGGAGCGCTCGGCTCGGCGTCGTGTGCGGCGCCGTCTCGTAGTCGAACGCAGACAGCCACTTGCCGGTTTTCTGGTCCAAGGTCTTTGGCCCTTCCGCTGGCCACTTCCCGG
>Ga0316628_100003114_pt1 | contig 12645 bp, 7 predicted proteins | sample OWC_Aug_M2_C1_D5_FD_207648 | JGI IMG/M metagenome (GOLD analysis project Ga0316628, IMG submission 207648) | Wetland soil microbial communities from Old Woman Creek delta, Ohio, United States - OWC_Aug_M2_C1_D5_C | ecosystem: Environmental > Terrestrial > Soil > Wetlands | place: USA: Ohio...
TCGCGCGTATTGCCGAGGCCGATGCCATAGCCGCGCGCGCTGGAACCCGCCGGGCCAACGTTGTTTTCCACGTCGATCACGAGCGCGGCGCCTTCGCGATGTGCGCTGACGCGAACGCGGACCACGTCGCGATCCGTCGTCATGCCGTGAATCACCGCGTTCTCGGCGAGCGGTTGCAGCAGCAGGGTTGGAACGCATGCCCGCTCGACATCAGCATCGATCGCGAGGTCGAAGGACAGGCGATCGGCGAACCGCAGCCGCTGGATCTCGAGATAGCAGCGTACGAATTCGATTTCACGCTCAAGCGACACCTGGTCGGACTCCCCGTCGCGCAGCGCGCGGCGCAGGAGGTCGGCGAGGCGCACCAGCATCTGCTCGGCGGTCGCGGGATGGCGATGCACTACGCCCACGGCGGCGTTGAGCGTGTTGAACAGAAAGTGCGGATTGAGCTGCATCCTGAGCGCCTGCAGCCGCGCGCGGATCCAGGCGCTCTCGAGATGCGCGGAACGCAATTCCTGGTGCTTCAGCTCGCGGTACAGGCCGACGCCGACGATGAGGCCGAGGCCAAGGCAGTACGAGAGGAAGAAATCGGACGCCGTCGACACCCACAGATCGACGGACAGGGGTATGCCGAACTGCGAATGCGTGAGCTCACGCAGGAGCGTCCAGTCGTGGCGGCTTGCGGCGACCAGGGTGACGAGCACGGGTCGCGCCGTGACCGAAAACAGGAGCGCGAGCGCGAGCTGACCGGCGGCGGCGCGCACGCGGCGCGCGGGCGGCCAGCCGATGGCGAGCGCGGCGCGGTAGCACACGAGAAGCAATGGCAGCAACACCAGGTGCTGCAGGGCGCGCAAGCCGGGCGGAGCGACGATCAACCCCGGGTTCTTCGCGATGATGAGTCCGAACGCGATCGTTCGCGCAAAGGTCACGTAAGCCCAGTACGGAACCGCGACGGCAAGGATGAGGCGCCGACGAGCCGCGCTGATATCACGCACAGTCGGAACGCCATCCCCGGGAACCTGGGGGCCGAACAACTTCGATCCCAGCCGACCAACCCATGCGCGCATGCGGTCGTACATAGCCCGCAAGCCCCCCTGTGCGGCGTGCCTCTCGAACGCGAAATTGCAGCGTGATTCTCTCGTGTCGATTGTCCCGACGCTGCTCGTTGGTCGCAAGGCACAAACGGTTCGTCCCGTCCATATGCGGTTAGTCCCGGCTATTGGGTCTTATGTCCCAACGCTTTCGGATCGGGAGGAGACCGGTTAGGGGCTTGTCTGCGGTACCGCGTCGAATGAGATCGTCGTTCGCGGCTCAATACCGTGGATCGGGTTGGTGCCGTGCCACATGTACGCAGGAAAGAGAATGAGGCGCCCGGGATGCGGCTGGACGAAATGCTCGGCATGCAGGCCCGGTGCCGGATACCGAGGTTCACCAAACTTGATCCAGCCGGGCATCTCCGCGAGCTGCGCCACTTCGCCTGGGACTGAAACGTAGTATGCGGAGCTGATCCAGCCCTGCGGATGAATGTGAGTGATGTGCACGCCCTCGCGGCGCAGCTGCACCGACCAGGCGTCCGTGAAGCTCGTGCGCCCCGTATTGCGCGCCGACAGCGGGTGTCCCGCATCGGTGCCGATGGACCGCCGATAGTCTTCGATCGGGCCGGCGAAGGCGCCGAGGATCGCCTGAATCGCCGGATTGGAATCGGTAAGCAGCGAGCGCACGGTGCGGCTGGCGTTGCGCAGGGCCGGATCGAGCGGATGAGACAGGGAACGGTGACGCGCATTCAGGGCCGAAACGAGCGCCGCGTTGAGCTCCTGCATCGATGACCAGCCTGGCGGAGCCTCGAGGTCGAAGACCTGCACCAGCCGACGGTAGTCGTACAGCTCGCGGTACGACGGATGATCCAGCAAGCGCCAGGCCGTCGCTTCGTGCGCGATCCAGTTCTGCTCGAGGGGTTGCCGGGCGCGCTGCTTGCTGATGAACGGCAGCGCCTCGTCCGCCCGGCCGCGCGCCAGCAAAATGAGCGCGAGTGTCTCGACGGTCTGCGAGTCCTGCGGTCGTTCGGTGACGGCATCGATCGCGAGCTCTTCCGCCTCCGTCAGGCGCGACGCGTCGAGCAGCACCAGTGACAGCGCCGACTTCAGCTCCGGGAGCGGGCCGAAGCGCAGCAGCAAATCGCGCAAAGCGGTCTCCGCGCCGCTCAGATCGCCGGCTCGCCGCAGCACGCTGGCGAGCAGCAGCAGGACTTCCGGCCGGTTGCGATGAGCCACGGCGGCTGCATTGAGGTCACGCGCAAACCTCGGATCGCCCCGCATGTAACGCAGGCGCGCGAGGTTCACCTGCGCTTCGCCGTGCAGCGGGTCGAGCGCCACCACGCGCACCAACGCCTGCTCCGCTTCCTCGAGGCGGTACAACCCGACGAGCGCGCGCCCCTTGTTCAATTCCAGCTCCAATCCTGACGCGCCGAGGCTCTCGGCGCGCTTCAGCCCGGCTAAGGCCTGCTCCGAGCGTTCCAGCTGTGCGTACAGGGCCCCGAGATTGTGATGGGCGATGGCATGGTTAGGGTCCTGGTCGATGGCGCGCCGAAGCGTCGCTTCGGATTCCTGCAGTCTGTTCTGATCGCGCAGGATGGTCGCGAGCGTCGTCAGCGCCTGCGCGTCGGCTCCGTGCTCCGTTATCAGCTTGTTGCACTCGGCTTCGGCGGCCGAGTGTCGGCCCGATGCACTCAGCGCGCGGGCGAGCGCAAGGCGTGCCGGCCGATATGCCGGATTGATCGCGAGCGCGCTCTCGAGCGTGCGTTCAGCTTCGGGCAGCCGGCCCAGACGCAGCAGCAGGTTGGCGAGGTTGGCATGGAACTCCACGCGCTGCGAGTCGAGCTCCACGCTCGCGCGTAACATGCCTTCTGCTGCGGCGAGATCTCCCGCCGTCGCCAGCACGAGTCCCAGCATGTGAGTCGCGGCCGCGTCGCCTGGTGACCGCGCGAGCACCTCGCGGCAGACGGCCTGCGCCTCCGCATACCTGCGCTCATTGAGGAGCGCGTGCGCACGCTCAAGCTCCGACTGACGCGGCGCCGGCTCATCCATTCAGACGTCACCCTGTATGTGGTCCCGCGTAGCGCACGGATGTGCACGCGGCGGTTGACCCAGAGCACAAATGTTATCGCGAATCCCGCAGCACCGGGGGATCGCCGTGGGATCGACCGCCATTACCTGGGTCCGGTCCAGTCTGCGCGGCTTTGCGCGCAAGCATCACTGATCCGTACCGCTGGTCCCGAGAATCTGCGCCTGGTCCCCGTGGCATGCGGCCCGGTCCCAAAGCTGTGGCGAGCCGGCCAATCGCTCATCTAAACAGCCGCCAACTGGCGCGCTGGCGTGGGACGTACGCAAGACGCGCGCGGGGAGACACAACCCGGGGATTGCCGGCGCCGGCACGCGGTCGCCCCGCCGGGCCCCGATAAAACTTTCGTCTGAAGGAGGATTCCGATGGTCAAGTTCAGGCCCGGGTGGGTCGGGAATCTCACCCCCAAGCTCACCCCCAGTCTCGCCTTGATTGCGGGCGCCGCTGCATGCGTGATGGCGGCGGGCATCGCAAGTGCGCAGGAGCAACAGCAGGATCAGGAGGCGGACCTCGGCTCCGTCCCGGCGGTTATCGTGACGGGCTCGAGGATTCCTCAGCCGAACCTGACGAGCACCAGCCCGATCCAGGTGGTCCCGGCGAAGGAGTTCCAGTTGCAGGGCACGCACGATGTGATCGATCTGCTCAATCGCTTGCCGCAGAACTTCCAGAACATCGCCGCGGACTTCTCCAACACGTCGAATGCGTTGAGCACACCGGGCGGCCTCACCACCGCCGATCTGCGGGGCATCGGTCCGCAGCGCACGCTGGTGCTCGTCGATGGGCGGCGCCTCGGGACCGCGGACGCCAACACGGGTAATCCGAATCCGGCGCCCGATCTCGATCAGATTCCTGTCGCGCTCATCGACCACGTCGAAGTGGTGACGGGAGGCGCCTCCGCGACCTACGGCTCGGATGCCATTGCGGGCGTCGTGAATTTCATCATGAAGAAGAATTTCGAGGGCTTCCAGATCGACGCGCAGCTCGGCGGCGCGCTGCATGACAACCACAATTCCCAGATCCAGCAGCTGGCGGCAGTCGGTGGCTTTCCGGTGAAGACGGGTAGCGTGGGAGACGGGCGCACGGAGGACGTCTCGATCCTTGCCGGCTCGAACATCGCGGACGGCAGGGGCAACATCACGGCGTATCTGACATACCGGCACGCCAACCCGGTGACCGGTGCGGATCGCGATTTTGCGGGCTGCCAGCTGGCGACCAATCTGCCCGACCAGGGCATCTGCATCGGCTCCTCGAATTCCAATTTCTTCCGGGTCGTGGGAACCTCCGCCGCCTATTCCGTGGTGGGCAAGCAGTTTCTGCCGAGCCCGCAGCCGGGCTCGAATCCGCCGGCGCAGTTCAATGCGAACAACTATGTCTATATGGCGCGCGCCGACGAGCGTTACGCCGCGGGCTTCCTCGCGCACGTCGATCTCTCGGATGCCGTCAATCCGTATCTCGAGCTCGCGTTCATGAACGACAAGACGGACACGGTGGTCGGGCCCTCGGGCCTGTTCCGCGGCTCGAACCCTTTTGGCCTCAACAGCCAGTACGACGTCAACTGCAGCAATCCGCTGCTGAGCGCGCAGCAGCAGGCGATCCTCTGCACGCCCGCTCAAATCGCGGCCGACCTGGCAAATCCGGGATCAGTGAGCGCCAACGTTGAGATCGGACGCCGCAACGTCGAAGGCGGCGGCCGCGTGGCCCTTTACGAGCACACCAACTACCGGGCCGTCGCGGGTATGAAGGGCGCCCTGGGCAGGGACTGGACGTACGATGCTTATGGGCAGTACTACTACACGACGCTCTTCAACTCGAACAGCAACTACCTCAACCTGCAGAGCGTCACCAATGCGCTGCAGGTGACCGGCACCGCGCAGAATCCTGTCTGCATCAGCGGGTCGCCCTGCGTGCCGTACAACATCTTCACCGAGGGCGGCGTCACGGCCGATCAGCTGAGCTACCTGTATACGCCGGGCACTGCATACGGCAGCGTAGAGCAGAAGATCATGCACGCGGACATTACCGGCGACCTCGGCGTCTACGGCATGAAGTCGCCGTTCGCTCGCGATGCCCTCGGCATCAACTTCGGCTTCGAGCATCGCTCCGAGTTTCTCGCGTTCGACCCGGACGCTGCGGAGCTCGCGGGAGTGCTGTCGGGGTTCAGCGGAGCCTCGGTGTCGATTCACAATGGCTACAGCGTGTCGGAGGGATTTCTCGAGGCGCGCCTTCCGCTTGCGCAGGACAGGCCCGGCATCCGCGATCTCCTTTTCGACAGCGCCTACCGCTACTCGGACTACTCGACCGCGGGCGCTGCGCACGCGTACAAGTTCGAGCTGCAGTACTCGCCGGTGCAGGATTTCAGGCTCCGCGGCTCGTTCCAGCACGCGGTTCGCGCGCCGAACATCATCGAGCTCTTCAATCCGCTCGCCTACGGCCAGCAGAGCTTCCTCGGCGTCGATCCCTGCGCCGTCCAGCCCGACGGTTCGCCGGCGCCGGCGACGCTCGCCGAGTGCGAGCACACGGGCGTGACAGCCGCACAGTACGGCAACGGCGGCTCGACAAATACCATTCCGCAGTGCGTGTCGAACCAGTGCGGGCAGGTGATCGGCGGCAATCCGGACCTGAAACCGGAGCAGGCCGACACGTACTCGATCGGCGTGACGTTCACGCCGAACCGCTGGCCGAACCTCACCGGCAGCATCGACTACTACCACATCAAACTGACCGATTCCGTCGGTGCCATACCGGGAGCGTTCCTCTTCACCCAGTGTCTGCAGACGGGCGATCCGACCTATTGCAGCCAGATCGTGCGGACGCCGGTGGGGTCGTTGACCGGGGCGAGCGTCGCCGGGGGCGGGTATATCCTGCAGAACAGCGTCAACATCGGCGCCGCCATGACGTCGGGTATCGACGTCCAGGGGGCGTTCCGCATCCCGCTGTCCGCGCGGCTCGGGTCGCTGTCGGCGGCCCTCAATGGGGCGATGCTGTTGCACGTCGAATCGACGCCGTTGCCGGGCGCCCACACCTATGACTGCGTGGGTCTGTACGGCACGACCTGCCAGACACTCAATCCGAGATGGCGGCACTCGTTGCGGCTCAACTGGGAAACCAACTGGAACACGGTCGTGTCGCTCCAGTGGCGCTACATCGGCAGCGTATCGCTCGACAACAATTCGTCGGATCCGAGCCTGAACGGCGCCGAATTCGGCGAGTACAACGCGTTCAATGCGCGCCTGCCGGCGATGAGCTACCTCGATCTCTCGGCGATCTGGGATGTGCGCCCGGGGATCTCGGTACGGCTCGGCGTGAACAACCTCCTCGACAAGGATCCGCCGCTCGTGGGAACTGAGCTGACCGGCGCCGGCTCTGCAAACACCTATCCGACCTACGACATCCTTGGCCGCCAGGCCTTCATGGGAGTCACCGCGAAGTTCTAGCGAACCTTACCGCCCGAGGGGCGGCCCCGCAGTAGGGCCGCCCCTGCTCCCCTTACCCGGTGGAATGTTAAGTACGTCGTTCGATTGAACATATCTTGACCCCAATCTGGGACCTGACTCTCGGCCCGGTTCACGCATCACCGGCAAGGTGTGCGCTGCTCGTCGGTCAACCTGCGAATGTGAATCGACACGGGATGTGAGACCACATGACGTCGCCCGCCAGGGCCTCCGTTTCCTTCGATCGGCCCCACGAAGTGGCGGGCCCGCAGCTGCTCATTCTCATCGAGGACCCCGTACTGCGCGGCTGGCTGAGCCAACAGATCTCCAGCCAATGGGAATGCATCGTCGAGACGGCAACACCCGCTCGCGCACTCGTCATGCGCAACGCCGAGCGCATGCGCCGCTACCGCCTGTGCCTGGTCGAGTGGCAGTTCGCGAGCAGCGTGCTGAGTCTGCCGAACCTGCCGGACGCGCTCTCGCCCGAACGTCTGTGCACTGACTGGGCGATTCTCGCGGCCGACGAAGCAGCTGCGCGCGATGCGCAATGGGCGGGATTCAAATGCGTCATTCCATTGCAGGGACTGACGCGCGCCGGCCTCTTCGAACGGCTCGCGGATCCACTTGCGGGCGTCATCCAGTGTCAGCCGCCGGAGCCGGATGAATGGGTGGCCGACCTCAACGGGTATTTCCCGGTGCAGGTGCTCGGGCGCGGCGAGTTCGGCACCGTGTACCTCGCCGAATCGCCGCGCTTCCTGCAGCCGGTCGCGCTCAAGGTCATGCACCGCCTCGACGGCGATGAGCGCTCGCGCGTGAGCCTCCTGAAGTTCGCGCAGGAATATCGCATCGCCCGCTCGATCGGCGACCCGGCGGTCGTGGACGTATTTGACTACGGCTCGACCGAGCGGGTCGCCTTCATCGCGATGGAATATTTCTCGCGCGGCTCGCTGCGGGCCGTCGCCGGAAATCTGCTTGCGCCGGCGGTCGCCGCCGACTGGATCCGGCGCATCGCCGCCGCGCTCGCCGTCGTCCACCGCCACGGTGTCGTCCATCGCGACCTGAAGCCCGCCAACATCATGGTGCGGCAGGACGGCTCGCTCGCTCTTGTCGATTTCGGCTCGGCGAAATTTGTGGACGTCGACAGCACGATCACCATCAGCCGCCAGGTGCGCGGCACGCCCTTCTATATGAGTCCGGAGCAGGCCGCCGGGGACAATCTCGACGGCCGCAGCGACCTGTACGGCCTCGGCGTCATCGCTTACGAGCTGCTGACCGGCGAGAAACCCTTCGCCGGACAAACTGTCTTCGAGATTCTCGAGCAGCACGAGCGCGCCGCAATTCCCCGCTTGCCGCCGCGCCTCGCCGAATGGCAGCCGCTCATCGATGCGCTGCTCGCGAAATCGCCGGCGGACCGCCCGAAGGATGCCGATGCGGCGGTCCGGCTGATTCCCGGGTAGCCGGGTCACCTGCCCGCTTACCGCCTGCGTGTTTCGCTACTTTCTCCAGAACGCGGGCGTAAATACGACCAGCAGCGAGAACACCTCCAGGCGTCCGAGCAGCATCGCAACGATGCAGACCCATTTCTGGACGTCGCCGAGCGCGGCGTAGGTGGTCGCGGGCCCCACGACGCCGAGTCCCGGGCCGGCGTTATTGATGCAGGCGAGGATCGCTGATATCGAGCTGGTGAGGTCGAGGCCCGTGGCAAGGAGGATGAGCGTCAGCGCGACGATGCTCATGAAATAGAGAAACACGAAGCCGAGCACCGACAGGACCACCTGGTTGGAGATGATCGTCGAGCCGACACGCACGGGCATCTCGATGTTGGGGTGCAGGATTCCGACCATCTCGCGCAGCGAGCTCTTCGCCAGCACCAGCGTGCGGATCATCTTGATGCCGCCGCCGGTCGATCCGGCGCTGCAGGTGACGCAGCTCAGGAACAGCATCCACATGGGCGCGAACAGCGGCCAGCGTCCGAAGTCCTGCGTGGAATAGCCGCAGTCGGTCGCGATCGTCACCAGATTGAAGGTGGCGTGGCGCAGGGATGTCCAGAAGTCCGGGTAGGTGCCTTCGAGCGTGAGAAAGAGCGCAATGCCGACGCAGCTTATCGCGAGAATCCTGAGCAGAGCCATGGCTTGCGAGTCGCGCAGGAGCGGTGCGAAGCTGCGCTCGCGCACCGCCATGAAATGCGTCGCGAAATTCATCGCCGCGATCACCTGGAAGACCGTGAGAATGACCTCGATCGGCAGCGAGTGAAACCACGCCACGTTCGCGTCGTGGGTGGAAAATCCACCCAGCGACAGCGCCGAAAAGGCGTGGCAGATGGCGTCGAACCAGTTCATCCCCGCGGCGAGCAGGGCGAGTACGCACGCGAGCGTGATGCCCGCATACACGTACCACAGGGCCTTCGCGGTGTGCGCGATGCGGGGCGTGAGCTTGCTGTCCTTCATCGGTCCCGGCGTTTCCGCCCGGTACAGCTGCATGCCGCCGACACCGAGGAGCGGCAGGACCGCGACGGCGAGCACGATGATTCCCATGCCGCCCACCCAGTTGAGGAAATGGCGCCAGAAGTTGAGCGATGGCGGCAGATGATCGAGTCCGCTCAGGACCGTGGCCCCGGTCGTGGTGATGCCGGAGACGGTTTCGAAGTAGGCGTCCGTGAAATGCAGGCCCGGAATGCCGATCATGAGCGGCATGGCCGCGACGGCCGGCAGCAACACCCAGGCGACGGTCACCAGCAGGATCCCGTCGCGAACCTTGAGCTCGCGCCGGAAACGCCGCGTCAGGAGCCAGTATGCGACCGCCGGCAGGAAGACCGTGAGCGCCGCATCGCCGAAGCCCGGCTGGCCGGCGTCGCGCTCGACGAACGCAAGCACCAGCGGCACCAGCATCATGCCGCTGAACCCCATCACGAGCGCCGCGAGGATGTTCGAGATCGGCAGTATCGTAGTGCGCAGGGCGGTGGCGACGGACATGGGCGACGTTGCAGTGCCGGACGGGCGGTGTCAGCCCGGCTGAAACAGCTTTTCGACCGCCTCGACCTGGCGCTTGTCGGTCAGGAACAGGATGAGGTGGTCGTCCGCCTGGATGATCGTGTCGTGATGGGCGATGAGCACGGCGTCGCCGCGCACGACCGCGCCGATCGTCGTGCCCTCGGGCAGGCTGATGTTCTCGACGCGCCGGCCGGCGACCTTGGTGCCGGAGTGGACGATGCCCTCGATCGCCTCGGCGGCGCCGCGCCGCAGGGAGTGCACGCGCGCGACGTCACCCCGGCGCACGTGCTCGAGCAGCGCGCCCATGGTGATGGTCTGCGGCGAAATGGCGATGTCGATCGCGCCGCTTTCCACGAGCTCCGCATATGCCGGGCGGTTGATGAGCGCCATGACGGTATTCGCGCCGAGGCGCTTGGCGAGCATGGCCGAGAGAATGTTGGCCTCCTCGGCATTCGTCAGGGCACAGAAGACGTCGGCATCGTCGATATTCTCCTCGATGAGGAGCTCCTCGTCCGCGGCATCGCCGTTCAGCACGATCGTGCTGCTCAGGATTTCGGAAACGCGTCGGGCGCGCCGTGCGTCGCGCTCGATCAGCCGCACCTGCGTATCGCGCTCGAGCGCCCGTGCCAGGCGCAGGCCGATATTGCCGCCGCCCGCGATCACAACGCGCTTGACCTTCTCGCCGAGCTTGCGCATCTCGCTCATCACGAGGGGAATGTCGCGGCGCGCGGCCATGAAGAACACTTCGTCGCCGTCCTCGATGACCGTGTTGCCCTCCGGCTTGATGCTGCGACCCTTGCGGTAGATCGCCGCCACGCGCGCGTCGGTCCGCGGAATGTGCTCGCGCAGGGCCTTCAGTTGCTGGCCCACGAGGAAACCGCCCTTGAGCGCGCGCACGCCGACGAGCCGCACCCGCCCGTCGGCGAAGTCGAGTACCTGCAACGCGCCGGGGAATTCGATCAGCCTTTCGATGTACTCGGTGACGAGCTGCTCGGGGCTCACCCACACGTCGACCGCGATGCCGCCCTGGCCAAAGAGCTTCGGACGGGCCGCATACTCGGCAGCCCGCACGCGCGCGATCTTCGTCGGCGTGCCATACAGGCAGTGGGCGACCTGGCAGGCCAGCATGTTGACCTCGTCGCTGTTGGTGAGCGCAACCAGCATGTCAGCCTTGGCGGCGCCGGCGGCCTCGAGGATCGCCGGGTAGGCGCCGTTGCCGCTGACGGTGCGAATGTCGATCCGGTCCTGCAGGTCGCGCAGCAGCTCGTCGTTCACGTCGATGACCGTGACCTCGTTGGCCTCCTCGCGGGCAAGATAGTAGGCGGCCGCGCGTCCCACCTGGCCGGCACCGATGACGATGATTTTCACGGTGAATCGAGTTCTTCTGGGGAGAATGGTGCGCGTGCGGCGCAGCGCATTCTAGCGCAAGCCCGGCAGGGACAGGGGATTCGACGGACGCTCGGGGCGCTGGCCCGAAGGGGCGGAGAGAAACGCGGCGGACGGGAGAATCGATGGAATGGCGGCGCTGACCCTAGCGCTGCTCAGCCGATGCCCCGTTCCGCCGCCCGAGCGGGGGCAGCCGGCCCGGCAAGCCGACTGCCACCGTCGGAGTCCTCAGCGACGGCCGGGTTGGCGCGCGCCGCCCAGGTCGTGACGCTGCCCGCCTCGAGCACGTAGAACTGCGCCGCAGTAACGAGGAGCGTGGCGAGAAATCCTGCAAAATGCTGCCTGTTCATGACATCCTCCGCTTCTCACAATGGGGTAGCTGGGCCGTTCGTCCGTTCTCCATCGATGGGTGACAGTTTGGCGAAAGGGAAAAAGTCAGCAAACGCAAGAGCTGAAGGCCGAGTCAGCAAAACTGAAGGCTCTTCCGCGTTCGATCGCCTGCCCCTGAACGCGCTGCGCGTGTTCGAAGCGGTGGCGACACGCCTGAGCTTCACCGAGGCGGCGGAGGCGCTGCACGTCACCGCGGCCGCGGTCAGCATGCAGGTCAAGACGCTCGAGGATTACCTGCAGGTGCCGCTGTTTCTGCGCAAGGGCCGCTCCGTGGAACTCACCGCGGAGGGCGAGCGGCTGCTGCCCGGAGTGCGCCGCGGGCTCGCGGAGCTGCAGGCTTCCATGCAGCAGCTGCGCGAGGATCGCGCGGGGGGGCCGCTCAACATCAGCACGATTGCTTCCTTCCTGCAGAAGTGGCTCCTGCCGCGGCTGCCGCAGTTTCACGACCGGTACGCGGATATCGACCTGCGCATTCACACGTCGCGCCAGCCGATCGATTTCACGCAGAGCAGTTTCCACGCCGCGGTCCGCATGGCGAGCGGCAAGTGGCCGGAGCTGTATGCGGAAAAGCTGCTCGACGAATGGTTCGTGCCGGTATGCAGCCCGCAGCTGTTCGCCAAGTACGGGCCCATCGAGCCGGGCAAGGACGTCAAGCGCTATCCTCTACTGCGATCGGACGACGAGCCCTGGGACTTCTGGCTGCAGCCCGCGGGCAAGCGCGACTGGAAAGAGAGCGGCTCGATGTTCGACGACTCGCTCACCGTGCTGGCCGCCGCCGAGCAGAACCAGGGCTATGCGCTGACGCGCTGGGCGCTCGCGGCCGCCGACCTTGCCTCAGGCCGGCTGGTCCGGGCGAGCGATCGGGTCGTTCCCTGTCCGCGGTCGTATTACTTCGTGTGCCCTCAGGCCTACCTCGCGATGCCGAAGGTGAAGCACCTGCGCGACTGGTTGCGCTCGGTAGCGGACGCTTTCCCGAATCCGGGTTGACCGACGCTGCAGGCGAATCGTCAGGCGATCGGCTCGAGATTCGCGTACGCCAGCATCAGTTCCTTCCTGCCTTCGGCCTCGAAGTTGACCTGGACGCGCGCGTTCGCGCCCTGGCCCTCGAGGCGCAGGACGACGCCGTCGCCGAACTTGCGGTGACGCACGCGCTGCCCGAGCCTGAATCCCGACGCCTCGCGCTCCTGCAGCGTCGCGCGCGGCATGAACACCGGGCGCGAGATCTGGATGCGCGGACGCACTTCATCGAGCAGTTCTTCGGGAATCTCGCGGATGAACCGCGACGGCTCGCCGTAGCTGTCGATGCCGTGCAGGCGGCGCTTCTCCGCGTA
>Ga0316628_100003115_pt1 | contig 12644 bp, 11 predicted proteins | sample OWC_Aug_M2_C1_D5_FD_207648 | JGI IMG/M metagenome (GOLD analysis project Ga0316628, IMG submission 207648) | Wetland soil microbial communities from Old Woman Creek delta, Ohio, United States - OWC_Aug_M2_C1_D5_C | ecosystem: Environmental > Terrestrial > Soil > Wetlands | place: USA: Ohio...
GGGCCCTCTTCGATGGCGAACGTGATGCTCACCTTGTCGGCGTTGCGCTGGGTCTTGCCGGTGACGCTGGCCCTGATCATGCCGCGGTCGAAGTAGAGCGTGTTCATCTTGACGATGGCGTCGTCGAGCTTGCCCGGATCGAGCACGCCGCCGGCCGCGTTGACGTGGCCGCCGTCGGTGTCGATCAGCGCGCGGAGCTCCTCCTCCTTGATCCGGGAGATGCCGCTGAACGCGACGCGATCGACGGTGACCTTCGCCCCCTCGTGCAGCTCCACGCAGAGGTCGACGTCGCCGCCCGTGCGGATGCCGACGACGTTCAACGACGCGTCGAGGTAGCCGCGCTGGTGGAGCGAGTCGACGAGGGCGGCGCGCGACGAGGCGACGGTGGCCGGCTCGTAGGTGCCGCCGGCCTTGGCGTGCAGCGCGCGCTCGAGCTCGGGGACGTCGATGAGCGAGCCGCCGTGGATGACGACCTCGCCCAGCTTCGCCTTGGGACGGACGGTGTAGCGGAGCTCGACGCCTTGCGGCGTGGTGCGCGCCTCGAGGTGCACGTCGTCCGCGTCGCCGAGCTCGTAGAGGTGGCGGATGGCGGCGCCGGCCTTGGCGGCGTCGAACGCGTCGCCCTTGGCGATGCCGAGCGCGGCGCGCGCGCGGGCCTCGTCGCTCGCGCCTTCCACGTCGACCCGGGCGACGACGCCGTGCGGCGCCTCCGCGCTCGCGACGCTCTGGGACGGCGCGGCGGGCGGGGGGAGGCTCTGGGCCTTGCAGGCGGCCTCGCGGCGTTCGGCGGGCGTCATCGGCGCGGCGACGGCGGCGCTCGCTGCGGCGTGCGGCGTGCGGGGCGGGATGTAGTCGTCGTCGCACGCGCCCGCGAACACCGCGGCGACGAGGAGCAGGGACGCGAGCCTCACGAGGCACCCCCGATGCGCACTTCGACGAAGGTCCGGCCGCGCAGCTGGGCGAGCCAGTCCTCGCGGAGCTGGCCGACGCGCTCCTGCATGAGCTGGTTGAAGAGCTCGGGCTTGAGCTCGTCGTACGAGCGGAGGTCCTTCGGATCCTTGACGCTCTTCTTCAGGTCCTCGTAGCGGCTACGCAGGTCCTTCTCCTCGATGCGCTGAAGCTGGCTCGTGTGCGTGCGCAGGAGGGCCGCTTCGAGGAGCTGGCGGCGGAGCGCCTCGCGGAGCTCGGGCTCGGTGACGCCCTGGCCCTTGGCGGACTCGATGAACGCCGTCACGCTCGCCTTGTTGGCCTGCGCGAGCTGCTCGAGCGTCGCGTCGACGTCTTGCGGGGAGATGGTGATCTTCAGCTTGTCGGCCTCGGCCTGCTCGAGCTGCTCCTCCACGAGCCGCTCGGCCACCTCGTGCAGCACCGACTCGGTCAGCTGCGAGGGATCCATCTTCTGCGCGCGGGCGACCATGGCGGCTCGCGACCGCACCTCGCTCAGGAGGATGACGCGTTCGCCGACCACGGCAGCGATGCGATCGACATAGGGGGCGGGCTGCACGTCCGCGAACGACATGCCCAGCGACAAGACGAGGGGGACCAGGGGGAACACGGCGCGGCAGCCTAGCCGCTAGCCGCGGGGATCGCCAGCCGCTCCGCACGCTCCCCCTCAGGGCGGCCCGGCGGAGAGCAGCTCGAGCTCGAACACCAGCGTGGCCTTGGGCGGGATGGTCGGGGGAGCGCCCCGGTCGCCGTAGCCGAGCTCGGGCGGGATCGTGACCCGCCGCTTGCCCCCGACGCGCATGCCGAGCACGCCCTGCTCGAAGCCCGGGATGACGCTCTTGCCGCCGAGGACGAAGACGAAGGGCGTGCCCCGGGCGATCGAGCTGTCGAAGACGGTGCCGTCCGCGAGCATGCCCTTGTAGTGCACGCTCACCTTGTTGCCCGGCCGGGCCTGCTGCCCGTGCCCGAGCGCGAGGTCCGCGATCTGGAGCTTCCCCGCCGCGGCCGGGGGCGAGGCCGCGGTGGCCGGCGCGCGCTTGTGCGGATCGTGGAGCTCGATGGTGATGTCGATGACGTGCGTCGCGGCGTCGAGGTTGGTCACCGGGTCGACGTCGACGTCCTTGCGGCCCGCGTCGCGCTCGAGCGCCCGGATCGCCTCGATCTCCGCGGCGAACGCCGTCCGATTGAACACGTCGCCGCGCCTGGACGTCAGGAGCTTCTGGTAGGCCGCCTTCGGCGCGCCGAGGTCGCCCTGGACGTCGATCTTGCCGAGCCTGTAGACGCCGTTCTCCTCCACGTCGAAGATCACCCGCAGCTCGGCGCCGCGCCGCTCGGTGCGATAGGCGAGCTTGTGCGCCACGTAGCCGAGGTCGTAGAGCCTGGCGGACATGAGGAGCGCGTCGCGGTCGAGGAGGTCTCGATCGAGGATGCCGCCGGGCGCGTTCTTGCCGTCCTCGCTCGTGATCAGGCCGCGCAGCTCGGCCTCGTGCGTCGTGCCGGCGAAGTCGATCGAGGAGATGACGACGAGCGGCCCGAGGTGGGCCGCGACGCAGACGTCGACGCGTCCCTCGCCGATCCGAGCCGAGCCGATCTGCAGCTTGGCGTCGAGGTAGCCGCGGTCGCGGTAGCTGCCTTCGATGGCGCGCGCCGACGAGTAGAGCGCGGCGGGCTCGTAGGCGCCGCCCTCGCGGGCGTGCAGGCTCCGGGCGTCCTCGTCGGACGCATCGACGACGAAGAGCCGTTCGATCGTGCTCCTGGGCGTCACGCGGAACAGGATCGCCACGCCGTCGGCCTCGGTCCTGGAGTCGATCGCGACGTCGGCGTACCTGCCGGTCGCCCAGATGCGGCGGACGGCCTCGCGGCCGCGGGCGGCGTCGTAGGCCTCCCCCGCCTTCACCGGCAGCTCGTGCACGAGCGCCTCCTCCACGAGGTGGCCGGCGCCGTCGCGGATCTCGACCGCGCGCACGATCCGGTGCTCGTCGGCCTCGTCGGCGGCGGCGACGAGGCCGCCCTGCTCCGCCGCGAGCGCCGCGCTGCACGCGGCCGCCTGGCGCTCCCGCGGCGTGGGCACGTTCTCGTGCGAGGTACGAAGCGGCGGGATGGTCGCCTTGGGCGCTGCGGCGCCGCAGCCGAGCGCGGTCGCCAGCGCGGCGAGGGCGAGACTCGAAGCGAGAGCCCGGACCGAAGCGTGGCTCACTGCCGCACGCTCCAGCGAAGCGAGAGTTCGGAGTGAACGTAAATCATGGCGCCAGCCGATCTTCGACGTACACGCGGGCGCGGAGCTCGGCGAGCATCTCCTTGCGAGCGGCGTCGACCTTGGCCTGATCGCCGGTCGCCCCGCGGAGCTGCACGAGCTTGTACTCCAGGAGCACGTGCTCGATCTCCGTACGGTACGTGGCGGGGTCGTAGCCCTGGTTGCGCGCCTCGGCGTAGAGCTGGTCGAGGGTGAAGTTGTTCTGCGTCGCCACGGTGGCGATGGCCTTGTCCACCTCGTCCTCGCCCACGGTCAGGTGCCGCCGGTTGGCCTCGTCGTCGATGAGCGCCTCGTCGATCAGCCGCTCGCACGTCTCCCTCAAGGCCTTGGTGGTGAGGCGCGCCAGCGCGAGCGGGTCCTTCTCCTGGCGCGCGGCCAGCGTGATGTACGGCCTCGCGCGGGCCTGCACCTCGCCGAGCAAGATGACGTGGTCGCCGGCGACGGCCGCGATGCGGTCGAGCGTGCGGGCGTGCGCCGAGGCCGCTCCGAGGACCAGCGAGAGGACGAGGAGGACGGCGCGCTTGCGCATCCACCCATCCTACGCTCGCTCGGGCCCGAGCTCTCCCTCGCTCCTTGAGCGAGGGCGGGGGCCGTGGTAGCGCAGCGGTGTGCGCGTCGCTCCGATCGTGATGGCCGCCTGCCTCTTCGCGTCCGCCTGGGCGCGCGCCGAGATGCCGGTCGCCGGGCCGAACGTCGCGACGGCGCCGACCGTTCTCGCCACGCCCGCGCCACCCAACCCGGACCAGGCGCCGAAGGCCGAGCGCCGCAGCGGACTGGTGGTGGGAGGGACGGGGCTCTTCGCCGCGGGGACCGCCGACGGCTACCCGAACGAAGCCGCCAAGATCGGCGACCCGACGTACTACGGGGCCGGCGGCGCCATGGCCGGCGGCGGCGGCACGGGCTTCGTGATGGGCGCGCTCGCCGACGTCCTCAACTTCGGCCTGTGGTTCGGTTACACGCTCGTGCAGAACAACGACTGGGCGTCGGAGGGGATCGGCGGCGGCTTCCGCCTCGAGGCGTTCCCGCTCTACTCGATCGTGCCGAAATTGCGCGACCTCGGCGTGTTCGCGCAGTTCGGCATCGGCAGCGCCAACCTCACGGCGGAGCACGGCGCGTACCCGGGCGCCAACGGCGTGCAGTCGTACATCTCGGCCGGCGTCTTCCACGAGTGGACGATCTTCCACATGCTCGGCGGCCACGTCACGCTCGCGCCGAGCATCGAGCTCGACTACGTGACCGCCCGTTCCATCGAGCGAACGACCGTCGGGCTGGGGCTTCGCGTCGCTTTCTACGGTGGCCCCAAATAGCGCAAAGATCGGCCCGCAACTTGCGTCGATCGCGGTTCGGTTGGTAACACTTGGAGGTCCGCCGCGCGCGGGCCGAAACGGCAGAACCGGAGGCATCATGGGCAAGGACTTGGACGTTTCGCGGCGAGAATTTCTCGGAGCGGCTGCCGCCGGCAGCGCGCTCTTGCTCGGCACGAAGGTCGCGGCCGCCGACGGCGCCGCGGCGCCTCTGCCGCTCGGCGCGTCGCCTCCCGCGGGGTTCGTGCCCTTCAACGCGCCGGGGCGCGTGGTGCGCGTCAAGAAGGCCGGCTCCCTCCAGCCCAACCAGATCTACCCCAAGCCCGAAGACGCCAAGCTGATGCTCGAGCGCGTCATGACGGAGCTCACCGGCAAGCCCACGCTGGTGGACGCCATCAAGGCCTTCGTCCACCCGCAGGACAAGGTCTGCGTGAAGGTGAACGGCATCGCCCTCTCCAAGATGGCGACCAACAAGGAGCTCGTGCTCCCGTTCCTCGAGGCGATGATCGCCGCCGGCATCCCGGCCGATCGGATCACCGTCCTCGAGCAGTACCCGAGCTTCCTCGCCGGCACGCGCATCAACGCCGCCAACGTGCCCAAGGGCGTGAAGGTCGCCGTCCACAACAACGAGGACGCGACGATGGACTTCCGGATGATCCCGGGCACCGGCGTGCAGACGAAGTTCGTCCGCGTCCTGACCGAGTCGACGGCGCTCATCAACTTCTCGCTGGTGAAGGACCACTCGATCGCGGGCTACACCGGCGCGCTCAAGAACATGACGCACGGCTGCACCGTCAACCCGCACGACTTCCACCTGCACCACGCCTCGCCGCAGATCGCGCTGATGGCCGCGCAGGACGTCCTCAAGAGCCGCATGCGCCTGCACATCGCGGACGTATTCAAGGTGACCGCGCACGGCGGCCCGCTCGACAAGATGCCGCAGTACCGGCTGCCGTACGAGGCCGTGATGGCGAGCACCGATCCGGTCGCGATCGACACCGTCGGCTGGGAGATCGTCGAGCAGCTGCGCGCCACCCAGCACCTGCGCACCCTCACCGCCGAGGGCCGCGCGCCGGCCTACATCGAGGCGGCGGGGACGCTCGGGCTCGGCGTCGCCGATCGCTCGCGCATCCAGCTCAAAGACGTCGTCGCGTAGCTCCGGCCCCGCCGCGGGCCTCGAGGGGACAAGTGCCGCGAAAGCATCCCGATCCGGAAGACACCGTCACGATCACGCCGATCCGGACCGAGCCGCTTCCCCGCGAGGCCTCGCCTTCGGCCGGCGAGGCGTGTCTCGTCGAGATCTACGGCCAGGAGCTCGGCCGGCGCATCCCGCTGGCCGGCGGCACGTTCGAGATCGGCCGCTCGTCCAAGTGCGATCTCTCGCTCGATCAGGACAGCGTCAGCCGGCACCACGCGCGCATCGTCCGCGCCAAGAACGGCAGCTACACCGTCGCCGATCTCGGCTCCACCAACGGCACCTACGTCAACGACGCCGCGGTCAACGAGCGGCCGCTGGTCGACGGCGATCAGCTCAAGATCGGCCGGACCATCTTCAAGTTCATGTTCGGCTCGAACATCGAGGCGAGCTACCACGAGGAGATCTACCGGCTGATGACGGTGGACGGCCTCACGCAGCTGTTCAACCGGCGGTACTTCAACGAGACGCTCGAGCGAGAGCTCAATCGCTGCCGGCGCTACAGCCGGCCGCTGTCGCTCTTCATCTTCGACGTGGACTTCTTCAAGCGCATCAACGACGAGTTCGGCCACGTCGCGGGGGACGCGCTGCTCCGCCAGCTCGCGCAGGTGGTCAAGCCGCGCCTGCGCCGCGAGGACGTGCTCGCGCGAGTGGGCGGCGAGGAGTTCGCGGTCATCCTGCCGGAGGTCGGCCTCGAGGGGGCTCGAGTCACGGCCGAGAAGGTGCGCGAGGTCGTCGCCTCGTCGACGTTCGTCTTCGACGACGCGGTGATGCCGTGCACGGTGAGCATCGGCGTCGCGGAGTACGACGGCAGGACCGAGCCGAAGGACCTCTACGCCCGCGCGGACGCCGCGCTCTACCAGGCCAAGAACGCCGGACGAAACCGGGTGGTGTGAGGCTGGGCCGCCCCGGGCTAAAGCCCGGGGCAGGCAAAGAATCGTAGGATGAAACCACCCAAAGCCCGCCTTCGGCGGGCTCGCGCGCGGTGGTTGTCCCGATTCGCCCGGACGTTCGTCGGAGTCCGCCGAAGGCGGACTTTGAGCGCGAAGCCCATTCCGGTCTTCGCCTGCCCCGGGCTTCAGCCCGGGGCGGCCCTTCACGGCGAGCTCGCTGAACACGCGCTGCAGTCGTCGACCTCGGCGCCTTGCGTGATCCAGAGCCGGATGCGCTCGAGCTCGTCGATCGTGAGCGGGGAACGGAGCCACGGCATGCGCGTTCCCACGCGATCGCCCAGCCGCTGCGCCTCGTCGGCCGTCGCGAGCGCGCCCGGCCCGTAGTCGAACGGCGGCGTCGTCGGCCTGCACGCGGTGTACGGGATCGGGCCGGCGCTGGCCGCGTCGCCGTAGGCGAGCAGCTTGTACATGAGGAAGCTGTCGCCGGGGTTGCCCGGATCGAGGATCGGCATGCCCGCCGGGAACACGTTCTGCGGCGCGAGCGGCTGGCTGGCGAGCGCGGTGCCGTTCGCCTCGCTGGCGACCACGCCGATGGCCGTGCGGCCGATGCCATCCTCGCTGTCGAGCACGAGCCCCATCAGGCCGGCGTCCGGCGAGGCGTTGTGACAGTCCGCGCAGGCGCCCCTCTGCGGCGCCGTGCTCCCCTGGACCGGGATCGGGACGCGGAAGATGGGCATCACGTCCGCGCAGAAGTCGATCTTGGGCGGCGCGGGCACCCCGGCCGGGCCCGTCACCATGAACCCGATCGGCCGCGTGGCGGGATCCATCGTCGCCCCGTCAATCGCGCGAAGGCCGAAGTCGCCGGCCTCCTCGGGGGTGGGGAAGAAGATCTCGTAGAACTGGTTCACCTGCAGCCACGGCTGCCCCGGGTTGGGGTTCGACAGCGTGACGACGCGCGTGACCGGGTCGTACTGGATGATGGGCGGGTCGGGCGCGCCCCCGGACTCGTCGCGCAGCGCCACGCTCTGCCGGTTCACCCAGAGCGAGTTCAGGAAGCGGTCGAACGCGATCTGGATGACGCCGTCCTGCGGCAGCGCCTGCGAGACGCCGACGTTCGCCCCCACGACGTGGATGGGGGGGCCGACCTTGCTGTCGTCGCGCTGCGTGAACGCGTCGCACGCCCCCGCGGAGAGGGCGGCGGCGAAGATGGCGAGGACGAGCCCCGCGAAGCTCAGCTCTCGGAGTACGTGTTGAGCTGCTCGCGCATCACTTCTTCGTTGATGCCCGTGCGGATGCGGTCCTTGAGGCAGTCGGCCAGCGTGATGAGCAGGTCGTCGACGCCCTTGTCCTCGATCAGCTTCGCCAGCATCTGCTTGGCTTCGCGGCTCTCGTCGCCGCGGAGGAACTGACGCACCGTATCGAGCGAGATCTCCCCCTGGAAGTCCAGGTACAGATTGTCCAGAAGGTATGCGACCAGCTCCTTCACGTGCGTCCTCCTTCCGAAGCAGGCGTTCCGCCTCGGAGGAATGGCTATAGCTTCCCGCCGCCGCGCTGCGCAATAAACTTCGGACGAGGAATGTAAAAAACTCCATGGGATTCAGCGGCATTGGGACAGCGCTGCGTCGCCGGGCTGGTGGCAGACGAGGCAGGGCCGAGGGTTGCGGCGCAGTTGCATCCCGCAGCCGGAGACGAAGCCCGCCGGGTGGATGTCGAAGCCGGCGCCGATGCCGGCCCCGCCGTGGCACGCCACACAATCACGCTCGACGTGGCAGGAGACGCAGGCGCTGAGGTTGCGCTGAGCCTCGAAGGCGTGGTGTCCGGGGCCGCGCACCGGGGAGCTCCAGATGGCCTGAGGCGGGTGGAAGCGAGCCGCGCTCTTGACCGCGGCCGGGCTGCTCTCACCGACGCCCGCGCGCAGGTGGCAGGTCACGCAGAAGCTCTGCTCGCGGTGGCAGCTCTGGCAGCGCTGCATCTCCATGCGCGCCTCGACGGGGTGCATGCTCAGGTAATCGTTCGGGTGCACCTGGCGCGGGCGCACGCGCCCGTCGTGGCAGTCGGTGCAGAAGTCCTCCTTGTGGCAGTTGGCGCAGAACTGCGAGTCCGCGCCGGCCACGGTCTTGTGGCGCTCCACGAAGTCGGGGCCGTGCTCGGCGTTGTGCAGCCAGCGCGGCGGGAGGAGCTTGCCCGACGCGAAGACGCTCCGGATCACGCCGCCCTGCGACGCCGGCGCGCGCACGTGGCACGTGTCGCACGCCGCCTTCGCGTCGCCGCGCGAGAGCGCGTCGGGCATCTGGTGGCAGCGGAAGCAGCCGCGCATGCGCGGCATCTGGTCGCGGGTGGCGAGCTCGAGCTCCTGCACCGCGCCGTGGCACTGCGGGCAGCCGATGTTCCGCACCGCGTGCTTCTGGTGTGAAAAGACCATGTTCGGTCGCGGGATGACGAAGTCGGCGACGCGGTTGCCGTCGCCGTCCTTGTAGCCGACGTGGCAATAGGCGCATCGGCCCGACTCGTCCGGGCCTGCCTTCACCGCGTGGAGGTCGCTGTGGTCGCTGCGGTGGCAGCGGTCGCAGGCGACGCCCTTGGGGACGATCTCGTCGCTGGCGCTGTTGCTGGTGGCGGCCCCCGCGTGACACGAGGTGCAGCCTTGGTGCAGGCCCTGGACGTGGAGCTTGTGGTTGAAGCGGAGGGTCAGATCCTGCGAGGGAAAGATGACGTCGCTCGGCCCGGGATCGTCGTCGAAGGAGCCCGGCGGGAGCAGGCGCGTGGGGACCTTCTGATCGCCGGGCAAGGGGGTGAGGCCGGAGCGGTAGGCCGGCGCCGTCACGGCCGCCGAAGCCGTCGCCGTCGCCGTCGCCGATCCCGAAGCCGAAGCCGAAGCCGAAGCCGAAGCCGGATCCGCTCCCGCCACCGCGGCCGCGAGGAGCATCGCCATGACGAGGAGCAGCCACGCCGTGGCCGATCGACTCATTCGGCGTTCGAGTCCGAACTCTCGCCCGCGGCTCGAGCGTGCGGCACTCATTTCGTCACCGCCAGGCTCAAGTAGGCGACGAGGCGCACGCGGAGGCCGACGAGCGCGTTGATCTCGTTCTCCCACTCGAGGCCCGCCTGCGAGCCGTGGAGGAAGCGGTAGCCCGCGCCGAGGACGTAGCCGAACGACGCCGTGCTGCGATCCGGGCGGAGCTTGTCCTCCCACTGCCACAGCCCGACGCGCGCGTTCAGCACGTAGCGCGCGTCGAGCACGCGCTCGCCGAAGACGTCGCCGCCGACGCGGTCGCCGCCGTCGCCGAAGTTTCCGCTCGCGTCGAGCGAGAGCATGGTGTCCTTGCGCCGGAAGCGCGCGCCGAGCGAGCCGCCGCCGTTGAAGCTCACCGCCGCGACGGGGTCCGGGATCGTGTCGGTCACCGGCTGGTTCTGGAAGACCCGCACGTGCCCGCCCGCCGACAGCGACCACTTCTTCGTCACGTCGACGAGCACGCGCCCGCCGACGTCGTTCATCGGGTACTGCGCGAAGAAGTTCCAGATGGAGTCGGCGTCGTAGGTGGGCTGGTAGTAGTCGTAGTCGAGGCTCGCGGTGACCTTCTTGCCGAGGTAGACGTCCGCCGTCGCGAAGACGCTCGTCATCGTGTTGGCGTAGAAATCGTAGACGAGCCCTCCGGCGAGCCCGCCGAAGCCTGGCGCGTTGGCGTTCAGCGAGTAGCCGAGCCTCTCCTGCGAGATGCGGGTGCCCGAGTAGGTGACCGGGCTGAGATCGCCGTTGGAGAACTGAGAGACGATCGAGTCGTTGGTGTTGTAGACGCGCCGGTACGACAGCCGCCCGTGGAGCCACGACACGCCGGCGGTCTCGATCGCGCAGCCGACGGCGGGTGCCACGTCGTTCTGCAGGAAGGACGGATACGCCGACGGGTCGAAGCCCGAGCGGTCGCCGCGCCAGACGCCATCGGCCTCCCAGCGGCCGAGCGGGCCCGAGAGCGGCATCCCTCCGCGCACCTCCAGGCCGGCGTAGGCCTCGAGCGCGAAGAACGCGGGCGTGGTGACGCGAAGCTGGCCGCCGTCGAACGACCACCAGCCCATCGCGTCGGTGACGTACTGCCGGCCGAGTTTGAAGCCGAGCAGCCCGTGGAAGAACCGGCGGCCCTCGACGTAGGCGTACATGAGGTCGACCGGGCCGCGCGAGAAGCCGGGCACGACGCGGGCGAGGTTCCCCGGGGTGGCCTCCTCCGCCGCCGCGCCGTAGTCGGCGTCGTAGCGCAGGCGCGCGCGGAAGAAGAGATCGGGCTTCTTCTCCTGGCCGGCCTCCTGCGGGCGATCGAGCAGGTCGTACGCCGACACGCCGAGCGTCGTCGTGAGGCGGCTGCGCATGAGGATGGGCGTGCCCGTCGGGCTGCGCACGTCGTAGAACTGCGAGGCGGTGTCGCTCGTCACCTCGGCGTCGAGAGCGCGCGCGCTCCTCGGCCAGGCGGCCGCGCCCCCGAGCAGGCACACGACCACGATCGCGCGCCCGCGCATCACGGAGACGGCTCTGGGCTCACGCGTCGGAGGCGCGCTTGCCGCCGAACTCTTTCGTCAGTCGATCGTCGTACGTGTCGGCCACGGCCGAGAGGTGACGGATCATCTGCTCCACCTCGCCCGCGTCGAGGTTCTCGGCGGGCCGCTCGGAGACGGCGACGACCTTGTCGCTCATCACGCCGAACCACGCGTTGGCGAGGCCGCCCGCGTTGAGCTCGAGCAGGCGCTTGTAGAGCGGCTCGCGCGCTCCCTCGGCCATCACCATGACGGGCGACGCGACGCGAAGGAACGTCGCCTTCTGCTCGGCGCGGTGGACGACCGTGACGAGGATCGACGCGCTCCCACGCATGAGCGTGTAGGTGGCCTGGTCGTCGGTCTCCTTGACCTTCGCCTGAGCTGGGTCGAGGCCGAGGCGGCCGAGGGTGGCCTCGACGGTCTGTTTCGTACGGGAAAAGAGCTGCTCCAAGGGACCCTCCACGGCTCGGCAGCATCGTCCCTCTCCCTCGGCCTTGTCAAACATGACTACGCCAAGCCCTGCTTTTGTGGCACCCTTGGCCTACATATGGCCGACCAACAGCAACGCTACCGCGTCGTCGAGAAGCTCGAGTCCGGCGGTATGGCGGAAGTGTTTCTCGCCGAGAGCGAAGGTCTGCAAGGGTTCCGCAAGCAGGTCGCGATCAAGCGCGTCCTGCCGCACCTGTCCGAAAAAAAGAAGTTCATCTCGATGTTCCTCGACGAGGCGCGCCTGTCGGCGCAGCTCTCGCACTCGAACTGCGTGCAGGTGTTCGACATCGGCGTCGGCGACAACGCCTACTTCATCGTCATGGAGTACGTCGACGGCGCGAACCTCAAGGCCGTCGCCGAGTGGCTCAAGAAGAGCGGCCAGCCGTTCCCCGTGCCGGCGGCCTGCTACCTCGCGATCGAGATCTGCAAGGGCCTCGTCTACGCGCACGAGCTCAAGGACCCGAACACCGGCGTGGCGATGAACATCGTCCACCGCGACATGTCCCCGCCGAACGTGCTGCTCACCAAGCACGGCGAGGTGAAGATCGTGGACTTCGGCCTCGCGAAGGCCAACTCGCAGCTCGAGAAGAGCGAGCCGGGCATCATCAAGGGCAAGTTCTCCTACCTGTCGCCCGAGGCGGCGATGGGGCAGGAGGTCGACGGCCGCACGGACATCTTCGCCGTGGGCATCATCTTGTGGGAGCTGCTCGCCGGCCAGCGCCTCTTCCTCGGCGACACGGATTTCCAGACCGTCAAGAAGGTCCAGCAGGCGCAGATCCCGCCCATCTCGAGCATCAACCGGAACGTGCCGCCGGAGCTCGAGAAGATCATCAACCGCGCGCTCGCTCGCGATCCGGCGCAGCGCTACGGCAACGCGCGCGACCTCGCCCGCGAGCTGACGAACTTCCTCTTCCACAACGGCCAGGCCGTGAGCGCCTTCGACGTCGCGCAGCTGGTCATCAGCGCGATGAAGGAGCGGGCCAAGAAGAAGCCCGTTCAGGGCTCCATCATCGACAAGCTCATCGAGGAGGCGCTGCTCGAGT
>Ga0316628_100003116_pt1 | contig 12643 bp, 17 predicted proteins | sample OWC_Aug_M2_C1_D5_FD_207648 | JGI IMG/M metagenome (GOLD analysis project Ga0316628, IMG submission 207648) | Wetland soil microbial communities from Old Woman Creek delta, Ohio, United States - OWC_Aug_M2_C1_D5_C | ecosystem: Environmental > Terrestrial > Soil > Wetlands | place: USA: Ohio...
TCGGTGGTGTAGCCTCTCCTTAAAACTTTGACCATAGTCTCCTCCTGCAATAAGATTATCTCTCATTGCCGTTGGGACACTAAATTCAGGGGCAAGCTCACCGGCTCGTTATGTCCGTTATTGGGACAAAGTACGCATCCCGCATACTTCCGCTGTGCTGCCTCAAGCGGACCGATTGTACTTCAATCCCGGACAGGCAGCCTGGTGTCCAGCCGGCGGAGATGTTGCAGCGGCCCTTCGGCCGTTTTTTGATCGATGTCAGTCGGGCATCGGTTTCTTGCTATGCCGCCAGCTTCAGGGGCTGCACTTCCTTGTCGATCTGCCTGCCGCTTTCTTTCTCAGCGATTTTCAGTCGTAGGAGCTCTGCAGGTTGAGCCAGAACTGCGCCGTAGTGCCAAGGCAGCGCGCCAGCCTGAGTGCGGTGTCAGGCGTAACGGCGCGGCGCTCCCGCACGATGTCATTGATGCGGGGCGCCGGTACATGCAACTCCATGGCGAGAGCGTGCGCGCTCATGTCTAGCGGCACCAGGTATTCCTCGCGGAGTATTTCGCCGGGGTGAATCGGCCTCATTTTGTTGGTTGCCATGTTGTAACCTCAATTCAGTGATAATCGACTATCTCGACGTTTTCCGGCCCGTTCGCAGTCCAGGAAAAGCACACGCGCCACTGGGCGCGCCGCCCCCCGAATTCACCCGCCGGGCCGCCGATTCTGATATAGCCGAGCAAGGTGGCACGTTTTTGTGCCTACTTTCCCGGCCTCAAGGTACACGAACTGCCTCGCTTCGTATTGATTTCGGATCTTGCGCGCTTCCGCCTGTTGGACCTGGAAAAACACGCGCGCGCCGAATTCGCCCTCAAGGATTTGCACAAGCATGTAAAGCTTTTCTGGTTCATCACCGGATACCAGCCGCAGAAAATCGGGGCAGGCCGGAATCCAGTGGTTTCCATGAACTGACACCGGACTCCGCCGGTGTGACGACTTGTTCAGTGCCTCCCTAGTTTGCGCTGTCCCCCGTGTCGTTCAGCGCCCGCTTCGCCTCCACATTCCCTTGCTGCGCCGCTCGGCGCAGCCACTTTTGCGCTTCCGCCGAATCCTTCTGCACGCCCTGCCCGCTGCGGTACATCATGCCCAAGCGGTACTGTGCCGGGGCGTAGCCCTGCTCGCCGGCGAGGCGATACCATTTGGCGGCGGCGAGGCCGTCGCGGGCGGCGCCGCGCCCGTTAAGCAAGAAGTCGCCGAGGCCATATTGCGCGGGGGCGTAGCCCTGCTCCGCGGCCTGACGGAAGAGGCGCACGGCCGCGGCATCGTCGCGCGGCGCGCCCACTCCGTTGGCGTACATGAGGCCGAGGTTGTATTGGGCCATGGCGTGGCCCTGGGCTGCGGCCTTGCGGTACCAGTCGGCGGCTTGGGCGTCGTCGCGTTCCACGCCGCGCCCGCTGGCATACAGGTAGGCGAGCGCGGCTTGCGCGTCGGCGTCGTTTGCCTCGGCGGCGCGGCGGTAGCGTTTCGCGGCCTCGGCGTAGGGGTCGGCGGCGCGGGTTTTGATGTCCATGATGGCGAGGCTGTATTCGCCCTTGGCATCGCCCTGTTCGGCGGCGCGGGCGAACCAGCGGGTGGCTTCGGCGTCGTTCCGGGCGACGCCGCGCCCGCTGGCATACAGGTAGCCCAGGCCGTTCTGGGCCCGGGCATCGCCCTGCAGGGCGGCCTTGCGGAACCAGCGTGCCGCCTCGCGCTCGTCCTTTCCCACGCCGCGGCCGGTGAGATACATCGTTCCCAGGTTGGCCTGCGCGCCGGCAAAGCCCCGCTCCGCCGCCTTGCGGTACCACTTCGCGGCCTCGGCCTCGTCCCTGTCCACGCCCAGGCCTTGCGAGTAGGCGTAGCCGAGGTTGTCTTCGGCGTTGGGGAAGCCCTGTTCGGCGGATTTGCGGTACCACTGCACGGCCAGGGCGGGGTCTTTCGGCGCGCCGCGCCCTGCCATGTACATGAGGCCGAGGTTGTTCTGCGCCGCGGCATTGCCCTGGTCCGCGGCGCGGCGATACCAGCGGGCGGCGGCCGCATCGTCTTCCGTCACGCCCCGCCCGGTGTCATACAGGTAGCCCAGGGTGGCCTGCACTTCGGCCTCGCCCTTTTCCGCATAGGGCTTGAATTCTCGGAACGCGCCGGCGTAGTCGCCCCGCAGGTAGGCGGCGCGGCCCTCGGGGAAGCCCGCGTGCGCCTCGGCGCTGAAAAGCGGGACGAGCACCAGCGCGGCGAGCCACCCGCGTGGCTTCGCGCTCTTGAGCAATAAGATTCCCTGCCGAGCGGCCATCTCAAAATCCAAGCCCGCATTTCCCTTGCGCGGAGTGTGCGCGCCTGCCGGCCTGTGGCCCGCGGCGGCTTATTTATGTTTTTTGAATGGGCGATTATGCCATGCGCCGGGGATTCCGGCAGCGCCCGCTACTTTGTGTCCTGGCGCAGGACGACGACGGAGGCGGGCGCGGAAGGCAGGTTGACGACCAGCGGCGCAAAGCGCAGCGCACCGTCCCGCGGGCCCTGGGCGATGACGAACAGGTGCCCGTCCTTGAAGATTACTCTGTGACGGGGAACGTCGCCCGTCATCACGCCCCGCACCAGGTAGGGGCGCGTGCCGGGCTCGGGCTTGTACTGCGCGCCGGCATAGAAGCCCACGTCATCGCCGATCTCGATGAAGCTGGTGTCCTTGAGTTTCTGTTCCGCGACGAACTTGCCGTGGAACCAGCCCTCGGCGGGCTTTTCGTACCAGCCCTGGGCGCTGGCTTCGTAGTGGCGCTCCGGTGGAATCTCGGTGCCGCCCTGCCACTTGCCTTGCCATGGCGCGGGCTCCGCCAGCCATTGCTCCGGTTCCATGGGCAATATGCCCAGCGTCCGGCACAGGCTGCGCTCGAACAGCATCAGTTCCACGCCGCCTGCCTTGCTGGTGACCAGGATCGCATTGGTCTTGGTGAAGCGGCTGAAGTATTCGCGCGCGTCTGCCGTTTCCGCCTCGCCAGACTCTTTCCTGTCCTCAGCCACGGCGTCGATGAAGGGCGTCATGCGGGCGTCGCGATATTGCCGGTTCAGCGCTTCAAACATACCGGCCGGCGTCCACTGCCCGCGCGTGTAGGGGAGATAGTCGTGCACCTCGACCAGGCGCTCGCAGCCGACTTCCTTGTTGAGCACGAACCAGTCGGGCGCTTCGGCCCGGCAGGCCGGCGCGATGAACAGGGCGGGCAGGCACAGCAGCGCCAGCGCGATTTTGCGTTTCACGTGCAGCCCTCCTTTGCAGTGTGTGCCGGAGCGGAACGTGCCCGGCTATTTTTCCGCGGCGAATTCGCGCTTGATCTTGTCGGTGAGGAAATACCAGATGCCCCACGCGAACACGCCGGCCTGCGCGAGCGAGATGACGTAGCCGTATATCTTGCCGGTTGCCGCCGATTGCCTCATCCCCTCCTCGACGTCCGGCGGGACGGGTCCCATCAGTTGAATCATCAGGGGCGTCATGTCCGGCTGGTGGAACATGCCGTACAGGCACTCCACGACGACGAGGGCCATCATGCCGATCCAGTACAGCCGCGCCCAGTTCTTGCGCTTGAGCAGGGCGTAGGAGGCAACGAGCGACACGGCGGACAATATGACGGATACGGCGAAGAGCCCGCGCAGGTGGCGCACCATGAATTCGATGTACCCGGGAATGGCGGGCTGCACCTCCGGCCGATGAAAGAACTCCAGCATGTCCGCACTCGGGTCCCACACGGAGAACAGGAGGGTGAGCGCGATGCCCGCAAGCACGCCCAGGATGCACAGGGCGATGTTGATCCAGGCGAAGATGGTGACCATTTCCGAGCGTTTCGGCTGGGCGGCGGCGGCGTCGTTCATTGCGTGGGGCTCCGGGTTGAAATGGGGAAATTATATGCCAGCGGCCCGGCCGGTAGTGCACGATTGCGGCGTGGCGGAAATGTCAGGCGCTGCCGAAGCGGCGACGCAGCACCGCGTGCCGGTGCCGGAACAGGCGCTCGACCATCCACCGGGACGGGCGCGCCGCAAAGCGCGGCTCAAAGACGAGGACATCCGTCAGCGTGCAGCCCTGCACGCCAGCCTCGATGCGCCGCTCATGGCGCCACAGCCGCATCGAGCCCATGGGCGACTGTTCGACGAACCCCTCGCCCTCGGTCATTTCAAGGAGCGTGAGATCGGAATAGTCCGCGGGAATCAGCCCGAACAGGTAGAGGCGGCTGCGAAACAGCGGCCTGCCGAGTTCCGGTGCCAGTTCGTTGAGCCTGCGCACCCCCTTGGGCGCGCTCATCCTGAGCAGCGGCCAAAGCTCAGCGGAGATGCCCCTGACCGAGGTGATCCAGGCCCATGCCTCCGCGCGGGATGCCCGGAGCGTGGAACGGAATTCCAGCTTGAACTGCATGAACATTCCCTCGAATCGAGCGCACGGCGGCGCAGAAGCACGGGTGACTCCGGGATGCTACGCGCTTTTCAGGAAGGCCGCTATGGCGGCGGCCACCTCCTTGTCGTAGCCGACCACCAGGTGTCCGCCGCTGGGATAGCCGATGAAGCGGGCGCGCGGGATGTGCTCCGCGGTGTAGCGCGCGCCGTCGAAGGTGCCGTAGAGGTCGTCGGCCACGCTGAGGACCAGGGTGGGGGCGGCGATGCGCTCCAGGTCGTAGCGCGGCAGGCGGGTGACGACTTCGGCATCGTTGAGCAGCCCCCTGCGGCGCGGGCTGACGGGCAGAACATGGTCGAGCGTCTGCCGCACCCGCCCGCGCTCCCCTGGGCTGGCGGCCGCCACCACTTCGGGCGGGGTGCCTAGTATGCCGCGCATCATGGCGTTGGGCGCAAGCCTGAGCGCGGCCCAGAACAGGAAGTCGGACTGCAGGATGGCTTGCGCGAGAAATATGGCACCGGGCGGCCTGCTCAGCGGCAGGGGATGGCCCTCGCGCGGCGCATAGGCGGCGGGAACCAGCAGCACCAGCGCCGCGGTGCGCCCCGGATGGCGCAGGGCGAACTGCATGGCGGAGGGCGCGCCCGCCGAGGCGCCGACGATGACGGCGCGCGCAACGTTCAGCGCATCGAGCAGGCAGGCGTGGGCGTCGGCTTGGGCGGCGGCAGAGGCATCCTGCGGCAGCGGGGTGCGCAGGTAGCCGAAGCGCGAGGGGGCGATGACGCGAAAACCGCTTGCCGCGAGATCGCGACCGAGATCCAGACCCTGGTCGAAGCCGCCGCCCGCGCCGTGCACCACCAGCACCGGCGGCCCATCGCCCGCGGCCGCATACTCGATCGGCCCGCACGGCGTCTGCACGACATGGCCGCCCGCCGCGACGCGCGCAAGGGCGCGATCGACTTCCCGCCGGTAGCGGGCGTACACGACAACGAGCAATGCGAGGAGTAGAAGGACGATGGAGATGGCCATCGGAAACCCTGCCTTTCTGGCCTGGCGGGTGCAACAGGTAAGTGCGGTGTGCCGCAGCGCAGCACCATCAGGTCAATTGTAATCCGATGCCAGCGGCATGCAAGCGCGCCGGGGTCGGCGCCGGAGGCCCAGCCCCTGGGCGCCGGCTACTCCCCTGCGATGGAACCCAGCCAGCGGCTGTAGTCCTTCAGCACGGACTCCAGGCAAGCCGGTGCGGCTTGCTCATCCTCGGACTGCCTGGCCGCCTGAATGAACAGGTCTTCTGCGCTGGGTTCAGCGGCCTCTGGGGGCTCATCCGCCCACAGGTAGTGAAGAACCGTGTCTCCAGCCAGTTCCTCCGGCGTTGCGCCGCCGGTGGGCGGCGCATCTGCCGGCAAGCCATCATTTGTATTGTTATTTTTTTCCATAGCCGTGTTCAGCATTGACGCTGCATCGTGTAATTAGCTTTACCGCCCGGCCCGCTACGAGACCATGACGATAACGTATAATTATAATACAGGTTATCGCTGCGCCGAATCTCTTGCGAGAAATTCAGCGTGCGGCGGATCAGTTGGCGGAAACCACCGCGAGCGGGCGCTGCGTTGCGCCGTCCTGGCGTTTGGTCTTGCTCCGTTCCCGGAATTTGGCCAGCTGGGCGGTCAGTTCGGCGCGCATGGCGTTCTGCAGGCCCGCATCATGCCCTTTCATCGCCAGCGCGTAATCCCTGCGCGCGTTGGCCACCGCTTCGGCGTCGCCGGGTTCGGCATGCGCCATCGTTGCGATGGCAATCAGAAAAGCCGCGCCCGCCGCCTTGCCCCAAAACAAGCAGATCTTTTTCATTTTATGCCCCTTGCATTGACTCAAGCGCGGCGCATGGTAGTGAGTTTAACCGGGAATTTTTATCCCCCAGAATGACTATGCCGGATTATCTATATATGTCCGGCACACCGACCTATATCTTCGACATACTGCAGGCAGGATTCGGGGATTTTCGCTGCAAGGACAAGCGCTACGCCGTCGCCGCCACACGCCATGCAGTCATCGCCCGGCGTTCGCCCGGATCGCGTCGATGTTCAGTTGGTCGCAGCGGCGGATGAGGCCGCCAACCCGGTCTTGAAACTCTGCAAAGAGTCGATCCACTGTTGCTGGAAATACCCCCGCGCTTCCGTCCTTACCGGCGCCGGGCGCGGCTGGGCAGGTGGGCAGGTGGATGTGCACGCGCTGAGCGTCATCGTGCAGCCTATCAATAGCAGCTTGGTCCTGGTCATGTTGTTCCTCTGCGTGTTGGAGTTTGTCGGCATAGGCGGCCAGGGCGGCCGCGTGTTCGTTGGCCAGCCGCTCGCGCTCGGCCACCCATTGGGCCTGCACCTCGGTCTTGCCCTCTTCGTAGCCGTCGTGGTGCAGATACCAGAGGCCAAGGCCTGCCAGAAGCAGGATGGCCGCGGCGGCGGCGAGGCGGAGCTGCACGAGCGGGCTCATCTGTATGTCCTTTCTATGTTCCAAAAGATGAGCGCGAAACAGATCGCCAACCCGACCAGACAACAATCAGCGCTAATCATGGCTTCCCCGCCAGGCTGGTGCTGGTCTTGAACCGCAGCACGATGTTGCCCACCACCACGGCGCCCATGGCGTAGTGGTAGAAGTTCGCCGGCAGGTAGTCCTGCAGCTGGGCGAAGTTGTCCTGGGCGATGGGCAGCGCCACGACGATGGCGCCCATGGCGCTGTTGAACCAGATGGTGAGGGATTTGTGGGCCTTCAGCAGGTCGGCCTTAAGTTTGGCCGCGAGGTCTCTTAACCAGTTTTTCATCGTGCTCCTTTCTTTTGCTTTGAGCTGGATACCGGCCTGCGCCGGTATGACGGCTCAGGGTTTCGCCATTACCGGCAGCGCACGGTTGTAGAGCGCCTGCCGCTGCTCCAGCCCGTTGGTGCCGCCGTTGATGTTGATGGTGATGCCGCGGAAGTCGCCTGCGTCGGCCAGTTCGTTGCAGCGGTGGGTTTTCCAGTACCAGGCGGCGGAGAGTGCGGCGCCTTCGGTCGTGCGCAGCCAGTCCCCGACCTTGTCCGGCGGGATGCCGAAATAGGTGCCGCACGCCCCCTGGTTGTTCTTGAAGGTGAGCTGGATCAGACCGGCGCCGCGGTATTTCCAGCCGTCGCCGCTGGCCTCGTCGCCGTTGCCGTAGCGGTCGGCGTACACCCGGTTGGCGATGGCGACCGGGTTGAACTGGAACGCATGCGCTTCCGCGGCGGTGAAGTGGCTGTGAAAGTATTTCAGCAGGCCATCGGCCGAGTAGTTCAGGTTCTCGGACAGGTGCGTGAGCAGCACCGATTCGTGGCCGATCTGCGCGAGGAACGCGGCCTGGCGCTGCGGCGTGTTGATCTCGAAGCGCGCCATGGCGGCGTTGAGCGCGCCCGCCCATTGCTGCGCAAGGGGCAGCGGAATGCCGAGCGCGGCGGCAAGTTGTTGCGCGGTCATTTGTGCCAGCCCTCTGTGGTGAGGATGAACCAAGCCAACGCCGCCAGCCCGGCCGCCCCGATGCCTTTCAGCGACCAGATGCCGAACTGTTTCAGCTTGTCGTCCAGCCATTCTTTCAGCGCTTCCTTGGCGGCTTCCTTCACCGTGGCCTTGTCGATTTGGTCTGGCATCATGTCCCCGCCGGATAGGCTGGTTGTGTTGGCAATGTCGTGCTGGTCGTGTCTGCACCGTTGGCGATCGCGCGGAGCGCTTGCACGTACTGCGTCCAAGCGATGGGCACGGCCACGCCAGCCGCCACGCAGCGAATAATGGCTCCCCTGTGGCCTGTCACTACATCCAGTTGAGCTTGTGCCTGGTTTTGAAGCATGGCATGCGGACTCATCGCCACTGGCGCCGGCTGCACGGCGCTGTAGGTTTCCGTTGCCGTGCAATCTGCGGCAGAATCCACCGCACGCCAGCCGAGGCCGTCATTTCTCACTGCATATCCGCTCATGGAATCTCCTTAGATGTCGTCTTCCCAGCCGAGGCATTGAATCATTGCACCGGCCAAATTGCTTGCCCAATAAATGTTCGCGCTTTCCAGCAAAAACTCGCCGGGGGACGCGCACGCAGTGCCAGGGGCACCCGTATTTTGGACGTATGGTTGGTATTCGTAGTTCTGCGCCGATTGATTGTTCGGCGCTACCATCATTCCGCCAGCACCCCCAGCAATCACCCCGAAAAATGCGATCTTCGACGCACTGGGCGGGACGAACGATCCTGTAGCTACCGCCGCCCAGGTTCCAGCTATAGCACCCGCGACCCCCGACGCCATCGTAGGATAGGCCGCCACGTTCGAGCCCGCGACCATGAGGTACTGTGCTCGTCGCCCGTATTGCAGCGTCTGGAGCAGGTACTTGTTTGCCGTCCCGTCGGTGCGCACCCAGCCCAGGCGCGCCTGATAGGTGTAACCGGTTGGCAACGTCGGCGCCGTGGAACTGAGCGACAGCAGGCCAGCCGCTGTTCCGGTGGATGGGCTGTAGATTGCCCATACCGCATACCAGGTGTTCGCGGCGAGCACGCCGGTATCCAGACCGTTGGCGCCGGAGGCGGCGCTGCTCACGGTGAGGTTGAGGTTCTCGATGCCGTAATAGCTGCCGCTGGCGTTTTCGACGATCACCTTGTCGGCGGTCACCACCGCGCTGGTGTTGGTCAGGCCGGAGGCGACGATCTTGAGGTTCTTGAAGGCGGCGGGCATCACGCTGTTAAGCGCGGAGGCGCCCGACTTCATATCCAGCTGGTAAGTCGGCGTCGCGCCAAACGCCGGCACCGTGCCGGCGGAAACGGAAGGCGCGGTGAACACCCGTATCACATCGTCCTCACCCCAGAATTCCGCCGTGGCAATGCCGGTTTCGCTCACGCCGGTGAAGTTGCCGCTGCTGTCGATCTGGGTGTTGTGCGTGCGCGCCTTCATGATGAGGATGTTGCCGTTGAGCGCGTAGGCGGCGCCACTGGTGAGGGTGCTCTGGGTGCCTTCCCACAGGGGCGAGAGGTCGGCGGAGACCTGGAACTGCGTGCCAACCAGGGTGGAAAATGCAGTCTTCAAATAGGTAAGCAGCGTGGCCTTGAGGTTTGCCCAAGTGAGCCCCTTCAGATACCAAAAGTTTGCGCTGTCGAAGAGCGGAATCTTGTCCGCATCGACTGGGGTGGCCTTGGTTGCGGCCGCCTGGGTATCGGCAGATAGCGCGGTGCCAGTGGCGCCCCCTGCCATGTTGGAAGCGACAATACCCCCTGCCCCTACTCCGGTTGCGCCGACGTTGGCGATGCCGGTTCCGTCCGCCTTCCATCCCAGCAGGGAGCCAGGGGAGACGGGCGGCAGCTGGCCGCTGGCGCCGGTGGAGAACGGCATGGTGAGCGCTCGATTGACCTTCTCCGAGAGTTGCTGGATGAGGATGGTGAGGTAGTCCAGTGCGTTGTTGATGACACTGGGATAGAAGCCGCCGTTGTTGGTGAGGGTGACGGACTGGATTTGCTGCACCTGGCTGCCGAGGGTGATGAGGTAGCCGGTGGGGGGCGCCGCGGTCAGGTTGACGGTGCCGCCGGGGTTGCTGTCCTGGTTGGGGTTGAGGGTGACGGTGTAGTCGGTGTTGAGCACCAGGGTGTTGTCGGTGGGGGCGGTGTCGGTCTGCACCACCAGGATGTCGCTCGGCTGGAATACCTTGAATGCGAAGGGGAACGCGGTGGCGCCGTTGGCGGCGTAGGGCCCGGCTTTGCGGGTGGTGGTGGCGAGGCTCATAGCAATCCCGCCTGCAGGGTGATCTGGCCGAGCTCCTTTTGCCAGTTGGCCAGTGCCAGCACGGGCGACGGCACGTAACCGCCTTCCAGCGGCGGGTAGATCAGCGCTGCGCCAACGGGCGCGGGTGGGGTAAGCATCGGTTCCTCCGGCTTGGGTTATGGGCCGGGGGAATTGTCCTTCGCTATTTGGTCGTCAAGGGCACTGCCGCCGGCTCGCGCACGAGCAGCCTGGCTAATTGCTGTCCCACAAGGCGCGAGCCTTCGACGGAGAGATGGTCGGCATCCCGGTAAAGTATCTTGCCTTCCTTTATGACCCAGCACCATTGGCTATCGCAGATCGGCACGGCGGCGTCGAACACTTTCACCATCGGGAAATCTTTCAACACGGAGGCCACTAGTTCGCGGTACTCCCGATTTCGTGCCTCAAACTCTGTGCGCCGGAGCGCGCAGGGAGAGCGTAGTTTTCTTTCCGTGAAGCGCAACGGGCGGTATTCGAGGCAATCCTTTGCGTTGAAATCCAGTTCCGGCACGTCCAGCACGAAGATCACCTGTTTGCCCTTCACCACCAAGCGCGCTAACGTCTCGCGCATGCCTGTGCGCCAGATCTCGCCATTGCTGGTAATGTCCGGACGGCCAGGCATGCTCACGACAAAATCGTGTGGACCGCTATGATTCCATGGAAGGTATCCGGAAAGATACAGGGGACCGCGCGAGGCGATGATCACCGTACGCACTGAGGGAGCATGTTCGGCGAATGCGACCGCCCGATCAAACTCGACCATGTGGTGTTTCCGCTCCTGTTCGCCGCCGTCCGCTTTCCCGCTCTCGATTCCGACGAAGGGCACGTGGCCGGGCGCACCGACATTCAGCACATTGGTAAGCGGATCAGCGGCAGTGGCGGACGCCAGCCCCGAGAACAGCGCATTGGCGTGTGAATCCCCGAGCAGTACGACAGTTGGCAGCCCCGGTTTCGCGATCTTACATACCGCCCCTTGGTATGACGGGATCGCCTCATAGCACGTCACGTCATGCGAGCTCCCGTCCTCAAATTCGAAATTTTCCCTGTCAAAGGCAACCCAATGCCGCACAGGCGCGCGGAAAGGAAGGGGGGTGTCAGCGCCGGGTTTGGGGTTGTAGCTGGCAACCTCGAAAAGGCTCCTAGGATAAGGTAAAATCCCATTTCTTTAGGATTACGCCGGACATTACGGCGCATTACTGTAAAATTCCGGTGCTGGGAGGAATCCTATGCCAGAACTGAATTTCAAAATAAGCCGCAATGACCCACAACATTCCGCCGCCGCACCCGCACGACCATCTGACTCACCCCAAATACCGCCCGGATATTGACGGCTTGCGCGCGGTTGCCATTCTCGCGGTGGTGGCGTTTCATGCCTTCCCGAATTTGGTTAACGGTGGCTTTATCGGGGTGGATATTTTCTTCGTGATTTCCGGCTACCTGATTTCAACGATCATTATGGGTAGTCTGGAGCGCGATAGCTTCAGCTTTGTGGATTTTTACAAGCGCCGCGTCCGGCGCATTTTTCCGGCGCTGGTTTTGGTACTGGCTTCCTGTTTTGTATTCGGCTGGTTTGTGCTGCTTTCCGATGAATACAAGCAGTTGGGCAAGCATATCGCGGGCGGCGCGGGATTTATTTCCAACTTTGTGTTCTGGAATGAGAGCGGTTATTTTGACAATGCCGCCGATACCAAGCCTTTGCTGCATCTTTGGTCGCTGGGTATTGAGGAGCAGTTTTATATTGTCTGGCCGCTGTTGCTGTGGTTTGCGTGGAAGCGGCGGTTAAATCTGCTGACGATTACGCTGGCGATTGCGGTTATTTCATATGGGCTGGACGCCAGCAAGGTGATCCACGATGCGGTCACGGCATTTTATGCGCCTCAATTGCGCTTTTGGGAATTGCTGGCGGGCGCTGTTCTTGCCCATATGGCGCTGCATAAGAAGTTGCTGCTCCCGAATTTCAGGGTTCGGTTTGATGCGTGGCTGGGGCGGGTATTTTATGCGAAACCGCAGCTGGCCGATGGCGCGATGTTGCGCAATTTTCAATCTACGCTGGGTGCGCTGTTTATTGCCATTGGCATTGCCGTTATCACCAAGGATAAGAACTTTCCCGGTTCGTGGGCTTTGCTGCCTGTGCTGGGCGCGGCGCTGATTATTTCGGCTGGCGCGAATGCGTGGATTAACCGCGTGATTCTCTCAAACCGGGTGATGGTGTGGGTTGGGCTGGTGAGTTTTCCGCTTTATCTTTGGCATTGGCCCGTGCTCTCTTTCGCCCGAATCGTGGGGGGGGAAACGCCTTCGAATGCAATCCGTTTTTCCGCCGTTTTAATCTCCATTGCGCTTGCCTGGCTGACTTACTGGCTGGTTGAAAAGCCTGTCCGCTCCGGCAATCACAGCAAGGCCAAGACTATCACGCTGGTTGTGCTGATGGTCGTTGTAGGATATGCCGGATTTAATGCTTACGATAGAAGCGGATTGCCTTTTCGGG